>Ga0208951_1000445_pt1 | contig 18975 bp, 21 predicted proteins | sample GreLakmeMI27MSRF_FD_187702 | JGI IMG/M metagenome (GOLD analysis project Ga0208951, IMG submission 187702) | Freshwater lentic microbial communities from great Laurentian Lakes, MI, USA - Great Lakes metaG MI27MSRF (SPAdes) | ecosystem: Environmental > Aquatic > Freshwater > Lake | place: Great...
GGCATATCTGCCGGTGACGCACCATGCCGCTGTCAGTTGCCACGCCGCCGAGGCTGCGCCGCGACGCAGCACGGGCACTCTGCGTGCGGCGTCGCGCGCTGCGCTCGCCCTGCACTCTCCCCCTGAGCGCACGCAAGCCCCCTCCGCCGCAAAGCTCGAACACCGGAGCGCTGCGCGGGCGGCTGCGCGACGCATCGTGGACAGCAGCCGAGAGCGCAATTCGTGTGCGCATTCTTTGTCACAATAAATATTTGTTGAGCGCACAGCGGCGACCCTTCCCGTCTGCGCCTTGCGGCGGCTGTAGGTGAGAGTAGGCGCAATGCAGCGCCGTGAGGTGTGGGAAGCGGCGGAGCGTCCGCTTGAGTCGCTCCTACGACCTGCGAGTGTCCATGGAGCCGTGGAGGGCGGCTTCCTGGCGCAGAGAGACTTCAGCGCTGAAGTTGCCGCGCGGCGAGAGGCGGTCCTGGCGCAAAGACCGCCCAACTTTCGCGAGTTGAACCGGCGCGCTGTGGCAGTGCCGCACACGCCTGTGCCGGGCACGCGCAGCCTGGGCACCCGCAGCCGGACGAGCACGCCTGGGCCGCTGCTGGGCCCCCCGCAGCCTCGCAGCAACAACAGCGCGTCAGGCGCGAGCTACGTGCGGCGCAACAGTGCTGCAGCCGCGCACGCGCCCCGCTTGGAGCACCGCGCGGCCGCGTCTGCGCCTGCGCCCGCGTCCGTGAGGCACTCTTATTACGGAAGGCCGCCGACGTACCTGGCCGCGCACGCGCGGGCGCGCCACGAGGAGTCGTTGGCGATGGACGCATTGCAGTTTGCCGCCCTGGAAGCCGCGCTCACTCCGCACGGCATGCGCCTGGTCGCTGCGCTCGAGCGCGAGGCTGCGCTCGCGCTGCTGCGGGAGGCGCACGAGGCTGCGCTGGCGGAGCTGCGTGTTTTTCCGCTTGCGCTTAGCACGGCGTGGCGCCAGCGAAAGCGTGCAGAGCTGCAGACGAGGCTCGAAGAGCTGGAGCAGGCACTGGCGCTCTTCTCGCGCCCGCGGGTCTATCTGCCCGAGGACACTCCGGCCATTGGCGCGGTGGCGGAGGAGGAGGAAGAGGAAGAAGACGGCTTGCTGACAGACTACTGACGACCTGACGAGTCATTCAGTCATATGATGATAGAGCGTGTGTCTGTCTGGCCGCGTGGACACGTGGTCACCTTCCTTGCTGCGGGTGAAGCACCAGCTTCACACATGTGTTGCCTGCGTGCGCCACTCGCCGCGCCGCGCCCGCGCCGCTTTCCTCAAACAGCACGCAAGTGCCCACCACTTCCTCCCAGGTGCCTGGGGACGGAGGGCGTGAGCTGCGAGCAGAGGACGGCGAGCGAGAGCTGCGAGTGTGCCGCCGCGCACCCACAAAACGGGAGCCGTCACCCAGCCTCAGTGTCGGCGCCTCCGTGTCCAGTCCCTGGGTGGCGCGTCAGTGCAGGCGTGCCGAGTGCGACGGGAGACGCGCACCTCAAAGGCGTACGCTGCCCCCGCATCCAGCTTCACGCGCTGCTCGCCTGCAAACTCCACATACACCAGCTCATCCTCCTGCTCCGGGCCACCGTGTGCGACAGCGGCCGGCTCTTCAGCTGCGTCCGCGGTGCCTCCTTCGGCAGCGGTAGCCCCGTCCGAACGAGGAGCTGTCAGCCAGCGCAGCGGCTCACGCAGCGGCACCTCCAGTCCACCCAGACGACACCCGGACAAGGGCTCCGCGGGGCGCAGCGAGCCCAGCGGCTCGCCGTGCGCAGGCATTGCGTGCAGACCGTGCCAGACCCAAGCGAGGCTTGCACAGGTAGGCGTGCACACGGCGCGTATCGCACTCACGAAGGCAGCTAATGCGACTACCAGGGAGGAAACGCAACTGGAATCGAACTAGAAATCGAACACACGCGCGCACGGACACGGACATCACAAGATGGCACTCCCAAGCAACCACACTACACCCCTGAGCGCTTACACTCTGTAGAATGTCAGTCATGAGTGTGCAAGCTGCAAACTTGATCCTTTCATCCAGACAGGTCAATGGAGAGTAGCGGCACCGCCAGCACAGCGAGGACGGCGCCCACGCATGCCAGCGTCGTGAGCTGGGCGCGCCATTGCTGCGCCTGTGGCACTAATGCCACCGCCACCTCTGCAGGTGGAGGCGCATCTCTGAGCGGAAATGCGGCGAGCGCAGCAGCGGCAGCGACATTCATCACCGGCGGCGGCGCCTGAGTCTGCGGCTCGGGTGCCAGTGCAGCCTCCGCCCGCAGCGCTTGCTGTTGATCGAGGAGCTCGGGAAAGAGCTTCACGAACGCTGGCGAACGTGCGCAATGCGCCAGGCTGTCTCGCGCCAGCTGCCGCCGCTGGTCTCGGCTGCAGGCTACGCTGCCGCTGGTCGCTTCTTCGCTGTAGAAGAAGGACTGCAGCCCTGCCAGGATGCTGCTCACGCTCCACATCGGGTTCCACGACTCGGGGTGATAGTCGCTCTGTTGCAGCCTTTTGCGTCAGAGCAAGCGCCGAGGCTGCGCGAGGAAGAACGCGCCATGGAGAGACAGAGGCGTGTGTTGACGGCGAAACGGCCGCTGGGTGTGAGCATCAAGATGCTGGGCGGCTTGAAGGGGTACGCAGCCGGAAACACTATCTTGCCGTGGTAAACCCCTCCAGCGTAGTCGCTGTCTGGCAGGCCGAGAAGCACGTAGTGCCACTCCAGCAGGTTGCTGGCAGGCAAGGCCACCATGTTGGGAACAGGCTCCTGCAAGAGAGTAGCGTGGCCGGTCAGCGCATTGCGCAGCGCTGCGGAGGCGGAGAGGCGCGCCTTCAGCAGCAGACGGTACTCCTTCTGCAAACGCAGCACGGCGCCCGCCGCGGCCATTCGAGACCGCGGCAGTGGCGAGCGCAAAGGTGGCTCACAAGGCGCCGGCAAACGACCAGTGCTGTCTGTTAGCGCAGCGTACTGCGGTGAGCACGTGGTGAGCACGAACACTACGAAGGCGAGGCGGAGGAGGGAGGAAGCGACTGTGCACATTTTTCGATTTTTGTGCCGCTCGTCGCGCGCTCCATCCTCCACTAATAATATTTGCTCGCAAGGCTTGTGCGCGCTGCGCTCTAAGCGTCTCTGTTAGGATATCTGCTGTGTGTGCAGAAGTTTCCATGGAGGTGCGTGTGGCTAGGTTCTGCGTCCCGCGTCCACTCACGCCGCTCACGCAGGAGAGCGACTGGGAGGGCTACTTGGCCGGGTGCGCGTCCTGCGCCTCGCAGTCGATGCGCGTGCGTGCGGGCGCGCGTGGCGCGTGCGGTTGGCGGTAGAGTTGGTCAACCCTTAGCCCTGCTCTGTCTGACGCCCTCCCTGCTGCAGCAGCACGCACCAGGCAGACACGCCCGCGCCCTGCGACTCCGAGGGCGACGTCTCGCCGCGCGCGTGCCCGCCGTGGGACGAGCCCCCCCTGAAGGGCGAGGAAGGGGAGGCGCCGCCCCGCTGTGACAGCCCCCCGCCGCCCCCGCGGCCGCAGAGCAGCGCCGGCGCGCGGCTGCGCGGCGCGAGCGCAGCGGGCACGCAGAGCGTGCGCGCGTCGGGCGTGAACGCGCTGCGCGCCTCAGCAGCTAACATCGCCCTCCCGGGCGACTTCCCGCCGCCCCCGCCCCCACGCGCCCAACGCTTAGCCGCACCCGCCCACACGCACGCCCTCTCCCTCTCCTGCTCCTCCTCCTCTGACGACGAGGAGGAGCAGGCGGGTGCGCTCGCCCTGCCGCGGCCCCTGGACGCCTCCTTCGGGCCGCGGCCCTTGTCGCGCGACCCGGAGTATGCGGCGCTGCTGGCCAAGGACCGCCCTGACCGGGTGCTGAGCAGCGACGAGCGGGCGCTCATCACACGCATGTCCGCTCCGATGCGGCCCCTGGCGCTGCGGCCAGCCACCGCCGCCGCGGGCTGGGCGCCGGGCATGGCCGTGGTGGTGGAAGTCGCGCCCGTGACGGCGGCGGAGTGGGGCTGGGGAATGGACGCAGAGGCTGAGGATGGCAGCGACGTGGCTGAGAACGGCGCCGCCGCGGAGCCCCCGGCTACGCATTGCCCGCGGCGCAGCAGCGGCAGCAGCGGTGACGGGCTCCCATTGGGCGCGGGGATGGGGGTGGTTGGAGCGGGGCGCCCGTCTGTGACCTCCGCCAACAGCGCCGCATCTTCGCCGCGCTCACCGCGCTCAGGCGACGCGGCGGCAGCGGCCACACCGTCGATGGCTGCGCCGTTGCCGGGGAGTGCTGGCGCACACGGGGCGCGGGTGAGCGCCGACGTGCCGCCGCCGCTGCCCCCCCCGACGTCTATGGCACTGCCCCCGCCGCGCGCGCCGCCGCCGCGGCCGTTGACCGCCGCCCCGCGGCCGTTGACCGCTGCCGTGCGACTGAACCGCACGCCTGGGGCGCCCCCTCGGCCGCCGGCACGGGTTGACCCGGTGGTTGACTCGTTCCTGCTTCGCCAGGAGGCTTTCACCCGCTTCTACAGGGAGCGCGCGGAGGCGCGGGAGCAGCTCAGCACCCCCCAGGAGCAGGGTGGGGGGGTCAACGCGCACAGCCGCAGGCTGCTGGAGCGCACCGGAGGCAGCCCCAGCCTGGTGGAGCGGCAAGCCGCTTCCGCGCTACGAACAGCGCACGACTAGCGCGCAGGAGGCAACGAGGCAACAAGGAAGGTTGGGGTCGCGGTGTGGCATGTTGTGCTGCCGCGCGTGTGGTCAAATCAATCACAAGCCCTGCAGGCCGTTTTGCTCCTTGGCGGCCGTGACGGCGGCGTTCCGCGCAGCCATAATGGCCGCCACGGTTGCCTGCGCCTCCTCACTCGCAGACGCTGCGGCCAGCTCTGCAACCTTGGCGCCCACCAGCCCCAGCTTGCTCTGCGTGGCCTGCGCGGCAGTCTTGAAGGCGGCAATGCCCTTGGCGTCGGCAAAGAGCAGGGGCTTGCCTAGGGTCTTCTCCACGGCATCCAGTGCGCCGGCGAGCGCCTCGTCCGCGCCGGACAGGTTGGGCACGCCCGCGCCCGTGCGCAGGCTGGCAGCGGCGGTGAGGAAGGAGCGCACGTCGGAAGTGCCCTCGCGCAGCGCGGAGAGGCTCTGCGCCAGGCGCTCGTCCGTCGAAGGAACGCCAACCTGACACGCACACACGCGTCAGCTACCAGCCGCGGCGCACGCGCACGCACGGACAAGCAGCGTGCACCAGCGCGGCCGGCGCGTGCGGCCGGCGCGCGGCGTCGGGCGCGAGGGGGCGAGCATTTAGGGATGGCACGACTGCTCCGTGTGCGCCCGCGCGCGCCGCAGCTCGCGCCGTCTGCGCCGTGCGGCGCGCCTTCTTGCGCAGCGCGTCGTAGTCCGCCTGGAACTTGGAGACGGCGGCGGCGTCGGCCGTCTCGGGCACAGCCAACCCCTTCGCTCCCTCCACCAGCGCGCGGAACTTGGTCTGCTGGTCCACAAACACCTGCGCACACACCAGACACGCCAGGGCTAGCTCAGTCGCTGCGCCCGGAGAAGCAGAGCACTACATGCGCTTGCGCCACGAACCTTCACTGCCAAGTCTGGCTCAGCCTGCGCGGCAGTAGCGAACCGACGCACGGCGTGGCGCAACATGGCGAGGGCTGCGGTCTGTCACGCACATGCCGTACGACGTACGACGCGCGGTGTGCGCGGCGCCCGGCGGGCTCGCGGGTCGCGGCGGGCATGCGTCAGGTGCTTTCGCTCGCCTCCTGCGTATCGACTCGTGCACTTGTCTCACGGCATCATGGACCCTCTTTTCGGCGTGGCCAATAGCTTCCACGTGGGCGCCTACCAGCTGGCCATCAACGCAGGTGCCGACCTGACGCACCTGTCCGACAACCTCTCCACCGAGCGCGACGCCCTCGTCTACAGAGCTTACATTGCGCTCGGCTCACACCAGGCGCGCCGCACTGCGCGTGGGCAGTGTAGGCCCCACGCTGCGCTTGGGTTGCCCTAATGCGTCATGCCTCGCCTGCCAGCTGGTGCTTTCCGAGATCAACGACAGCGCGCCCTCGGCTCTGCAGGCCATCAAGCTGTTGGCGACTTACTTGTCGAGCGAGGCGCAACGGGTGCGAGAGCTGAGCTGCCCGCACCGTCTCGACTCGACTGACGCTCAGCCTCACTCTAGCCCTCCGTGCTGACAGCCTTCGAGGCGCTGCTTTCGGACGCGGCGGTGTCCTGCAACCCCACGGTGCTGCTTTGCGCCGCCTCGTGCCTGTCGCTGTCTGGTGCTGCGCCCGAGGCGCTCAAGCTCTGCCACACGGTTCCAAACTTGGAGCTGCTGGCCCTCGCCACGCAGATCCTGCTCTCTATGGAGCGCCCAGACGTTGCGGAGCGCACCGTGAAGCAGATGTGCGCCATGGACGACGACTCTACGCTGACGCAGTTGGCACAAGCGTGGACCAACCTGGCGCTGGGCGGCGCAAAGGTGACGGACGCCTCCTACACCTTCCAGGAGCTGGGTGACAAGTTCACGTGGACGCCGAAGCTGCACTGCGCGGTCGCTGCGTGCCAGATGGCGCAGGGGCACTGGGAGGAGGCTGAGAAGGAGCTGATGGAGGGGCTGACCAAGGACGGGAAGGACACGGAGGTGCTGAGCAACCTGGTGGTCTGCAACCTGCACCTGGGGCGCCGCGCGGGCAGCAAGGTTCGCACCTACCTGGCGCAGCTGAAGGCTGTGCAGCCACAGCACCCGCTGCTGGCCAAGCAGGCTGGCTGGGAGGGCGCCTTTGACGCCGCCGCTGCGGCGCTGAGCTGAGGCTGAGCGCACGCCTTCTTGCCTGTTCTTGAATATGTAACAAGTTGTGAGCTAACACGTCAGTCATCGTCGCTGCCGTCGTCCTCTTCGAGTCCGGTGTAGCCGTCAGCTTGGGCCTCCTCCTCCTCCTCCTCCTCCAGGAACTGGATGTCCAGCAGATCGTGAAGCACAACGTAGAGCAGCGCCGAGGAGAGCGCAAAGAGCACGGAGAGCTGGCTCTTGCGGCGCTCGGACATGCCGGCCGGGGGGTGCGCTGCGCGCGCGTCGCGCTTGGGGCGCGGAGCGCGCAGCGGCGGGACGCCAGCGCGCGGCCCTACCCGCGCGGCGGCGCCTGCAAGGAGCTGCATTGGGCTGGCGCAGGCCGCCTCCAGGTAGCTCACAAGCCGCGGGTGCGAGCGCAGCGCGGCGCGTAGGGGCCCAGCGCACACGGGCGCGTGCAGAATGTAGGCGAGCTGCGCCAGCAAGCTGGCGTCCGCGCTGCACGGACAAGCACCCAGCAGCCAGGGGCCGGCGCCAGACGCCGCCAGCCGCGCGGCCAGGCTGGCCAGGGCCTGCGCAGCCTCCGCGAGCAGCGCAGGGCAGGCGCAGCCGTCCAGGCTGCCCCGGCGGGAGAGGCGCGATAGCTCCGCACGACGCCAGCGACGTGTCTCCGCGCCCGCAGCCACCAGCGGCAACGCGGAGCCGTACGCGCGCCGGGTGTGCCTCCCGAACGCGGCGCTGTCTTCCCAGGTGCAGGACAGCTGGAGGAGGGAGAGGTGAGCAGAGCTGAGTGCTGTTTGCGCAGGTGGTGGCGCACGCGCCGGCGCAAAGCGCACCGTCGCCGGAGCCAGGCGCTCCTCCACGAGCGCCCGAAAGGCGGCCGCCTCCGCGCGATCGGCGGGTGAGAGGGGGGCGTCGAGGTCGGCCACGTTTGCGGCTGCGTGCGCGACGGCTGCGCGCGCGGGGGCGCTGCCCAGCTCGCCGCAGGCCAGCTGGTCGGCGGGCGCGGGCTCGTCGTCGAAGGCGAGGGCGGGCAGGGCGCCTGGGTGCGCTGAGCTCAGCGAGAAAGCGTCTGTGCAGGAGCGAGAGCGCACCCGTGGGTGAGTTGAGCGGCGAGGCGCAGTGTTCCACCGTGAAGGCCACACCCAGCAGGCGCAGATACGCCTGCGCGGGCGTCAAAGCAGAGCAAGGAGCGCATGTAAAGCTCAACTCACCTCAACTGTCAAGCAACCGGAGCACACGCTCGGCAGCGGGGCCCACCCAGCCGATGGCGGCCACACATAGAGCCGCAACGCGTCAGACATGCGGAGGAGAACTGTGGCAAAACGTGGTGACGTGGCTGTAGCTAACGACGACGACGCGAGGAGGGCCGCCACTCCCTGCCTGCCTGACGACGGGCTCGCTGCCGCTGCTGACGTCATGATGCGGGACAGACATTCGCTTTTCGCTACTTCGACTCCGCTGTGCTCTCCTTGCTGCCTTTTCAGTGACTTACAACTTGCAGCGACTGGTGCAGTGATGGGGAATGCTTCAAGTAGGGGCGACGAGCCAGACTCTCCGCTGGGCACGCCGCCTGGCTCGCCGCTCGTCACGCCCCGCTCGCCGCTCACCTTTGGACCACAAGCGGCGATGGCGCCCTTGCCGCAGCCGACGGACTTTAGCCTGGGAGGCGGGCGCAGCGCAGCGCTCGAGATTCCGACACTCTCCTGGCCCGTGCAGCCGACGCTGGTGCCGACGCCTATCGTCTGTGCGTGCCCGCCATGCACGCGGCGTACTGGCGGCGCCCGGCAGTGTGCGAGGTGTCTGCGAGCGCTCGTACTGAAGGGTTTCAGTCTCGCTCCGCCCTGCAACCAGCACGCCTCTGGCACACCACGCACGCGTCTCCGCTGGCCGCGCGCGCTCGCACTGCCCGCCCGGTCGCGCGCGCCGCGCAGCCCCCGTGCGTGGAGAGGGCTTCTCTTGACCGAGCTGACTCACCGCCGCTGCGCAGGGTCGCATGGTGGCACTCACGTGGAGGTTGAGGGCTCCTTCGACAACTGGACCACGCGCACGCTGATGCACCGCAACGGCAAGGACTTCACTGTGATCAAGCTGATGCAGCCAGGCGTGTATCAGTACAAGTTCATCGTAGACGGCGAGTGGAAGTACGCGCCGGAGCAGCCCGCCATGTATGACGAGCGAGGGAACGTGAATAACGTGGTTGAGGTGTGCGAGTACACCCCCGAGAACCTGGAAAACCTGCACAGCTTCGCGCCGCCAGGCAGCCCGGTGACGAGCTACGACAACGCGGGCGCCGTGGCTGAGGACTTCGCCAAAGAGCCGCCCACCGCGCCGCCGCAGCTACACCTGACGTTGCTCAACGTGCCGCCGATGACAGACGCGCCCAACATTCTGCCGCGGCCGCAACACGTGGTGCTCAACCACCTCTATTGTGAGAAGCAGAAGAGCAAGGGGTCGCTCATCATGGGCGTCACGCACCGCTATCGCAGCAAGTACATCACAGTTGTTCTGTACAAGCCAGGAAGCAGCAGCAGAGGAGGGGGGGGACATGCAGCCGCCGCAGCAGACATGATGGCTTGAGGCAGGCAGGCTTGCTTGAGGCCACGGGACAATCGCGCAAGTGCGGTGCCAAATGCATCTCAGGCTCTGACAATGTTGCTGCGTGGTGCCGCCGTAGTACGGCTCGCTTCTTACGTTGGTAGGTAAGAGCTCACAAGAGCTTCCCTTGTCTGCGCCATGCTAGCGTTGCGTGCGTTGTGCGTGTCGCCTGCGCAGGCTGCACCTCCCAGCTGCGCGGGTCGAGCAGGCACTGCTCTTCGTGTGGCGTGCAGCGCGCCCGCTCCGCAGCCTAGCCGCCCTCGCCTCACGGGTGCGCGCCACACAGTGCAAGCGCTCTGCGCCGGTGAGCGCTCGACAGACCTCCGAAGCTTGGCACCCTGTCTCACCCGGCGCAGCTACCTCGCCTGCTCCTCGCCGCCTCACTGCCTCACGCTGCTCCTCCTGCGCCGCCACAGGCTGCGCCCCGCAGGCCCGCCGCGCCGCCCGGCCCGGCCGCCGCCCGTCGCTGCCTGTCCCCGCCGCGTTGCTGGGCGACAACCGCCTGGCGGACCTGTCCGTGGGCTTGGAGGCGCCCGTGCAGCTGCTCTACCTCTCCGCGCTGCTGGCGCTGCTGGCGGGTGGCTCCTACCTGGTGGTCCGCCAGGTGCTGGTGCGCCGCGAGCTGGAGACAGCCGCCAAGGCGCTTGGCGAGCGGGTGCGCAGCGGCAGCGCTAGCGCGGAGGACCTCTTCGAGATGGGCTGCGTCATGCTGCGCAAGAAGATCTACAGCCAGGCTGTGCGCAACCTGGAGGGTGCGCTCGCAGCGTGGGACGGCGAGCCGGAGGAGAAGGCGCAGGTGCACAACGCGCTGGGCTTCGCCTTCTTCAGCCAAGAGAAGGTTGGCGAGGCGCTGGAGCAGTACCGGCAGGCTGTGGGGTTGCAGCCTGGCTACGTGACCGCCTGGAACAACCTGGGGGACGCTCTGGAGAGCACCAAGCGCTACTCGGAGGCGCTGGAGGCGTACACCCAAGCGCTGGCATACGCGCCTAGCAACGAGACGGCGCGCGACCGCGCAGCATTTCTCAAGACGCGCCTGGCGCGCATGCCTGGACTCTGAAGAAGTTGCACTCTACTCCAGACCTTCAGGCGACTCAGCATCCTCCTTCGCGCGCTATGCCCCTTTAGCTGGGACGTAAGTTGCATTCGCTCCGAGTCCTTCAATCATGCTAATCGTACAATGAGGTAGCGATAGATGAGGCATCGCATCGCATCAGGCTTGAGTCGTCGCTGTGGCCCCGCCGCCGCTCAGGTGGGCGAGGACGCGTTCCAGAAGTGCAGCCTTCACGCCTGCCAGGCCGCCTGGTGTTTGGTTGTGTTTGAGGAAGGCTTTGAGCGAGGGCAGCGTGCACTTGGCAATTTCGCCAGCGGCGTGACGGCGGCGCACGTCCGCGTCGTTCAGCGCGCCGTCGATCGGCGCCTCTGCAGCCTTGCGCTTCTTGGGCGCGGGCGGGCGCTGGCCGGCCGCAGCAGCAGCGGATGTGGCGGCGGCAGCGGCGGCGGATGCCACTCCGACTGGTGCGCCAGTTGTTTTGGCAGGCGCCTTCTTGGGGGCTATCTTGGCGATAGAACCGGCCGCGAAGGCGCCGAAGGTGGGCTTAAGCAGCGCTCGCACCGGACCTGGCTGCTGCACGGCTGATGGCGCTGCCGGTTGCGAAGGAACTACCGTTGGCAGGCGCGCGACGGAGGGCGCGACTTGCGCCGCAAAGCTGGGCCGCGATGTGAGTGCGAGTGCGGGCGCGCGGGGCGCCACCACAACAGGTTTGGCAGCTGCTGGCGGCGGGAACTCCAGGCGCACGGTAACGCGCTCCACCGCCACCGCCACCGCAGCATCCTCCGCGCCGGCGATGCGCAGCGGCAGCCCTGCATCTTCCCGCTCCGCGGCGCGGCCGTACGGCACACCAGTCGGCGCCTCGCATGCGCTACGGAGCACGGTGGAGCCTGGGGCGGTCTGGTTTGCGGTCTCACGCGCCGCAGACTGCAGCGGCATCGCCTCCGCATCCTCCACGTCCGCGTGAGGCTGGTGCTGAGGCGAATCGAATGCGAGCGTCACGGTGGCGATCTGCTTGCCTAGCAGCCAGCAGGTGCGCAGGGAGCGCGCGAAGTCGGCGGCGATGTCGCACGCGAAGGCGCCGGGCGGCGACACCCCGCTGCCTGGTCCGCAGATGAAAGGCAGCGGCACGAAGCGAGTGGAGGCTGAGGAAGGCGGTACCTCTTGCGCATCGTCGTCGTAGTCCAGGTCGTCATACTCTGAGCCCTGCGCGAGAGCGGGTGATGGCGCCAGGCGCACTTCGCCAAAGGCGAGCTGGTGCTCTGCACGAGGTGCGCCACCCGCTGCGAGCCAGTCTGCGCGCGCAGGGTCGTCCGCGGGGAAAATCGAGATCAGGAGCCCCGGCGAGAAAGAGGGCGGGATGAGCACCGGCGTCGGGTCGAAGGAAACACCGCGGCCGGCGCGCAGGTGTGCGTCTACGGCTGGAGGTACGCGTGGCGGGCGCAGGCGCAGCACCAGTGGCGAGACGGTGGCCACCAGCTCGTCGCGCGCCAGCGTCAGTGTGTAGGAGAGCGCGAAGCAGCGTGCGGAGAGTGGCAAGCTCTGAATGCGGAGGTCGCGCCAGGCCAGAGGCCAACGCGTTTGCAGCTGACCCTCGATGCAGCCGCACACGCAGCGCGCGGCCACGCCGTCGCCGTCCAGCGCGTGCCAGCCTCCGGCACGAGGTGTGAGCGCGCAGGGCGTGGCGGCAAGGGTACGCACGGCCGCCGCAAGTGCTGTTACCAGCGCCTTCTGCGCATCCTGAGTGGGGGAGGCGAGCGCGCAGACGGCGACGCCAGAACCGCCGCAGGACACAGCGAAGAAGGGGCTGCGTGCGCCCGCGGCCGCGGCGGTGGCGTTTAGCGCTGCCGCTGCCGCCTCACCCGGACCGCTCGATGAGAAGAAGAAGGCGCGCAGGTGGCCCACCGGAAAAGGCAGCGCCACCGTGATGCGCACACGCGCCGCGGAAACCATTACAGCGGGGCGCGAGAAAGGGCGAGAGCGAGAGCGGATCGGAGCAAGAACTCGCATCATCGCGACCACCGGGCCTCGCTCAGCCTTCGCGTCTTTCCCGCCCAGCCTATAGGCTTGCCTTTTGGCTTCACAGCAGCCTCGTGCGGCGCCCCCCGGCCGCCCGCAGCCCCGCCACTGCCGCCTCGGCCCGCCCGCCCTCTGCCTGCAGTTTGGCGGCGCAGGCAACGCAGCCGCGGCGGCGGCACAGCCCCCCAGTGTGCTCCCGGCGAGCCCACTCGTCCTCGATGGCGCGCGCCGCCGCTGCCACCGCCTTGCGCATCGAGGACACCTCTACCTCCAGCGCCGCCACGCGCGCCAGCGCAGCCCCCTGCACACGCAGCGCCGCCTGGGAGGCTGCCCAGCGCGCCCAGGCGCGCACGGCTGCCCGCAGGCTGCGCTGGCGCCGCAGCGCCAGCTGTGCGCTGCCCCGAGCGGCGCCCCGCCAGCCGCGCCAAGCGGCGGCTACGCGGCGGCTCCGCCAGTGCGCCACACCGGCGGCGAGGCGCCCCGCTTGCTCGCGCGCGCCCGCCCGCCAGCCCGCAAAGGCGGCCGCCAGGCTGCGGCCGCGCATCCGGCTGACGACGCGGGCCAGCATGGTGCGCGTGGAGCGACGCTGCCGCATGGCATCCTGCCAGCCCGAGAAGGCGGTGGCAAGCTGTCCAGCGCGCATGCGCGTCATCACGCGCGCCAGGCGCGCCAGGACGGCCCTCCTCTCGCGCACAGCGCCCAGCCAGCCGGAGAAAGCCGAGACGAGCTGCCCAGCACGCATGCGTGTCATCACGCGCGCCAGGCCTTTCAGACGCGTCCGCCTCTCGCGCACGGCGCCCAGCCAGGCACGCCAGGCGGCAACCAGACTCCTGCTGCGCCACTGGCACAGCAGGGCTGCCATGCGCCGCCGCAGAGCCGCAGAGGCATCCGCCACCTCACGCCAGCCGGCCAGGGCACCTGCCAGCTGGCGTCTGCGTAGGCGCACCAGCATGGAGTGCATCACTCGTCGCTGCTGCACCACCTCACACCAGGTTGCCCAGGCGCTCGCCACCCGCCGGTTACGCAGGGCCTCCAGCGCCAGTCGCCAGGTGGCGAAGGACGAGGCGAGCCGGCGGTTGCGCAGGCGCCGTAGCACGGTCAACCGTAGGCTCCGCCCCCTCACCGCGTGCTCTAGCCAGGCCTTAAAGGCGGAGCACAGGCTGCGCCTGTGCCAGCGCGACATGGCATGACGCAGGAGCGAGCGCGAGGCGGGCGGTGCGGCGCGCCAGACTGCAAAGGCGGCACAGAGGGTGCGGCGGTAGCTGCGGCGGTCGCACACGTGCTGCAGCCAAGCCAGCCAGGCGGCCTTCAAGTCTCCTCTCCGCCATCGCGCAACGGCTGACCGCACCCGTCGCTCAAGCCGCGACTGCGCCCGCCAGGCCAGCAGGGCTGAGACGCCCGCCCTGACATTCCAGGCGCTCTGCAGGCGCGACACGCGCAGCTCCATCACTCTGCGGCTGTACACCATGGCGCGCCAGGCTCTAAGGATTGACCGCGCAGTGCGCTGGCGGTGCCGCCGGCGACAGGCCAGTGGCCCCAGCTGCTCACACGCCAGCTCTAGCGCGTCGCAGCGGACGTGCAGCGCCTGGACGGCAGCCTGTGAAATGCGCAGGCGTTCAATGTTGCTCACAGCAGCCTCAAACGTGCGCTCACGGAGCCACCGCTGCTGCCCGCGCAGCGCGCCAACCTCCGCTGCCAGTGCGAGTGTGGTCATCCTATGGTTATCTGTGGCACCATGGGCTGGCGGAGGAGGGCGGAAAATTTCCTGAATGCGGCCCCCCCCCTGTGACGATCGCTGGATGATCGCGCCATCGCGCGGCCATGCGCTCGCTCACTCCCCGCCTCCGCCGAACCTATTGAGTATTGACGGTCACCTGCGCGTGCGTCGTGCCTGCACTCTACAACCGTTGCTCCGCCTCGCCCTAGTGCCCCGTGTTGGTGCTTTTGCAGCTGCGGCTCACGCAGACGCTAACAATGCAGCAAGACGAGGTTATCTGGCAGGCGCGTCTGCGCAAGCTGCACGTTGTGTGAGACTGTCGCGGGCGCTGTGCGCGTCGTGCGGCGCGTCGCCGCGGCTGCACACGCGACGGCTGCGAGGGCTCATGCGGCGGCTGTGCTCGGCTCTCTCCGCAGGTCATCAACCACGGCCATTGCAGCTTCAAGAGCAAGACGGAGACTCAGAACTTTTGTCGCAACCCGCACAACGTGACGGGCCTCTGCAACCGCTCCTCCTGCCCGCTGGCCAACAGCCGCTACGCCACAATCATCGAGGAGAAAGGCGCGCCACAGCCGCGCGCACGCAGCACGCAGCACGCTGGCCTGACAGGCTGCGCTGACGCGGCGGCTGCGCGCAGGCGTATGCTATCTGATGATGAAGACTATAGAACGGGCGCACACGCCGCGCAAGCTGTGGGAGAAGGTGAAGCTGAGCAAGGGGTACGGCAGCGCTTTGGAGCAGATCGACAAGCACCTGGCATTCTGGCCCAAGTTCCTGGTGCATAAGAACAAGCAGCGGCTGACGAAGATCACCCAGTACCTGCTGCGCTGCCGCAAGCTTGCCAAACAGATTCGCCCGGAGCTCATCACAATGCCCGCCAAGCTGGAGAAGCGCGAGGCGCGGCGCGAGGTGAAGGCGCAGGTTGCTGCGCGGCTGGAGGCAAGCATCGAGAGCGAGCTGCTGCAGCGCCTCAAGTCGGGCACCTACAACGACATCTACAACTTCCCCACGCGCAGCTACGCCAAAGTGCTGGACAAGCACAGCGAGCGCGACCAGGACGCGGCGGACGAGGAGGAGGAGGAGGAGGAAGACGAAGAGGGTGAGGAGGCTGACGAGGAGGAAGAAGACATTGAGTTTGTGGAGGGGTATGAAGACCTGGAGGCGGAGGACGCAGACCTGGAGGACTACGCCTTTGGCACCTTTGACGACGAGGAGGCGGAGGAGGACGAACCCGCTCGCGCGGCCAAGCGCAAGCCCGCGCCCGCCGCCGCCAAGGGCAAGCGGGGCCGAATGGAGGTTGAGTACGAGCAGGAGCGGGAGACCGGGAGGCGCAGCACACGTGAGTGAGGAGAGCCGTTTCTGTCTTCCACACACATCGGCGCATCAGCTGCCGCTCTTCTTCTTGCGCTCCAGTGCAGCCTTGCGCGCCGCGACGGCAGGGCGCTTGCGCGACGAGACACGCTTGGTGCCTCCATCCTTGCCCACGCCGAGCTTGGCACCCGCTTTCCGCTTGACGGGCGCGTTTGCAGGCTTGGGGCGCGGCGCGACGGGCACGGGCAGCGTGGCAAGCGGCACGCCGCCCAACTCGCGCCCCAGGTCGCGCCAGCGGGGCTTGGTGCGCACCTTGGAGGGCTTGCCGGCGCCGGGCGCCCCGCCTGCCACCGGCGGGGCCGCCTGCGCCGCGGCGTGAACCCCCTCCCACGGTGCCGGCCCGCGCGGCTGAGCAGCGGCGAAGGCCTCCAGGGGCACCTTGACCGCCACGGTGCCGCCCGCCGCAACCGCCGCCAGCTCCCGCGTCTTCCAGCGAGCAACCTTCACATCAGCCTTGCCTGGCGCAGCAGCCACCGCGGCAGCTGCCTGCGCGTGCGCAACCTTGCTGGCTGCAGACACCGCTGCGCGCTGCGCGCTCGCGCGCGCGCACCGCAGCGGCCGGCCGCGCACAACCTCGCCCGCAAGCCCTAGTGCGGCCTTGATGCTGCCTGCATCCACAAAGCACACGTAGCCAAAGCCCTTGCCCATGCCACTGTCGCGGTCGCGCGGGATGCGGAGCGCCTCGATTGCCCCGCAGGGGGCAAAGAGTCGGATGAGCTCCTCTTCGTCAACCTCGTAGTGCAGGTTACCCAGGTACACGGAGCGTCGCGGATCCAGCTGGTTGGTAGGCGCATGACGGGAGGCGTGCGCGGGGCGCAGGGCGTCGACGCGCAGGTGGCGTCCATCCTGCAGCGACATGTTGAGTGCCAGCGCGGAGGCCACGCTCTCCGCGCTCTTGAACACCACATAGCCGTTCACAGCTGCGCGCGCCGCGTTCAACGCGCCCGTCAGCAGCGCCGCCCGGCGCGGCAGCTTCGCCTCGGGATCTACCGCCGCGCTGCGGATGCGCGCCGACAGCACAGCCCCACAACTGCGCAGGGGTGGGGCAGAGGTGAGCGCGCGCGCGAGCCTGCGGCGTGGGGCGTCAGCGTGCGCGCCTTGAGAAGAGCTGGCGCAGGCGCTTCTTGGTGGTTGCGGAGGGCAGGTTGCCCACGAACACGGTGCGCTGCGCCTTCTCCTCCTCGGCCACCGGGTCCGGGGGCGGGTGTGGCAGGGCCTCGGCCTCGGTGGGGGGGCGCTCTGAGCGCTTACGCTTCTTGGGCTGAGAAGTGTGCGGGCCGGGGTGAGCGGGCCACGGAAGGGAGGGAGGGCCAGAAGGACGCACCAGGGGCGCCTCCGCAGGCTCAACCTCCACTGCGTCGGCGCGCCTTGCCGCCCGGCGGCTTGGAGCCCCCGCCGCCGCTTCCTTCGCCGCCTCGCTGCGCCGCTGCTGGCGCCGCTGCAGCCGCTCGTCGTCGCTGTCCTCGTCCGCGGCGCGACTCCTGGCAGGGGCGGGGCGGCGTGCGTGCGGGGGCAGCGCCGGCAAGTGGGCCACAGCAGGCACGGCCTGTCTGAACGCGCTGCTGGTGGCGAACAGGCTGCCACCGCCTACCGCGCCGCCACCAAACAGGCTCTCCATGGCTGCGCGTCGCGCATGTGTCGGACGAACCAGAGAAAGGAGGGCAGGAGCCAGCAGAAGCAGGCGGTCCCGCCTGCGCCGCCCTCACACGCTCACGCCATGTTCTCGTCTGTGTCCCTTGGCAGGCTGCGGCCGCAGGCGCAGGCGCGGCTATGCAGCTCGCAGCGCGCGCCGCTGCGCTGCGTGGCGGCGGTTGCTGGCGTGACGGCGCAGCGGCTGCCGGCTGTGCAGGTGAAGAAAGTGAGCTTCGACGGCGCGCCGGCGGGCGAGGCGACGCTGGCGCTGCACACCGCCAAGGAGAGCACCGCGGTGGGGCTGGTGCACCGCTACCTGACGCTGGTCCGCCAGAACGCGCGCAGGCGCGTGCCGTGACGCATCCAGCCCCCGGCTTCCGGCAGCACGGCGCCCGCCACCGCTCCCTCCGTCTCGCGCCCGCTCCAGCGACCACGCGCGTCACTGCGCCCCACGCCTCGGCCGCTGCCTGCTCCACCCGCCCGCTCGCGCTGATGCTTCGCCTCCTGTCCTGCCCTAAAACCTGATGGCTCCTCCCCGCCGCTCTCACCCCGCCGCTCCTTCCCTTGCTGCGCAGAGGCACGGCCAGCACGCTGACGCGCGCGGAGGTGCGCGGCGGCGGCAAAAAGCCGTTCGCGCAGAAGGGCACGGGCCAGGCGCGGCGCGGCTCCAAGCGCTCTCCCCTCATCGTGGGCGGCGGCGTAGCCTTCGGCCCCAAGCCTCGCGACTGGAGCATCAAGATGAACAAGAAGGAGCGCCGGCTGGCCATGGCCACCGCCCTGCAGACCGCCGCGCCCAGCATCACAGTGGTTGAGGACCTCACAGCTGCGCAGTTCCCGGAGCGCAAGACCAAGGCTGTGGCCGCCGCGCTGAGCCGCTGGGGGGTGGGGCCTGAGGAGCATGCGCTGCTGATCACCAAGGAGGTGGTTGAGACGGTGGAGGTTTCTGCGCGCAACTTGGCGCGGCTGGTGCACAGCCCGGTGAGCGCGCTGTCGGTGTACGACATCCTGCGGGCGGACAAGCTGATTGTGGAGGCGAGCGCGCTGGAGCACCTCAACAGCTGGTTTGGCGAGGAGGGCGCCGCCTGGGCATAGGCTGCACTACCCTCTGCTAGACGCTTTCTCTAAGTATCTTCTGTGTTTAACCCTTGACGTTGACGTCGGCTGCGCTTCTGCGCGCGTTCGTCGTTGACCTCACCACTGGGACAGTACGTCACATACTAGAATGTAGAATCTAGCCAAGTCTTTCTCTGCAGCCAGGTCCAGTCAGCCGCTCGTTCAGCGGTTCCTCGGTCACGTACAGGTCGCACCACAGGCTGGGCTCCGCAGCCGCCAGCTGGGCCAGACGGAGGTTGGGTTTAGGGTTCGGGTCAGGATATTCCGCGCGGGATCTGTTGCCGTCGCGCATGCACGCGTTATTTTTGCGTTCTCTTACTCGCAGCGCTCAGGCACGGTTGCGGCGCACATAATGCGTAGCTCCCTGTTACAAAAGGATGCGCCGGCCGGGAGCTCCGTAGATATCGGACCCGGGCCTGTACCGGTCAGCTCGTGATCGCTCACGGATGGCAGGGTACTATCATACCACTAGACAACCGGCGCGTGAGACGTTTTTGGTCTTTCTCATGTGCACATTAGTTGTTCTTTCTTATATATATATACTATATTTGGTTTTAGGGTTTAGGGTTTAGGGTTATTGCATTGTCCTCGAAACTGCCTGCGAAGTGCTCGCGAGAAAGCTGCGCTGGCCGATACAGATACGATACAGCCGATACGATACCGGAGGCTCGTGTATCGTATCGTATTTGATACGATACAGATACAGATACAGGCGGCGTCTCC
>Ga0208951_1000446_pt1 | contig 18965 bp, 10 predicted proteins | sample GreLakmeMI27MSRF_FD_187702 | JGI IMG/M metagenome (GOLD analysis project Ga0208951, IMG submission 187702) | Freshwater lentic microbial communities from great Laurentian Lakes, MI, USA - Great Lakes metaG MI27MSRF (SPAdes) | ecosystem: Environmental > Aquatic > Freshwater > Lake | place: Great...
CGGCCGCGCACAGTAGGGTGGTGCAGCTGCCGCGGCGGCGAGGGGCTGCGCGCAGCCGGCGCGGGCGCAGGCAGCGTGCCCTCCGTCAGGAAGCTGAACATCTTCGCAATCAGCGGCGGCGCGGCGCCCGCCTCGCACGCCACCAGAGGCTCTATTTCAGCCTTGCTCAGCGGAAAGCCGAGCTTCTGCGGGGGGGGTGAGCGGCGGGGCCGAGGGTTAGAGAACTGAGGCGTCACAGCAGCGCCTCTGCCCGCCAGGGGCGAGACGCGCCACCTGTGCTGTGTGCGCCGCGGGCAGGCCGCGTGGCTGCGCGGCTGCGCGCCTTTGCGAACTTGGAGAGCAGTGACCAGTTGTCCAGCTTGCGAGCCGCGTTGCTGGCTGAATTGTCGTAGCTGTGCATGGCGAGCTCGGAGGGGTAGTAGCGGCTGAAAATCTCGGCCACCAGGAAGCCGTTGGAGAAGTCGCTGCGCGGTCGGGAGCGTGGCGCGTGAGGGCCGAGCACCGCGGTTGGTCAAACGTGCAAGCCCTTGCGCGACGCCAGAGGGACACAGCCACGACGCCGCACGGCATCACGCACCGTCTGACGTTCTTCACGGCGTACGACAGGTCCAGCGATAGCAGCCAGCGCAGCTGGTCGCGCGGAAGCGTGCCCATTGTGTGCGAGCAAGCTTGAGCAGCGCTGCGCGCTGCCGCGGACTGCAACCTTCTGGGGCTGCCGACGCGACAGGCCTACCGCGTTACACGCAGAGGCTGAGCAGGCGAGCAGCGAGCAGGCACAGCGCAGGCGGGGGAAGCAAAATGTATGTGCAGTCACGAACGTTGAAGCGCTACGCGCGCCGCCGGCGGAGGGCATTCAGCGATCACGCTATGATACCTATGGTAGTTCATTTATGTATACAGCGTGCGGTGGGCGAGCAGCGTCTCCTCATTCGCCTGCGCTTTGGCCGGCGGTCCACACAGGAATGCCACGCCGTGCGACTGAGAAGTTGTCGCCGTACTGCTTGGGCTTGCCGCGCTTGCCCGCGCCCTTGATGTTGCTGTTGCCCAGCTGGAGTTGCTCCTGCGGCTTGAGCAGCTCGTAGTTCCAGCCCTGTCGCTCCGCAAAGCTGCACGCGGCTTCAGCGCTATCAAACTCCAGCGCAGAGCGACCCACGTGTGCCAGCGGGTCAGCAGTGGACGTCCACCCCATCAGCGGGTTCTCCCATCTGCGAGAGAGACGTGTGAGGACGTGCTTAGGGTTGCTAGCTCCACTGCTCTCCGCACCGCTCGCCCTCGCCGAAGGAAATCTTCCACGTCCCGTTCAGCGCCTTGCCCTGCTGGCTGGCCGTGCGCGCGGGCGCGAAGATGGTCACCTGAGAGGGGCAAGAGCTTGTGTCAGCGCACGCGCACAGCTCCCGTGGCTTGCGAGCTCCTGCGCGCGTCGCTCCGGCGTGCCACGCGCCTTGCGCTCCAAGATGGCCTCCGGAACACCAGAGCAGGAGCCAGCGGGGCCCGCAAAGCCGCGCTGGAGCAGCGCAGCACACAAAGCGGGCGCGGCGGCCGCGGCTGCGGCGCGCTGCGCGGCGCGGTGAAGCGCCAGCATCGAGTTCGCGAAGGCGCCAGACGTGCCCTCGGGGCGCGCGAGCGCAACCCGCGCCACGTGACGTGGTACGATTGAGGCGGTCCTCCACGAACGCCACACGCCACGCCCCGGCAAGCCCATGATGCTGCACGCGGCCGCGAGCCTGCTCGCGCCGCCTGTGGTGCCATGCGTGCGTCGCCCAGCCCGTGTTCGAGCTCACCTGGCTGCACCCGCCGGCCGCGCCGCCGTCGCCCGCTCCGCTCGCCTCGCGCAGCCGGTGTGCAATGCGGCGCGGCGACGCCGCGTGGTTGCGCGGGAGGCCCCGGAGGGCGGCGTGTCGGAAGTAGAAGTGCCAACACTGTCGCTGGAGTTGCTCACGGACCGCCTAAGCGCGGCCACGCAAGCCCGCCAGCTGGCCAGCGTGCGCATCAAGAGCTTGGAGGAAGAGGTGCGTCGACTGCAGTCCACAGCGGCGACCCGGCAACAAAGAACCCTACGCCCCATGGCCGCCAGTTCCCCCTCTGACACCTCGGCGCAGGCGGTGGCACTCGCCTCGCAGGTGGCCACCTCGCGCGTGGCTGCGGAGCAAGCTGAGGTGCGTGCACAGCGCAATGGCAGCGCGTGTGTGTGCGTCAAGACTCACGCGAGGTGTCACAGGGCGAGGCGGCTGAGGCGATGGCTCGCGCTGGCGCCATCGCCGCGGACGTGCTGGTGGCTGAGCAGGAGCTGGCGAGGGCGCGTGAGGCGCTGGAGGCTGCTGAGGAAAGCTGCAAGGTTGGCCCAAACGCAGTTGAGCCGGCCAGCGTAGACGGCGTGCCCTCGCTGGAGCCGGCGCCGCGCGCGGAGACGTGTGACGAGGTGGTGTCGTTCCTGCAGGCGGCTGCGGCTGCAGAGGCTCGCGTCGAAGCGCTGGTCACTCAGAAGACGGCGTCGGAGAACTGGGCACAGGAGGTTGCGCAGCGGGGCATCGCGGCGCGGGAGGCGGCGGCGGCGGCGGCGGAGCAGGAGGGGGCGCTGCGGGGCAGCCTGGACTCGATCAAGGGCGAGGAGCGCAGCGCGCTCGAGGCTGTGCTTAGCGCAGAGGCGCAGCTGGCCGAGTTCAAGGCCCGCCGAGACTCGCCGCTGGCCGGCAGCGGCTCCCAAGCTGCGCTGCTTGCGGTTGCCGAGGAGGCGGCTGCGCTCGCGTTCGCAGCCGGCGCAGCAGCCGCGCCGCAGTCTGCACAGCTAGAGGCGGCGCCGGCGGCGGCGGCCGAGGAGCAGTCTGCGGGCATGTCGGATCCCGCGCGATCCAGCCGCTTCTTTGCAGGTGTGTGCCCACTCTCCTAAGGGCGGCTTTGGGGCCTAACAAACCAATGCGATGCGTGCGATGCGACTGCGCTGCAATGCAGCCGCCTACTGCGCTCTGCCGGTGCCCGAACAGCACCAGGAGCTGCGGCGTGAGCACGCTCGGCGGGCCGTCCTGGCGGCCGAGCTGCAGCTGCAATCGGCACGGGAGCGGCGGCGCTGCGCCGTCGGTACAGCCCTCTCGCGACTTGATTGACCGCTCCTGTGTGCTGACCCACGCCTCCCTGGCTCGCAGGCGCTCTCATTTCCGGCTCTGTGGCTGGGAAGCCCTTTTCGCTCAACGCCGCGTGGGCCAAGTCGTTGCGTCGTCGCCTGGGCCCGGTGGGCATGTACATTTTGATGGCGCTGTCGCTGTGTTTGGTGGTTGAAATGCCGTTCCTGACGCGCCGCCTGCTGCCGGGCGGCGTGCCCCCAGTCTCAGCCGCCGTCTCAGCCGCAGTCATCGCCGCCGGGCCGCAGCTCAAGCGCGCCATGGAGGCGGTGCGCGCCGCGCTGCCGCACGCCGAGCCCGCCGCCGAGGCGCACGGGGCTCACGAGGAGCATGGCGGCCACGGCAGCGCCGACGCAGGGATGAAGGACGTCATCGTGCTCTTGGCAACCTCCGTCATCGCCGTGCCACTGGTCTCCAAGCTCCCAGGAGGCTCGCCCGTGCTGGGCTTCCTGGTTGGCGGTGCGGTAATTGGGCCCATGGCACTGGGGCTCATCAGCAACGTGGAGACTGTGAAGCACATCGCCGAGATCGGAGTCGTCTTCCTGCTCTTCAACATCGGGCTGGAGCTGTCGCTGGAGCGGCTGCAGAGCATGGCCAAGTACGTGTTTGGCCTGGGGCTGGCCCAGATGGTGTGCACCACACTTCCCGCCGCGCTCATTGTGGCGTTTTTCACGGGCATCTCCATGCCGGCGGCGTTTGTGGTGGGCGTCGGCTTTGCGTTCTCCTCCACCGCGGTGGCCATGCAGGTCCTGGGCGACCGCGGCGAGGCTGCCAGCCGCCACGGCCGCGTTGCCTTCTCCGTGCTGCTGCTGCAGGACCTAGCGGTGGTGCTCGTCTTCATGCTCGTGCCGCTCCTGGCGGCTGGTGGCGCGGACGGCAGCGTGCAGGGCGCGGTGCTGCTGGCGGCGCTGGGGCAGGCTGTGGTGAAGACCGCTGTCGCAATCTGCGTCATCATGGCTGCCGGCCGCGTCATTCTGCGCCCCGTTTTCCAACGCATCGCGGAGCTTGGCAACACGGAGATCTTCAGCGCCACCACGCTGCTGGTTGCGCTGGGTACATCCACCCTCACATCCGTGCTGGGCCTCTCTGCCGCGCTGGGCGCCTTCCTGGCGGGTCTGCTGCTTGCGGAGACGGAGTACCACCTGCAGGTTGAGTCGGACATTGCGCCCTACCGTGGCCTGCTGCTGGGTCTTTTCTTCATGACTGTGGGCATGACCATCAACCCCGCGCTCCTCGTGGCCCGCTTCGTGCCAATCGTGGCCTGCATCGCGCTGCTGGTTCTGGGCAAGGTTGGCGTCATGGCCGCCGTGGGCCCCTGGTTCGGACTGAGCACGCTGAACAGCGCTCGCGCGGGCATGTACATTGGCCCGGGCGGCGAGTTCGCATTCGTTACCTACGGTCTGGCAGTGGCCAGCGGCCTGCTGTCCGAGGTGCTGGTCAACGAGCTCACGCTGGTGATTGCGCTCTCTATGGCCGCCACGCCGTGGCTGGCAAACGTGGGCGCCGACCTGCGTGACCGCTTGGAGGGCGCTGGCGGGGACATGTCTACGCTGCAGCCGGACGTGAGTCAGGTAGACGACATGAATCGCCACGTCATCATCGCCGGTTTTGGGCGCAGCGGCCAGCTCATTGCGCAGCTGCTGAGCGAGCAGCTCATCCCTTTCGTGGCGCTGGACATGCGCAGCGACCGCGTGCAGGCTGGTCGCGAGGAGGAGTTGCCCGTGTTCTTTGGCGACGCAGGGTCCCCGGCGGTGCTGCACTCGGTGGGTGCACAGCGCGCCTGCTGTGCGGTGATCTGCATGGACACCCCGGGCGCCAACTACCGCACCGTATACAGCATGCACAAGCACTACCCCAACGTGCCCGTCTACGTGCGCGCGGTGGACGTCGCCGACGGCCTCAAGCTCGAAAAGGCCGGAGCCACAGCCTGTGTGCCCGAAACCCTGGAGCCCAGCCTGCAGCTGGCGGCTGCCGTGCTGGCGCAGCTGGAGCTGCCGCCCGACGAGGTGGTCACCGCGATCGACTCGTTCCGCAGGCGCAACATCAGCGAGCTCAAGGAGCTGGCGCTCTCCTCGGGAACCAGCCTGGGCTACGGCGCGGAGCGCTCGGAGGAGGGCGCGGCAAGCGGGCGACATCCAGATGTCGCGGTGGCAGGCGGCTAGGGAATGAGCTGAAGAAGAGAGTAGCGGCGGCGGCGCAATGGTAGAGTCAAAAATCCTAATTCACAACGTGTGCGTCGCTCACTGGCGTGTCCGGCGGGCTGTGCAGGCCCGCCATGTGCCAGTGTCCCTCGCGGCGCGCGCGCGGCGCGCGCGCGCCTTTGGGCACTGGGGTGCATACGGTTGGCATTGTCTGGACAAAGCGCGAACCAGCCGCCTGCACCAGCGCGCTGGCCCAGGCCGAGGTGCCCGCCGTCAGCGCGGCAACGGCTGCTGCAGGAGGCGGTGGGGGTCGCCCCTCGGTCGCCCCTCCAGTGTCGTTGCGCAGGCGGGCAAAGTACCGCCGCTTGACCGCCCACTGAGACACCTGCAGCACCACGGCGGGCAGCTGCAGGTCGCCCAGCGTGCTCCTGTTGCGCAGCGAGTCCTGCGCAGCCGGGCAACGAGTGAGTTACGGCGAGCCGCGCGACCGGAGCCAGGGAAGCGAAGGGCCGGGCAACAGAAGCCGGGGGGCCACGTTGCTCCGGCTCCGCCGCGCCCGCTGCGTTGACGCACCTGCAGTGCCTCGAGCCTGTCAGCCCACGCGGCCGGGCAGTCGGAGGAGGCGTGCTGGGCGGAAGGCATTCCGCCGGGAAGGCGTTCTGCGGCCGCAGCTGCGCGGCACGTCTCAATGGTTGTCGCCAGCCCCTTCAGCTTGCGATAGGGCCAGCGCTTGATGCCCAGCTTGCGGCAGCAGATCTTGAACTGCGGGCGTGGGCACGAGGCGTCAGCCCTGAGCCGACTCTACAGGTTCGGCTAAGAATCCGCCCGGCCTCCCCGGCCGCGACGCGCTCGTGCTGCCCGCCGTGCCGCCGGCGCACGGGGGCCTGTGCGGCGCTGCGGGTAGGTTGCGAGCGGCTGGCAGCGCGCGCGTGCGTGCAGCCGCCGAGTCCTGACCGAGGCCTCGTCAGCGCGACACGGACGCGCCTGCGTGGTGCCCAGGTTGCACTGCTTGGCGGCGAGGCGGAGAGGGAGGTGCTGGCACGCGCGGATGGCTTCCACGCTCGCTTGAGCGCCCTGGAGAGAGGAGTGTGGCGAGGTCAGCGCCAGACTGTTTGCGCGCGCAGCCGAGAGTGCCACAGCCGCGCACCCGCGTGCGTCCGCCCCGGTGCCGCGGCCGCTTGCCGGTGTCGGTGTCCAGGCCGGGTCCCACAGCAGCCGAGAGACCCAGCAAGCAGCCAGCCTCTTCCTCTTCATCTTCGTCCTCCGCCTCCTCTGAGCCCTCCTCCAATGCCTCGCACGTCTCCGTGGAGGCGCCGGAGGCCTGCCCAGAGCCGTCCCGCTGTGTCTCAGCGCTGGCGGGGCACCTCGCCTCGCCAAGCTCTGCAAAGTTTGCGCGAAGTGCAAGCTCCGCGGCAAGCGCGTGCAGGCCACTCATGCTGCGCCAGTCGGAGGGCGAGGGCGACAGAAAGTGAGGGGTTTCGCAGAACGCAGATTCGCACGAGCGTATCTTTTCGAACAGTGTATCTTTGTTCGACTATTCGTGATTCGAGTGCGCTGACAACTACGAAGCCCCCTGCTGAGCTCGTACCGTGCACCAACGCGGCGAAAGCACGCTCTGCGTGCGCCCAGCGGTCCCGCATGGCGGACCCGGCGCGGCGCTCCCAGCAGCGCCCTCCCAAAGGGGAACATTTGGCACACAGCGCATCTAGCCGCTTTCACCAGGACGGCCGACCACACCGGGAAGGCGACGAGGACTCCGGTGACGGTGAGATGGCCCGGCGCAGGCGCAGGCAGCGCAAGCGACCTCAAGAGGTGCTCTCCGAAGGAGAGGAGCAGGAGCGTGGCCCAGCGGGGGCATCGCCGCTCTCTGCGCAGCTGTCGCGTCTGTGCGGTGCGCCGGTGTGCGTGGCGCCGCCTGGAGCCGCACGGTTGTACGACAAGCTGGAGCAGCTGGAGCAGGCACGCAGTCGCTGGCTGTGGTGTGCAGTCGCTGGGCCACTCACTTTGGCGCTCCGCAGGCGCTGCCCACACCGTCGGAGCTGTACACGCAGGCGTCCGTGAGCTACACGTCTGCGGTGCAGCAGGCGACTGCGCTGTCACACGACGCGGCAGGCTATCTGTCACGCGCGCTGAGCAGCGCGCAGCTGAGCGTGGCGGGTGCCTCCCCAAAGGCGCCGCAGAGCCAGCGAGCGCCTCTGCCGCCGCTGCAGCGAGCGGCTCTGCCTCCCGGTTCGCTCCGGCTGGCGCGCGAGGGCGCTGCGGGGCCGTACGTGCCGCCGTGGCCGAGAGGGGCCACTGCGTTGGCTTCTCCCCGCGGCTCGGCGGCTCTTCGCGCCGTCAAGGAGCTCAGCGGCCGCTCCTCGACGCGCCGTCAGCCGTTCGAGCGCAGCGAGGACGAGCACAGCAGCGGCGCCGAGGAGGCGAGCGACGAAGAGAGCAGCTCCTCCGCTGACGACGCCGAGCGCAGGAGGCCGCCAGCGGCCCGCCCGGCGCCAGCGCCGCTGCACCGCCCGGCTGCGCGCAGCAGCGACAGCGATTCGGACGGCGGCGCAGGCGGCGAGGCTCCCCTGAGGGCGGCATCCACGCTTCGCTACGCGCGTTCGCTGAGCTCACGGGCCGCCGCGCACCTTCGAGCCAGCGCCCGGGGCGCGCTGCGCTCACCCTTTGTGACATCCGCAAAGCTCTCCGAGGGCAACTCCCCCGCGAGGTGGCTGTCGTTCCTTTTGGACGTGTTTTGCGCGGTGCTTGCCAGCATGCTGAGCCTGTTTGTGCCACAGCTCTGCCCGCCCACGCGGCGCCGTCAGCTGCCCGGCCCCCTGCCCTTCTACGTCGCCGCCTCGGCGCAGAGCCACCTGTGCAGCTTGGCAGAGCAGCTGGACTGGCGCCGCTTCTCGGCGCTGCACGCGGCGGTCTTCGTACTCAACTGGGCCACGCTGCTGGCTTTCGCTCTGGCCGAGGCGGTCTTCCTCTGGCGTGAGCTGGCAATCATGGATCTCTGCGATGAAGACCGCACCGCCGCCTGGGGCGCCCTCAGCTCGCAGCTGGCCGCCTTCCCGCGCCTCGCGCTGCGCATGGACCGCCTGAACGGCTGCGCCTTGTTGGCGGCCACGGGCCTGGCGGTGCTGCTCGCCTGCAACTGGGGCGCCAGCTCCGCGCTCGCTCTGCACGAGCAATACGCGGAATACCGCACGCCGGTGCTGCTCCTGGCCCTGGTCACGCCTGCGGCGCGACGCCTGTGCGGCTTTTGGGTCGTGGCCAGAGACAGCCGGGACCTGCGACTGGCGCTGCCGCTGTGGGGGCACGGGCTGGTGTCGCTCAACTGCGTGGACGAGCGCTTCGCGCGCACCGGAGAAGAAGACGCCGACGCGAAAGTGTGAAAGCCATTGATGAGTTTCACGGCACGAGCGCTCATGCCGCCACTACCTCTGGCACCGGGTGCACGGGCGCCGGCGCGCAGTCCCGCAGCTGTCCGATCTTCGCCGCAACGGAGCCCGCGTCACCGTAGTGCCTCGCCGCAAAGAGGCGGAAAGCGTCGTGCACCGCCACGTGTGCAGCCAGCGCAGCCTCCTTGCGCGCAGCATCGCCACTCTCGGCCGCCGACTGCGCGTCAGATGCACACTCAGCCACAGCCAGCGAGAAGCCCTCAGCTACGCTCCACAGCAGTCCGCGGAGCTTCTCGTCCCCATTGCTGAGCTTCTCCTGCACATCGGCTGCGATTGCGGCGGCTTGGTCCTCCGCATTGAGAGCCGCCTGCTCCGCCTGCACAGCCTGGCGTACCACCCAGTCGTTGGGGTCCGCAGCCGCCTCGGCGGCGGCAGCGGCCTGGTCAGCCAGGATGAGGGTATAGTCGGCTGCATCGCTGGCGGCAGTCCATGCGCGCTCGGCCGCAACCTTGAGCAGCGACACGTCAGCAACCTCCCGCTCCAAGCACAGTTCCAGCGCGTTCCACACCGCCGCGTGGGCATACATCGGCCGCGTGTCGGGCGAAAAGGCCCACACTACAACCCCCTCGGCAGGCACCACGCCCAGCGCCTGCAGCCGCTCAGCCGCAATCCACATCTGCTGCTGCGTGTGACACGCCATCGCGTGCGCCGCCACGCCATGCAGCAGCGCCACGCCGCCGGCTCCGTTGGCGCCGCCGGCAGCCTGCGCAGCCTGCGCGAGAGGCGCGGCGTAGCGGGTGAACATGGTGTTCAGGTGGGTGATTGTCTTGCGCCCGTGGTGCGCAAGCACCGTAGCCAGCACATGCGCACATCGCGTGGCCCCAAGCTCCAACATGGCCGCCTGCATGCACGCCCAGAGCTCCTCGGCACTCGCCTTGGCTGCGCACAGGGCGATGAGCGATCGCCCTAGGGGCGCCTCATCCGGCACTCCCACGATTTTTGGCGCGTGCGCATCTCCGTAGGGCCAGCCAGCCTCCGGAGCGGGTGCGGGCCCCAGAAGCGGTCGCAGCGATTCCGGAATCGCGAGCGCCACGCGAGCATGGTAGCTCAGCCGCTGCAGGCGCTGCAGAAGGTCAGCGAGGAAGCGGCGCTGCGGGTGGTGCATCGGCTGAGCTGCAGCAGCCTCCCACTTGGTCCAGGGCCAGCCCAAGCCGGTTGCGGCCAGGTGCACGGACAGCACCTCCGCCAGCGTGGCAGCCGCCGCGGGATGCAGCAGCGGCGCTCCAGCGGGCGCGCAAGGCACCAGCGCGCGGAAGCAGCGCCCTACCACGGCGCCCAGCGCGGGAGGGAAGGTGGTGGACAGGCCGCACTCGCCCTTGCACAGGTCCTGCAGCAAAGCCGCCAGGTACACCGCACGGTAGGTGGAGCGCGGCAAAGCCAGCGCGTGCGCAAACAACGTCTCCGCCAGCAACTGCTCATGGGGAATATCCAGCGGCAGGTCCTGCGCCAGCTGCTCAGCAGCCATGTGTGCCTTTCCGAACCGCGCGCCCTCCTCCCACGCCCACAGCGTGTCGCCCATCAGCTCCTCCGCCACAAAGCGCTCAATGGGAGCACGCGACGCGTCGCCCTCCGTCTGGCGGGCGTCCAGGAGACGTAGCCGGGGTCGTGGCGGGAAGGCAACGAGCGCCGCGGCGTAGCTGGCGGGTGCCAAACCGGGTGCCAGGTCCGGGACGGGCAGGTCCGTGAGGGCGTGCGGCGTGCTGCCAGTCTCCAGCTGCGCCTTGAAGGGCACATGCACACGCGTGCGTGCCAGGCTCGAGGCGTCCCACACGCCGCTGCCCGCGCACACCTGGATGCGGCCCCACAGCTCCTCCACGTAGTCCTCACCCTCACCGCTCTCAGCAGCCTGTGCCTCGTCGGCGGCGCGCAGCGGCCGCAGCTGCGCGTCGACCCCACGCACACGCCGGCGCGCCAAGTAGTCGCTGACCAGCAAGAGGAACGCCTCCATGCCCTCCACGTTGCCGTCCGGCAGCTCCTGCCCTGCAAAAGGCACAGCCGCCAATGCCGCGTACACCAGCGAGTCCGCACGAGGCTGCCATGCCCCATCGTCACCCGCGTCGCCCTCCGCGCGGGCGGCTGCGGCCAGTGCAGCGTCCACCAGCGAGCGCAGCAGCTGCAGAGCCGATGGGAAGCTCACCGCTCGGCAGGTTGCGCATGCGGCCAGGAAGCGGGTCAGGATGCGAGCGCGGGTCGCCTCCGCTGCGCCCAGCTTGAGGCTGCGCCGCAGCGCAGCCTGTGCGCGCGTGAGCAGCGCGCCAACGAACTCGTGACGACTGCAGTTCAGCAGAGCCACCAGCGTGGCGTATAAGCTCGTCTTCACAGGCAGCTCGCACACGCACTCCAGCACGATGTCAATCACCTGCCAGGACACGGGCGCAGGTGGTTGTGAGCACCAGGCGGGCGAGAGCTCTAACCCTAGCGCCGGGCACTAGCACCAGCAGCCTGCTGGCGCTGCCCGCGAGGACGGCTCGCTTGTGCGCCTGTGCGCCTGTGCAGCGCGGACAAAGGGGGAGAGGGCGCGCACCATTGCGCCTTTGCCCTCGTCAACCTCAAGAGCAAGCATGCCGGCGCACGAGTTCAGCTCCTCTGCACTGCCCGTGTTGCGCATCACAAACTCGCGCACGCGCAGCACGTCCGACTGCGCGTTGTGCTGCGCCTGCGGGAGAGATCTCAGGACGGGCCACAAAGGGAGGCCGAACTGGCGCTGCTAACACACCTCACGAGGACGCTTGTAGCCGCCCGGTCCGCCATGCCCGCCGCCGCCGCCGTAGCCTCGGCCCCCGCGGTAGTCACCCATTCGCGCTGAATTGAAGCACTGACACGCGGAGGCGCAGTGAAGTGCAGCTCCTCACGCGCATGTCGGTCGAACACTTAATTAGAACAGCAGTTGAGTGTCGCGTCCTTGCCGGAGATGCTGTGAGGGCTCTGCATGCTTGCTGCGTTCCTGTGTGCGCTTCTCCTCTCTGCCTGCCCCTGCGTCGCTTGTCGCAGCGTGCTACCCACGCGCTGGGATGCGGCACACGGGCCAGAGGCGCCGCTGGGCATGCCTGGCTGCACCACCATTTGGGTTTTCGGCCTGGGGACTGGGCGCAGCGGGAGCACATCGCTGTGGCGACTGCTGCGCTTCCAGTTCGGCTCCACCGCGGTGTCTCACGAGGCCAGGCCGCTGCTGCCTTGGACCACGCACGGAGAGGCGCCCTCCGTGACGGCGCGGAGAAGGCTGGAGCTGCTGGCAACTCTCGCCGAGAACCGCACAGCGTTTACGCATCCGCGCACACCTGCAGACGGGCGCCGGTTTTTGGGGGACGTCTCCTCCTCGTATCTCCCGTACGCAGAGGCGCTGCTTGAGGCGTCGCCTTGTGCGGTGCTCCTCGTGCTCCAGCGTGACCGCGAGGAGGTTGTGCGCTCCTTTGCGGCCAAATCTGGCGGCGCCGACTTCTGGCATGATGACGTGGCTGCCACTCCAAGGGCCGGGCTGGCGGGAGCTGAGGTGCGCGGGCAGGAGGCCTTCTGGGGAGCGGTTTTTCCAAAGTACACCAGGGTGCAGGCTGCGACCAAGCAGGATGCCATACGGCTGTACTGGGAGGAATATGCGCGGCGAGCCGCGCAGCTGGCGGCGGCCCATCCGCAGCGCGTCTTGGTGTTGCAATCGCCCGCTGTTTTCCAACAACCGCTGGAGGCGTGGCGCATGTTGCGCTTTGCGGGCTTTCAGAAGCCCAGGCTGCGGCCCGACCATCCATTTAACTGCCTGGTCGCCTGCAAGCACTACGGAAACGGAAACCAGAGCGGAGGCAGAGGGGATGCGCCGCGCTTGACGCGCCACGGAGGAGGGGCCTTCCTGCAGCCAATCAGGGACCGCTCGCGCGTGCGCTTGAAGACGCAACGAGCTGTGAACGGGTGAAGCTGCTCACTTGCAGAGAGCGAATCGGACGCCTGATGATAGCTTCTCGCAAAATGAATCGCAAGCAACGTTCACAGGCCCAGCGCCTCAGGCGGAGGCGGCAACATATCGCGGTTGCCCAGCACCTGTGCCAGACCCAGGTATCCAACCTGAAAGCGACGAGTGAGACATGCAAACTCCATCATGTGGTTGTGAGCGCAGTCAGTCGCACCCCAAGGATCAGCGACACCAGGCCGGTGATGATGGCGGTTGACTGGCCGTCCTTCAGCCCAGGCGTCTCAGGCGCCTCGGCAGGCGGCGGCGGCGGCGAGGAGGGCTGCGCGGTGACACGCGCGCGTCAGCCACCGCAGCTCTCAGCCAGCAGATAAGGCCGGCCGGTTGCGGGTGCGAACACACACCCGTCCCTCAGGCTCGGCGGCGACGACCACCCGGCGGAGGCTGCGCGGGCGCGTGCGAGGCGCAGGAGCAGAGGCCACAGACCTGCGGCCGTGGCAGCCACGTCAGCCACACGCTGTGCGAGTGACGCCAGCGAGTCTGGCGAGTGGCAGACGCACCGCGCAGCGCGTGCGCAGGAAGGGGCAGCGGTGGGACGCGCGGGCCTGGACGCGGCGCGCACAAGCGTCGGCGCAGCGCAGAACAGCGACGACGCGTGCGAAGCCATGCCAGCAACGAGCACAGAGGATGCGAAGGAGAGCGCTGGAAATGGCCGAGGTGACCGGCGGCACTCCGGCAGGTGAATCGTGATTTATGACGTGTGCCGCAAGTGATCGGCAAGGTGGGCAACGACTGCTGACTACGGCCAGCGTCAAGCTGCACCTACGTAGAGACTCGCGTACCGCGAGGATGCGTCAATGTCGTCTATATGTCGGGATCCGGGTGCGAGTGTGAAACCTTCTGTGCATCCTCCACGCGGTCCATCAGTCGCTCCACGCCCTTGTACGAAGGCTTGATGGCATCAGCCGCCGCGTCCGCCACGGCCGCGCCAGCCTTGGATAGCGCCTCTTCGGCCGCAGAGGCGACGCTTGCAGCCTTGGACACGAGCGGGCTGCGTCGCAGAGCCAGCACGGCACGAGCGCGTTCTAGCTGCAGCATCTTCTGCGCATTCTCGCCGCTTTGAACAGCCTCAGAGGCGGCGGCACGCTGCCGCTCGGAGCCGTCCTCGCCCAGCACACGGCTCTCAAGCCCTCGCTCCTGCGACCGCCCCTCCAGCCCCGCCAGGCCCTCGCCGCAGGCATCGACGCGGCCGTCTCCACCGTCACGTCTTCAGCGCCAGGTTCAGCCTTGGACGGCCCGCTGTTGCGCCGCGTCACCCAGCCTCGTAGCCCGCCTGCACCACGCGCGCATCGCGCCAGACGCGGGAGCCATAGTCACGCGAGCGGGGGAAGGGGCGAGTTGAAAACTAAGACTCCTCCTCACCATAGAGGCCGCCACCCGCCTCGTCGATAGCGTCGTCAGCATCGCCGCCATCGCCGCCCGTCAGCGTCATGCCCGCCTTCAGAGTGATGGGCAGGACGATTGGAACGAAGGACAAGATGACCACGATGACGCTGAAGAGTCGGCTGTCCGTTGCGTCTCCATTGACGCGCACCTTGAGCAAAAGCCCTACAAAGAGGAACATGAAGATGTTCACCTGCGCCAGCGAGGACACGAAGTTCATGTTGTCCGTGCTGTACGGGCGAAGCCGCAGGCCCAGCAGGAGCATCGCAAACGACACCAGCACGCCGACGGTGACCTGCGTGGCGCTGCCAGGCGCAACCAGCGCCAGAATGGAGGTGAGGATGAGCTTGCGCATCAGCTCCACGCTCTCCCAGTACCACGTCTGTACGGTGTAGGCTTCGAAGAGGAAGCCAACCTTGCGCAGAGCGCGCTGCTCCAGCGCCTTCAGCGTGGATGCGGGAGCGTTGCCCAGCGTACAGGTGCTGAAACCGGAGAAATAGCGCCGGAAGGAGCGATTGGTCGCCGCCAGCTCCGGCTCCTGCGGCTCCTTGGCAGCGCTGTCGTCTAGGTCGTCCTCCACCTCGTCCCACGTCAGCGGCGGCAGGCTGAGCGTGCCAGACGTCTTGCACCAGTGCAGCAGCGACTTCTGCAGCTGCAGGCGGCGGCGGTTCATCCGCGCGGAGGGGGTTGCGGCCGGGGTGCGGCGGCGCAGGAAGCGCAGGCGCTGTGACGCCCCAGCGCTGCTCCGGGGCTTTGCACCGTCCTCGCCGTGCGCATGCAAGCTGGCGGAGACGCGCTCAGCCTCAACCTCTTCGCCGCGCAGGCCCTTGACCAGCACGGCGACCAGCAGCTCCAGGTGCTCGTCACCGATGTTGTCCAGCCCCAACGCCTGCACGTCGCACGCGGGCTGCGCCTCGCCCAGGCGCCATGTGTGCTCCACGGCCTCGCGAAGCCACGCGTTGGCAACCTTCACCTTGGCCATCTGGGGCACTCTGAAATAGTAGAGCAGCAGCATGAAGGTTGCAGGGATGCCGATGGGGACCACCGGAAGCCAGAAGATGCCCGCCGTCACGTAGCTCCAGTGCAGCGCCGTCCAGCACTGCTGGCGGTGGTCTGCAACAAGGTAGGCTTTGCCGCTGGCGAGCGTTCGGCAGTTAAAAACTGCGATGACAACTCCGCTGACTCCGGGGTAAACCAGGTACAGGAGCAGCAGAGCGCGGGAGAGGCACACGGTCTGGAAGCGGCGCTCGCGCTGTGCGCGCTCCCCAGGGTGCGCGCTGCGAAGGCTGGCGGGTGCAATCAGGCGGTGGCCTACCCCCCAGATGAGCCCGATGAGCGCCAGCCCGAAGCTCATTTCCAGCGTGTAGCCATTGAACTGGTCGAAGAAGGGCGTGTTGGGGTGAAGGCAGGCCGTCTTGGGGAGCTCCACCAGGTTGAGGTTGATCACGTTGGCACGCGACTGGATATAGGTGAATGTGCGCGGCCAGGGCACGTCCAGGGACTGGATGAATGTGCTGGTGATCTGAGGAGCGAGGGAGGTGGTGCGTTAGCGAGCGAGCGCGTGGCGGCAAGGGAACACACCTGAAAGAAGTTGATGATGATTTTGGCGGGCCGAGAGAGCGCGTAGAAGAGGGTGGTCAGGGTGTCAAGCAGCGCGTCTACGCCACCGGTGTCGACCAGCAGCATATCCCCGATGCCACCCTCGCCGGCGTCCTCACCGTAGTCGCCCTGATCAGGCCCCTCCATCTCTCCGGCAGGCTCCTGCAGATCTTCAGCAGGCGCCTCCTGCACCGACGCCGCCTGGATGATACCCGAGGAAGCGATGCCCTGCTGCAGCGCGAGGGCGCTGACCATCGGGTTGTTCAACGGCGCAGCCGCCAGTCTTCTACTGCTCACACCGCCCTTGCCGCGGTCGCCCTGGTCAGGCTCCTCCGCCTCTCCGGCAGGCGCCTGCTGCTCCGGCGCCGCTTGCAGCAGGAGGGCGCTGACTTTTGGGGAATTCAACGACGCAGCCGCCAGCGTGCTGTTGCTCTTGCGGCGCAGGCCGCGCTTGGTGCTGCCTCTACGCATCGGCGCCGCCTTGATGAGCTCCGCCGGCGCCTCCTCCGGCTTGCGCACGCACAGGCATGCGAAGCAGCGCGCCGGGCAGCGCATCGCCGCGGCCACCGCCCCATGCACGCGCAGCGCCAGCGAGCTCAGCACGTCCGTCATCGCCTGCAGCCCCCGCTCGCAGGCTGGCAGCAGCGGGAGGAGGAAGAGCAGGGTGATTGCCAGCGCGCCCACGGGCACCATGCACGCGCACAGCGCAGCCTTTGAGCCTTTGCTCCAGTTGGACCAGCTGTCCTTGGCGTCGCAGGCTTTGCAGAAGCCGCCCTGCATGGAGAAGCCCTCCTGGCACACGGCGCACAGCACGCCGCCGTGACCGTCCGCGCAGTGCCCGCCGTCGTCGCTGCCGTTGCTGCTGGCCTGGTGCAGCCGGCGGCGCGCGGTTGAGCTGTTCGCCGCGCTGCTATTCTCGGCCAGGCAGTAGCCCTCTCGGCACTTGAAGAACACAGTGTCGTTGTCGCCCTCTCGCCAGTACCCCTCGTCAGCAAGCAGCTCGCCCGTGGTGCCGTCGCACACGCCGCCATCCGTGCATGCAGTGCACACCGGGTTGCTGCTGTTGGCGCCCAGCTGCGCATCGAAGTAGCCGGCGGAGCAGAGGCAGGCTGTGAAGGCTGCCGCGTCGCGGCTGTTGGAGGGGCAGGCTTGGCAGCCGGTGGCGCCATCGAGCGGCGCATTGGTGCCCGCGGAGCAGCTGGCGCACCGCGACGATGCAGCGGTGGAAGTGTAGGTGCCCGGGGCGCAGGCGACGCAGGCGAGCAGCTCTGCTTCCAGAAACGTGCCGGCCGGACAGGCGCTTTGCCCGGTGCGCTGTGGTGTGGAGACGAAGCCTGGGTCCACCAGCGTGCACTCAGTCGCGCCGGCCAGCGCGCTGTAGCTGCCTGCTGCGCAAGGCTGGCAGGTGCCGGACTGCGCGTCCAGAGCGGTGCCGGCGGGGCAGGGCGTCTGGCCCGTCGAGTTTACGTTGGCCACGTAGCCCGCGTCGACTGCCACGCAGCTGGTGGACCCCGCCGCCGAGCTGTACGCACCCATGCCGCAAGGCGCGCAGCCACTTGTGCTGATGTCGTAGTACGAGCCGGCGGGGCAAGGGGTGCACGTGAAAGTGGAGGAGTAGTTTGCGGCGTAAACAGGGATGCTCCCGAGCGCACACTTGCACGCACTCAGCGTCCCCGACGCCGCTGGCGAGGTGGAAGACAGCGGACATGCGATGCAGGCGGTGAAGTCGCTCCCGTTGGTGTACGTGTTGGATGGGCAGAGGCTGCATGCCACGGAACCGGCGCTGGATATCGACCCGGTGCCGCAGGGCACGCAGGCTCCTTGGTTCAGGAACTTGCCTGCGTCGCACGGCACGCAGCCCGTGAAGTTCTGGTTACTGACGTAGCCGGCGCTGCACGGCGAGCAGGAAACGGCCCCAGGCCGGGCAGAGAAAGAGCCCAAGCTGCACAGCTGGCAGGCGGCTTTCAGCCAAGTGGTGACCGCCGTGGCGGTGGTGCCGCCACCGGAGGACACCGCCAGCCCGATCCCGATGGCGGTGTTGGGCGAGGTGGAGCTAAAGGAGGAAGTCGCTGTAGATGTGCCCGATTGGTAGGATCCAGCCGCGCACACGCTAATTGGAGTTTCCACCGAGATCTGGCGGATGCAGCTCTTGTTGGCGGAGGTCAGCGACGCCGGCACGGTGCCCGACAGCTGGTTCGCCGCCAAGCCCAGGTACATGTCCTTGCACTGCGGCTGTGGTGTGTTTCCTCCGCATGGGGAGACGCACACATCCATGGCGTCAACGATATCGTCGCCCAGCACTCCCGTGAGCGCGTTGGATTTGAGGTCGAGGTACGTCAGGTTCATGCACGACAGCGAGGGGATGCTCCCAGAGAGCTGATTGTTTGATAAGTCCAGGTAGGTGAGAGCCGTCAGGTTACACCAGCCGGCAGAGGGCAGCGAGCCGGTCAAGGCGTTGGAGCCGACCTGCAGCATTTGCAGAGAGCGCGGCAGCAGGCTCACGTTGGTGAGCGAGCTCAGCGAGTTCGATGTCAGAAAGAGGTAGGTCAGCCCGGTCATTGGAGCAAACACAGAGCCATCCAGCGCCCCAGTCAGCCCGCATGCGGTGAGCGTCACAGAGGTTAGGCTGCTCAGAGATCTCAGCGCCGCGAGTGATCCAGAGAGTGCGGTGTTGTACAGAACCAGGCCGCCCAGCTGCGTGAGGTTGCTCAGAATTGAGGTATTGATCATCAGCCCGGGGTTGCCACTCAAGTCCAGACTCGTAAGAGCTGAAAGTCGGGAGAAGCTGGCTGGAAGAGTGCCCGTCATGTTGTTGTTGTTAAGTGAAACACCAAAGAACCGACTATTGACGCACTTCAACCCAATCATGGTGCACAGCGGCGTGTTCTGGGTCAGCGCGCTTGTCATTTGGCTTAGCCAAGATGAGAAGTACATAGGGCCCGAATTCGCTGCTGTGCTGGTCGAAGAGATGGTGGAGGTTGCAAACAGCAGGTCCCCAACCGCCGCACAGAGCTCAGGGTCGTCCCAGAACGGTCCTTCAGTAGTGGGCGTGTTGCAGCCACAGCGGAAGGTGAGCCCCGTTGGCCACCATGCGCGCGTTAACCACACCGGCTCGCTGCCGCAGGGGCTGGGCGGAGGGGAGGGCGGCGGTGGGGACGGCGGGGGTCGGGGCGGGGATGGGGGCCAAGTCCTCCGTGGCCCCCATCGGAGGGTCCGCGGCTCCAGCAGGGGCGCCAGCGACGGTCCCTGCCACCGCCAACAGCACCAGCGCTCGCACCACCCGCGCGGCCGTGTAGCCGTGACGGCTGGGGCGCGATGGGCCAGCGTG
>Ga0208951_1000447_pt1 | contig 18913 bp, 35 predicted proteins | sample GreLakmeMI27MSRF_FD_187702 | JGI IMG/M metagenome (GOLD analysis project Ga0208951, IMG submission 187702) | Freshwater lentic microbial communities from great Laurentian Lakes, MI, USA - Great Lakes metaG MI27MSRF (SPAdes) | ecosystem: Environmental > Aquatic > Freshwater > Lake | place: Great...
CCACCCCCTGGTCGGTCTGTGGTCCCTCCCGCGCGCACCCCTCCGCTCCTAGCAGTCCCTGTGAGTGCTGGCCGCTTCATGTCGATCGTCACCATCCAGGTGGGGCAATGCGGCAACCAGGTTGGCGGCGCGTTGTTTGCGAAGCTCGCGGAGGAGGCGGACGCTGGGCCAGACGACTTCCGGCGCGCCACGCAGGAGGCGCGTGCTGCTGTGCTAGGTTCGCCGCCGCGGCTGCTGACTGCGCGCGCGTAGGCCTTCTTCCGGCCCCGCGTGCGCTCAGACGGCGCTGCGGCTGCCACCTGCACCGCCCGCGCCGTGCTGGTGGACATGGAGCCCAAGGCGCGCGCGCTGTGCAGCCCTGCGGTTTGGCGAGACGCGACGGCTGAGCGATACGCGCAGGTGGTTGCGAACACGCTGCGTGCGCCGGTGGAGCAACGCGCCTCCTGGGCCTACAACGAGCGCGGCACGCTCACTTTCCAGAGCGGCAGCGGCAACAACTGGGCGCGCGGGTACAATACCTACGGCCCGCAGTGCCGAGGGCGGGTGTGCGAGCTGGTTCGGCGCGAGGTGCGCATGTCTACTGCCTCCCTTCACCCCTGGCACGCTCACACGCAACACACGGCAGGCGGAGGCGTGCGACCACCTCTCCGGCTTCCTCTTTCTGCAGAGCATGGCTGGCGGCACAGGCGCGGGGCTGGGGACGTACGTTGTTGAGGCGATGCGGTGCGCTCCCTTGCCCTACGCCCCCGCTGCTCGCCTGACCGCACCGCAGGGACGAGTACCCAAGCGCGTGCCTGCTCAGTCACTGCGTGTGGCCCTACGAGTCGGGCGAGGTGATAGTGCAAAACTACAACACAATGCTGACGCTCGCCTCGCTGCTGGATGCTGCGGACGCGGTGGTAGTGGTGCAGAACGAGATGCTGCATGCGGCCGCGCACAAGCAGATGAACATCGACCGGCCCACGTTCGAGGACCTGAACAGCCTGGCGTCGCGCAGCCTTGCTTCCGCCATCTTGCCAGCCTCCTGGCGCCCTGCGATGGGGGAGAGCGCCGCCAGCCGCCCCGCCGGCGCGCTGCTGAGCGATGCGGTGTGCCGGCTGTGCAGCCAGCCGTCGCTGCGGCTGCTCTCGCTGCTGAGCGTGCCCCAGATGCCCGCGCGCTCCGTGGACTTCACAACCTTCACCTGGCCGGCGCTGCTGAAGCGCCTGCGCCAGATGCTGCTGGCGGGGTCGGCGCTGGAGGATGGGCTGGACTGGTCGGTGAGTGCAGGCGGCGGGCGCGCACAGGGCTGCGCCGCTGCGGTGCTCACGCTGCGCGGCAAGGTGCGCCCCGGCCTGTTCCCCCCATCCGCGCCCCGCATGCGGCTGAGCCAGCGGCGTCGCAGGGGTCGGGCAGCGCGGACGTGTCCAGCTTGACTGAGCGGCGCCTGTATGCCCCCTGGGCGCCGCAGCCGCTCAGCGTCGCCTGGCAGCCCGCCCGCTTCGCGCGCTGCGACATGGCCGCCACGCTGCTGGCAAACTCGGCGTGCGCGGCGGTGCCCGCGCAGCGCATGCTGCACTGCGCCTATGCAATGTACAGCTCGCGCGCCTACTGCCACCAGTACGCGGCGCACGGGCTGGAGGAGGCGCACTTCGACGCAGCCTTTGCTCGTGTTGAGGACGCGGTGGCATGCTACGGCAGCCTGAGATGAAATGCGCACAAGTACACACAGTGCGTATCCGCGCATCGCACGTATGTGCGCATCTATCTGTATCCCTCCTGCAGCGCGGCTACCAGTGCGGGCAGCGCACTGGGCCCGTGTGGCAGCAGGTCGATCAGGTGTCCCGCCCACTGAAAGCGGCTCATCTCGTGGATGCGGCTGGCACAGCGCGGCACAGCCAGGCTGGTGAAGCGCCCAGAGCCAAGGTCCGCCAGGCTTCTGCCGTGCAGCCCCGTGGCGCTCCACTCCACCGTGGGCGCCATCATGGTGGTGCTGCGCCCGCTGGCACCCCCCACGCCCAGCACCCGCAGCGCGCTGGGCTCCCGTGCGGAGCCTTGTGTGACGGCGCAGACGGCGAACAGCTCCGCCACTGAGCTCCAGCCGCAGGCGCCCAGCGCTAGCATTTTGCGGCGCTCATAAAGGATGTCCACCAGGATGACGAAGCGGCGCAGAGCGTCTTCGTCGGCGCCCAGGACTGGCACATTGTCCAACTGGATAATGTCAAATGCGTCGGCGAGGGCGCAGAAGTCGGCGGCGCTGGTGCACGCCTGGGCGCCGCACAGCTGCGAGAAGGTGAAGCGGCAGGCGCGGCCGCAGGCTATGGGCGCCACCACTTGGCGCGCGGCGCCGAAAACGGGGATGCGGCGCTCGCAGCTGGCCGTCTCCCCGTACGCGCACTGCACCGCCAGCCAGAGGGCGTCCGCACAGCGTGAAGGCACGAAGAGCTGCAGTGTGCGGTAGCGCTCGCTCCGAGTGGACAGCCGGTAGTCCGCGCCGCCGTCCAGGCAGAGGACGTCTGAGCTGGCTCGCACAGTCTGCCCAAAGGCTGGCTGGAAGAGGCCGACGTTCAGTCCGCCTGCGTACAGCGCCTCCGGCGGCCTGTTGGACGTCGCGACCAACGCAACGCCTCGCCTCTGAAGCTCGCCCAGCAGGCGCCGAAGCACCAGCGCGTCAGCAATGTCCGTGACGTCCAGCTCGTCCAGCGACAGCACGCGAGCCTCACTGGCCAGCTCTGCGCTGAGTGCGGGCAGGTCACCCCGCAGGCGGTGCAAGCGGCGGTGCAAGTCCAGGAAGAACTGGTGGCTGTGCACCTGACGCACCGCCCTGTGCTGCAGCAGGGTAGCCAGGGCAGTCTTGCCGCGCCCGGGACCACCGTAGAGGTACAGCCCGCGAAGCGGGAGGCCGCGCTGCAGCCTGTCGTGCAGCTCCTCCAGCGCGCGCACAGCCTGCGTCTGCGGCGCGTCGGCGACCAACGTGCCGCATGCCAGCAGCGCGTCGTAGCGAACCCGCGGCGACGCCTCTGCGCCAAGGCTCACCAAGCTGCGCGCGCGCAGGCGCACAACCTGCACGCTCTGGCGCATAGGCAGGCAGGCTGGCAGAGATGTGACGAGTCCATACACACAACCAGCGAGCGTTGAGGTGTGCCGAGGCGTGTACGAGAGTATGTACGTGACGCGTGTTCGCGCCGCTGTTTGAACAGGTCTCTCGAACAATCGAACGACGCAAATTTGCACTCTTGTCGCGCGTGGTGTATCGTGTTTTTGAGGCGAGTGTGACGCACGCGAGACGTGAGAAGCAGACACCCGTCTTAGATCGAAACAATGCTGGTCTGCACGCGCTGCGGCGCGCTGCTGGAGGTGGACGCGGCTAAGCAGGCTGCTGTGTGCGCGCTCTGTGGCGCCTCGCGCAGCTTCGCGGGTGCGAGGCTTGCCCCTGCTGCTGCTGCTGCGGCGGCTGACACTCACGCCGTGCTCTCGCAGAGCTGGCGCTGCGGGAGGTGACGCTCTCCAGCACCCCGGAGGTGCTGCTGCAGTCACAGGCGCCCGCGTGTGAGCAGACGCTGAGCCTGGCGCGCGTGCAGGCGTTCCTGCAAGGCTACGGCATCGAGCCCATGCTCCCTGACGGCCAGCGCGTCTCCACGCTCCAGACGGACACGCCGCGCGAGCGAGCCACGGTGCGTCTTGCCGCGCTGCTGGTTTGGCGCAGAGAGAAAGAGGGGAAGGGAGGCACTCAACAAGGCTCTTTCCGCTCCTCACGCGCAGGTGGACGAGAAGTGCGTATCCTGCGGCCACAGGGGCCTGAGCTTCTTTACGATGCAGGTACGTCTGGTGGCGCGTGCGTGTCTCCCGCGCGGCGACCAACGACGCGGCGCCCGCAGCTGCGCTCCGCCGACGAGGGCCAGACCGTCTTCTACGACTGCCCGCAGTGCAAGTGCGTCCCCGCCCACGCGCCACGCGCGCGCTCTGCCGCGGCTGCTGACCAGCGCCGGCAGGCATGTGTGGAGCGTGAACCAGTAGGTCAGAGTTGCTCACCCTTTTGATGGCCCCACGTCGCGAGAGCCCCTGCGACACCGGTGGGTGAGCTCGGCCGCCCTTGCAGTGGAAAGGCACGCACGTATTCGTGAAGGGGCCGCGCACGGCGGCCTGGCGAGGCAGCGAGTGTGCCGTGTCCACCACTGGGCCACCGCGCGCTGTGCTGATTATGGCGGGGAAGGCGAAGGCGAGCGCGGCAGCCACAGCCAAGGCTGCACCAACCGCTGCGTTCGAGGAGCGCATGGGCAGGTCCGGCGGGGGGCGGGTTAGTGAGCTGCTGCTGAGTGGTTTGGTTGAGTGCTGTCGCAGCCCCGCGCAGACGTGTGTTGCGTGCAATGGAAGCGTCACAGTCGGTTTCTGCGCTGCGCCAGGTAGCGCTGCCCCGGGTGCGTCCCAAAGTCCCCCCCCAACGGCACGCAGCACAGCGCGCAGGCCGCCAGCAGCAGGCAGGCGGCCAGCCAGTAGCGCAACTGCGCTGCCTCGGCGGGCAGGCCGTGGTGGAGGGGCGAGAGCGCGATGTCGTAGACGAGCATCCCGCCGCCTGGTCCAACGCCCCGCGCCTGCACGCCGTTCGTGTGCGCCGTGACCTCAATCTCCGGCGCCTCCCCGCCCCGCCCCCGCACGCTGGCCACCGCACCCGCGGCGTCGGTGCGGAACTGTAGCTGCTCCACGTCCAGCAAGCTCCGACTGCACGTCTGGGCGTCAGCCCAGAGAGTGCCGCACGACGGGCGCGGACGCACCTTCCCGCTGAACGCTGCTTTTTGGCCACGAAGCGCAGGCGCACGGCCGCGGGCACGGTGCCTGGGTAGGAGACGCGCACCTCGTAGCTCCAGTCCCTCTGCAGCCCAAGCAGCGCGAAGCTGGCGGGCCGTCAGGCGCGCCGCCCAAGCAGTGCGCGTGGAACGCACCGCGCAGCGTCCTCATCCAGCCGCAGCGCCTGCTGGGTGAGCGAGTGGCCCACCCGCAGCTGTTGTGCGTCCCCCCGGGGCCGCCGAGCCTCCCTGCGCTGCGCCTCAGCACGGCGCCGCGCAGGCATGCCGCACGCGGCGTGCCAGTTAATCTCGTTCGGGGCGAGCTGCGTCGCACTCCGCTGCGGCGCTTCGCAGCCAGCGCAGCCCAGCCATGCCAGAGCGCACAGGAGCAGGGCACTCGAGCGTGCCCTTGCCATGCCGCCCTGCGCGCGCGTGGGCTCACCAGCGGAGTCGGCGAGGAATTGTGTCAGAAGTCAGATCGTTCGACAGTTCGACTGGTTCGAGCGACGCTTCGACCTTTAGAGTTAGATGAGCGTCGAAGTCGGTGTTGGATGCATGATGGTCCCGCCGCTCCCGCGCCCACTTCAAACGTCCTGCCCCCGCGCATCGACTGACCCTTCGTCCACTGCCGCGTGAGGGCACGATGGAGGGTCCGCCGCTGAGCGAGACGCCCGACCTTGACAAGCTGCTGCTACGCACGGGCTACCTGGTGGGTCCCGGCTTCGAGCCGGGCAAGGAGCTGAAGAGCATGCTGCAGAACGACATCCGCGTGCTAGTTGTTGGCGCAGGAGGGCTGGGCTGCGAGCTGCTGAAGGACCTTGGTGCGTCGCGCCTCCCCCGCCTGCCTGGTGCCCTCCTCACGCCCTCCTCACGCCCTCCTCACGCCGCCCGCCCACGCCCGCAGCCTTGTCCGGCATACGCAACATAGACGTGATAGATATGGACACCATCGATGTGAGCAACCTGAACAGGCAGTTCCTCTTCCGGTGCGCCACCCTCCGCGCCTCCTGCGCGCCTCCCGCGCCCCCTATGCACTCACGGCGCGTCTGCGTGGTCTCCAGCGTGAAGGACGTGGGCAAACCGAAGGCTGAGGTGGCCGCGGCGCGCATTATGGAGCGCGTGGCGGGTGTGAGCGTCACGCCGCACTTCTGCCGCATAGAGGACAAGCCGCAGGACTGGTACCGCGACTTCCACGTCATTGCTCTGGGCCTGGACTCGCTCGAGGCGCGCAACTACATCAACGGCGTCGTGTGCGGCTTCCTGGGTGCGTCCTTTAGCTATCAGCCGGTCAGCATAGCACGCCGAGTGGCTCACGCTCTCCTTCGCGCACCTGCCTGCACCAGAGTTCGAGGAGGATGGTAGCCCGGACCTGTCGACGGTAAAGCCGATGGTGCGCCCTGCGCTAACAACACTGCTGGCCTTGCGCTTACTCGTGCACGCACCGTCACAGGTGGATGGCGGCACGGAAGGCTTTAAGGGCCACGCGCGTGTGATCGTGCCGGGCGTGACGCCCTGCTTCCAGTGCACCATGTGGCTCTTCCCCCCGCAGACCAAGTTCCCGCTCTGCACTCTGGCGGAGACCCCGCGCAGCGCGGCGCACTGCATCGAGTACGCGCACCTCATCGCCTGGGGCACGGAGCGCCAGGGGGAGGCGTTTGATGCAGACGACCCGGAGCACATGAAGTGGGTCTTCGAAGCGGCACTGCTGCGGGCGGAGCACTTCGGCATCCCCGGGGTGACGCTGAGCCACACGCAGGGGGTTGTGAAGAACATCATCCCCGCCATCCCCTCCACCAATGCAATCGTGGCCGCCGCCTGCGCCCTAGAGGTGCTCAAAATGGTCACCATGTGCGCCGCGGGCATGGACAACTACATGATGTGCGCAGGCGGCGTGCGTTGTGCAGTGTCAGTGCACTGAACCCCCCTGGCTCCTGCGCAGGTTCAACGGCACGCGCGCGGTGTATACGCACACGGTAAAGTACGACCGCGACGCGTCCTGCCCTGTGTGCAGCGCGGGCATGGCGCTGGAGGTTGCGGCAGAGAGCACGCTGGCGCAGCTGCTGGAGCTGCTGCACACCCGCTTCCCCGACCTTTCAGCCCCCAGCGTCAGCCACGGCGCGCGGCCGCTCTACGCGCACGGCGTGTTTGAGGAGGAGACGCGCGGCAACCTGGGGCGCCGGGTGGCCGACGTGCTGCGCGAGGGCGGCGCTAAGGAGCCGCTGCAAAACGTCGCCGTCATCGTCAACGACAAGCGCAGCCCGCGGCCGCTACGCCTTCGCCTCACGCTCGCTTGAAGGAGCGGGCTCGATATGCAGCAGGCGGAGGCCGGCGGCGGACACAATAATCAAATGTCGCTCACTGTCGGTGCGTGGTGAAAAAACAGTGACATCAGGCAGAACTCGCGCCTCCGCCTGCGCCTTGCCACGTCTCTAGCGCCTGCGCCTGAATCATGTAGTGCTGCCCCGAAGAAACACAGGACGGAGGATGGAGCGCCGCTCTGAGAGCGAGCACGCAGATAGCCTGCTGGACTTTGACGACCTGCACCTCAGCGGCAGTCCGCAACAGCTTGGGCGCGGCGTGAGGCAGCTGACGGGCGACCGCGGGCGAGCAGCCTCAGAGCTGGACACGCCGCCTGGGTCGCCGCCGCAGGACTCCACTCCGCGGCCGGCGCTTTCGCGCGTGTCCAGCGGCGTGATGGACATCCCCAACTCTGCGGGCGCGGGGGAGGAGGAGGCGCGCGCGCCCCTGGTGGGCCCCTGCCCGCTTCCTGACCCGCCAGACCCGGGCGGAGAGGACACTCCTGGGGACGGGGGCACACCGCGTAAGCTGGGTCCCAGCGACTTTGTCATCCTCAGCCTGGTGGGCCAGGGCGCCTTCGGCAAGGTGTTCCAGGTCCAGAGGCGCGAGGGCGGTCGCGTGTTTGCCATGAAAGGTGCTTTGCAACTGCCACCGCCGCCCGCCTCGCCCTGACGCCCCCGCGGCCAGTCATGCGCAAGGCGATGGTGTTGGAGAAGAACCAGGCGGAGTACATGCAGCGCGAGCGCGACGTGCTGACGAGGGTTGAGCACCCCTACATCGTGACGCTGCACCAGAGCTTCCAGACGGCGGGCAAGCTGTATTTGGTGCTGGATTTTGTGAATGGTGGGCACCTGTTCTTCCAGCTCTACCGGGCGGGCATCTTCGACGAGGCGCTGGCTCGCGTCTACACTGCCGAAATTGTGCTCGCCATCGCACACCTCCACTCCCTCGGCATCGTGCACCGAGGTGCGCAGGCGTGGGGCGGCAGCTGGCTGGCTCTCACACTTGCGTGGCAGACCTGAAGCCGGAGAACATCCTGCTGGACGCGGAGGGTCACATTCGCGTCACCGACTTTGGACTCGCCGCCGTCATCAGGGACGGCAGCCGCAACAACTCGCTCGTAGGCACCATTGATTGTGCGTCGCCTGCGCGCCTCGGCTGAGCGCTTCTCCACTCACTCGCTGCGCAGACATGGCCCCTGAGATCATCGCCGGCCGCGGGCACAGCAAGGCTGCGGACTGGTGGAGCCTGGGCGTGCTACTCTTCGAGATGCTCACCGGCGCTGCGCCCTTTCGCGCCAAGAACCGCGCGGTGATGCAGAAGAAGATCCTGACTGACAAGATCAAGTACCCAACCTTCCTCACCAACCAGGCGCACAAGCTGCTCACCGGGCTGCTCCAGCGGGACGAGGGCAAGCGGCTGGGCAGCTCCCCGCAGGGCGCGGAGGATGTGCAGCGCGCGGACTTCTTCAAGGCGATCCACTGGCGCAAACTGGAGCGGCGTGAACTGAGCGCTCCTTTCAAGCCCTCCGTGGCTAGCGAGCTGTGCACCGCAAACTTCGACGAGGCGTGGACCAAGATGCCCGCCCTGGACAGCCCCGGCGGCACGCCTGACGCAGGCTCACACGCCTTTCTGGGCTACACCTACTGCCGGGAGTCCTCGCTGCTCACAGCCATGAACGAGGCGGCACAGAACACGCCGCAATAAGCTCGCGGGTGACAACCGTTCGCTAGAGCTAGCTAGAGCGCTCAGCTCAACTCAGCCCCGCTGGGCCTCGATCAGCGCCTTGAGCTTGTCCGCCTCAGCCTCCGACTTGACGCGGAGCATGGTAAGCACAGGCTGGTTCGCCCCCTCCGCGGCCGCCTGGCCCTCCGGCTGCACGCCGTTGAGGAGGTTCATGAGCAGCCCCTTGCTCTTGACGCTCACCTTGAGCGTCGGGTAGAGCGACGCGTTGAGGGTCAGCTTGCCGGTGTCGTTGCGCACCAGCAGGCGCGCGGCGCGGGGGCCCTGGGTGGAACGGCGAAGCTGCAGGTTGCCCACCCCTCGCTCCGACCAGCCGCCCTCCTTGGTCTTGAACAACACCTTGCACTTGGCCTCGTACACCACAGCCTCGCCGTCGTCCTCGGCGGAGCTCTTGACTAGGGAGGGGCTGGGGGGGCGCTCTGGCTCCTCATCCTCTGCTGCAGCAGGGGTGTGAGGGGCGAGCAGAAGGAAGGAGCTGCGCGAGACGCACCCTCCTCAGCCGGCTGCTGCGGCGGCGGCGGCGCGGCGGTGCCGAAGGCGAAGGGGCTTGCACCCGGGGCGGTGCCAAAGGATGGAGCAGCCGTGCCAAAGTTGAACAGCCCCGGCGTGAACCCGCCCACTAGGGGCTGCGTGGCGGGCAGCGGCTGCAGGGATGCGGGCAGCTGGAAAGCACCGGCAGAGAGGCCAGGCCAGGCGGAGGGAGAGGCGGCGGTGGAAGGCGCAGGTGCAGCTGCCACGGGCGCCGCAGGCACCTCGCTCGGTGCGCTTGCCTCGCAGGCCGCGTCCAGGACGTCGCTGAAATCCCGCTGCATCAAAGCAGCGGGCGCAGGGTGAGTACAGGGCATGTGCAGGGCATACCGGCGGTGGCTCCTTCGCACCTGGATCTGCGCTAGATACATCACGTACTGCCGCGCCTCAGCCTCCCACTCCTCTTGTGGCCGCGTCGCGAGCTGCTGCTGCACCCAGCTGCGCAGGTTAGGGACAGGTCAGGCAGAGCACATGCGCATGCAAGAGCAAGCGTGCCTGCAGAACTGGCTGTTCAGGGCGCGCAAATTCCTGCTGCACGTGCCCCTGCGCTTGCTCGCGTCCGCCTGCGAGCAAGGTTAGCGCAGAGCCGCACAGTGCCGTGCATAAAAGGCTCACCTCGTTGGCTCCCGCACGCTTCATCGCTGAGGCAGTCAAGACTCCTGTGGGTAGTAGATAGGGCAGATGGAGGCGACTCTTCTGTCTCTCGACGAGTGTTCGAGTATTCGAGCGCCTTTAAGCGGTGTCGTGTGAGCTAAACGTTGATTTTGGTCGTACGAAGGCGTGCCGACGGCTCCTTTGGTTTCGCTCCGGCGATTCTGTGTGCCCTTGAGCACCAGAAATGGGCCGCGTCATCGTGCGTTCCAGTGTGTGCTTGCCTCTGCTGCGCTGCGCTGACGCGACCGCGACTGCGCTCTCCCACAGCGCGCCTGCCGCAAGGGCAAGGGCTCCATCTTCCGCTCGCACACGCACCACCGGCAGGGGGCGGCCAAGCTGCGCTGCGTGGTGCGTCCGCCGAGCTGGGCAGAGCGCTGCGACGACAAAACCTAAACCTGCTCTTGCTTGCCGGCTCGTCGCATGCCGCTGGCCCGGCTGCTGGGCTGCTGGCGCCGAGTGGCAGGCATCTCCTGGCGTGCGGCACGCTGAGCGCGCCTCGCTTATGCAGGACTTCTCCGAGCGCCATGGCTACATCAAGGGCGTGGTCACGGAGATCATTCACGACTCCGGCCGTGGCGCCCCGCTCGCGAAGGTGCTGCCCCGCCCAACCTTTTGCGCAGCTGGCCGGCCTGGGGTGGCCCCAGTCGTGGCGTCGCGCTCAGCTCCGAGACCAGGGCTTGGCGGCTGATCGCCCCGACTCCGGGCCCGCGCCAGCGCCTCGCTCACAGCCCGCTCCCGCCTGCAGGTGACCTTCCGTAACCCGATCCGCTACAAGCACGACAAAGAGCTGATGGTTGCGGCCGAGGGCATGTACACCGGCCAGGTGCGCGCGCTGTCTCACGCAGGCGCGCCTTTGCACTGCTGAGCTGACAGTCCCGGCGCGCCAGTTCATCTACTGCGGCAAGAAGGCTGCGCTGTCTGTGGGCAACGTGATGCCGCTGGCTTCCATGCCGGAGGGCTCCATCGTGTGCAACGTGGAGCACCGCGTGGGCGACCGCGGCACCTTCGCCAAGGCGTCCGGCGACTACGCCATCGTCATCGCGCACAACCCGGACACGGGGCTGACGCGCGTGAAGCTGCCCTCGGGCGCCAAGAAGGTTCTTTCCAGCCAGGCGCGCGCGATGGTGGGCCAGGTTGCTGGCGGCGGCCGCCTGGAGAAGCCTCTGATGAAGGCTGGCAACGCGTACCACAAGTACAAGGCGAAGCGCAACAGCTGGCCCAAGGTTCGCGGCGTGGCGATGAACCCTGTGGAGCACCCCCACGGCGGCGGCAACCACCAGCACATTGGCCACGCCTCCACCGTGCGCCGCGACGCGCCCCCCGGACAGAAGGTCGGCTCCATCGCTGCGCGCCGCACGGGACGGAACCGTGGATCGCTCAAGGACGACAAGGAGACCTAAGCAGCTCCGCAGTCCGCTGGCAAGAGCGTGTAAGGACACGCCAGGTCACCTCACCTCGCTCGCGTGTCGAGGGGCAGTGGTGACACAACATTAAGGTTTGGTTCGCGCGTCTGCTCTCCATGCGCTGCGCTGTCGTCTTCTCAGTGCGACGCATGGAACTCCTGTGGTGAGCGGAGCGGATCAGCAGGAGAGCGCATGCAGCTCGCAACGCCGCGGACGTACCTTCATCACCGCCACCAACGCGTCAACTCCCTCCATCGGCATGGCGTTGTACACTGACGCGCGGATGCCGCCCACTGAGCGGTGCCCCTTGAGCTGGATCAGACCCCGCTGGTCGCAGATCTTGAGGAACTCCTTCTCCAGCTCGGGCGTGGCCATGGTGAAGGGGATGTTCATCAGGCTGCGCACGTTGGGTGCGACGGGGCACTTGTAGAAGCCGTTGGAGGCTGCGATGGCGTCGTAGATTTTGCCCGCCTTCTGCTGGTTCAGCTTCTCCATCGCCTCCAGGCCGCCCAGCTTGAGCAGGCGCTCAAACACCAGCCCACACTGCCAGGCGCGTGTCAGCCGCGCGCGCTGGCGCAGTGGGCCTGCACACGCACCACGTAGATCGAGTAGCAGGGCGGCGTGTTGTACAGGGAGTCGTTGTCCGCGTGGATCTTGTAGTCAAGCATCGTCGGGCAGATGGGCCGCGCCTTGCCCAGAAGGTCCTCGCGCACAATCACAATCGTCACGCCCGACGGCCCAATGTTCTTCTGCGCGCCGCCGTAGATGACCTAGGTGGGCGTGCGGGGTCAGGACAGCGAATGGGGGTGAAACAAGAGGACACGCACCCCATACTTGGACACATCTACCGGCTTGCTGAAGAAGTTGGAGGACATGTCCGCGATGAGCACGCCCGGCACGACGGGGTCGCTCTGCGGGTGACTGGGAGTGAGCCCAGAGTGAAGCAGCTCGCATGGTGTGCGCTGGCACACACCTTGAACTCGACGCCCTGGATGGTCTCGTTCGCGCAAATGTGCACGAATGCTGCGCCGGGGGTCAGCTTCCAGCTTTCCTGCGCGGGGATGTCTGCCAGGCAATGTTAGTTAAAAGCCCGCTCACGCAGCGAATGGTCTACCCTGCTCACCCGTGTACTTCCCAGCCTTTCCCGTGGCGGCGATGTTCACCTTGTTGTACTTGGCAGCCTCCTCAGCCGCCCTGCGAGGCGCAATCGGCGTGAGCGCAGAGCCGGGGCAGCGCACTGGGGGCACCAGCGAGCCTTGACGCACTTCTGCCCCCAGGAACCGGTGACCACGAAGTCCACAGTCTCCCCCTCCGCCGCGAAGTTCAGCGGCAGCGCGGCGAACTGGGTGGACGCGCCGCCCTGCACGAACAGCACCTGCTTGGAGAAGCCGCCAGTATCAGCTTGACTGCTGGACACCCTCAAAACGCGCACACGCGCCTTATAGTTGTCCGGGACCTTCATGAGCGTGCGCAGGTCCTTCTCCGCCTTTGCAATGATACCCATGAACTCTGGGCCGCGGTGGCTCATCTCCAGCACGCTCATTCCGCTACCCTGCCAGTCCACCATCTCCGCCTGCGCCTGCTTCAGGACATCCATGGGCAGGCACGCGGGGCCGGCGGAGAAGTTGAAGGCACGTTTAGGGGCGGCAGCAGAAGCGCGAGTCTGCACGCGAACTGCCTGCGCCTGCACCCTCGGCGCGGACACGCGTACGCGCTGGCCGCGCACCGCGCTGGCCGCGCCCAGCTGCAAGGAGGAGGCGAGCATCATCGTTGACCGGAGGTCACGAAATAGGGAGTAGTGAGCCGTCGTACAACGACGGCGGCCGGACGCTTCCAAGTTCCAACCGACTTTTTGCCGGCGCTTACTGGCGGCACGGCGTGGCGGGAGAGCCATCCAGAGCACATCCTGAGTGCGAAAACGTGGTTACTGCTGTTACACAGGTCAGAGGAGGTCTGAGGTTGCAAAGGTTCCGAGACTGACCGCGCGCAGTTGTCAGCGATGGCATCCCAGCGCAGGCGTGTGTAGCCCCGCCCGGGCTACCGCAGGCGTGTGCCTTCAAAGCTGCGGATCCCAGACGTGCAGGGAGCGGTCGTAGAAGCTGGTGGTGACTGCCGCGAAGCGTCCGGACAGTCGGCACCAGGCCGCCCCATAGCCCAGCGAGCCGTGCTCGCCCTGCGCCGCACCCGCGCCGTAGCGCTGCAGCACCTGACCGTCGCGGATGACGGCGAAGCCGTTCTGCATGCAGGCAGCCAGCAGCACGCGGCTCTCCTGCGGGTGCCACGCCACGCGCCATACCCCGCCGCCGCACGGCGTCTCTACTTGGCAAGCGGGCGCGGCCAGGTTGCGCACATCCCACAGGCGAACGGTCTCGTCGTAGCTGCCTGCGCGCAAGGGGTGAGGCGGAGGTCGAGCACGGCCTCAAAGCACATGGCGCGCCTGTAGCAACCTCAAACTCGCGGTGCGGGTTGCACTCGATCGCGCACACCCCCGCGCGGTGCGTACTCGCCTGCTTAAAAAGCTGCGTGGGCGGGGCGCGCAAGTCCCAGCTGGAGTGTCCTCAGCACGGCGCCACGACGCTGAGCTGTGCTGCACGCACCCCTTGAAGCAGGCGTCGTCGGCGCCCGAGAACACCACGTCGCTGCTCCACAGGCTCGCCCGCACCACCCACGCCTCCAGCTGGTGCGCCTCCCAGGAGCAAAGCACCTGCGCACCAGCCTGCGTGCTGCTCAGCGCGCGCACGCTGGGCGGCGCGAGGCGCGCACCTCGCGCAGCGCGACCAGGTGCGCCCGGCCGTCCTGGCCGCACGCAACCAGGTGTTTAGGGTCCATCCAGTCCACGGAGGTGCACATGGCGGGCGCGCAGCAGCTGAGCTGGGAGCTGAGGGCGACAGGCGCGGATGGATGCGCGGGCGCGCTACAGACGAGGACTGTTCCGTCTGCGCAAGCCACCGCCAGGCTGCCGTTGGGACTCCAGCGCACGTCGAAAACGCCCGCAACCTCCAGCGTCGCACCCTCCTGCCTGTCTCGCGTCAGACCTGGGTGCGCAGCGAGGGGTGAGGCGGGCGCGCCTGCAGGCCCGGCGCCTCGTGGATCGTGGCCCAGAAGAAGTGCAGCGCGCCGCGCCGCCTGTCCTGCGCCGCGTCCAGCGTGTAGGTACCCACCACGAAGGCGCCGTTCGCATCCCCAGGGCTGGCTGCCACGACGCTCGCATCGCCTGCGAGCGTGCGCTTGGCCAGCAGACTTGCACACATGCCTCTACTATTGCTGCAGGTAGTCCAGCACGTAGGTGGAAGCGCGGATTGCGCCCACCCAGCAGCCAAGAATGAGGAGGTGGTGGCGCAGTGTCGCGTGTGCTGCGGCAGCGTCGGGGCGGTGCGTGCCGAACATTTTGGCGAGTTCAGGGAGAAGACAGGCGGATGCACAGGACCGGCGTGGAGGTCAGAGTGAGGACGAAATTCGACGATCAACGCACGGTCGTCACGGTCGTCGCTTATATATGTTCGCGTCGAACATTCGAACAGCGATTCCGCTTCGCCCCTGCAGGTCTGTTGTTCATCCGAGAGCGCTTTTCCAACATGCAGGGCAAGCGCAGCAAGCGGCGGCGAGCGGAGGAAGAGGAGGGTCCATCCAAGAGGCAACAAACCGAGGAGGCTGCGGCGAAGCGCGCGCCCGCTCTCCTGTCCTGGATGCGCAATGCGGAACCCATCGACCCGGCGCGTGACGCGGGCGTGGAGGAGGTGGAGAGCCTAGGCGGGCGGCTGCAGGCGGCGCTGCGGGCTGGCGGCGTGGAGCGCCTGTTCCCCACGCAGCTCGCTGTGTGGGAAGCACTGGCGGGAGGTTGCTCGGACGCGCACGACGTGTGCCTACACGCGCCCACGGGCAGCGGCAAGACGCTCGCGTACGCGCTCCCGCTGGTCTGCGCACTTCGGGGCCGCGTCATCCGCCGCCTGCGCGCCCTGGTGGTGCTCCCCACCCACGACCTGGCCCAGCAGGCGCGAGCAGCCGCCGCGCCTGGTGCGCCCCGAGCTCACCAGTCCCCCTTCAGGTGGGCCTCGTCCTGCGCCCCCTTTGCGAGGCGCTGGGGCTTGCAGTCGCCGTCGTCTCCGGCAAGGGCGCATTGAGGCCCGAGGCGGAGGCTCTGGTGGAGCGGGTGGGGTCGCAGGAGGGCGCACAGCCCGAGTTTGCCAGCCGCGTCGACGTGCTGGTCGCGACGCCCGGCAGGCGCGCCCCGCCCGCGAGCGCTTGCCCACTCAGGCCTGCTAACCCGCCCACGCGTCGTCGATGCAGGCTGGTGGCGCATGTGCAGTCGACGGAGGGGTTCACGCTCTCACACCTGCGCCTGCTTGTTGTGGACGAGGTCGACAGGCTGCTCCGCCAGTCATACCAGGTCCGCGCAGCGCAGCGCACGCGCCGTCGCTGCGCCCTCTCACCGTGCCACGCCGCAGGACTGGCTTCCCATTGTGCTTGAGGCCAGCGCGCCCACCCCACGCGACGCGCTGCCCTGGGGCTCACCCTGCACGTCTCACGCTCAGCCGGTGGGCCTGCTGGGGCACCGCCGCTTTCGCGGCGGCATGCAGGGCGACCGGGTGGCCACCCCTCGCCTGGCGAAGATTGTGGTGTCCGCCACCATGACCCGGGACCCTTCCAAGATTGGCCAGCTGCAGCTTCACTCGCCCCTCCTGCTCACCGTCGGCGCTTCCGACCAGCGGTGCGCCTCCTGCACTCGCCCGCAGCGCGAGCCTGCGCTCACTCTACAGCAGGTACCAGCTTCCGCCGCAGCTGGAGCAGTGGCGGGTGGTCGTGTCTGCGGATAAGAAGCCATTTGCCCTCATCGCCCTGCTGCAATCGATGCGCGGCGTGCCGACCATAGTGTTCACAGCCTCGGTGTGTGCCCCAGGGGCACCCTTTCGCCCAGCCTCTCACTGCTGCGCGCCCCAGGTGGAGGCGACGCACAAGCTGTTCCTGGCGCTGAGCTCCTTGGATGCCGCTGCCTCGGTGGGCACGTGCGTCGAGTACTCCAGCCTGCACAGCCACGGGGCTCGCACCAAGGCGCTGAATGCCTTTCGCGCTCGCGAGGCCACGGTGCTGGTCGCCTCGGACGCGGCGACACGCGGCCTGGATGTGGAGGCGCGTGCACTGCGCCTCCTGCGCTGCGCCTCCACCCACACCCCGTGTTTCACACCCCGCGCGGCGCAGGGCATCGAGGTGGTCATCAGCTACGACACACCAGTGTACTTGAAGACCTACGTGCACCGGGTGGGGCGCACCGCGCGGGCGGGCAGGCAGGGGCGCGCCTACACGCTGCTCAGGCCAGAGGAGGTGCGCCACTTCAAGCTCATGCTCAAGAAGGCGGCTACAAACGTGGTGGCCGTGCATAAAATCCCGGCCTTGCTGCTGGCTGAGCTGGACACGCGCTGTGCCGCCGCCTGCGCCGCTTTGGTGGAGCCCTCTTCTGCCTTGAAGGCCGCCCGGGCACCAACGAGTTTCGATTGAAATCTTCGATATCGTCTCTTGCTTGCCCCTGTCCTGCTAATCACATCACCTACATCCGTTCCTACCCACAGGAGAGGCCATGGAGCAGCCAGTCGAGGACCACGGAAAGCCCTTAGAGCAAGCACCTGCTGAGCTGCTCGACCTTATACAGGCGCGTGCCAGCGCCTATCCGTGCAGTCTAGACCGTGAGTGATTCTTGCTCCCTTTCTTCCTCAGGGGCTGATGGAGCAGTTGAGAGCGCTGGACGGTGGCGAGGGCGGGGACAGGGATGCAACGCGTCTCGAAGAGGCGTTTGAAGGGGCTCGCAGAGAGCGCAAGCAGGTGCTTGCCGACATCTCGCGCGCGGAGGAAGCGGTGGAGAGCTGCAGCGCCGAGGCGGCAGTATGGCGCGTGGAGGAGTCCATGAAGCGGGTGGAGGACGCACTACGCCACGCTTCGCCTGTGACTCGCGACTTCCTGGGACTGGAGGCGTGCACTCAGGGCAACGCTGAGGTGTCTAAGTCTTGTTTGGACGAGGCGAGCATGAGAACGAGCGATTGAGAGAGAGGCGTGACGTGACGTAAGTGTGCAACTTGCTGCTGCTGCCGCCTCCGGCATTTCCTCCGTTTTCCTCGTGCGCGTCCGGGGCGCGTCGCACACAGTACTTTCGCACGTATATCATCGTACGGCGATGCATGAGGGCGTTGGCATCGGTCAGCCCACCGGTGTCCACTCTCGCCACCCCCGGCAGTCGCGTGAATTCCTGCAGTCCTCACACGTGTGCTCTTCACCTACGCACGCGGCTGTGTGCAGCATGAGCAGCGCGCTCGCGGCGCAGCTTGAGCGCCTGGGAGCTGGACGCGAAGAGCGGCTGCGCGGCAAGCCGTCGCTGCTGTATGACCCGCAGCAGGCTGCAGACGTAGACCTGCAGACCATATATGGCCTGGCGCTCAGCGGTGCGCCCTCGGCCTGTGCCCGGCAGCCGCGCGGCGGCTGGGTCTCCGGCGGCTGACATTTCGCGCCCAGGCTTCTCGGAGCTGTGCCGCGCGGATGTGCGCTTCGAGGTCTTCTCCAAGTCGCTGTTTAGCAAGGCTGGCGCGGAGCTGAACCGGGAGCTGCAGGTATGCACGGGCGGGTGGCGGCTGTGCCTGCCACTCGCTCGCTCGTGCCTGACGCGGCCCGCGACGCACCGCAGGACGCGGAGGCAAACTCGCGACTGGACGCGCACCTTGCCGGCTTCCTGCGCCTGCTGAGCGCCTATTTCCTGCTGCCGGCTGCAACACGCACGCTGGAGTTCCTCATCCGGCGCTTCAAGTGCGCCTCAATACACGTCGCAGCGCTCATGTGGCCTGACTCTGCGCGCAGGGTGCACGTGTACAACGTGGACTCGGCCGTCACCTGTGCGCTGCCCTACCACGGCACGCCCCAGTTCATCCGCCTCCTCCAGGTCCTCCAGCTCGAGGACAGCCGCTGGGCCTTCCTTTCCGGCGCCAAGGCGGAGGGCGCAGCGCCCACACGCGAGGCGCTGACTGCAAACGTGGCGCGCAACAGCGGCCTGCTGGCTCTGGTCTGCGACGCGGCACTCGCCTCAGCCTCCGGCTCTGCGCGAGGCACGCCTGGAGTCTCTGCCGCATTCTACGCGCTGCTGTGCACAGAGGCGCTGGGCGGCATGGCGCGCGTGCCCCTGGACGTGCTGCCCCGCCTGCTGCCCTACATCGAGGCAGGCTTCGCTGCTGGCGCCTCCGCGGACCACCGGGCGGGCGCTCTGATGCTTTCGGCGCAGCTGGCCGCGCGCGCTCAGCTGTCCCCCGTACTCTGCGATGCGCTGCTGGAGGGGATGGCCAAGAGCGCCGCACAGCCGCCACTGGAGGTGCACGCGCTACAGGCCATGCTACAGCTTACGCGCACGCACGCGATGGCCGTACTGCCGCGCCGCGCCATCACCTTCCTGGTGAAGGTTCCGGAGCTGGCACGGCTGCTGGCACACCTGTCGCGCTCCTTTGCAGCAGACGCCCTGCTTCGCCCGCTCCTCGCCGCGCTCGTGGCGCACCT
>Ga0208951_1000448_pt1 | contig 18900 bp, 19 predicted proteins | sample GreLakmeMI27MSRF_FD_187702 | JGI IMG/M metagenome (GOLD analysis project Ga0208951, IMG submission 187702) | Freshwater lentic microbial communities from great Laurentian Lakes, MI, USA - Great Lakes metaG MI27MSRF (SPAdes) | ecosystem: Environmental > Aquatic > Freshwater > Lake | place: Great...
AGAGCAAAGCCCCATCGCTGCCAGGAGCGAGAGCCGCCAAACCAGCCGCCTTCTCTTTCGGCGCGCCGTCCGCGCGCTCGCAGGCCGCCATCGGCTGGCTGCAATCCGTCATGGCCTGGCGGGGCGCGTCGGATGCTGCGCCACAGGGTGCTGCGCGCCAACGAGGTTTGCACCTTGGGACGAGAAGACACGTCAGCGGGGCAGTGCAAGCTGCAACCCCCAGTCACACCGCTCTTACGCCAGGTTTTTCTTCAGGAAGCCCACCACGCGTTCCCAGGCGAGGTCAGCAGCCTCCGGACTGAACGGTGGGACGCCCATTGCTGCGGTGCGCTCTTGCCAAGACTTATACGGCTCCGGCGTGTCGTTCATGAAGGCGTGACCCAATCCAGGGTACATGAACAGCTCGCAATCTGCACCCGACGCAGCCAGCTTCTCAGCCAGCGCCTGTGCGGTTTTCGGGTCGCTGAACCCCACGTGGCTATCTTCCGCCCCGAAGTGCGCCTGCACGGGCTTGCGCAGCGCGCCCCAGTCCAGCGCTGCGTCCCCAGGCACGCCGTAGAAAGGCACAGAGCAAAGGATGTCGCTACAGCTGGCAGCGCCCACCAGGCTCAGCGCACCACCCATGCAGTAGCCAGTGACTCCGACCTTGGCGCTGCCGTCAGCCTGGAGAAAGGCAGCTGCGTCGCACAGCTCGCGCGTCGCCTGTGACCATTCCAGCGCGTTCATCAGGTGAGCCGCCTCCTCCTTGTCAAACCCGACGGCGCCTTTGTACAAATCAGGCACCAGCACGCGGAAGCCGCAGGAGGAGAGCTTGCGCGCGTGACGCTTCACCTTTTAGGGTGGCGGGCGCTCAGAGGCGAGAGCGAGACGCGGGAGAAGCATTTACGCTGCGTGTGCAGCGCCTGCTCGTTGACGCCCCACCACTCCTGCAGGAGGATCACGCCAGGCTAGCCCTGCACACCGAAGAGGAGGCCGGGGCAGGCAGGCGAACCGAAGGTGACGGGCTCGCCGTCACCTTCAGGAGCGAGCGCGGCCATGCGAGCGGCCGCGTGTGTGCGAGGTCGCAGGCTTGGGAACCGTGTTGCGATGCGCAGCGGGAGGAGCAGCCAGGATGCGCAGCGCATGCACGGCGCTACGCAGCGAGAAAGGCTTGCGGAGGGATCGAAACTATGAGTGTCCAGACGGCTGCCGAAGAAGCTCGCATTTGTGGTGACATTAGTCACCAAGCTCCCCAGTAAGGCGCCAGCAGCATGGCCGCATCTCCCTCACTTGTTCTTCCACCGCCAAACGACTCCCTCGTCTATGCGCTCAGCGCCCTCCCGCGCTCCTGCGCTACTGCGCGTCTGCGCCATCGCAGCCGCGCGTCGTCACCGCCCTGCCCTCTTATTGCGCTTCTACGCCCTTATTGCGCTCAGATCTCCGACACCTCGTCGAAGTCGAAGTAGTCGTCGTTCTCACCACGCTCTTCGTCGAACGTATCCGTCTCGTTCACGCGGATGCTCTCCGGCAGCTCGCCGTACGCCTTGAGGCTGCGTGCCTCGTCCGCCATGTATTTGAGAATCACGTCCGCCTTTTCGTCCTGATAGTCCCGCAGTCCAACCAACACGATGTCGCCCTGATAAGCCGCGCGCAGTGCGCTCAGGGACACGCAGCGCGAGCAGCCGAGGCGCTGTGCACTGGCACAGGTGTGCGACAACGGAGCGATTGAGCAGCACAGGGTGCGGTGCACGTACCGTGTTGACCCACACCTTCTTGCGCATCTTGCCACGGATGTGGCACAGGCGCTTGGTGCCGTCGATGCACTGCGCCTCTAGGCGGCCGTTGCCTGGGGGGCGGGACAGGAGCGAGGTTTTAGGGCTCGAGGCTCAGAGCAAGAGGCCCAAGCTCTGAGCGGAGTGCACGGCGCTAACAGTGGGCGTACCAAGCATGCGCAGCACTTGCGCGTACTCTACGTGCGGAGAGGCGGAGCGAGGGTGAGGGTGAGAGGGTGAGAGGGCGAAGGAAAGCGTTTGTTTGCAAAGCAGCGCCGCCGCCTACGAAGGCACTCGGCGTACCCTGCCCGTCTTCCTTGAACACCAGCTCGCGCTTCTCGTCGCCCTCGTTCTTGCCGCGGCGGCGGTTCTTGCCGCCCTTGCCTGGACGGGGGGGAAGCAGACGAGAGACGTAGGAGGCGGCACAGTCTCAGCGACTGCGCACGGACCACGCGCAGCGTACACGGCGCAGCGCACCCTTGTTCTTCGGCATGGCGACACGCAGAGACGCGGAGGGTGTGAAAGAGAGCCGGTGTTCGATTTTTTGCAGATAAAACGCTCACGCTCAGCGCCGCTCCTCGCTCTGCGCTCTCACGCCTCAGCCTTCTTCTCGCGCCCGTCCGGGATGGACAGCAGCACCGCGGGCGCGCCCTCGTGCGCCGCCACGTCACAGATCCAGTAGCCCTTGCGCTCCAGCTGAAGGGCGTCACCCTTTTTGAGCTGCAGCATGCCCACGTCGCCCCAGGCTGTGCGCTCCCGCTCGCTGTTCGAGTTGAACAGCTGCGCCACGTCATCCTCGTCCTCAACCTTGCGCTTCGTGATGAGGTGCTCATACTCCTTCAAAACCAGCGCAGTCAACGAAACGCCCGCAGCCGCCAGCCACGTCATCTTCAGCTTGGTCGACTTCACATCGCCCTCCAAATGAAGCCGACCATGCAGTGCCGTCACAATGCCGTCTGGTCCGCGCGTGACCGACTCAATCACGCAGTTGCCCCAATCCATGAGGGTCAGTTCCTCCCCATCCGCTATGGCACCCGCATCAGCTGCGTCTACCCACAGCGTTGACGCACGCCACTGCGGTTTGTCGCCCGCAGGAGGATGCTTCTTGTGGCGCGGCACAGGGCGGCTGTCAGGCTGAGAAGGTCCGTTGGTGAGAGTGAGAAGCACTCGCGCAGCCTCCACGGCAGTGTGTCGAGGACACACGGGGTCGATGACGCGCTTGTTCAATGTCCACAGCTTCTCCCACGTCATCGTGTTGATGTTGCGGCTGGCGCCCTGGCTCAGGATGAACTCGCGCAGAGCAGCCACGGTGAGTCCACGACGACGCATGCCTGCTACCGTGGGAAACCGCGGGTCGTCCCATCCGTGCACCTTGCCTGCGGTGACGAAGGCGCCCAGCTTGCGCTTGGAGAGCGTGGTGTACTCGAAGTTGAGGCGGCTGTAGTCCCAGATGTGAACGGTTCGAACGCCCATGGCCTGCTGGATCCACACGTACTGCGCCTCCCGGTCCCGGTACTCGCTTGTGCGCAGCGCGTGCGTCACCCCCTCCACCGCGTCCACGAAAGGGCAGGCGCAATCGTAGGTTGGGTACACCTTGTACTTGTCGCCCGTGCGATGGTGCGGCACCTGGGCGTTCACCCGGTAGGCAACCGGGTCGCGCAGCGCCTTATTGGGCGCCGACATGTCGATCTTGAAGCGCAGGCAGCACATTGCGCCCCGCTCCGATCCGGAGAGCATCGCCGCCCAAAGCGCCAGGTTTTCCTCCACACTCTGCCCGCGACGACGGCTCTTGATGCCGTCCATGCGCTCTGCGCGCATCACATCCACCGGCGTGTCGTCCACGTAGGCGTGACCGGACTGGATGAGCTCAGCAGCCTTGACAAGCAGCGCGTCAAAGTGGTCAGAAGTGTACGTGACTGCGTCGGGCACGATGTCCAGCGCAGCCACATCGCCCAGAATGGCCTGCACAAAGTCGTCGTTCTCCTTGGCTGGATTGGTGTCGTCGAAGCGGAGGATGAGGCGCCCCTGGTAGGTGCGTGCGAAGTACTCGTTCAGAAGCGCAGCTTTTGCGTGGCCAATGTGGAGATAGCCCGAAGGCTCTGGAGGAAAGCGCGTGCAAACCTGACCCATGACCGCGTCTTTGAGACCAATGTCGAAACTGCCGCCCACATTCTCCTTGACCGGCGCAGCGCCGGCGGCAGTGGCAGCAGCAGCAGTCGCAGCCTTGGCCGCCTGCATGGCCGCAACCTTGGCTTTGGCAGCCCGCGCAGCGGCGGGCATGTGCTTCTCCAGCACGGCAGGGAGGGCGGTGTGAGCCGAGGTGAGCTGGGCATGCCAGCGGGCGACGTGCGGGTGCGTCTTGCGCGCAGCGTCAAACTTGGGATACGCGGCCAAGGCGCCCCACACTGCCACGTCACCAGCGCTCGGGTGATCGTACGAAGGCACCAGGAGGGTGCGTCCGTCCGACAGCGCCGCGTTCAGCTCGCTCAGCGCAGACTCCAGCGTCGGCCCCGCAACCAGTCGTGCGCTCAGCGACACCCACGCCTCAACCTCCGCGCCTTCGCCCGGCCACAACCCGCTGCCGCGCGACGCGTAGCGCACAGCGGCAGCTGCGCCCTCAAACACCTCCCTGTGCACCGCGGATCGTCAGAAGGGTTTCTCTCCGTCGAGGACAGAGCGCGCAGCAGCTCCCTAGGCCGCGCCCCATCGCGTGCGCGCGACGCCGCTTCGCACGTGGTACGTACCCGCTAGGCAGAGTGAGCGTAGCAGGCGCGTCTCGAGCCAGCGTGCTGTCCTCGCTGGCCGTGAGGCTCAGCCCGCTTAGCAGCGCAGCCGCCAGCGCGCCATAAGGCACGCAGGCGGGCGTGTACTTCAGCACAGGCTCAGACATGATCACGGAAGCGCCCTGGTGTGCCCCTTTCGCCTTTCCGCCATACATCGTACAACACGCTGAAGGACGAACTCCGCGCTCCCTGAGCTCCCGGTGTATCGCACGTAGTAGCGACCAGTGCCACGCCGTCGCTCGTGTGCACGCCGCGGCCTTGTTTGAGAGATCCTGGTTAATGGCTGCGCCGCAGGCAGCGCAGGCGGCTCCAACGCCCAGCACGCCTAGCATCTTGGAGGACTATGCGGAGGGTGCGTCTGGAGCATGCAGCACGTGCAGTGGTGGTGTCTCGTGCTGGTTGACGCTTGACACGTGTGGCCTAACTGTGCTGCCAACCCTCGGAAGGCTCGGCAGAGCTGCCTGGACGACTGCACGCGGCTTTCGAGACGATCCGCACGCTGGACGAAGAGGATGCGGGTGCGTTGACGGCGCGCTGCTTGAATAGTTAACAGCGCCTCCACCCAGTGAACTTCGCAACGCCGCTCGCTGACGCTCCGGCTGTGTGCTTGCTGCGTGCAGCGCTGCTGCGCGGCATCGAGGAGCTGGTGTCGAGCCGACTGGGCGCGCTGCCAGCTGGCGGAGGTGGGGTCACAGCGGGTGAGGGCCTGTCTCCGGGGCGTCGCGCCCGCGCCGTGGCGCACTCGGAGGACGCGCAGCGCGTGGAGGGCCAGGCGGCGACGCTGGCTGCGCACGGAAACACAAAGGCGCGCAGCGCAGCGCGCTCACGTCGCGCTCGCGGTGTTCCCGTCGCGTGTGGCGTGTGCTCGCCCGCCCTTTTGACTCACCTGCGCCCGCTGTGTGCTCCCTTTCCTCCAGTGCGCCTTGGCCAACGAGTGCTACGACTCGGTGGACGCGCTGATCGTGCGGCTGGATAAGGACTTGGCCTGCTTAGATGCCGAGTTGCTTCGCGTTAGTGCAGAGGCGGCCTCGCTGGCGCCCCAACCAACTGAACAGCAGCACCCGCGCGAGCGCCATGAGAAGCGCAAGCACGCGCCCGGTGCGTCCAGGGTCTGCGCGCGTGCAAGGACGCGAGTGACTGACTGGCGATCGCGCAATGCGCCGCAGCGCTGCTTTTGCCGCCTGGCGCGCTGCCAGCCTCTGCTGCCGCGCTGCGCGCCGACCAGCCGGTTGACCCCAACGAGCCGACGTACTGCACCTGCGCGCGCGTGAGCTTTGGCGACATGATTGCTTGCGAGAGCGAAACCTGTCCTGTGGAGTGGTTCCACTACGAGTGCGTGGGACTGCCCCCGGGGCAGGAGCTCAAGGCCAAGTGGTACTGCCCGGGATGCTCCGCCAGCCTGAAAGTGAAGATCAAGAAGAAGTGAGGGTGGACGGTGGACGCAAGTAGCGGAAGGAGGATCCGTGCACTGCTCTGCATTGCGCCAGCTGGATATTGTGGAGTTTCAATAGTACAATGCGGCGTTTAGCCGGAAGGCTGGCCCTTCTTGGTCAGAGTGATGGTCTCGCGCTTCAGCACTGTCAGCAACGTCTGGCTGCTCTCCAAAATCTTCAGATATGCAGCCTCAGTCTCGCTGATCGTCTTGTCGTACTCGTTGCGGGAGGCAACCTGGCGCAAGAAAAGGCAAGAATGGCGTGAGCGCAACGCAGAAGAACATGCGGCTGCAAGTACTGTGACGCGCCTTGCGCGCGATGGAGTCGTTCAAGTGGCTCAGACGCTTGGTGAGCACCGCCAAGTCGTTCTGGATCTGGGAAGGCGCGGGCGAGTAAGCGCAACACCGCAAACAGAGCGCAGAGTACTGTCGTGAGCGCGAGGCGGTGAGCCACTGTGCGCCAGCTGTGCGCGTGCCTTGGCCTTCTCCTCATCCTCCTTCAGGATTTGGCGGTTGATTTCCTCACGCTTGTCGCGAAGGTCCTCAATGCCTGCGCGTGGCACAAAGCAACCGCAGGGCGCGCGTCAACTCCAGCAGAAGCACACAGAAGCTGTGAGCGAGCGGAGAGAGTGGTCACGCAGGGGATGTCACGCTGGCAGGCGCAGCGCGAGCTGCAGCAGAGCTTGCGCGGTGTGCCGGCAGGTAAATCGGAGCACCGAGGTCCCCGTTCGGCCTCGACCGAGCACGCTGAGCCGCTGCCACGCTCACCGGCGCGCGCACGACGTTCCCAGCAGACGGGGTGCGCGTCTCACACGCGTGGTGCTGCGGAAAAGCCACCGAAAGCGACGGTCGTCCCCAGGCACCAGGGTTCCCCTCCTTTCTGCGCCCAGCGCACGCGCCAGGCGTCACACGGGCCAGGCGGCGCACATTTAACCAGCTCGTTGTTGTGGTTCTGCAGAGCAGCAGACTGGGTGGCCATGCTGTGAGGACGACGCGCGGTGTGAGAGCGGAGTCGGGGCACACGCAATGCCACGCACGCACTCTGCGGCGCGGCGCGGCGCGGAGGTGCGCTGTTACTTACAGGAAACACGAAGGCGACTCAGTGTGGGAACGACGAGCCATCGTCGTCGAGCCTTTTTTCGTACGACCACCGCGCCGACATAGCAAGCGCCCACGCTCGTCTGGAGCTCTGTATCTGCGATGCTGCTCGGCAGGCTGCCACCTGGCTGGCCTCCGCTGCGTCTGCTCCGCGTGCGGTGTACCAGCAGCAGCGGCGAGCAGTCTGTGGCTCGACTGGACGCGCTCCTGTCTCGCTGCGGCCACTGCTCTCGCAGCGAGGCGAAGGAGTGGCTCAAGCGCGGCCGAGTCTCCGTGGATGGCATCACCCAGCGCAGTCCCAGCAGCAAGGCGCTTCCCTCCGCTGTGCTGGTGGACGGCGAGCCGCTGGACCACCCAAAAGGCTTGTTTGTTCTACTCCACAAGCCCGCCGGCGTTGTCTGCAGCCACGACGCGCGGGAGGGTCCTACCGTGTTCGACTTGCTCCCTCCGCGATGGCTGCGCCGCACGCCTGGACTGCAGTGTGTTGGCCGCTTAGATCGAGACACAACCGGCGCGCTGCTCCTCACGGATTGCGGGGCGCTGCTGCATGCGCTCACCTCGCCCAAAAAAAAGGTGGCCAAGGTGTATGAAGCAGAGCTGGACGTTCAGCTTCCTGCCACGGCCGCGCTGAGCTTTGTGGACAGCTCCATCGTTCTCGACGGTGACCCGTGCGCTCCGGCCACACTCGTGGCCTCTCCCACGCACGCCAGAGCCGCCACTGTGACGCTTACGGAGGGTAGGCACCACCAAGTGAAGCGCATGTTTTCTGCGATTGGGTGCCAGGTCACACAGCTCCACCGCGCAGCCATTGGAGAATGGAACCTGGAGGGGCTGCAAGAGGGGGAAGTGCGCGTGCTGGAACTGCCGGCGGACGCCGCAGATTGATGTTGATGAGTCGCACACGCCCGCCTTCTCCGTTTCTCGCTTTCGATGGTCTTCTTCGCTCGTCCTTCCTTCGCTCGCGTCGCGACCGCGCAGCCGGCCTCCTCCGACAGCGACGTCGGTTTCTGCGTTCGCGGCCGTCTGTGCGGTGGCGGCGAGGACGCCTCCTCCTTGTCCGACGCGCCTCGCCCACGTGCGGCGCTCTTCGCGCGCCTCTGCGGCGGACCGCTGATGGAGCTGGCGGCCGCAAAGACGGCTCAGGCACTCGGAAGGCGCGCGTGTGTGCTCTCACACGAGCCCTGTCTGCTGCCTGACGCTCTTGTCTCCGCTGTGTAGGCTTGAGAAGGCCTCTGCGGTTGAGTACCTCAGCCAGGTCAAGGTGAAGCCCGACGGGAGGTGCCTCTTCCGCTCTCTGGTAAGAAACGCACTCATCCCTGTTCTCGTCTCTCTCCTCACGCGCCACTCACCCCGCACAGGTCCTCGGCCTCGCCGCAAACAAGGGCCTGGTCCTCAGCAGCGCGCAGGAGGAGCGTGAGGCGGACCTGCTTCGTGGCGCGGTGGCGGAGGCGATCTGTCCCTCGCCTGAGCGCCGTGCGGGCTTCCCTGACGCTGTCATGGCCATCAAGAGCGAGATGACCATCGACACCTACTGCAAGCGCGTGCAGTCTCCTGGGTTCTGGGGCGGCGAGAGCGAGCTGCTGGTGCTGAGCATGATGCTGCGTCAGCCGATCTGCGTGTACCTTCCCGCTCCAAAGGGCAAGCTGGGCTTCCGTCCGTTCGTGACGTACGGCGAAAAGTTCGCAAAGGCCAAGAGCGGCGCCCAAAGGAAGGTTGTCAAGCTGCTCTACAGCAACGGCAATCACTACGACCTTCTGCTGTAGAAAGTTTCTACAGCAGAATATAGGTTTATATAGGTTTCTACTAGAAACCTATATCACAGCTCATTGTCTCTTCTCAGCGCCTCTGGCACCTCCTCAAGCAGCCAGGTGTTCTCCGCGTGCTCTCCGTGCGGGTTGCTGACTCGGTCCTGCACTGCACGCTGCGCAAAGTCGGAAGTGAGACGCTCGAGCTGCTCCGCGGGCAGCTGCAGCTCTCCTGCGCCCTCCTGCTCCAGCCACAGGCCGCTGCCGCTCTCGTAGCGCAAGGGACACAGGTGCACTCGTCCGTCTCTCACCTGGGCGGTTGTCAGCGAGCGCGCACACTTGGCTCGCTGAAGAACAAGCTGGCGCGCTGCCGCAGAGAACAGCGCACCTTCACCACCGCCGCAACTCCCACGCGACCAAAAGCCTCGCCAGCCAGCAGCGGGCGAGTGTAAGTCACCACGTCCAGCTCGAACAGCGGCTCCGACTCGGCCACGCGTGTGCCCACTCGCAAGAGCCTCCAGCTACTGGGTGCGCTTCGTAAGCGTGAAGGCACCACGCCCAACGGTGGCCCAAGGAGGAACAGCACGCGCATGACAGGACGCTGTGTCTGCTGCTGCCAGCTGTCGCAAGAAGCTTTCGTCGGTCGCACCACAGGCGTTCGAAGCGTGCGTCGTCGTCGAACTCTCGAATCAGCGCCTCCAAACCAAACTCCCTTCGCCTTTAGTGTGAACACCGCCTGAGCCGCTTCGTGGCTGTGTTTGGCCAGGTCCGTATGTCGCATTGGTTCAGGAGTGGACCCGGGGCCCCACCTCCATCCACTGTGCTCCAGTCGCCCGCGACAGCTGCAACTGCTGTGGGCGTCACGCACGAGCCGCGCGCAGTGTGGAAGGCGCGCTTGTTGTCGTGGTGGCGCGCAGTGCACTCACTCGCCCGCACCGCTCCTGCACAGGGATTCTTCGCTGGCTCTCTCGCCGCCGTAGCTGCCGGCGTGGTGACGCATCCCATCGACCTGGTCAAGGTTCGACTGCAGCTTTCGGGTGCCAGCGGAGAACAAGCCTGCGTTGGTTCCCGACCACTCGGGCTGTTTGGGACCGCCGCAGCAGTCGTGCGCACGGACGGACTGCGTGGCCTCTACCAAGGCATCTCCGGCTCCGTGCTGCGCCAGACGACGGTGATCGGCTGCCGGTTGGGCGTGTACGATGCCCTGAAGAGCCAGTTGGCCAGGGACAATCAAAGCGTGACGTTTACGCAAACTGTGGCCTGCGGCCTGGCTGCCGGAGCGGTGTCAGCCGCCGTGTGTAACCCAGCGGACCTGGTGCTGGTGCGCATGCAGGCCGACGGGCGACTGCCAGTGGCGCAACGGAGGGGGTATGCACATGCGGGGGAAGCGTTGCTACGCATCACCCGAGAAGAGGGACTCCTGGCGCTCTGGAGAGGCACTACCCCGACGGTTGCACGCGCCATGGTCGTTGCGAGTGCGCAGATGAGCGTCTACGACTTTGCAAAGAGTGCGCTGATCTGATCGCTCACGCGTCGTTACCAGACACGCCAGTCACGCACGGCGTGGCCAGCCTACTTGCTGGCGGCGCTGCGGCGCTGAGCAGCACTCCGTTTGACGTTGTGAAGACGCGGTTGCAGAACCAGACGGCGCGAGCTGATGGGTCGATGCCCTACCGTGGCGTATGGCACTGCTTCGCAACCACTGCTAGAAGCGAGGGACTGCTGGCTTTGCACAAGGGGCTGCTGGCGACCTGGGCAAGGCAGGCGCCGCTAAACACCGTGCGATTCATAGCGCTGGAGCAGCTTCGGAAGATCCTTTAAGAAAAAAACACACAGCGACACACAGCTATCTATGATATGGCTCTTCACCGTTCATATTCTAGAACAGAGTGTTGCCATAGAGCGTCTCAAGCGCAAGCAAGCTCGCCATGCCGATCATGGCGGAGCGCCCTAGCGCCAGCTCTGCCCCGCTAGTGAAAGGTCCCCAACGCTGTCTCTTTGAGCCGCTCATCAGGGGCACCAGCGAGGCCAGCGACACGACAAACACCAGAGCAGCAAGTTGTGGCGCGTACGCTGTCGCTTGGGCCAGCACGGGGCCAGCGCCTTGCAGTTCCGCGCCCGCAGCGCCCGCGAACCCGAGCATCGCCAGACGCGCGTTCACTAGCTCCGGCGCTGGGCCGCTGACCGCCATGGCGGCTACAGAGGAGCGCGAGAGCCTGAGATTGAGACACGCGGTGGACAGGCTGACAGCAAAACACGCGCCTGCGAAGCTCATGGCCACTGGGCGCGACGCCAGCGCCTTTGCTTCTGTGGGGCTGACCATCTGGCGGCGCGCGAGCGTCAGTTGAGCAGCAGACGTTCACCGTGGAGACTGCGCACGCACCAGAGGCTCTGGCCTCACCGCGCGCGGCTTTGTTGCTACGGGCGCTGGCGACGCAGCAGGCGGCGGCGGCGGCGGCGCGTCTGCGGTTGTTGCGCGAGCGAGGACGCGGCGAGCGCGAGAGGTGCCACGCGTGTGCACCGCACACAAAGATGTGGGCCACAGACTGTGCTGCATCGACGCAACGGCAGAAAGAAGCCACGGAGAAGGCGAAGGAGGAGACCAGACCTATGCGCAGATCTGCGAGCGATCGTGTGTGCTCAGGCCATTCGCCTTGTCGCCTTGTCAGTGAGCGCGCGGTCGTACAAAGACCGCGTGGGGCGTCGTGCGTCCTCCGCCCGACAGGCCACAGGCTCCACAGCGGGCAATCTGAAGCTCCCTCCGCCTGTGCGTTGCGCGGTCTGGCTCTCGCAGCGTGGTGCATCAGCTCCGGTTGGGGGGATAGGGGACGTGCAGAGGGCTTCACCGTGGACCACCCTGCACACGCTGTGCTTTCTGCGCCTCGTCGCTTCGACTTGCGCGGCCACACCGCCAGGTGCGTCGCAGTCGCGCGCCTGGGTTGCGCGGCTCTGGCCCGGCCGCTGAGCCTCCAACACCCGCTCACTGCTCTTCTCGCCTCGCCACACACAGCCAGGCCGCCCTGCGCCCTGCCCATGGCGCGCGCGGCCGCTCGCCCCGGCGGGGCGCTGCTCCTGGCGCTGTTCCTGGGCTGTGCCGTCGGCGCAGCAGTTGCACAGGGTGGCACCCCACAGGGCGGCCCAAACGCACCCAACCGCGCTCCCACCTTTGCCGGCGGAAACGCCTTCGCAGTGCCCGCCGGTGCGCGCGCCGTCGCCAGGCGGCCGTGCGAGCGCTCACGCGTGCTCTGGCCCCCGCAGTGCTCAAGATCTGCATAACCAGCTACCCGCCCTTCACGTACTACGTGCCCAAGGACCTCCTGCCAGAGCCGGTGGCCTACAGCTTGCTCAAGAGCGCGCTGCCCACCCCCCGCGAGAACGTGAGCAGCCTGCCGAGCACCAACATGGAGCTCGTGGGCTTCGACATCGACATGATTCACCTCATCTTCGAGCGCATGCTGGGCGAGGCGGCTGGGTGGACCATCCAGTTTGAGACGTTCAACAGCTTCACGGCTATGTGGCTGGGTCTTTTGGCGGACGTGTGTCACGTTGCAATCACGGCTTCGCAAATGGACCCGTCTAGCGCCTTTTGCCCCGAGGACTTGAATGCCACCAAGCTGCTGGATTACACCAACTTACAGGACTATGAGTACGGCGACTACGGCTCCGACTACGGCCTTCCGGCGACGGGCGCGCACTCGGCAGCGGTCGATTACTTGTCCTGCCTGCAGTATGGCGCCCCCTACATATCCAGCGGCTTCGCGCTCTTGTCGGTGGTGAACGCCAGTCCGTTCGACATCATGAGCTCGCTGTTCAACGCGGACGTGTGCAACGCGGTGACGGTCATCGTCATCATCGCGTGCTCCTGCGGCTTCCTCGTCTCCTTTCTGGAGCGCAACAACAAGCACGTGGGCACGCTCAGCCGCGGCGCCTATTGGGGGCTCATGACCTTCCTGAACAGCTCGGAGGAGGGCCCTCGCATGAAGTCTGGGCGGATCGTGATGATCGTCTACATGATGTCCAACCTCATCTCCGTCTCCATCATCACCTCCATCATCTCAGCCAAGCTCACCACCGCGTCGCTGTCGGTGACTGTGGTGGACACACTGCGAGACGTGAAAGGCACGCTGTGCGTCGAGAGCAACTACGACGTGCTGCGCAACTTTGTGAAACGCGACCCCAACCGCCCCGTCAGCATGGTCGAGGAGGAGATCAGCGATTGCATCACCATGCTGATGAACGGCACGGTGGCGGCGGTGATCACTGACAGGACGGTGCTTGGCTGGTACTCCACGTATTACATGTTGTCCGGTCTGCACCTGGGGCCTGTGCTGCAGGGCAATCCGTTCGCTTTCGTGTACAAGGACGCAGAGCTGCTGAACTATGTCAACCCTGCGGTGATCGCAGCAACGCAGACCGACGGGGACTGGCTCCCAGCCGTCGCCGCGCTGCAAGTCAAATACTTCGGCAGCGGCGAGTCCGCTGAGTCTGCGGGGCCTGCGGTGTCCGTGGTGGACCGCAAGTACCTGGCCATCGCGGCTGGCATGGCCGGGGCTGCATTCCTGGTCGCCATTGTCAACGGTGACTGGGGGCCGGGCATTCCTTCACCGCTCATCCAAAAATACCTAGGCAAGCCCACAAAGTCGGACATGTCCGACGAGGATGCAGCGCTGGCGGGCGACGACCAGGCCATGGTGCGCCTGCAGCTGAAGCTGCTGCGCGAGCTCGCCAGCAACCTGCACGAGATGCAAGGTGACATCAGCGCCATCAAGGCGCGACTGAAGCGCGACGGCGGGGCCCCTGGCAGCAGGGCGGGGCCACCCAGCGAGGCTGTGGCGCCTGCGCGCGTGCAAAACAAGCGCATCGAGGCCTGGGTGATGGACAGCGCTGGAGCGGAGGCGGCCACGCAGGTGGCCACGCGCGCGCCCAGCAGCGTCGTCTACGTGGCTCCGGAGAAGCAGCAGCGCTACGCGCCGGCGCATGAGGCGTCGTATCGCTCGGATGTTGCGCCAGGGTTTTGCGGATTGGGAGGGCGGCCGGGAGACTACACGTTTCCGATGCCCTTCCAGCCGCAGCCCGCCCCGCGGGCGCAACAGCAGTTCGCGCGCCCGCCGACCAGCGAGTATAGCGGCCCTGTGCGGCGCGGCTGATCGCTGCTGTGAATGTCTATGTCATGACCACCTTTGTGAAGATGCGCACAGCGGGTCTCGACAGCAGGCACGCTCGGAGCGAGCACAATGCATCACACGCACGCTCACTTTCCACCGGGTTTCGGAGCCGCCTTGCGGGCGTCAACCACCGACTTTTCCTCAGCCCTGCGCTCAGACGCTCAGGAGCAGGCGCACGCAGTGCGGCGAGAGTGTCAGACTTGAGGGTACGCGCCTCTTCTTCGCAGCCTCCTCTCTCTGGGCCTTGATGAGAGTCAACCGCGCCAAGTCCTTCACAGCCTCGTCCGTCTTCCCTTGCTCCGTCAACTTCCAGTGCCTCGCCTGAGCGCGCTGCTGCTCAATCGCCTCCCTGCGGCTGCGCGTGAGCGACAGGGGAGGGGAGAGAGCGCCGCCTTTCGCACCGCTCCCTGCGCGTCAGCTCCACGGGCTCAGCCCCGTCGGCAACTTGGGTCGGTTTGAGAGACGCGGGTTTGGGCGCATTGGGGTTGCTTGTCTCCAGGTTGAGCGCAAGCACCGCCGAAGCAGCCTTTGGCGCGGAAGGCGGAGCCTCCTGCCCGCCGGGCACATCCTCGCTGCCGCTGCCCGAGGCGTCGTCGCTGTCGTCGGATTCGGAGCCGCTGGCGGCGCCTCCAGCCTCGGCCTGGGCGAGCGGGGCGCGTGAGCGGGGGCGCAACGAGCAGAGAGCGGAGTGCGGCGCGCTCTAGGGGGGCCAAGGCGACGCACGCGCCTCCCGCTTCTTGCGAGCAGCCTCCTCGGCTTCTGTGCGCGCGGGGGGCGCACAGCGGGCGAGTCAGACGGCGCCAGAGAGGAGGCGCAAGGAGCGTGTACGAACCTCCCAGGTCACGTGAGAAGCTTCGCTTGCCCGTCGGATGTCCGCCTCGGTACTGCGCGCAGCGCGCTCACAACGCGCAGCGCAGAGACGCACACGCGGCACCGCGAGAGCCGAGGGACGTCGCACAGTCACGCACCTTTCCACGCGCCATCTTTGCGTCTCTTTCGCGCGCACGCGCGCACGGATCAGAGCACTTAGGACGAGCAGCGGCGTGTTGAGTGACACTGTGACAGTGTGACACGTCAGCCGTGCGTACGACGGCTACGGCTACGTACGACACATGTCAGCCGCCGTCCACGGATGTCTAATGCCGCGCTGAGTCGCAGCTTCTACGGTGCCGACGTTGACGAGTCTCCGCCCGAGCCACTGGCCGAGTGCGAGGAGGACGACGGCGACGAAGGGCCCTTGGCGCCGCACTTAGCGCCTCGTGCCGCCGCTGCGCTCGCCGCCGTGCGCAGGGACCTGGTCGGCGTTGGCGCTCCCTTTCGCACTCCGCTGGGCGTGAAGCGCCTATGCTACGCGGACTGGGCAGCCACCGGGCGCGCGCTGCGGCAGGTTGAGGCGCAAGTGCGCAGTCGGGTGTTGCCTTTCCACGGAAACACGCACGTGACGTCCAGCCTGGTGGGCGACCAGAGCAGCTGCTACCTGTCCGAGGCGAGACAAGCTGTGGCGCAGGCTGTGAACGCGCGAGTGCAGTACTCGTCGTCCGCGAGCGGCGGCGACGCGCTGTTCTTCTGCGGCACCGGCGCCACCGCCTGCGCCAACAAGCTGCTCACCCTGCTGCGTCTGCACTTGCCCCTGCCACCCGGCACGCCTCCTGCGCAGCGCCCGGTGGTGCTCGTGAGCGAAAAGGAGCACCACAGCAACTTGCTGCCTTGGCGGGAGAGCTGCGCCACCGTGGTCACCGTTCCCGACGCGCCCTGCGGCACCAAGCTGTGCCTGAGCGCGCTCCAGGCTGCTCTGCGTGCCACTGCGGGCGACGGCGGTTCCCGCAGGCTGCGGCTGGCGTGCTTCAGCGCCGCGTCAAACGTCACCGGCTGCTGCGAGGACGTGCAGGGCGTCACCGCGCTGCTGCACTCGCACGGATGCCTGGCGGTGTGGGACTACGCGGGCGCCTCGACAGGCCTGACGGTGGACTGCAACCCGGTGCCGCGGCCACCGCTCGCCGGGGGGCTTCTGTGCGCCCGTGACGTGGCGCTGGACGCGGCGTTCCTCTCAGCCCATAAGCTGCCCGGCGGCCCCGCCTGCCCGGGGGTGTTGCTGCTCAAGCGCCGCCTGCTGAGCGCCCGCCACCCGCCAGCCTCGCCCGGCGGCGGAACCGTCTTCTTTGTCACCGCACGCAGCCACAGCTACGTGAGCGACTCGGAGGAGCGGGAGCAAGGGGGCACGCGTGACGTCATAGGCGCGTGTCGCACAGCGTTGGCGCTGCGTGCGCGAGACTCGGTGCCCGCAGCCGCCAGGCTCAGCGCAGCCTGCGCCGCGGCACAGAAGGTTGACAGCTCGCTCAGGGCTAACCCGCGGGTGTGCGTGCTGGGCCCTCCCGTGACCGGCTGTGCAAGCGCGCAGACCCGACTGCCCACCTGCTCGTTTCTCGTGCGTGGGCCGCCCGTCGCCGCCCACGCCGCCCACGCCGCCCACGCCGCCGCTGACGCCGCGCCGCACCGCTGGCTGCATCACGGCTTTGTGTGCGCGCTGCTGAACGACCTGTTCGGGGTGCAAGCGCGCCCCGGCTGTGCGTGCGCGGGCCCTTACGGCCTTTCTCTGCTGGGCATCTCAGACGCCCACAGCGCCGCCATTGAACAAGCGCTGCGCTCCAAGACCGGCGACGGAGAGGCGCTGCGACCTGGATACTGCAGGATCTCCTTCTCTTGGTGCTCATCTGACGACGAGATCGCATTCACGCTCGCCGCGGTGCATGCAGTCGCTGACCACGGCTGGCGCCTCCTTCCCGCGTATCGCATGGATCCAGCCTCGGGCGAGTGGAAGCACAAAAGCAGAGCGACGCGCAATCCGGAGCGGAAATGGCTTGCCAAAGCAGACACGGTTGCGTGTGCTGTTCCAGATGCGGCGCACGTTGACTTGCATCAGCTGCGCGCTGACTGGGCGGCGTGCTTGTCTGACTCTGCGCGCGTGTTTGAGGACGCCGCGCCCGGCGGCGAAGCCACGTCACACGACGAGATGGCAGCGCACGCGGCGCTGCGCTGGTTCACGCTCCCTGCAGAAGCGGCCGCGCTGCTGCTGGCGCAACAGCGCGCCAGCGGCGGCGCCAAGCGTGCCTGCCCCGTGGGCACTCTAGAGCCCGGCGCGGAGCGCGGAAGTCTGGATGCAGCAGACGCAGCGCACATGGTGGAGACGCCGCATTCTTTGGGACCAGTGCAGCCTGTTTCTTACCCGCGGGCGGCTGTCGATGTGGCTGATTACGAGAGAGGTGTGGCGGCGCTGATGCAGTGCAGCGAAGCTGGGGATTGCAACGACGCAAAGCGCTACGCAGAGCCTTGTGAGTTGGCGCAACTGGCGCACGCCCCCACATCTGCCCCTCGCGGTGCCACGGCGGAGTCCTCCTGCAGCGACTGTGACTCCGTTTGCGCTTCCGACGACGACGGCGAAGCAGTTCAACCGACGGCACCTCCATCCACGGCACCCGGGCGGGTGCCACCGCCGCGCAAGCTGCTTGCATCTGTTGCGCGCACAGTGGCGTCGTTTGCAATGCTCCGCAAGGGGGACCGCGTGCTGCTGGGCCTATCCGGCGGCAAGGACTCGCTTTCGCTGCTTCACATTCTGCTTCACATGCGTGCGCGCAGCCCCGTCAAATTCCATCTGGAGTGCGCCACCGTTGACCCGGGCGCAGAGGGCTTTGATCCACGGCCGCTCATTCCATACGTGCAGTCTTTGGGCGTGCCTTACCACTTCCTGCCCAACACGATAATGGCCGATGCAGCCGCGGGCGCAATGGATGGTGACAGCATTTGCGCGTTCTGCGCGCGCATGAAACGCGGCGCGTTGTACTCGTGTGCACGACAGCACGGATGCAACGTGCTGGCGCTGGGCCAGCATGCCGACGACGTGGCTGAGAGCCTGTTGCTGTCCGCCTTTCACAACGGCGCGCTGCGCACCATGAAGGCGCACTATACCGTGTCTGGCGTACCAGAGGTGCGCGTCATCCGCCCTTTGGTGGCAGTGCGTGAGCGAGCGCTGCGCGATTTCGCATATGCTTCCGGTCTGCCCGTCATCGCCGACAACTGCCCGGCGTGCTTCGAAGCGCCAAAGGAGCGCCGCAGAATCAAAGGACTCCTCCGCAGAGAGGAGCGCGTGTTTCCCAACCTGTTCGCAAACCTGGGACGGGCTCTGGCGCCGATCTTGGACGGCCGCGTGCAAACGCTTTTAAGGGCCTTAGGCGACCAGCTTCACGCGGACCAGAACGCCAACAAGATCAAACACAAACATCGCACTGATGACGTGGCAGAGGCAGAGGCGCATGAGCCTGGAGAGTTCAGTGGTGCGCTGCAAGCTGTGAGCGATGAGGAGCTGATTGCGGAGATCGGGCGCAGAGGCGGCCTGGGGGTGAGCAAAGGGATGGCGCAGACGGACGCTGCGATCGAGGAGGCCAAGGAAGAGGCGGAGCAGGCTGGAAGGGGCAACGGTGGGGCGTGCCCCTTGCCACGCCGTGCGTAGACGCTCCGTTGCTGCTTTTGAACGACACATTTTGGAAACTTCGCGCCCCTCGCGCTCCTTGCCTACTCTCCCAAGCCTGCGTCCTGTCCCCTCTCCGCCAATGTTGCGCGCTGCACGCGCCCGGTTGGCACAGAGCACGCGCACCGTGCCGGCTTTGCGCCGCGCCTTCGCGGACGGCGCTGCTCCCACAGGCTTTGTGTCCGCCTTAGAGGTTCGGCTGTGCGTGCTTGCTCCGCGTGGGCAGCCCGGAGGCAGTTTAGAGAGGATTCATGGCTTTACCCACCTTTTTAGCTTTTTACAGCTCAAGGCGCTCCTCGCTGCTCCAGCCCCCTCGAGGGCAGTCACTTTTGACGATGAGTGCTTTGATTCACAGCTGTCTTCCCGGCGTGCTTGGAAGCGCAGGCGCGCAGCCAGTAGCCGCC
>Ga0208951_1000449_pt1 | contig 18892 bp, 13 predicted proteins | sample GreLakmeMI27MSRF_FD_187702 | JGI IMG/M metagenome (GOLD analysis project Ga0208951, IMG submission 187702) | Freshwater lentic microbial communities from great Laurentian Lakes, MI, USA - Great Lakes metaG MI27MSRF (SPAdes) | ecosystem: Environmental > Aquatic > Freshwater > Lake | place: Great...
GCACGCCACCGCACGCTCGCCGGACAATGCCAACGTAGTCGCTTCGGTGACGCGCACGGTCACGAGCGCAGAGACGCCGGCGCCGACGCCTGTGCCAGCGTCATCACCCGCACCCGCGGCGGACCCGACATGTTGCTCAAGCGCAGCCCCGAGGCACAGCGCTACAATCTCAGTGCAGGCGGTGCGCGCAGCGGACATTGACTCGATATGCGCCGCTGAGACCTGAGGATGCGGGGGCTGCAAAATTGCGATCATGTCTTTAGTACGACTCAGTCGCTGTTCGCTCGGCTGTTCGCTCCTGTCAAACAAGGTTTCCTACAACTCGCTGTGGAGCTTGTGCGAAGTTGTGGTCTTGTGGAGGTAGGCTGGCCGTGGGCTCCTTTGTGCTCCTTGCTTTCGCGGAGCGCCGCTCAGCTCAGCCTGTGCCACGTGACCTTGCTCGTTAACCTGCACGCGCCTTGCTCAAATGGTTGAGACGGAGGTGTGTTGCTACCCGCGGTCTCGGTCGCTAGGAGCACACGCTGCTTGCCTGACGCTCGCGCCCCAGTCTGTCGGCTCGCAGCGCTGGGCGGCGCTCACGCCGCTGCTGTACGACTGGCTTGCGACGGTGCACCGCACGTGGCCGTCGCTCGCCTGCCGCTGGGGTCCTCCGAGCGAGCTTGGATCCGCCGACACTTTTTCCAGCCGTCAGCGGCTGTACTACGCTGAGCAGACTGACGGCAGCGCGCCCAACACGCTGATCGCCTGCTTGGTGGACGTGGCGAAACCGCGGTGCTGTGACGCGGCGTCGGTTGCGCGCGCGTGGGAGAGGTCTGCTGGCCCCGCTTCGGCCTTCCGCAAGGGCAAGACGCTGTACCACCCGGGCGAGGTGAACAAGATCCGTGAGGTGAACGGGGTACCCTGCGAGGCTGTGGTGACGCACAGCGACTGCGCAGAGGCGTTCCTGTGGAATGTGAGCACACAGGCGGATCGGGCGGGCGACGGGCGCAGCGAACCCTCTCGCCCCGACTGCCTGCTGGTTGGCCACACCGCAGACGCGCGCTTCGCGCTGGCTACCGCGCCCGGCAGCGCGTGTGTGGCGAGCGGTGGCGAGGACAATGCCGTGTGCCTGTGGCGCCTGGCGGACCTGGACAGCAGCCTGCTGGGCGCGGAGGCTGGCGCGGCGCGCGGCTCTCTCAACTCTGGCGGCCTGGGCGCCCTGGCTGCGGGTGGTGCGCCGCCGCAGCTGCGGGCCAGCTCTCGCTTCAGCGGGCACAGCCAGACGATTGAGGACGTCTCCTTCCACCCGACCCGCGACACGCAGCTGTGCTCCGTGGGCGACGACTCGGCGCTGTGCTTCTGGGATGCCGGGGCCGGGGCGACGCCCGCGCTCAAGCTGGCGGGCGCGCACGGCAGCGCAGACGTGCACTGCTGCGACTGGAGCGCGGCGCAGGAGCACCTGGTGCTCACGGGCGGCGCGGACAACAGCGTGCGCCTCTTCGACCGGCGCAAGGGCGGCCAGGGCGGCCAGGGCACCCAGGCTGCGCTGCTGCATGTCTTCTGCGGCCACTCCGATGCGGTCAACGCGGTGCAGTGGTGCCCCGACGCCCCGACAGTCTTTGCCAGCGCGGGCAGCGACGGGCTGGTGAACGTGTGGGACACGCAGCGCCTGGGGCAGCCACCCGCCGGTGGGCCGCCCCCCGAGCTCATCTTCCAGCACCCCGGCCACAAGGGCAGCCCCGTGCTCGACTTCCAGTGGAGCGCAGCTGTGCCCTGGACCTGCGTGAGCGTGAGCGAGAACGCGGAGGCTGGGGGCAGCCTCGTGCAGTGCTGGCGCATGAGCGACTTCATCTACCGCCCGGAGGCTGACATCCTGGCGGAGATGGAGAGGCACCGGGAGCAGCTCACGGCACCCCCGCCGGCGGAGGACGCGGACGTGGAGGAAGATGTCGACGAGGAATGAGTGTGACTTGCTTCTCGCAAGCGTTCTTCTATACAGTCAAGTGCAAGGCGTCTCATCTGCGCTATAGGTGCGTCTATTTGGGCTTTTGTATTATAGTAGGCCCACGTCCGATCGTCTCATCTGCGCTGCCCGTGCCACTGCCCGGCGCCGCTGCCGCTCCGCCGCTGCTCCGCCAGGCGAGCGAGGGCTGCTTGCTGCCTCTCAGCGGCGGTGGCAGTGACATCGCCCGTCGGCTTGCGCACCAGCGCGGCAGAAAGCTTCGCCTCGTCTACCTGCTTCGGTACCGCGGGAAGTCTCGGAGCCGTGGGACGTCGCTCGCGACTGCGGCTTCGGCTGCGGCTCCGGTGGTCGCGGCTGCGCTGCGGACTGCGCTCTCGGCTGCGCTGCGACGCCCCCTGTCTCCACAAGTCGCCCTGCGCTGCGTCTGCGTAGTAGCCCAGTCCCTCCGGTCGGCGAGTGAACACGTAGCCGGGCTTGGCGCCGCGGAAGACCGCGCTGGGGATGAAGCGTCGCGCTGCGGAAGACGTGTGCAGGGGCTGCTGCGCCAGCGTGTCACGCTCCCTCGGCACAGCAGTCGCTGCGCCTCTGCTCAGCGTGTGCGGCTCATGGAAACTGCGGTGTCTTGCCTCGCTTTCGCCACGCTCTAAGCGAGGCGTTTCGCTGTCTACGACGGGTACGAACAGCCCCATGATGAATGCACGAATACGGCGAACGCGGGGGCAGAAGGGATGGGTTTGGCAAGGTGCTTCGTCCGGCCGACAAACACGGAACGGAGTACACGGACACTGAGACAGACAGACAGACCAGACGCCGCGTATGCGGGGTTTATGCTGGTTGTATTGTGTCACCTAGCCCTAGCCCCACTTGATGATGGCTGAGGCCCAGGAGAGGCCCGCCCCGAAGCCGGCTGTGGCGAGCGTGTGCCCAGCCTGCACATCCCCCGAGCGCACGGCGCCGTCCAGCGCCAGCGGGATGGACGCTGCGCTGGTGTTCCCGAAGCGCGCGATGTTGGAGACGACGCGCTCGGGCGCGATGGCCAGCCGCTGCGACACAGCGTCCAGGATGCGCTGGTTGGCCTGGTGCATCACCAGCCAGTCAACCTGCGACGCCTCCAGCCCCGCAGCCTGCAGCGACTTGGTCAACGTCATCGGCACGCTGCGCACGGCGAACTTGAAGACGTCGGAGCCGGACATTGCGATGTTGTGGAAGCGCGCAGTGTCAGAGGGGGCTGCGCCGGGTGCTGTGGCCTTGGCGCCCCCGGCGCCCTGGTAGCAGGCTGTGAGGTGCTTGTTTCCGGTGCCGTCGCTGTTGAGGTCGAAGCCCAGGAGGGCGCAGGGCTGGGAGGGGGCTGCGCGCAGCAGCACAGCCCCTGCGCCGTCCCCGAACAGGATGCACGTCCCCCGGTCCCGCCAGTCCACGTAGCGTGACAGCGCGTCGGCGCCGATGACTAGCACGTTGCGTGCGCTGCCGCAGCGGATGTACTGCGTGGCCGACACAAGGCCAACAACAAAGCCGCTGCACGCAGCCGTCAGGTCGAAGGCTGCGGCGTTGCTGGCGCCCAGCCCGGCCTGCACCAGGCAGGCGCCGCCGAAGGCGTCGTCGGGCGAGGAGGTGCAGAGCAGGATGAGGTCCACCTCGCTGGGTGCCACGCCAGCCATGTCCAACGCCTAGCAAGCGCGTGTCAGAGGCGCAGTCGCGCAGCCTGGGAGGACACACGCGCCTGCTTGGCCGCGCTGACGGCCAACTGAGTGAGCGTCTCGCCCTCGGACAAGATGCGCCGCTCCCGGATGCCTGCGTCGGTGCGTCAGGGCGTACAGGAGCTGCAGCTCGCATGCGCGTGCGCACCCGTCCGCGATGCTATCCACTCGTCGTTGGTGTCTACAAGTTGCGACAGGTCCGCATTTGTTAGCACCAACTTTGGCACAGCGCTCCCGACACCTACGGTGAGCGATGGGGCGGCAGGTCAGCGCCCAGTGCTGGCACAGCAGCGTTGCCAGCCAACAGAAGAGGTGCTGGGCGTCGCCCCCGCGCGCGGAAGGCTCGGATGGAGCGGGAGGAGGAGCTGCCACAAGCCTCCGATAGGGTGGATGAATGACGCACCGACCAGCTGCGCGCCGGCCGCGAACGCCGGCAGCGCCGCAGCCAGCGCCAGCCGCGTGCGCGCGGCTGGGCGGGCGCAAGCAGGCCTGCAGCGAGGCAGGACCACCCGGCAGCCTGCTCCCCAACTCCGGCTCTCTGACCGGCTGACACCGGCGGCTGACACTGCGCGCGTGCACGCAGGCTGCACGCAGGAGCCCAAGACTGACAAGACCGAAAACATCGCGGTGTCCCAGGTCGGAGTGCCCCTCTAGACAGCGCGTAGCGCCTCACTCCCTTCACGCTGACTGCACAGGCATGCGCTGCCGCAAAGGAGCAGCAAGGGTCACAGGCGAGCGTAGCGAACCGATTGCCCCGCCGCTACCCTCGTGCCCTGCCCCGCCGCACCCCCGCTGCTGCCCGCCGCTCCCTACTCCCCGCTCCAAGCCACGTCAGCAAAGGCTACTGTAGTAGAACCGGGAGAGCGCTCCTCGTCTTCTTGTGCCCACCGGATTCCCTATGCTCGCCATGCAGCTTCAGGCAGGTGGCGGATGGCGCAGCGCGGCGGCCGTGCGCGGCGTGAGGCTGTCGGAGCAGGCGGCGCGTCGGCCAGCGTGCTACGTGGGCCACCTGGCCTGCGCTGCCGAGACTGCGCCCGCCGGGGAGGAGACTATGCTTTTGGCGCGCGACGGCGGCGTGAAGCGCAGACAGAAGGTCAGCATGATGTCCCTTGGGTGCCCGAAGAACGTGGTTGACGGTGAGTCTCACCTCTCTGCTCTCTGCCGCGAAAGTTGCAAGCCTCCACGCTGCGCCGTGGCCACAGCCTGCTGCTACCCACCTGGGTTTTAGCTGCCGTGCACGCCGCCGTCACGCTTCCCCTGCAGCCGTCGCCAGCAAACCCTCACGCTGACGCCTCCGTCCTTCGACGCACAGGCGAGGTAATGCTGGGTGATCTGTTCCGGGAGGGCTTTGACATCACGGTGCGCTTGCCTGGACCGTGGCACAGCGAGTTGTGAGGGAAGCTGAGCCGGCTGCGCGCTGCTCAATGCAGACCTCGCACGAGGAGGCTGACGCCATTGTGGTCAACACCTGCGCCTTCGTGGACGAGGTGCGTGGGCCTGGGTGTCTAGTGGCGCCACTCATGGCTAAGGCGTGCAGTTCGCCAGGCAAAGCAGGAGTCAATTTCCGCAATCTTCGAGGCTGCCGGGTACAAGAAGGACGGCAAGGCCCGCCGCGTCATCGTGACGGGCTGTTTGGCGCAGCGCTACGCGGGCGATTTGGCAACGGAGCTGCCAGAGGCGCGGCTGCGCTGCTGCTCTCGCCCCCTTGTTGTGCGTCTCACTGACGCGCTGCTGGGCAGGTTGACCTGGTGGTTGGCTTCCAGGAGTACCCGAAGCTGTCGGGCGAGCTGCACAGCGCGCTGGGCCAGCAGTCCAAGCGCGGCAAGGGAGATTCTTCACGCGTACTGGTGGGCTCTGCCACCGTCCCCTTCCGCCCCGAGTGGGACCGTCACGCGCTCACCCCCCGCCACACCGCCTACCTGCGCGTGGCGGAGGGGTGCGACCACAAGTGCACCTTCTGCGCCATCCCCTCCTTCCGCGGTAAGTTCCGCTCCAAGCCGTGGGACGACGTGCTGGCGGAGGCGCGCCACCTGGCGGGCACGGGCGTGAAGGAGCTGAACCTGATTGCGGAGGACACCAACCAGTACGGCCAGGACTTTCCAAAGACTGACGGACGCGGCCTGGCGCAGCTGCTGGCTGCGCTGGCGGACATCCCGGGCATCCAATGGATCCGTATCCTCTACGCCTACCCCAGCTACTTCACGGACGAACTGATTGACGCCATCGCCACCATTCCAAAGGTACTTCTCGCTCTTCTCTCTCACTCTCTCTCTCTCTCTCTCACTTCACTTTCCACAGGTCGTCAAGTACGTTGACATTCCGCTGCAGCACATCAGCAATACCACGCTGCTGGCCATGAACCGGCCGCCGCGGCAGCACACGGAGGCGCTGCTTCGCAAGCTGCGCGCGCGCATCCCGGGCCTGGCACTGCGCAGCACTTTCATCTGCGGCTTCCCGGGCGAGCGGGCGGAGGACCACCGCGAGCTGGTGGACTTTTGCCGGGAGTTCCGCTTCGAGCGCCTGGGCGCCTTCACCTTCAGCGAGGAGGAGGGCACCCCCGCGGGCGCCTACCCAGAGCAGCTGCCCATGGAGCTGCGCGAGGCGCGGCGGGACGAGATCGTCAGCCTGCAGCAGCGCATCTGCGAGCGCTTCGCAGAAACGCGGGTGGGCAGCGTGGTGGATGTGCTGGTGGACACCATCGACGAGGAGGGGGTCTTCGTCGGTCGCACGCCGCTTGAGGCGCCAGACGTAGACCCCTGCGTCTTCCTCCACGACGCAGCTCTGCCCGGCGTGCCGCCCCTGCAGGTGGGCCAGCTGCGCAAGTGCAAGATCGTAGGGGCGAGCATGTTCGACCTCACTGCGCACCCAGTTGAGTGAGACGCTTTGGACGCTCTATGGTTTAATTGGATGCTTGTGCCGCCTCGCATCAGGGTCTGTGAACCACCGGCGCGCCGACGTCCATGCGCATGTCCTCGAAGGCGAGGGTGAGCAGCGGTCGGCCCCCCAGCACTGCGGCGAGCGCGTGCGGTGCGCCAGCAGCCTGCGTGCCGCTGTCAACACGAGCGGGCGCGCACGGCCGCACACACGCCATCAAGCTCAGCGAATACCGCAGCAGCGCAGGCTGACGTGGTGTGCGCCCGCTGCAAAGCACAGTGAGTGAGCGCTGGGTGCGCAAACTGGGCGCGGCGCACCTGAAATTGGGCAGCACCATTCGAATGCGTGGGCCACGCCATGCCCGCGCGGGCGGCGCGGGAGGCAGCCAGATGCAGCAGACGTCAGACGGCTTTGCGTCGAAACAGTCAACGCAAACAGAGCCCCCCTTGAATGCCTCGCTCCACCAGCTCTGCGCCGCGCCCCCGGGTGCCGTGCTGGCCACGGGCGTGAACCTCGCAACGTGACTGGGCAGGCCCACCTCCTGGCGGCCGCACGTGAGGCATTCTTCCAGCAGCATCCACTTTGCACGCACCTGCACTCCGTGCCGCCGAGCCGCCGCGTTGTTTACGTACACCTTGGCAGCCCAGGCGCAAGACGTGGGGGCGTTCCACACCAAGCCCGCAAGCGCAACCATCTGTCCGGTGCTGCGTCACTGGCGCTGGCTAAAAGCGGCTGCTGGCCGCGACGCGCCTCGTCGAAGGCGCCGGCGGGGCTTTGGTCGTACCGTGCGAGGTACAGCCCGCCTAGCGTGTACCTGGAGCAGGCGTCAGGACGTCGCAGGAAGCTCCTCGCGCAACACACCCAAACAACTCAACCAGCGGCAGCTCCGGCGGAACGAAGCGCCTCGCCTGCGCGTTCATAGCGCGTGAGTCAGCAAGCCCACGCGTCCGGGAGCAGGCAGAAAAGGCGAGCTGGCGTGGACTCTTACCTCGCTTGTTTTCACCAGGCTCAGCTGGTACAGGGCTCTGCAGCGCAGGCGTGAGGGACAAGCGGCGCCCAAGCGCACTGCATGACGCGCCTTCCTCTGAACGTGTGCGGAAAGGGCGCGTCGTAGCCTTGCGGCGCCATGAGCTTGTGAGCTTCTACACCTCAGTTATCACACACGCAATTTGAATAGTGCGGGGGGCAAACAGCAGAGGCGAGGCAAGCGCGGCAGGGAAAGAGGGAAAAAGAGAGACCGAGGACCGACGGAACAGGGGACAGGGGGAGGAGCGCGGAGTTGTCGTCTCGTCGAACGTTGAAGAAGTCAAGAAGATAGAAGCAACCGTGCGTGTTCGACGACACTATGTCTCGCGATAGGTGTGGGTGATTGCACGGCTAGAGCGCGCTCTCGTCATCCGCCTTGTATGCCACGCAAGTCTCCACCTTGTGCACCCGCGTGGAGAAGGAGCGCAGGCGCACTGACTCCGCGCCCGACACCAGCCGCGGGTCGCTCTCCTCCCACTCGGACGGCACCGCTGAGGCCGCGTCTGTGTAGACCAGCAGGTCAAATGTGCCTGTGCGCAGAAGGCGCTCGCGTGAGTGGCGGCAGAGCAGCGCGACGCCTTCGGCGCACAAGGCTCGTCGAGCAGCGGCAGGAAGGTGACGCTGGCCGTGATCTGCGCACCAATGGTGGATGTCAGCACGTGTGCTCGATGGCGGCGCAGCAGGTGAAGGCAGCTTGCCAAACGTGCCTGTCGGATTATGGCTGCTATCTCGGCGCTCATCTCCTTCTCTGACTTGGCGGGCGGCGGTGGCGCTGCGCTCTCTCCGGCGCTGCTGCGAATAGAGGTAGCAGGGGCGTGAGGCGAGGCCTGCAAGCGCGAGCCTCTGGGGCGCGCACGTCTCTGTAGCTGAATCCATGGCCACATTGAATACCCAGCGCTCCAGGACCTCGCCCCGGCCCACGCTAGCCACCACCAGCACCAGGCGCTGTAGCGTGCCCTCCAGCAGCCAGTCTGCGGGGCGGGCGGGAAAGCCCCTCGCTCAGACTCGGCTGCACTTGTGACGACAGGCGTGAAGTGCGCGTCGCACCGGCCAGCTGACGCAGCACGGCTGCCAGGTAGTCGCGCAGGCCTGGGTGCGTGGCCACCAGCACGCTTGCTCCGTGTGCGTTGCGCTTCTCAAAGCTCTCCGGCGGGTACAGGCCCCTCTGGTACAGGATGCTGTACATACGGCGCAACACACACACGCGTAGGCGGCGGTCAGAGACGCGCCGCGCAGCAGGAAACGAGCCTAGGGGCACTCAGAGAGAGCACCTGTTCACCGCGTGCCCTGCGTCGCACCACACCACCAGAGTCAGCGGCGGTGACAGCGACGCAGAGCCGGCAGGCGGACGCACCGAAGAACTCCGTCACGATAGCCGTTGAGCCCTTGAGCGAGATGGGCGTTGCCTGCGCGGTTGCCATTCGTGCTTGCTTGTTGGGTGGCCTGTGCGCCGCGCGATGTGGTGCGCTAAACAAAGTGTGATAGCGAGGCAAGGGCGCAGCACTGGGCAGAGAAAATCGTACGACAGGAGGTCAACAACTGCTTGTCAGCAGGTGCTTGACCAGGAGTGCACGGGCCGGGGTGACCGAGATGTCGCGTACTTCGCGTACGTATGTTCGTTCGTAAATAGAGTTTCATCACGCGTGCAGGCGGAAGAGGAATGCGGGCGCGTCCCGTCGCTTGGTGCCCGAGCCTGCCAGCGCATCGGCAAGCAGCGCCGCAGCAGCGTCCGCATCCGGCTCTGGCCACAGTGTGGCGAGCGGCAGCAGGGGCTGTGCTGGCGCTTGCGCTGCGGCGCGCTGCGAGGCCCTGAGTGCCGCGTCCAGCGCCTGCCGCGCCGCCTGCGAGTACGGTCCCACAGCCGCGGCAGTGAGTGCGGAGAGGTCAGGCACGGGCCTGGCACCCGCGGGCGCGCCCAACACGGCCGCCAGGAGGGCCAGTGTGGGCGGGTGCCACTCCGGAGGGCCGCCCCGGAGTACGGCCAGCAGCGCAGCGGCAGTGACCGCTGCGGTGGCAGGCGTCAGGCAGGCGGCCAGGGCTGCGGCTGTGGCGCCCACCTCCCCCGCGCCGCCACCCTGCAGCGCCTGCGCCAGGCGCGCCCAGCCGTGCTGCGCCCTGGCCGCGGCCTGCAGCGCCGCGCGCGCCTCTGCCCGCTCCTCGCCCGCCCCGCCTGCCAGCAGCCAGGGCAGCGCCGCGCCCGCCGCCAGGGGCAGGCGCGTGAGCTGATCGCCGAAGAGCGCGTCCGCGGCGCCGCCCGCGGGCAGGTAGGCGAGGCGGCAGAGCAGTTGAGCGCCTGCCTGCGGCTCACCGCCCCCGCCCACGGCGCAGCGCAGGGCCAGGCGCGCCAGGCCGGGAAAGGGGGCTGCGGAGGGCAGCCCCGCGCCAGGCAGCCCCGCCACGCGCGGTGCGGCCAGCAGCAGCACCTCCTCCACGACAGCCCCCCCCGCCCCCGCCCCCGCCAGCAGCGTGCGCAGCAGCCGCGCGCCCTGCGCCGCCAGCAGGGGCGGCGGGGCGCGCAGGGCTGCTGCGCCGGCCCAGAAGAGGCAGGGGTAGAGAAGGCGCTTGCTGGGCTGCGTGGCGGCGCAGCACGCCTCCAGCGCGCCCACGCACGCGGCGGCGAAGCGCGCGGCGGCGGCGGGGGAGCGGGCGGCGCGAACGGGTGCCAGCGATGCGGCGAGGCACTCGCAGAGGGCGGAGGCCGCCGGCTGCGTCAGCGGGCAGCGCAGCGCGCGCAGCACTTCCGCGCTGCGCACAGCCTCGCGGGCGGCCAGGCCGTCGCAGCACCAGGCCAGCGCCTCGGCGCCCCACTCGGCGCGCAGGCGGGGCGAGAGGCGGCAGGCGGCTAGCAGGGCGTGCACGGCGGCCGCCAGCGCCTGCTCACTGCGCCAGCAGTCGTCCAGCAGCGCCGCCGGCGCCTCCTCGCCAGCCTGACCGCAGCCATGCAGGATGTGGGCGAGCAGGAGGCGGGCGTGGTGGGCGTGGGCGCGTGCGCGCGCCACGCCCCCCTCACCTTCCTCTTCCCCCCCTTCGCCCTCCTCCGCTGCGCAGCCCAGCAGCGCCGCGTGCACCGCCTGCGCCAGGTGGCGCCGCAGTTCATCGGGCGCCTCCAGCGCCAGGTCTGCCAGTAGGGCGAGTACGGCTGTGGGCGCGCCCAGGGCGCCACCGCCACCGCTGGGCAATGTTCCTGCCTCCTGCTCCTCCTCCCCGGCCCCGCCCCGCCCCTGCCGCAGCGCCGCCGCAAGCGCGTCCACGCACGCGCCCGGCTCGGCGCGAGCGAGAAAGAGGGCGCAGCGCTTGGCGGTGAGGCAGCAGGCAGAAGGGTCGTCATCGGCGACCTCACCCCCGGCCCGTCGCAGCAGAAAGCGGATGGCCAGCGCCGGCGCGCCCGCGCTCGAGGCGGCCAGCGCGCCCCACAGCGCCTCCGCCGCCGCGCCGTGCGCCTCCAGGTGCGCCAGGTCGTAGAGTGCGGCCAACAGCGCAGCAGAGGCCTTCTCCGCAGCCCCGGCCCCAGCCCCCGGGTGGCGGTCCATCCGCACCACCTCCACCCATGGCAGCAGCGCCGCCAGCGCAGAGCTGGCGGGCGCCAACTCCAGCCCCTCCGAGGTGCAGCAGCGGCCCAGCGCCTCAGTCACCACCAGGCAGGCCAGCTCGGGCGGCGCGCTGAGGGCCAGCCGGGCGGAGCGCGCGCGCACAGGCGGCAGGTAGGCCTCGGGGAGGGAGCCCGGGGGGGGGAGCTGGGGCTGCGGCCAGGACGGGGCGCCGTCCTGGTCCTCTTCCCTCTCTTCCCCGCCGCCGCTGCCGCCCCACTCCGCCTGCTGCAACGCGGCCACCAGCTGCGCCGCGTCGCCGCGCAGGTGCGGTTCGGGGTCGCAGAGCCGGAAGAGGGCTGCGGCCAGGAGGAGCGGGGTGGGCGGCAGAAGCGAGGGCGGGGCTGGGGCAAGTCCAGCCAGGCCAGCCCTGTCCGCTCCGACGTGCAGGTCCCGCACGCCCCGCTGCGCGTGGCACCGCACGCCCTCCGCCAGCGCGGAGAAGTGGGGGTGCGCTATGGCGGGCACGCCGCCGTAGCTGCTCTCCAGCAGGGCGGGAAGGCAGTCGGGGCAGGCGCGCGCGCAGGCTCGCAGGGCGCGCTGCGCTGCGAGCGCCAGCGCCATCCGTTCCCCGCCCACCGCGCATCGCTCCAGCGCCGACCCGGCCCAGCGCAGCACCTGCTGTGACCCACCCTCCCACCCAGCTGCGCCCGCCAGCTGCGCGGCCGCGTCCGCCGCGGCACAGCGCAGCGCCTCCTGCGCCTCCGTCGCGTCCGCGTCCGCCGCTGCGCGCTCCGCCGGGGGCGTCCTCGGCGGCAGGCGCGCGAGTGTGAGGGCGCGCTGGGCCTCCCAGCCCTCGCCCAGCGCCCAGCCCGCAGCCAGGGCGAACAGGCGCTGGCGCAGCTGCGTGGGCCACAAGGAGGCGCGCGCGCGGGCGGCGACGAGGGCGAGCGCGTGGCGCTGGAGGGCCAGCTCCTCGGGGCTGGCTGCCTCAGCCACTGCAGCCGCCTGCGCCTGCTGCTGCTGCTGTGACGCGGGCGCCTGGGCCTGCGCGGCCTGGGCAGCCTGCTGCTGCTGCTGCGCCTGCAGGCTGCGCGCGCAGTCCTCCGCCCAGGCCACCACGTGCGCAGCTGCGCCGTCCGCCAGTGCCACGCCTGGCCCAAGGCGGCCCGAGGCGGCCAGCGCGGCATGAGCGCGCGCCACAGCGGTACGCAGCTCCCAGGCGCGCCGGAACGCCCGCCCGCCGCGCGCCGCGCCCGCAGCCTCCTCCCGCAGCTGCGCAGCCTCCTCCAGCAGCGGCTGCAACAGCGCGGGGCCGCAGCACTCGCACGCGGCGCAGGCGGCCTGCTGGGCGGCATGGGGGGCGGCGGGCGCGGCCAGGGGGGCCAGGAGGAGGCGTGCAGCCTCGCGACCCCCCTCAGCCCCTTCAACGCTGCATGCCGCAGCCAGCGACGCGCCCGCCCGCCAGCCCTCCAGCGGGCCGGGCGCCGCCTCCGCTGCGCTGCCGCAGAGGGCGGGGGTGAGAGCGGCCAGGCGGCGCAGGCAGTGGGCGCGCGTCCAGGCGAGCGCAGGACCGCAGCCAGCCATGGCGCAGCCCTGGGCAACCTCACCCAACGCGCGCGCCCAGCGGCCCCCGTCGGCGGCCCCGCGCAGCGCGCAGAGCGCCTCCAGGCTGGGAGGGGCCTCGGGGCCAACCCCCCGGGAGAGGCGGCAGGCTGGCCAGGCGGCAGCCGCCCTGGCTGCTGCCGCCAGTGCCGCCGGCGCCGCGTCCTCCACTGCGCCGCCCATCGTCGCGTCCAGCTCGCCGCCCTCCAGCGCGGCGCGCAGCAGTGCCAGCTCAGCCATCAGCTGCAGCGCCGCGCGGCGAGTAGCCGGCTCTGGCTGCGAGGCGAGCGCCAGGCACGCCCCCTCGCAGCGCGCAGGCTCCAGCGCCTCCTTTATCGCCGCCAGCTGGCCCTCCGCCCGCGCCCGCCACTCCTGCGCGAGCCGCAGCGCCAGGATGACTGCCGCCGTGCACCCCTCCCCATGCTCCTCCTCCGCGCACCTCACCGCCGCGTCCAGGCAGTCCGCCAGCAGCTGCGTGCGCGGCGCTGCGGAGCGGGCGCCGCAGCGCATGCAGCGCAGAAGGGCCTGTTGCGCGGCAGCGCGCAGCTCCGGGTCTGGCGCCAGGGCGTAGGGAAGCAGCGCGGCTGCGGTGGAATGGCTGCCCGGTCCCGCGGCTCTCCACTCATCCACCACAACGTACGGCACCAGGTGCAGCAGCGCGCAGGCAGCCATGGAGGCGGCCTGCTGCTGCTGCGCGGAGGGCGAGGCGTCACTGGTGAGCGGCGGCGCGGGCGCGTGCGCGGCCGGGCCGGCGGCGCGCGCCAAGGCGCCCAGCGCGGAACGCAGCGGGGCGGGCAGCTGGGGCACGTCGGGCAGCGCAGGGGCACCGGCGGCCACGCGCCCCAGCGCAGCCTCCAGCCCCGCGGCACCCCCCAGCCCGCCCACCGCCGCCAGCAGCGCCTGGCAGGCGGTGGCGGCCGCGTCGCCCAGCTGCGGCTCGGAGGGGCGCGGGTGGAGGAGGTCCGGCAGTAGCGCCTCTAGGGCCAGCGGGGGGTCCAGCAGCGCCGCGCGGGCGCAGCACTCCGCCACCAGCCCGCACTCCAGCAGCGCCTCCTCGCCGCGCCCGCCCGGCCAGACCGGGGGGCGCAGGCGCAGGGCGGCGGGCAGCTGCTGCGCCAGCAGGGCGAGCGCCGTCCAGAGGGGGTCGCCTGGGGCGCCAGTGGTGCGTGGCCCATGCGCGGCCGCGTAGAAGCGCAACCCGGCCAGCAGGCACTCCACCCCCGCGCATCGCACGGCGCGCTCCTTGTCCCGCAGCGCGCGCGCCACGGGGCCCTCCAGGAAGGCGCGCAACTGGGGGGCGCCCGGCTCCTCCTCGCAGCACAGCAGCGCACAAGCCAGCGGGTAGCCCGCAGCCAGGTGCTTGCGCTCGCTGCGGGCCACCCAGGCCAGCACCTCGGCGCGGGTGGCGGCCAGCGCGTCAGCCCAGGCGGGGCTGGGCGGGCGGGGGCGGAAGCCCAGGGCAGGGCCCAGCACGCTCGCCAGCAGCGCGCACAGGCAGTGGTGCCACTCCCCCTTGCGCTTGCTGGGCAGCCATCGCAGGGGCGCAGCGGCGCGCAGGAAGGCGGCGCTGGCGCGGGCGTCGGGCTCGCTGGACAGCTGCCCGGACGAGTGGGGTGTCAGCCAGCAGTGGGGGGGCGACAGGCAACGGCACCCGGGCCGCATACCGGGAGGTGCAGGAAGCGGAGGCCCCGGCAGAGCTGCGCCACCTGGTCGCGCGTGGCGTTGGAGTCCACACGAAGGCGCGCCTCTAGCTCAGCCAGGAAGCGTGCCGTGACCGCGGCGAAGCGCCGGCGGCTCAGCAGCCCTAGCGCGCGCGCCACCCGCTCCGCCGCGTCGCCCTCGGGCGTGCAGAGCAGCGCCTCGAAGGCGAGCGCCTCCAGCGCCTCACTCACGTGCGCCGGCGGTGGCGCCCGCTCCTCGGCAGCCTCGCCCGCCAGCCGGGACACCGCCTCCCAGAAGGCGGCTTCCACCACGGAGACGCGGCGGCTGCGGGCGGCGTCGTTGGCGCCGGTGGCCGCCTCGCTGCAAGGCCATGATGTCAGCTCACAAGGCGACGCGGGGGGGTGCCTGCAACGCACCGCAGCGCGCCCAGCCGCCACGCCAGCAGCGACTCCAGCAGCGGCGCAGCCTCCGCGTGCGGCGAGAGCAGTGTGAGCGCGTCCAGCACCTGGGCCAGCGCAGCCACTGAGCCAGCGGGCAGCGCAGCCACGTGCAGCGCAACCGCGTGCTTGAAGCGCGCCAGCAGCGCGTCGCCAATTGCCATGCGTGCTGACCAGTCCTCAGCAGAAAGGCTGCATGGGAGAGCGACAGAGCGGAGCGACAGAGTGACGACGCAAAGTTTGTTGTCAATCATCAGGCAGGAGGTGTTGTGCGCGCGCAGAATTTGACGGCCACGCGCGCTCTGCCCCTGGCGAGTGATTGGCTTTCGATGCTGCGCCAGCGTGCGCCAGCGTGCGGCGTGCAGGGCTGCCAGAGGCTTAGAATCCGGGTGTGCGCCGCCGCTGGGCGCCCGCCTGCGCGCCGCAGCGGTGGCGGCCAGCCGCCCTCGGACTGGGTCACTTCCACACCGCGCGGCGTGGAGCGCTCTGTGCCGCAACCGGCTGCGGCCTTCGACCCGCTGCCCTTTGCCCAGGCCACGCCCAGGCCGCAGAACACGCTTGCGCTGCTGCTGGAGCTGCTGGACGCCAGCGCGTTGCTGGGCGCGGCTGCTGGCGCGGCTGCGGCGATTGTGACGGAGCAGGTTGCATTTGCGCTGTTTCCCCTCACACTACCAATCGTTGCCCTCCTGGCCAGCCGCGCCGCACGCAGCTCGCGCGACGCACAAGCGCAGCGCGAGCTGGCTCAGCTGCAGGCTCAGCTGCAGGCCTTGTCCGCCGTGGTGCGTAGCGCTGCCGAGGAGTGTCAGAGGAGGGAGCTCCTCTCACTGTCGCTCCTGCGCAGGTTCGGCGCAGCCTGGACGGCGCGTCCACGGCGGGCGACATGACTGCGGAGCTGCAGGTGTGTCCTGCCGCCGCTGCGCGCGTGTCTCGGCAGGCAGCGGGTCTGAGCGCCTGTGTTGCCCCCGTCCGTGCCAGGCAGCGCTCCGCCCGCTGGCGCTGCTGCCCGCCCTGGACACGCGGCTCAGCGCGCTGGAGGGGACGCTGGGCAGCGCGTCTCGTGGCCTGGCCGCGGCAGCGCGCGAGGCTGGCGCGGCTGCAGGCACGCTGTCGCGCGACGCGGCGCTCGCCTGTGACGCTGCGGAGCGCGTGGAGCAGGCGCTGCGCGGACGCCAGGGAGAGCTGACGGAGGCTGTAGAGACGGCGCTGCGGCTGGCGGCGCGGGCGGGCCAGGAGCGGGATGCTGCGCTGCAGGCGGCGGTGGTGGCCGAGCTGCTGCCCCCCCTCAGAGCCGTCTCCATGCAGATGCTCTCAGTCGCTGCCGCGGCCGGCGGCGCCGCGGCGGGCGCTGCGGCGGGCGCTGCGGCGGGTGGCCAGCAGCTGCAGCTCGGTGGCTCTGTGCGGGCGGAGCTCAGCGACGCGCAGCTGGAGCAGCTGGTGGGCGCCGTGGGTCGCGAGGCGCGCAGGGCGGCGGCGGAGGCGAGCCGCGCTGAGCCGCAGGCTGTGTCGCTGGCGGGCGAGCAGTGGGGCGCACTCGGGCGGCGGCTGCAGCGTTTGGAGGACGCGCTGGCGGCGGTGCGCGAGACGCAGAGCGCGGCGGCGACGGAGCGCCAGGAGAGCGACCCCGCGGAGCTGCTCGCCGCCACCCAGGCGGGTGCCTCCAGCGCTGCGCAGGCTGTCTTGGCACCTGCGGTGACGCGGCTGGAGGCTTCGCTCGCTTCCCTGGCGCAGGAGGTGCGCGAGTCGGTGACCGCGGCCGCCCAGCAGCGGGACGGCGCGGGTGACGAGGCTGCGTCGCGGGCAGAGGCGTACCGCACCATGCAGAGCCTGCTACGCCCCAGTGCGACGCCGGAGCAGCCACAGCTGCCCGCGGGCGGCAGGCAGCCAATCCAGAGCTGGCTTAACGAGGAGCCTGAGCGGGAACGGGTGGAGGTGCGGGAGGCGCAGCGGGCTGCACCTGTTGCTGTGCGCAGGGAGGCTCAGGCGCCGGCACCGGCAGCGGCGAGCCGCGAGTCGCTCGCCGCCTCTGACGGGGACGCCCCACTCCGGGATGTGGCGTCGCTGCTGCGCGACGGCCTCGCTGCCTTGCGCGCCGCCCGCGCAGACGCAGATGCCTGCGCGCGTGGAGAGTCCGACCCCGACGCGGTGGCGCTGGCTGATGAGCGCTTCGCGGAGGCGGCGCAGCTCTTTGCTCGCGCCGCGAGCGCGTCCGAGGCTGAGGGCAGCAGCACGGCTGCGGCGCATGGCAACTGCGGCAACGCGCTGCTGGGGCGCGCGCGCCATGCGCTGCTGCTTGATCCTTCCCGCGCGCTGGCGGCGGAGGAGTGGCTGGTGCAGGCGGGGCGGCGCTTCAGGGCAGCCATGGACGCCTCCTCAACCCCTGACGGGCGGGCGCTGTCTCAGTGGGGCGCCGCACTGGCGCTGCGCGGGCGCCTGCTCGCCGAGCGCGCACCCGCGGACGGCGCGCAGCTCTTCAGCGCCGCGGCGGAGAAGTATGCGGCGGCCACTGCGCTGGAGCGTGCCCCTCCCGGCGCGCACGCTGGCCTGGGCAGCGCGCTGGCCGACAAGGCGGACTGCCTGCCATTCGGCGCGCCCGGACGCGCGGCGGCGCTAGAGCAGGCCCTCAGTGCGCTGGAGGAGGGTGTGAGGCGAGGCGAAGATGTGGCTGAGACGACGCTGAGGCGGTGCGTTGAGGAGCTGGCGGCTGAGCGTGCAACTTAAGACTGGTCCTCCTCGCCTGGGCCACCAAACTCGTGCTTGCGCTTCTCCGCCGCCAGAGTGGGCGCCTTGCCGCTTCCGGTGACGCCCACGCGTCCTCCCTCTGGCGTGGAGAACATGCTCTTGTCGTCCACGCGCGTCAAGAAGCCCGTCTTGTGCTTGCCCACCTTACCGGTGCGGAAGGCTTGCCAGGACTGGGCGCGCTCCGTCTGCTGCTCGTCCGCAGCCTTGAGACGTTGCTTGCTCTTCAGCGCCTTGAGCAGCTTCTTCTTGCGCTCGCGCGTGCGCTCGTCGTCGGTGTCCCGAATCTCCAGCTTCTTGGGGATCTCCTTGGGCACGCTGTCGTCCACCAGCACTCGGCGCGGGGCGGGCACGCCGACGTACACCTCGTCAGCCGCGCTACGCAGCGAAGCGCGCAGCGAGCTGGGCGGCAGCGTCACAGGCACGGCGTAGTGCTCGAAGAGCACGCGGAAGCCGCCGCCCGAGGCGGACGCTTGCACCGTGGCTGCGTGCCATACGCCGTCGTTGAAGAGAGCTTGGCAGGGCTCGCCGGGCGCCCAGTTGGTGCGCAAGCCAAAGAGGGGCGCGCTGAAGCCGGTGGGCGGCGGAAGCGGAGACACCTCCGCGCCCTGCAGCACGTCCTCCGTGAGGGCGGCCACCTCCTGCAGAGACGCCTGGAGGTCCAGGTACTCCGCGTTGCCCGGGTCATGCGCAAGCAGGTCCTGAACCTGCGACAACTGCTCGCGGTAGTCGCGCAGGGAGGCTGCCAGCTCACTGGCGGACTGCATAATGGGAGCGGTGAAGAGAGATGCAAGGGGCGAGGCGATACATTGCGCGTTCGATGCATTGACACCTGCTGTTCGAACCCGGAGGCGATCAAATAAAGCCTATACCAATATCTATGAGCGACCGATTTTTTGAGGGGCGAACGCAAATATAGACGGTCTCCAGTGGAGACGGGACCTTACCAGACCTAACCAGAACGCCTTACACCCTACAAACACCCTACACCTTTTTTCTGACCTTTTACACGTGCTCAGCGTGGTCGATTTAGTCTAGGGGCACACTCCTCTGCCGGGGGGCAGCCGGGAAGGTGCGTTCTGGTTAGGTCCCGTCTACCCTGTAGACCCGTCTATATTTGCGTTCATTCATATTTGCGTTCATTCAACTACAATAGGCTACAATAGGCTACAGTTGAATACTACACTTGTAGCCTACAGCTCACCACCCTGCAACTATTGGGCGTCACAAACAGACCGCGCGTAGTAGGCAAGAGGGCCGCTTGTGTCTCGCTCTGTCTGCCGCCTTCGCCCACCGCGCGAGCCTCGCACCGTGAGCGTGCGCTTCTCCTCCGTCAAAGGCACGTTGCTCGCCGCGCTCGCGGGCACTCGCTCTGCCTTTTAGGCA
>Ga0208951_1000450_pt1 | contig 18890 bp, 7 predicted proteins | sample GreLakmeMI27MSRF_FD_187702 | JGI IMG/M metagenome (GOLD analysis project Ga0208951, IMG submission 187702) | Freshwater lentic microbial communities from great Laurentian Lakes, MI, USA - Great Lakes metaG MI27MSRF (SPAdes) | ecosystem: Environmental > Aquatic > Freshwater > Lake | place: Great...
ACGCGCGCCTTCGCCATCGCTATGGCCCTGCTTTGCTCCACTCCGCGCGTGCTGGCACAGCCTGCTCGCGCAAGCACTACGCCTAGACGGCGCTGCGTAGTGCGCGGCCCCCCGCGGCGACGCGTCTGCTTGAGAGCTCGCGGCGGCGCGGACGACCCTCCTCCGCAAAAGACTGGCGGCGGCGGCGGTTTCTTCGCGGGCCTTCTGCTGGGCGGCACTGTGTTTGGAGCTCTTGGTCTGCTGTTTGCGCCCCAAATCTCGTCTGCGCTCTTGCGCGGGAAGGAGGCGCTCCGCACACCGCGCAACGAGTCCGGCGAAGACGGCGCCGGCGCGCTTGAGGAGCAGCGTGAGAGCCTCAACAAGAAGATTCTGGACCTCAACCGAGCAATCGATGCCTTCTCAGCCGAGGCGCGCACAAACTGCACACCCCATGACAGAGCGGGCTTGCCTGCCCCGCATTGCGCTGCCCGCAAGGCAGTCAGTACGTACCTCATCTCTCACTCGGCTTGCTCCGCCTCCTTTTCTCGCGCAGGCTGAGGAGACGCTGCTGGTGCACGCCGCGACCAGCGAGGAGGACGGGCTGGCAGCGCAGGCGCGGGGCGTGGGTGAAGCGCTGGATGACGTCGTGCGACGCGGGTGAACGAGAGGCGTAAGCGCTTCTAAGCTTGAAGCCGCGTCTCAATATTTAGAATCTACAATGTGCCTCACCTCTCCTCGCCCTCTGATATCTTCCAGATGGCCAGCTTGGCCTGCTTCTGCACGCCATCCACCTTTGGGAAGCGCTGCAGCGCAGCCTTGAGCAGCTGCACGGCGCCAGCCTCGCGGGCGTAGATCTTAGCCTCCTGGCTGGTCCACGTAATGTAGGCCAATGTCCAGCAGCTGTACTCGATGATGGTCTCGTCTGCCGGGTGGGTGCGCATGGCGGCCACGCTGGCCTCGATGACGGCGGTGGCAGCTCCGCTCGTGGTCAGCACGTTGCGCACGTCTCCTAGCGCCAGGTTGGCCAGCGCGCGGCAGCCAGCCTGCTGCACGGCCGGGGTGGTGAGGTATGCCGTCATGCCCTTGCAGACCACCTCTGCTGCGCCCTCCTTGAGCATGGCTGCGCGCTTCACCGCGTGCACCGCGCGGTCGCGCGCGCGCAGGCACTGGTGCGCGAACAGCTCCGCATCCGCCAGAGCCCAGCGCAGGGCGGAGGCGGTGCCGGGCTCGCCGGCAGGCGGGGCCGCTTTGGACTTAGTTTTGGCGCCAGCCTCGCCGCTGGCTGGCGCCTCTCGGCTGGCTCCGCGGGGCCGCAGCGAAGGCTGCGCCGCCGCGGCCGCCTCGAAGGTTGCGGCCATGACGTTGGAGGCGAAGACCACCAGCGCACGCGCACCCTGCTCCTGCACCCCCGCGTGCTGCTCGTGGCCCCGCATCGCGTCCTTGACGCACACCTGCGCCTCCGCCAGCGCCAGCGCCTCCGCGTGGCCCGCGTTGCACGCGAAGTTGCACAGGCAGGCGCAGGCCGCCTCCTGGACCAGCCCGTTCTGGGGGTGGGCAGCCATGGCCTGCGTCAGCGCCTGGATGCCCCCCGCCGCAGCCACGTCCAGCTCGTGGTCTCCATAGGCTGTGATGTTCCACAGCGCCTGCGCGCCCTGCTCGCACACGGCGGCGCTCTTCTTGTGTGCCTTGAGAGCAGCGACGATGACCTCCGCCGCGCCGCCCGCCACCACAGCAGCCTTGACGTCGTCGTTGAAGCTCAGGCAGGCGAGCAGGCCGAGCGCGGAAGCCTGCACCTTCTCGTTGCGTCGGAACGCGCGGGCGCAGGCCACCACCGCGTCGACGCCGCCCGCTTGCGCCACTCGCTGCTCTACAGCCGCGCAGTAGGACAGGTTCCACAGCGCCGCGCAGCCGCTCTCCGCCACCGGCTCGGCCTTTGAGTGCGCGCGCATGGCGAGGAGCACGCTGTCGATGGCGCCGCTGCGAAGCGCGATGATGCGGTGCTCGTCGCAGCCAGTGAGCCCCGCAAGCAGCGCACAGCCAGCCGCCTGCACGCCCGCGCTCTGCGCGTGCATCTCCATCTGGCCGCACAGCACCTCGATGCCGCCGGAGTCCTCCAGCGCGCTGGCCAGGTCGCTGTCAGCGTTGGCCACCACGCAGGCGAGTGCGGCGGCGGCCGCCTGGGACACGCGCTCGCTGGTGTCGTGGCGCCGCACAGCAGCCACCATGGCATCCACGCCGCCGGCGGCGCAGAAGGCGAGCTGCGCGGCGTCGCAGCGCTGAGCCAGCGCGGCGACCGCACGGCTGCAGGCGTCCACCAGCGGGGGCAGCGCCGCGTACAGGCGCAGACAGGCCACCAGCGCGGGCATGACGCCAGCCGCCTGCGCCCTGGCCTGGTCGCTCCGGGTGCGCACCAGGCCCGCCAGGCACACGCAGGCGCGCTCAGCCAGCGGATCGCCGCCAGCGGTGAGCGCCAGCGCGGCGACGCACGCCTCCACGGCGCCGGCTTCCGCGTCGCCGCTGTCGCCGCCGCGCACAGCCTTGGCCGTGAGCGCCTCCAGCAGCGCGGAGGCGTGCAGCAGCAGCGGCACGCTTGCTGCGTGGCGCCGCATCGCGGACACCACCGCTCGCACGCAGCCGGCGCCAACCATGGCGCTCACGCAGGCTGCACGGCCAGCCTGGAGGGAGAGCAGCGCGTGCAGCGCAGCGCAGCCGCGAGAGAGGCACAGTCCCGAGCCACCCTTGAGTCGATCCGCGTGCATAGCGGCGGCCACGCACTCGATGCCGCCCGCCGCCACCATCGCCCCGCGCGTCGCTTCGCTTTGGCAGAGCAGCGCGAGCACGCCGCATCCAGCCTCGCAGACGGCCTCGCTGTGCGGGTGGGCGCGCATTGCGGCGGTGACGGCGTCGATGCCGCCGCAGCCGCAGCATCGCTGCGTGTTTGCTCCGTGGCTGGCAAGCGCCAGCAGCGCCTGGGTGCCCGCGCGCGCCACGCCCGGAGAGCGTGCGTGCGAGCGCAGCGCTGAAACCACAGCCTCCACGCCCCCAGCAGACGCCACGCTGAGCTGCATCTCGGCGGTGCACGCGATCATGCCCAGCGCCTGACATCCCATGTCCTGCACGGGCCCCCCGTCAGGCTGGCCGCGCATGGCTGCGATGAGGGCTTGCACCGCCCCCTCGGCCAGCGCGCGTTCCGCAGTTGCGTCGCTGCACGCCAGATAGCACAGCGCGGCCACCGCGGGCTCCTGCACTCCGGGCGTCTGCGGGAAGGCGGCCATAGCCGCGAGAACAGCGGCGACGCCCCCCGCCTGAGCCACCATGACCACCGCGTCCGCGTCCGCAGTGAGCTTCGCAAGCGCCTCGCACGCGTTGCGCTGCACTGCGGGCTGCTGCGAGTGGCGGCGCATGGCGGCCAGCAGGTGCGGGACTGCGGCTGAGGCTGCAGCCTTGACGGCCAGCTCCTCCTGGCAGGCCAGCTGGGCCACGATGCCCGCGCCGGCGGCAGCGATGCCCGCGTCCTGCGGGTGCGCCTGCAGCGCCTGCGCGACCGCCTCTACGGCGGCGCAGGCGCTGAGGCGCAGCGCAGCCGCCGCCCCGCTGCACGCCAGGTTCCACAGCGCCGCCGTGGCCGCCGCCTGCACCGCGCGCTGCCGCGGGTGGCCCCGCATGGCGCCCACCAGCGCCTCGCAGCAGCCAGCCTCGAGCGCGGCCGCGCGGCCAGCCGGACCCTGCGCCGCGGCGGTGAGGTCAGCCACGCAGCCGCACCCCGCGGCGGCCAGCTGCTCGCCGGCGGCGCCCTCGCCGTGCCTGCGCAGCGCGGCGGCCAGCTCGTCCAGGCAGCCCGCGTCGCGCGCGCGCACTGCGGGCACCCGGTGCGACAGGCGCAGGAAGACGGGCGCGTCGCCGCCAGCCGCCGCAAACGTGGCCACCGACAGCGTCGCCTCCACGCAGCGAGAGTCTTTCTGCGTGAAGGCGCGCAGCAGCTGCGCCGCGCAGGTCTGCAGGGCGGGGCTGCCCGGGTGGGCACGCATGCAGGCGGCGATCTCCTCCACGCACCCGCAGGCGCAGGCGCGCCGCCGCGCCGCGTCGTCCACAACCAGCGCCCGGGCTGCAGCGAGGCACGCGCGCGCGACGCCCTCGGAGAGCGGGTGCGCTCTCAGCGCAGACACCAGCGCCTCAGCAGCAGCCGCGTCCGCAGCACGGCGCGCCCCGGCCGCCGCATCCTCGCCGCAGCACAGCGTTTGGAGCGCCGCCGCCGCCGCCCACTGCACGCCGGGCACCAGCGTGTGGCTCCTCATGGCCGCCACCAGAGCCTCCAGGCCACCCGCCGCCACCGCGTGACGTGGCACATGCTGCGGCGCGAGCGCGCACAGCGCGCCCAGCGCGGCGCACACCTGCTCGGCCACGCCGGGCGAGGCGCAATGCGTCAGCGCGGCAGTCACAAGCAGTGGCAGCGCCCCGGCTTCCACAGCGCTCTCGCACGCGCGCTGCAGCTCCGACAGCTCCGCGGGCGACATCGCAGCCGCAAGGAGCGCTGCGGAGGGCTGCTGCGGCGGCGCAGCGTCGGGCGCGGCGGCGGCGGCAGCGCGAACCACAATCGCGCCGGCGCCGCCCTCGCCCGCAGGGACCTTGAGCGCGCCGCCGCGCGCCGCTGCGGTTGCGGGCGCGGGGCGCCCGAGGAGCGCGGAGAGCGCCTCTCCGCACGCCTCCTGCGCCTCGGCGCTGTCCGGGTGGCGCTCTGCGCTTTGCACCAACGCGGCCACTGCGCCGGCCTGGCGCGCCGCGGAGCGGGCGGGCGCGAAGCTGCACGCGCTGGCCAGCGCCTGCGCGGCGGCTGCAAATGCGGGGCTGGATGTGCGCCCCTGGCTGCGGATGGCCTCCACCAGGGCTTCAATGCCCCCCCCCGCCATCGCCTCCTCCCGCGCTCGCACGGCCTGCGCCGTGTCGCGGCCCTTGATCCCGGCGGCGCCGCCCTCGCTTAGGTTGCGCAGCGCCTGCGCGGCCGCGGCCAGGACCAGCGGCTGGTCTGCGTGGGTGCGCAGAGCGCACAGCAACGCCTCCGAGCCGCCCGCAGCAGCCACCGCCGCCTTGGCGTCGTCGTTGTAGCTCAGCGCCGCCAGCAGGCTGCACGCGGCGCGCGCAACCTCGCAGTCCTCGGGGTGGCCGCGCAGCGCGGCGGTTGCAGCCGCCACGCCCCGCGCGGCGACCACTTTGGCCTTCTTGATGGCGTTACTGGCCAGGTGGCACAGCACCTGGCACCCGGAGGCCTGCAGCGCCGCATCTTTCGGGTGGGCTGCCATCGCCGCCACGCACGCCTCAATGGCGCCCGCAGCGCTCGCCTTGGCCTGGTTGCCGCTGTGGCTGTCCGTCAGCGCGGCCAGAGCTGCGGCGCAGGGGGCGAGAACGGGCGCATGCGCGTCGTGCGCTCGCATTGCGGCTGTGACGGCGACCATGGCCCCGCCCAGCGCAGCCTGTGTGCGCGAGCCGTCGTCCACGGCCAGCCGCGCCAGCGCGCCCGCGCCGCAGCGCTGCACCGCCGTTGCGGCGCCGTGAAGGCGCATGGCGGCGCAGACAGCCTCCAGCGCGCCGGCGGCTGCTGCCGCGTGCGCAGCCGCTGGGTGGGAGCACAGGCGCCACAGCGCCGCGCAGCCCAGGCGCTGCACGCCCTCGCGCCTGCCGTGCGCGCGCATGGCCGCCACCAGCGCGAGTGGCGCGTCTGGCGGCCAGGCGTCGCCCGGGGCCAGCGCAGCGCACAGCCCTCCACCCTGGTCCCCGTCCCCGTCCTCGCCCTCGCCCTCCGGATGGCGCGTCAGCCCCGCCAGTGCCGCGCAGCCGCTGTGCTGCAGCTCTGCATGGAACGCGTTGGTGGACATCGCTGCGGTGACAGCTCTGGCGGCGGCGCAGCGCTGCGCGCCCCCAAGCTGCTGGCTGCACAGGGGCAGCAGCTGTGCCAGGGCGGCGCACCCCGCGGCCTGCAGCGCCGCGCGCTGCGGGTGGGCCGCCATGGCGAGCGTGAGCGGCTGGAGCGCCCCAGCCAGCGCCGCCGCCTGCGCCCCCTGAGGCTGCGTGCACAGCTCCGCCAGCGCGCCGCACGCGTGCAACGCCGCCCCCTCGCTGCGCCCGTGCGCCCGCAGCGCTGTGACCAGCGCCGTCGCCCCGCCGGCGTCCAGCACGGCGCGCCTGGAGGCGGCCGTCTGCGCGCACAGGTTCCACAGCGCCGCGCAGCCCTGCTCCGCCACCCCCTCGCTGGCGCCCTGCCACCGCAGCGCTGACACCAGCCCCGCCGCCACGGGTGCAGCCCCCCCCGGGTCGCCCGGCGCGGCGGCCCCCCCCTGGCCGTAGGTGAGCGCCGCCAGCAGGCCGCAGCACTGCTCCGCCGCCGGCGCGCTGCGCTGCGCGTGCGCCGCCAGCGCGCCCAGGGCCACGCTGGCGCCCCCCGCCAAGGCCACGGCGGGGCGCACCTGCGGGTCCGAGGCGAGCAGGCAGAGCAGCGCGCACGCGGCCGCCTGCACGCCCGGGGAGCCCGCGTGCGCCCGCCCCAGCGCCACCGCCACCTGTGGGTCGGCGCCCGGCTGCTGGCCGTGCAGCGCCAGCGAGAGCAGCGCGCGGCAGAGCGCCTCGGCGCAGCCTGGAGAGACTGCGCCGTGGCTATGAGCTGCGTCCAGCAGCGCCGCCGCGCAGCCCGCCGCCGCCGCCTCGGCCGCACAGCCCGCGTCGCCCACCAGGTTGCTCAGCGCCGCGGCGGCCGCCTCTGCGCAGTCCGGGCTGCGCGCGCACAGCAGCGCCGCCGTCGCCGCACGCGCGCCGCCGCACGCGCTGGCAGCCGCGCACGCGGCGCCGTCGCCGCCGCTCAGAGCCCACAGACAGCCGCAGCCCTGCTCGAGCGCGGCGCTGGCTGCGGCGTCTCCGCCCAGGGCGCGCCCGGAGACGGCCAGCATGGCGGCCACCACCGCTTCGCAGCCGCCAGCAGCCTGCACGGCCGCGCAGCCCCCCTGCTCCATGGCCAGCTGCGCCATGGCGCCGCACGCGGGCTCCGTCACGGCTGGCGCGTGCGCGTGCGTGCGCAGCGCCTGGGCGAGGAGGGGCGCCGCTCCCGCCGCGAGCAGCTGCGCCGCGCCGTCGCCGCCCGAGAGGCCCCACAGCAGCGACGCCGCGTGCTGCGCCACGCCCTGGCTTGCGGCGTGCAGCCGCAGCGCGGCGCATGCGGTGGCGACACCGTCCGCCAGGCGCACCTGCTCCGCAAACTGCCGGCTGACCGCCAGGTTGTTCAGCGTGGCAACCGCAGCCTCCACCACGGCGGCGCAGCGCGCGTGCTGCCGCGCCGCGCCCGCCGCAGCCGCCGCCGCGCCCGCCGCCGCGCAGTGCGCCTCGCCCTCGCTCTCAGAGCTCAGGTTCCACAGCGCAGAGACGGCAGCCTCAGCCACCTCCTCGATGCAGGCGTGACGCGCCAGCGCGGCGCATGCGGCGCCCGCGCCGCCCGCCAGCGCCACTGCCCGCGCGCCGCCGTGTACGGCCATGGCGCCCAGCGCAAAGCACGCAGCCTCCGACACGGACTGCGACTGCGCGTGGCGCTGCAGCGCGGCCACGGCCGCCTCCGCGCCGCCAGCCTGCGCCACCGCGCGCGCGGGGGGCAGGTCCGGGGGGTCGTCCGCGTTTTGCTCCAACTGCGCCAGCCGGGCGAGCGCGGCGCACGCCGCCTCGCTCGCCCGCTCGCCGCCGCGCGCCGCGACGCGCGCGGCCAGCGCCGCGGCGCGACGCAGCGGGACGGAGACCAGCAGGCCCTGGGCGCGCGCGGCTGGGGCCAGGTTGAGCAGCAGCAGGCAGCCCTGCTCGGTGGTCCCTTCCTGCGCGGCGCTGGCCGGCGCGGTGCCCCCCGCCATGGCGGCGTCCATGGCGCCCAGGGTCAGCGCCAGAGCGCCAGCCTGCACAGCCCTGGCGCCCCCCCCCGCGCACGCGCTCACGTTGACCAGCGCAGCCAGCAGGTCGTCGCTCAGCCCTGCGTCGCCGCCTCCAGCGGACTGCAGGCACGCGCAGAGGGCGTCCAGCGCGCCGCAGGCGACGGCCGCCGCCGCGGGGGAGGAGCGGTGCGCGTGGCCGTGGTGAGGAGAGTCGCGCTCTGCCTCGGCCTCGTGCTCATCATCGTCATCATCATCATCCTCTTCCGAGCACAGGTTGGCCAGCGCACCCGCCGCGCATCGCGCCACGTGCGCGTGTGCCGCGCCGTGGCTGCGCAGCGCCTGCACGAGCAGCGTGATCGCGCCGCACGCGAGCGCCTCGTTGCGCGCCCCTCCCGCGCCGCGGCCCAGGTTGCGCAGGCACTCGGCGGCGGCGGCGCAGCGCTGCGGGGAGTGCGGGCGCGCGCGCAGCGCGGCCGCGACGAGGGTGAGCGCCCGGAGGGGCCCAGCTGCGTCGCGACCTGCGGAGACCGCCCCGGCCGGCTCGTCGCACGCCGCCGCCAGCGCCGCCAGCGCGCAGTCGCAGGCGCGCCCCTCCTTGGCGGCGTGGGCCGCACAGCCGGCCAGGAGCGGCTGCAGGCCGCCGTCGCAGAGGAAGGCGCGCCGGAAGGTGTCACCCTGCTGGGCGTGGGCGGCACCCCCCTCGCCGCAGGCGGCGGTGACGGCTGTGCACTCGGCCGCGAACGCGTCCGCGTCGCCGGACTGCAGCGAGAGCCAGAGCGGCAGCGCGGCGCCGGTGGGCTGTGCGCCGGGCGGGGGCACAAGCTGCGCAGCGGGGGCTGCGTCGGCGGCCTCCTGCGGGCTCTCTGCGCCGCTCTCGCGCTGCCCCGCCGCACCGTCAGCCGCGGGCGCTGCTGCGAGCGAGGCGGCGGGGCGGCTGGTGGCGTGCGGCGTGGCGCTGGCCAGCGGCACGGGGGCGTTGCGCACGCGACTGGCCGCCTGCGCTCGCGCCTGCGCAGCGTCGCAGGCGGCGCGGGCGTGCGCCGCGGCGCGCGCGACGGCCGCGGACTGAGCCTCCTCCAGGGCGGCGTCCCGACGGGGCGGGGGCGGGGGTGGGGGCGCGCACTCCCCAGCCGTGGGGACGTGCGGCAGAGTCGCAGCCAGGGCGGCCGCGCTCTCCTCCGCCTCCTCCTCAGCCTCCAGCTCAGCCTCCAGAGCAGCGGCCTCAGCCTCTGCGGCGCTGGCGGCGGCTTCGGCTGCTGCTGCAGCCGCCCGTGCTGCAGCCAGCTTGGCAGCGGCCAGCTTCAGCGCGGCCGCCTTCTTGCGCGGCGTGTCCTCGCCACCGGGCGCGTCGCCCAGCGCAGCGTCGGAGAAGGGCTGCGATGGGGGAGGCAAGCGGATGGAGGTGCGATGTCAGCGCACGCCCAATGCACGCGCACGCGCACACCCCCCGCGTCCCAGACTGCCGTCGCGGACGCTGTGTGGCGCGAGGAGGACGGGAGAGCACGCACCGGCGCCGGAGAGGGCGGCATGGACGAGGCGCAAGCGCGCGTGTGGAGAATGTGGCGCTGTTGGGGCACTACCCAGTAGGACGCGCAGCGCCTGTTCCCAGCTCCCAGCTGGCGCTCGTCCAGGCCAGCCGCGCCCCAGCGCAGGCGAGGCAAGGATAGTGCTTGCGGTACCGCCACCGCGCGCGCGGCACGCAGCCCAGGTGGTCCCTCCACTTTAGGCGGGACACCCCGCAAGCCGCTGCTGTCGGTCGGTCGCGCTTGCTCCTTGCTGAGCACCAAGTCTCCTCCCTCGCCCGCTGAGCTGAATGGCGCCCGTGCAGTTGCAGCGCCCAGTCGCTGCGCGGTGCAAGCAGCACGCGGCGCCCTTTGCAAGCACGCCTGTTGGCGGCTCGGCCGCTCGCCCCCCTTTCCCGCGTCCTCCCCGCTGCGCCGGCGCTGCGTGCGCCGCGCGCGGTGGTGCAGCGGGTCCGAGCGCCGCTGCGCCCGCTGCCCGCCCCGCGCTGCACGCCCACACTCGGCTGTGCCGCGACTTCCAGGCCAACGACGGCCTGCTGTACCTGCGCAACTTCTTCGAGCCGCAGCAGGCGCGTGGCCACGCCCTGGCTGCGCGTGCGGCAGCCTCCTCTCACGCGCCCCCCCCGCTCCCCAGTTTGCCACGGTGCTGGCGGAGTGCGCCCAGCTGCGCCACAGCCTGCGCCCCGAGCGCAGCAGCACCGCAGAGCACCGCCTGGGCTGCTACGTGCCCCCAGGCGCTGCCACGGTGTCTCTGTTCGCCGCCCAAAGCGTGGCGCAGCGCCTGTCGCAGCTGGCCAGCACCCCCCTCTTCCTGTCCGAGTACCCCCTGGAGTACCGCACCTACCCCCCGGGGGCGCACATGGCGTGGCACCGAGACGAGCAGCTGTTCCAGGAGCCGCAGGTTGAGCTGGTGCTGACGGTGAGCAACAGCAGCGACAGCGTGACGGAGTGGCAGGACGCGCAGGGGCGCCTGCACTCGCAGTGGACAGAGCCCAACAGCCTGTTGCTGGTGCGGGCGGGGGGGGCCATGCACCGGGTGCTGCCCATCAAGAGGGGCAAGCGCAGCATCGTCAAGGTGGTCTTCACCAGCACGCACACGCGCGTGCCGGCGTACGAGGACAACCTGCTGAACACGTATGCGCATTGACAGCCGCTGGAATGCCACGCTCGAATAACGCCAGGAGTGCCACCCTGGAAAGCCTGCGCAAACAACAGCACTCGACTCCACGTGCGGCAGCTTCACCAGCGCAGCCTTCAGCTGCTCTCGCCGCGCGCGGCTCGCCATGGATGGGCAGGGGGGGGCGGAAAGAGAGGACAGAGGAGGCGTTCCTCTAGATATAGATGTGGTCCGTCACCTGGCCTGTCCTCACAAACACGGTGCTCTTGTCACACTCATTGTTGCCGTGTGTTCAGCTGAATCAGCCCAGCCTCCTCTGAGCTCTGCGCTGCACCCTCTGTCGGCGTGGCAGGGCCCTTGTGAGGCATCGCTCTGGTTGCCGCACCCTCCTCCAATCGCGTGCGCGGGCAGTGATGCTGCACCCGCCCGCCCGTCCAGAAGGGGTGGAAGTGCAGGTGATAGCACAGCGTGCCGCAGCTCAGTCCCAGGAACGTGCCCGCATTGACGTCGCTGAAGTGGTGCACACCGTCCGTAATGCGACTGGTGGCCACGAAGGTGGCCAACCCAACCGGCATGGCAGCCCCGAGCAGGCGCAGGAACTGCAAGCGCGCCGGCTGTGCGTCCGCGCTCAGCCCGCTGCCAAGCACGCCCAGGCGACCCGCCAGGTACCAGAAGCAGCAGCTGCCCGAGGTGTGGCTGTACGCTGCGTGGCCAGAGGGGTACGACATGCGCCCCTCGTGCACCAGCGACTCCTCACCGCTCGCGATTCTGGCGTACCAGTCTGGCCGCTGCCGTCCGACGCTCACGTTGAGCCATATCTTCCAGCAGGTTGCCAGCGCGTATGCCTGCAACACAGCCAGCATCAGGTGGTGAACGTCCCTGGTGCCTCGAGCCAGCGACCGGGGGCCCAGACGGCCGCCCTCCAGCGGCGCTTGGAGCACGTTGACGAGCAGACACAGCGCAGCAGGCAGGCCGAACGAGAGGCCGAACAGCAGCGAGCCCGACACGGTGGAGCCGGTGTGCGGCATCAGCAGCTGCGGGTCTCTCACCAAGGTGCCGGCGACCATCTGCTCGGGCGTAGCTCGCAGCGTCACGCCCACGCGACTGCTCACGCCGTAGTTGAAGCCCAGCGTCGCGCCCGCAGCGACCCACTCCGCCAGGTACAGCTCCGTGACCAGCAGGCCCCACAGGATGTAAGCAAGCGAAGCCACCGGGGCGGGGCACTCCATCGCAGGCGAGGAGGCGCAAGCGGTGGAGGCCCAATAACGAGTGTCGAATGCGGCGGCCTCGCTCTGAGAGAACAGGCAACAGGGGCGCGCACAGGCGCAGGCAACGCAACGCACAGAGGCGGCGAGGGCAAGTAGAGAGTGTCGCTGATTGACTGAATTGACCACCGACGCACCAACACTTGCTCGCTGGCCACAATGCGTGCGGACGATGCACGTTTTGTCGGTCCTGTCTGTGGATAGAATCTATCGATGCCAAGCATCGCTGCCGCCACCGCCCCCCCCCGCCAAGCGTCGATCACGTCCTTCCTGATCTCAGTTCCAGCTTCCCCAGCGCCAGCGCGGCCATGGCGGGGCTCAGGTTCAAAGGCGGGCTACCATGCGGACTCCCCCCGGGCGAGACGCGCGCCCCAATATACGCGTTGGCGTAAGTGCCCGTAAGGCACGCCTCACTGCCCGCGGCTGCGGCGGGCAGCTTGCGCGGCTGCCCCGACGCGGTCACCAGCCGCAGCGCGGGGCCAGAGCCCGGGGTGGAGCCCGCGGAGCCGGGGGAGCAAGAGGTGCTGGGCGTGAGGGCGCTTATGGTGCGCAGCAGTCCCTCGTCGGGCGTGGCGGGTGCCAGGCTGGCTGCCTGGCGCACGCCGCCAGGGCTGCTGCTGCTGAGCGTCGATGCGCGCTCCGGCGCGCGGTTGGGCGAGAGCGTGGCGAGCATGCTGCTCCGCAACCCGCCCATGCGCTCAGCCACGCCCTGGGTGGCTGGTGCGCGCGGCTGCGCCTGCTGTGCTGCGTGCATCGCATCGCGCGCGGGCAGAGAGCCTGAGCGTCGCAGAGACGCGCCCAGGGCGGCTGCGGGCTTTGGCGGGCTGACGCGGGAAGTGCCATCGCGCTTCAGACTCTGGATGCCAAACGCCGCTGCGCCGCCGAAGGAGCCTGAGCGGCGCAGCGACGCCTCGTCGTTGCCGGCGCGCCGCAGCGGGCCCTCGTCGCCCGACACGCTGCCCTGCGCGCCCCCCGCTCTGCGCAGCTGCACTGCGCCGCGGGCGGGCATCGTGCGCGAGCTGGCCAGCGGCGCCTTGCCCGACGCCTGCAGCAGGCTGGGCCGCGTGCCGCTGTGCAGGGGCTTGGTGGGGCTGGTGCGCAGCGCAGAGGGCTGTACCACCACGGCGGTCGCCTGCGGCGCCTCCCTCATCTGCGTCTGCGCCGCCAGAGTGGCGGGGCTGCCGCAGGTGTAGCCTCCGTCGTCGTAGTCCTCCTCAGCCGGTCCCACATCTGCGTCCTCGTCGCTGATGTCGCCATCGTCGTACGCGCCGCCGCCCCCGTGGCTTATGCGCGGCTGCGGCAGGCGCGGCGGCTGGTTGGCGACGCTCCTGAATGCGTCCCCTTGCGCCCACATGCGTTGCTCCCAGTCCCTCAGAAAGTGCTGCTGCGGCCCGATGATGCTCCCGGGTCGCACAATGCGCAGGTATCCCAGCGCCTCGTTGGCCGTGAACGAGTAGTGCTTCATGAGGAAGAGGCCCACCAGCACGCCTGTGCGCCCCAGGCCAGCCTTGCAGTGCACCGCCACCACGCCGGGCTCAGCCTCTACCAGTGAGCAGAAGCGCACCACCAACTGCGGCGTGGGGCAGCTGCCGTCCGGGAAGAAGAGCTCGTGGTGGCGGAAGCCACCCTCGGTGAAGCGCCTGCGGTCGTACAGGCGCTTGTTGAGGCGCACCACCGCTGTGACGCCCGCGCTGCGGAAGGGCGCCCAGTAGTCCTCCGGCGCCAGCGACTGGAAGCCCGCCCAGCGCGCGCGGCGCGCGTGGGGCCCCGAGAAGGCGATCAGCTTGCCGGGGAGCACCCAGTTGAGGTCCCCGTTCTCTACGCGCTCGTAGTGCTCGTAGGCCTCCAGGTCGAACGCAGACAGGCTGGCGCCAGCGGGGGCGCGGAAGTCAAGCAGGCGCGCGTCGCGGGCGCGAGCAAGGCCGCCTGCAAAGGGTCAGTCAGTCAATATGCTTGTGTGAACAGCCTTTGCGCGCACAACCGGGCACGCACGCAGGCAGTCCAGCACAGTCAGGTGGTAGGTGCTGGGCCCGCAGCTGGCGTCGCGGAACGGGGCGAAGGGCTTGAGCGGCAGCAGCTGGCGATAGGCGTCCTCCACAGTTCGCCGCAGGTGCATCACAGACAGCGCGCCCACCAGCACCGCCGCGTTCGTCTTGCGGTGCGGGTCGTCGGTGGTGCAGAAGAACACCTTGCGCGGGGGGCGCGACTGGGAGGCCTCCTGCAGAACACGGGTCAGGGATGCGTTGGGGTCAGGGTTGGCCCCACACGGGCGCCGCACACGCGCCTCCAGCGCCGCCAGCGCGCGCTGGCAGAAGCGGTAGGCGCAGGCCATGTTGAGGGGGCCAAAGTCGGCGAAGAAGGGCTCGTAGACCTGGCGGGAGGGCGAGTGGAAAGAGGCGGCACGAGCGCGGGGCAGCGCGAGCGTCAAAGGGCGTCGCCAGAGGGGGTGCAGCGCGGCCCCCAGTGAGGCGCACCAGGTCCGAGTCGCAGGAGAAGCAGACGGAGGCTGCGGCGAGCGGGGAGTGGCGCAACTCCTCCGGAGCTGTCAGCACGGCGAAGTACAGCCGCGACTGCAGCCGGGCGGCGCAGAGACGCGGGCGCGCGTCAGAACGGCGTGGCCGGCCCGCACACGGGCGGCGGCGCGCCGGGGCGGCACGGTGCGCGAGGGAGGCCGGAGAACAGGACAGCGCTGACCAGCCTCCTTCCGGCGCCGCCCGCAACTCGCTCCGCGACGCAGCGCGCGCCCGCGGGCAGATATAGGCCAGAGGCACGCGGCACGGCTCCGGAGGCGTCGCTAGGCGCGCCTCCGGGCAAGAGAGAAGAGCCAGCAGCAAAAAGGCACGCCATCTACCACCGCCTCACCAACGCACCTCTACGATCGGTATAGCCTGCTCCAGCTCGTCCTCATACGCGGCGGCCATTGGCCGCGCAGACGCAGCAGGCGCGCGAGTGCTGGGGGGTGCCAAACAGGGCTCACACGGCGCAACGGTGTTCTGCGGTGTCTACCGCTCTGCGCAGCGCGCACTGCGCAGCGCGCAGCCCCAGCGCACGAGCCCACGAAGCGCGCGCGAGGCGGGCGCTCGCTCTAAAAAATAAAACAGCCGTGCGGTGGTGGTGCGGGGCGGCGCAATACAGGGTGGGCCCACTCGCAAGAAACTCCACGCACAAGAAACTAGCCAGCGTCCGGCGCGCAGCGCCGGAGCGATTTTTTAAGAAAGAGAGCGTGCCGCGGGGCGGTTGGCAGGGAAACTGGGTGCTGTGATTACAGCTGGCGCCGCTGCCAGTGCCTCTTGGACGCCCGCAGCGCCGCCTCGCGTGCAGCAGCCGCCTTGGCTACCGGCGCAACGGGCGGCAGCACGCTGCGCGCCGGCACAGACCCCGTCGTGGCCGCCAGCGCAGGCGCGGGCGCAGGCGCAGGCGGCGCACAAGAGGCGGCCATGCGTGGCGCAGCGGCACCACCTAGCTGCGCCAGCTGCACGCCAGCGGCAGCGGTGCTCAGCAGCCACGCTCTCGCCCCGGCCCGAAGCCGCGCCACCTCCTCAGCAACGTCGTCCGCGCTCAGCAGCTCATTTTAGACGACGCCACCAGGCATCGGTCAAGCGCACTTCCAGCTGCTGCGAAGCGGCCGCGCCGCCTCGTCCTCCATGGCGCCGCAGCGCAGACAGTCTAGGAGTGCACCACGAGCGCGCGCGAGGCCCGGAGGGGGCGGAAAAGACAGCATAGGCGCCGTAGGCGCAAGAAATTTTTAAGGAATCAGCCGCTCTCGCGCCGTCGGCAGCTCTGCTAGCGCTAAGAAATAGAGCGCGGCCGGGCCCACGCGCGCCCCTCAAGCTAAGAAATAGAGAGGCTCTCCCCAAATCCTGCTTTCTTGCAGGTGGGCCCACCCTGTACGACGGCTCGGAGCGCTGACTCAGCCAGGTCCCACGCCTCCGGCGTGTGCGTGACGTCGCAGCGCCATGTCTGTGTGCACCGAGGAGCTTCGCCTGATCAAGCACCCGCAGCTGTGGCGCTGTGAGGAGGAGGAGAGGGGCGCTGAGGCTGCGTCCGTCGCCTTGGACCTGCGCAGCTGCCCGCGTGACGTCCTCCTGCTGGTGTGCCACCTGCTGGACGAGGCGCGCGACGTGCTCCGCTTCGGCGCCGTGAGCAGGCTCACGAGGCCAATTGCTGCGGAGCAGGCGGTGTGGAGACGGCTCTCTCTGAAGGCCTTTCCAGCTCCGCGAGGCCTGGGTGATGAGCCTCCGGGGGGGTGGCTGGAGCTGTACAAGTAAGCGCCTGGAGCGTTGCACCGCGCCCGTCTGAACAGAGCTGACACTCCATCTGCTGTGCCTGTGCCAGGTTCAACTACTTGCTCGTGCACGGCGTTCTGCTGCACAGGGACCTACAGCGCACGCTGGATGCGGCGTACCCCAGGCTGTGGCACGTCAGCACGTGAGCTCGAGCAACGCTCTTCGCTCCTTCGCTCACTGTATCACTGTAGTATTTCCGCTGTAAGCCGCCGCTGTTGCACTGGTGGTGCGCTCGTTTGAGCGTCTAGCCGTCTTCTTCGTGCGCTCGCTTGAGAGGCGGTGTGCACGCGTGCTGCACTTTTTTCGCGGGCCGCGCGGTGGTGGTCGGACGAAGAGTGCAGGAACGCCACTTCCCGCGCTCTCACCTCCTCCGTCTGGGGTGCTGCCGCGCGTGGCGCGCGGCTGAGCCAGCGCGTCCGGGCGTGAGGTGCGTGCCAGCCTCGGACTTGGAAACTCCCAATGCTGGGCGCACCAGCGCCCGCGCGGCGCCGCCATGCGCGCGGTGCACTGACTGGCTGTGTGTGTGTGTCCCGGCGGGCAGGCTCGTTGGTGGAGCGAGCGAGCTTCTTCGTGGCGGGCCGGAGCACAGATGTCAAAGTCGTATTCGCTGGGCGCGGCCGCCGACCTGGCCCAGGCACGCACCGCCGCGCGCGCCAGCCTGCCCGTGCTGCTCTCTTTGCGCGCGGCGCGGCGCGATATGCTCTGGCGCGGGCGTTTGACCGCCTGGTGGTTGTGCCACCTCCTGCTGACTCTCCTCGGCCAGGTTGCGCTGTCGCACGCGGTGGGCAGCAAGTACAACAAGGCGCGTGCTGCGGCTGGCGCTGCGTCTGCGCAGCTGCGGTGTCGCGCGGCAAGGCTTGCTTGCGCTCAAACTTCAACGAGGGTTTGCAGCACTCACACGCACTGCAGGAGCTGGACATCGCCATCGTGAAGGCCACCAATCACGACCCGGTGGTGCCAAAGCAGAAGCACGTGGTGAGCATCTACAACTCGTGCGGTCGCAGTGACAGCAGCCGCGAGACCGTGCGCCACCTGCTTGTCTCGCTGTCGGAGCGCGCGCAGGGCAGCTCCGAGTGGCTGGTGGTGCTCAAGTGCCTCATGGTGGTGCACCGCCTGATGCGCGAGGCTGAGGGCGAGCGCTTCCGCAGCGTGCTGGCCGAGTCTCTGTTTGGCTCGCGCGGCCGCGACAACGGAGAGCGTCGCCGCGACACGTCATCAAACAGCGGCCCCTCCCTGGCGCTCTTCAACCTGGGCGGCTTCAAGGACGAAAGCAGCCCCGAGGCGTGGGAGATGTCCGGCTGGGTGCGCGCCTACGCCCTGTACCTGGAGGAGCGCGTGTCGGTGCTTGCCGACACGCGCTGCGACCCGCAGAGCGAGACCCAGGCTGGGCCCAGCTGCGTGAGCGCATGGAACATGCAGCAGCTCATGGCGGGGCTGCCGCGGCTGCAGGCGCTGCTGCGCCGCCTCACGGACGCGCTGCCGCGGCTGCCGCGACTGCACCCGGTGGCTGCTGCGGCGGCGGCGGACTGCCTGCGGGAGGTGCGCCTGCTGTACAGGGCCGTGTCCGAGGCCGTGCTCAACCTGGTGGACAAGTTCTTCGACATGGCGCCGCAGGACGCGGCGGCGGCGCTGGACATGTACCGCCGCGCCGCCAGGCAGGTGCAGGACCTGAACGGCTGCCTGGGCGCGCTGCGGCAGCACGAACAGCTGGCAGCCGAGATGACCCGGGTGCCGTACCCGTTCAACCCGCCGCCGTCCGACTTCCAGAAGGTGATGGAGGACTACATCAACGGCGGCGCGGGCGGCGGCGGCGGCGGCGGCGGCGGGCTGAAGCGCAGCGGGTCGTTGCCGGGCACGGGCACGGGCAGCCCGCCCGTGTTCACGCTCGCCACGCAGCAGCAGCACCTGAGCACACAGCAGCAGCCGCTGCCTGCGGTGCCCCCCCGGCGCAGCTCGGAAGCAGCAGCGCGCGGGGCGGAGGTTGACCTGTTTGGCACGCTGCAGGCTGACTTTGCACCCGCGCCAGCCGCAGCCGCGGCGCCCGTGCGAGCGCAGCAGCAGCAGCCTGGCCTGTTCGACCTGCTGGGCGGACCCTCGCCCGCTGCGGCGCAGGCGGCGCCCGCCTTTGCGCCCACCTTCGCGCCCACCTTCGCCGCCCTGGCGCCGGTGCCTGCACAGCCGCCTGCGCGGGCGCCTCTCAACCTGGACAGCCTGTACGCGGCTGCGCCCGGCCCCGCCGCGCACCACCCTCCGTACGGCGCAGTCGTGCCCTACGGGCTGGCGCAGCCCCAGATGGGCGGCCCTGTGGCTGGGTTTGGGGGCGCCTCCTTCGACCCTTTCGGCGGCCCCACTCAGCAGCAGGCGCGCCCGGGCAGCGCCAGCACCCAGATGTACCCGGGCGGCTACCCGCAGCAGCCGGGCGTGCAGGCGCAGTACAGAGCGCCTGCGCCGCCGCAGAGCGCGTACGGCGCGCCGCCGCCCGCGCCCTACGGCTCGGCGCCGCTGCAGCAGCTGGGCTTCGCGCTGCCGGCGCAGCAGGCAGACCCCTTTGCGGCCTTCTCGGGGGGTGGCTTCGGAGGGGCGCCCCCCGCGGCAGCGGCGGCGGCGGCGGCGGACCCGTTCAGTGGGCTGGGAGCCGCCTTTGGAGCGCAGCAGCAGCAGCCGCAGCCGCAGATGTTCGGGGGCGCGCGCCCGCCGCTGCCCTCCACAAATCCCTTTGCGTGACAGTGATACAATACATACAGCGCATGCAGTGTCCCTGGCTGGCGCGGCACCCAGGCCGAAAAGACTCTTGCGTTCGCGGATGGTGGACAGGCGATGCGCGA
>Ga0208951_1000452_pt1 | contig 18854 bp, 17 predicted proteins | sample GreLakmeMI27MSRF_FD_187702 | JGI IMG/M metagenome (GOLD analysis project Ga0208951, IMG submission 187702) | Freshwater lentic microbial communities from great Laurentian Lakes, MI, USA - Great Lakes metaG MI27MSRF (SPAdes) | ecosystem: Environmental > Aquatic > Freshwater > Lake | place: Great...
CACCTGTGCCCACCCGATAGGGCGCTACCGGCACAGGATAGCAAGCAAGCCAGACAAACAGCCCTCCTGGACAACACCAACCGTAATCGCCGTAGCATATCCACATGCCTTAGGAATCCAAGCAACAAGTACATAGCGGAAGGAGAGCGGTCTGACCAGCAACAGCGGCCGACCGGAGGCATCTTCGTCCACTTGCCTGCGAGCTGCCAAGACGGCATGCACCTCCCGCAGCTCAGGCAGCAGCTCTCCAGTGACCGAGCGCAAGCCTGCAAATGTGCGGAGGCTGGTGTTTGCGCTCACCGCTGGCAGCACCACAACGCGCACAAACTCGGGGCTGAACCGCTCATCGCTAAGATTGAGCTCTGCCAGGCCGGTACTGCCTTTCAGCGCATCGAAGATCGGAGCCATTCCAGCTTCGTCCAACCGGTTGTGCGACACGTCCAGTTTCCGTAGGCTGGTGCTGCGTGCGATGAGACGCGCCAGGCACTCGCCGGCGGCTTGCTGCATGGCAGCTGTGCCATCCGTAAAGATTTCGTCCGTTGAGAGCTCCTGTAGAGATGGGTGCCCCTCCAGCGCATCGAAGAGCTGAGTAGCAACAGCAAAGTCATTCCAGAGAGTGACCGATTCCAGTATGAGCGCCTTCAGGCTCGTGCAGTTGCGCAGCGCCTCGCAGAATGCGGGCAGTGCAGGGCCCTCGAAAAGGGCATCATTGTCCTGGTCGACGCTCAGACGCTCAAAGCCGGGCGACTGGATCAGCCGCCCCAGAGCAGGCAGCGCGGTTTGAGAGAGGCTACAACTATTGAGAAACATGTACTTGATACCGGCAGAGATGGCAGCGTCCACCAGAGCAACAGCGCATGTGGCCAGCGGCACATGTAAGAGGCCGAACTTCCCCATCCCATTGTGCCCCGTCAAAGCGGATGCCAAGTCCCGTACTGCTTGCTCACCGCCCGGGTTCAGGAACACAAACAGGTGGCCAATGGTGAGCAGAGCGAAGGGGGGCTCGCGGCGCAGTAGAGGCAGCGCCTCCACAGCATCGCAATAGACAGTGCAGCGCACATGGCACAGCGGCAGCGCACGGCACAGAGCGGTCACTTGCTCAATCTCGAGCAAACGAGAGGTCGGAGCCACCAGGTCGCGCAGGCTCGCCTTGTCAGCCGCAGATGCAGCATCCACCCACTGCTGCACAGACGGCACGGGGTCTTCCTCCTCCTCCTCCTCCTCCACGCGGTCTTCCATGCCCGAGAGGTCCACGGACTGCAGGCTGCCATGGGCGCGCACGCAGGCTGCACGAAGCAGCGCCAGGCCAAGGCGCCAGTTGGAGAGGAAGCGAGGGTTGACGCCGCAGCTCTTGCTTAGGTCAACGTGCATCCAGAAGCTGGCGTCCTCCAGCAGCGCACACCAACCGCGGCGCACCTCTCGCGCGCGCAGGCGTGTGTCCAGCGGCAGCAGGCGCAGGATAAGCTTGACGAGGTCACCCGGCAGCGGGCCCAGCAAAGGCAGCGAGAGGGCAGCCTCGCGCAGGCCGCGCACGCGGTTGGCGCGCCGGGTGAGCATCGATACACGAAAGCGTGAAGCAGCGAGGAGGCGAGGGCGACAGAGAGAGCGCTTCTTCGATTGCACGCTTTGGTCACTGGTCGTCCCTCGAGCGTTCTATGCCGTCAGCCTGCCTCGTCGCGTCCGTGTTTTGCGTCTCTCATCCGTCCCGCATGCGGTTCACTGGCGCATTTAGTCCCTGGCTCACCCCATCCTGAAGGGTTTCAGCTCCGCAGGTGCCCCTCCACTCCCGCTCATCAGCGTCACCTCGAGCTCTTCTGCGCTCAACGAAGGCGCCTTGCACGTCTGCCCCTGGCACACCACGGCCACGGCATCGGCGCTTTTCGTAGAGGCTTGCATCGCAGTGGCAAGCGCGACAGGATTATGCTCCTGCCAGAATGCCACCGCCTCCGAATTGCGCACATCCACCACCAGAATGCGGCGCATGGGGCTATAGCCGCATCGCCATGCCACGTCAAGCATTGCATCCACGCCACTGGTGCCAGGCGCGCCGGCGATGACCACCTGCGAGCACACTGCGGGCGACGCAGCCACAGGTGCGAGAGCAGCTGCCAGTGCGGGCATCGCCAGAGGCTGCTCCGTCAGTCGAGAGGCGAAGGCGCGCTGCGTGGCGGCGAGCGCGGCTTGGTGCGTGTTCGCTGCATCGCCCGAGAGCAGGCCGGTGGCGAGGCGTGCGTGCGCTTGTGCGGCCAGCGAGCTGGCAGCCACCTCCGCACCGTCGTAGTCGTCCTTGAGACGCAGCAGAATGGCGGCGTCGCCCAGTTGGGTGGCGTAGTACCCACCGCCCTGGGCGTCCAAAAAGCGCTCCTCCAACGTGCGCAGCAGATGTAGCGCCCACCGCAGGTGGCTGAACTCGCCGCTGGCCTCGTACATGTCGATGCATGCGAGCGCCAGGGCGGCGTAGTCGTCCGCGTAGCCATGGGCAGCGCTGGGCTGAGTGAGGAAGGAGCGGCGCAGCGTGTGCGTCTCGCTGTCGTACAGCTTGTCGCGGAGGAAGGCCAAAGCGTGAGAGGCGGCCTCCAGGTAGCGTCCCGGCGCACAGCCGCTGACAGGCCAGCTGGGCGTCCCGCCTGCAGGAGGGGCACCCAGCAGGCGTGCCGCCCGCGCCAGCGCGCTCACGGCCAGCCCGTTCCATGCGGCGATGACCTTCTCGTCACGCCGCGGGCGGGGCTTCCCTGCGCCTCGTGCGTCGTACAACACCCGCCGGCATCGCCCCAGCGCAGCAGCAACCTCCGCGCTGTCGCGCTCGGGCGTCTCTCCAGGGGCCACTCGCAGCACGTTGAGCCCCCGAAACTCGCCGTGCGGATCGCTCCTGACACTCGCGGTGGCGTTGCCCTGCTCTTGAACGTCGTAGCGCTTTGCAAACGCCCCAAACCACGCGCCTTCTCCTGCGCGCTCCAGCGCTGCTTGTGCGTCATCGCGGCGCCAGCAGTAGAACCACCCCTCGCGTAAAGACCCGCTGGATGGCTCGACGCTGTCTGCGTCTTCGGCGCTGAAGAGGCCACCTTCTGGATGTGTCATCTCTCGAACAAGGTAGTCCAGAACGCCGCGCGCCGTCTCCGCAAACGCGGGTTCTGTCAGCGCCAGCGATGCGTCGCACAGTGTGGCCGCCATCTGCGCGTTGTCGTACAGCATCTTCTCGAAATGCGGGACATGGAAGAGCTCGTCCACGCTGTATCGCGCGAATCCACCGCCGACGTGGTCGTACACCCCGCCGGCGCACCAGGCGCGCAGCGTCTTGCGCACCGCTCCTTTGGCAGTTGGCGCATTTGCGCTGTGCGGCGCCACGGACACAGATGCCAGCAGAGCGTTGAGTTCGCATGGTCGTGGAAACTTGGGCGCCCCTCCAAAGCCGCCGTGCACGCTGTCGTAGCGCCCCAGGAGCGCCTGGGCGCACGCCGCAACCGCGCGCCCCGCATCATCTGCGGTGCCGGCTGCGGGTTCGCTGCGGCGGGGCTCTAAGGCCGCGCGCAGCTGCAGCATAGCGTCCGTAGCGGAGTCCTCGATTTGGGCGCGCTTGGTTTGCCAGAGCGTCGCAACTAGGTTCAGCACCGTTGTGAAGCCTTTGCGGTCGTGCGCGTCCTCAGGCGGAAAGTAGGTGCCACCCAGAAACGGGTGAAGATCGGGAGTGAGCCACACGCTCATGGGCCACCCACCACCGCCGCTGGTGGCTTGGACGTAGCTCATATAGACCCGATCAACGTCGGGCCGCTCCTCCCTATCAACCTTGACGCACACAAAGTGCGTGTTGAGCACACGGGCCACAGCCTCGCTCTCGAAGCTTTCGCGCTCCATGACGTGGCACCAATGACAGGTGCTGTAGCCCACAGAGAGGAAGATTGGCTTCTGCTCGGCCATTGCACGAGCAAACGCAGCCTCACCCCACGGGAGCCAATCCACCGGGTTGTGCGCGTGTTGACGAAGGTACGGGCTCTCCTCCAAGGCCAGCGCGTTGGTAAAGCGCGGAGGGGTAGTGGAGGAAGATGCGTGCGCTGCCATGAAGGTGCGAGGGGTGGCCACACGCCGCCAGGAAGAGCGAGGAAAGAAGGGCAGGCGCAACACCCGCGAGGTGACGCGCATGTGACGCTGCGCGGCGTGGGCGGGCACTCACGGCGGTGCGGAGCGAGCACAACAGCAGTCCTAGGTTGTGAACAACTGCGAGTGAGCCCGGCCTGAGAGTGTAAGGCGCGAGAGGTGGAACGCGGCAGGGAAGGTAGATGCGTAAGATGGGATAGCGCAGACGGGGAGCGTGGTGTGGCAACGAAGTCACCAAAAATGATTCTTTGATCTGCGTCTGGGCGTCCCGAGCGGCTTGTGAGGCATCCATGCATCACAGGCTACTCCACAGGTGCGGCATGCGCGGGCGTCGAGTGTCCTTCAGGCGGCTTCCTTGTCTGCCCGCCTGCGAGCCTTCAAAATGTCACGCTCACGCAGCATTGGATCCTTCCCCGCCTCTGCGCCAATCGAGCGCAAGCCTTCAAGTCTACGGAGGCTGGTGTTTGCGCGCAGCGCAGGCAACACCACATCACGTGCAAACTCGGCGCTGATCTGCTTCCCGCCGATGATAGCCCAAAATATAAGCGTAGTCACGCTGCTGTTGTTGCGAAGCGCCACAAAGATGGGCGCCAGTCCAGTCTCGCCCAGTGCATTGCCGCGTAAGTTCAGTTGGCGCAGGCTGGTGCTGCGTGCGATGACACGCGCCAGGCACTCGCCAGCGGCTTGCTGCGAGGCAGGCGTGGCATTAGCGGGATTACCATGCATCCACAGCTCCTGCATAGCTGGCAGCCCCTCCAGTGCAGCGATGATCTGGGACGCAACTGCCATGTCACCCCAGAGATAGACATCGTGCGCTTTCAGCGTTCTCAGGCTCGTGCAGTTGCGCAGCGCCTCACAGAATGCGGGCAGCGCGGGGCCCTCGAAAAGGGCATCATTGTCGTTGGTGACGCTCAGACTTTCAAAGCCGGGCGACTGGAGCAGCCGCGTCAGCGCAGGCAGCGCAGTTTGAGTGAGGCCACCATCACTGAAGCCCACGCTCTTGATACCGGCGGAGATAACACCGTCCACCAAAGCACCCACAAAAGCGTGTGTGGCGAGCGGAACTCCGGAAACGCTGAGCCACTCCATCCCCATGTACCCTGTCAGAGTGGTTGCCAGGTCCAGCACAACTTGATCACCGCCACGATTTTGGAAGATCACAAGCGCGTTGATGGTGAGCAGTTTGTATGGGGGCTCGCGGCGTAGCATAGGGAGCGTCTCCACAGCATTGCAGAAGACGTTGCAGCGCACACGGCACAACGGCAGCGCGCGGCACAGTGCAGTCACTTGCTCAGGTTGAAGCCAAAAATAGCTTTTAGAATCTAGGAAGAAGAATCTAGGGTTGTTGAGGTTGATGGGGTTTCTGCTACTGTTGAAAGTCGGAGCCACCAGGTCGCGCAGGCTTAGCCTTGTTAGCAGCAGAAACAGAATCCAGCCACTGGTGCACGAACGGCTCATCCTGCCACGCAACAGCCACGCCCGAGATGTCCATCGACTGCAGAGCGCCCTTAGCTCGCACGCAGGCTGTGCGAAGCAGCGCCAGGGCGAGGCACAAGTCCTAGAGCAAGCGAGGGTTGACGCCGCATCCTTCCCTCAGGTCGACGCGCGTCCAGAAGCTGGCGTCCTCCAGGAAGAACCGCCAGCCGCGGCACACCTCGCGCGCGCGCAGGCGTGCGTCCAGCGGCAGCAGCGAGAAGAGGAGCGCGACAACGTTGGGCGGGAACGGGAGCTGGAAGTTCGGGTTGGCCAGCTCCACTGGGCGCGCGCTGCAACGTGGAGGCATGGATATACGCGTGAGAGGCGCAGCGAGGAGGCGAGGGCGACAGAAAGTGCGCGTCTTCACGTCTCTTCGATTCTTCGACGTTCTTTGATGAGATGCTTTGCGCGCCCCATGCTCGCTCTTCGCGTCTTGCCACACGCCGCTGTGGGTGTACGCGTTCGTGCGAGGCCCGTGCGTGTTGTTCTTCGTCGGCTTCGGTCCTCGCGTGTCGCGGCGCTGTCAGAAGAGTCCCCTCCGGAAGCCGTGAACGACGCCGAGGATGAGGCTTTCCTCTTAGCTAACTTTTCGCCGTGGGTGACGGACCAGGCCGGCGCCAAACGCTGCCTCGCCTTCCTTCGCGAAAAGGAGCAGGTGCGGCTCGACACCGCTCAGCCGCTGTGCTTTCAGCTCTTCTTCACTGCTCTCTTCCGCAGCGCGTCTTCAGCCGACAAAAGGCGACGCTTGTTCTAGACTCGCTGCGGTGCGCCTGACGTGCCTAGCCAAACAACTGAGACAGCGCTGACGCTCACTCCTCAAACTTGCGAACTGTTGCGTAGTGAGGACTGGGTCAAGCGCATGCCTGAGGGGTACCCTTTCGAGCTGCCGCGAACCTGGCCGGGCATGCAGCTGGTGCTGCAGCGCTGTAGCAACGCACTGGAGCCGTGAGTTAGAATCTCATAGCAGCCCAAGAGGACCACCACGGCGGTGCAGCGGTGAGCTTTTAGGCTCTGTGCTTATATGCAGTGTGATCGTGTGATTGCAAGCTAGCGTGTCGCGTCTCCTACTCAGTATGGCGTGTACCGCTGCCCCCGGCCCCCTCGCCCTCCCCGCCGGGGTGCGTCTTGTCCGTCACCCATCTCCACGTCATCTCCCTGTTCCGCGGCGGTGTCTCGGCGCTGGTAGTTGTTCAGGAGTCGCTTTGCGCGCGCTAACCCTGGGTACTGAGGATTCGGAGGCACGACCAGTCCGTCCGCGAAACGTCTCAGGAAGCGCGCGCCGTCGCTCACGCTCCACGAGGTGCGGTCTTCGTCGCTCACAATGAGCGTCAAACCAAAGAGCTGCAAAGCCGCAGCGATGCTTTTCTGAGTCGCGGTGCTATGTCCAAACCCGCCGCTCGTGAGCACCAGCTCGCCGGTCGGACGCGCGGTCACCACGTGCGTGTCGTACAACTGCAGCGCACACCCCCCGTCCGGTAAGCTCACAACGTGCTCATGCTGTATAGGGTTGCAAAGCAACGCGTGTCAGCGACAACAGAGACCTTTGAAAGCGTGCAGGAGCGCCTGGCGTGCCTTGCGGTAGCCCGTACGGTCGTCGTGAGGCGCGGCGCGAGATGCTGCTCCAAATGAGGCACCTCCACCTCGGTGGTGCGCTGCAGGGCCAAGTCGGTCCAGGATGCTGCGCTGCGGCTGCGCCACGCGCTCAGGCGCTGATGAACGCCCGCGTCCGCGCCCGCTGAGGCCGCGCCCGCCTCCGCGCCCGCCGCCACGCTCTGAGATGCCGCTGGCGGCTCGTTGGCGCTTGATCAGCTCACCCAAAGAGAGCCCCAGTCCCACGGGCTGAGCCACTGCGTCCTCCATAGACGGTTACAGAGACAGGCGGCGTCGGGAAAATGCCCGTCTTTTTGCCGATTGCCGTACGAAGGCACAAGGGAGTGTACAGAGTTGGAGGCCTACGCTCGCGCGTGAGCGTGCGCCTCTGCGTCGACGCCATGTCCTCCCCGCTGCCGCCTGGCCCGCGGGTCCACCGTTCGGAGGCTTTTGAGAGCGCCAGGCGCGTGTCGGACTCCAGTGTGCCGTTGAGCTCCGCCCGCTCGTCTCACGCCGCGCCCGCCTTTACAGCGCCGAGGCGCTGCCCTCCTCCTCTGACGCGGCGGTGTGCGGCACGCCGCCTGCCGCGCGGTCGCCGCTCTCCGGGCTGGCCTTCAATCAGGCCACACCTCTCACCAAGACTCCGGGGCGCCGGCTTCTCGGCTCAGCCGTACGCGTGCCCGTGAGCGCTGTGGCGCCGTCAAGCCCGCCGCAGCAAGGCGGCAGCACGGTGCATCTGGTGACCGTCAAGACCCCGCGAGCGTGCGTTTCCTTTGCCGCCCGAAGCAATGACAGCTCGGGTTTTCTCTCCCGCCGTGCTGACGCCGTGCTGCGCCAGGCGCCTGGACGAGCTGGGCAGCGCCACCAGCGTGACGCCCGCCCGGCGCAGCGTGCGCGTGGCGGCGCACAGCGGCGCGGCGCCTCCGGCCGGCAAGGAGCTGCTGGAGAGCTCCAACTACTGCTTCCTCCCAAACGCGGCGCTCCCCTGCGCCATATCCGACCCCGCGCCGCCCTCGCCGGCGCTCCACCGCTGGGTCAGCCCCTCCGTGGCCCCACGCGCCTCGCAGCCGGCCGCCGGAGCCGGAAGCTGCGACAGCGACATATCCTTTGCCACGCACCGCGCACCGCCGGGCCGCCTCTCCTTCTGCGGCCACCTCAGCGAGGGCGACTGCGACGGCGTGCGCCAGGAGGCCGCGCAGCAGAGCGACGGCGAGGGCGAGGAGCACGCGCCCGTCGAGGACGTCGCTGTGCGACGCGTCTCAGCCGTGCTGTTCGCGCGCCAACGCTCCAGCCTGGACGAACCGTGCGCGCCGACGGGACTCCTCCACTTGCGCGATGCGTACGACAGCCATGTGGAGGAGGAGGAGGAGCTCATCTTCCAGTTGGGAAGCCCCCTGCAGGCACCGCCGGCGTGCGCTGAGCCGCTGAGCGAGGCGGCCAACGAAGGGGTGAGCCCTCTCACCATGTTCGCCAAAATCATGGCGGGCCTGTTGACCGCCACGGTCAAGGCGCGCGCAGAAGACGCCGCACAGCCTCTCACGGTGGTGAACACCGCCTGCGCTGATTCTGCGCAGATGCGTGAGTCTGTGAGCCCGATCTGTGAAAGCCCGTACGCGGCGATGAGCCCCGCGATGAGCCCTACGCCCACGCCAGAACAGACGCCCGCACAGTTTCCTCCAACGCCAATGTACAGCCGGGCAGTGCTGCAGAGCATGCAGGCTGAGGCGCTCCCGATGGCGCTTGCGGACGCTGCGGCGGCTGGGCCGCCCGCACTGGCGTCTGGCAACATCACTCCCCGGTCGGACCGCCGCCGACGCAGCTTCTTTGCGCGCGCGGCCGCTCTGGAAGAAGAAGAGCAGCAGGAGACGCATGTGGGCCCTGGGGCTGCTGCATCGCTGGCGGAGGAGGAGGCACCCCTGCAGGTTGTCCCGCCTGTGGCTGTGCTGGAGGCTGTCGCACGCCCTGTGGCGCCTCCCGAACCGGATGCGCCCGCGCCCGCGTCGCTGCAGGCGCGCCGAGCCGCGCGGGGCCGCAGCGCTGCGGTGGCGTCGACGGCGGCCCCCACCAAGGAGCGCTCCACCCGTGCGGTCAAGGCGGCGGCGCAGGAGCAGCCTGCGGAGGAGGCGCCGCCGGTGCTGCGGCGCAGCGCGCGCACGCGCAAGTGAGAGGCGCGCGGAGGACTGCGGATTTTGTAACACAACACAACTTGCACACTTTCCCAAACTCCATTACATTGGAGCCGTCAGGCGGCTTCCGCGTCTGCCAGCCTGCGAGCCTCCAAGATGTCCTCCACCTCATCCATCGCAGGCAGCGGCCCCGTGTACTCCTCATCGTCGTCCGCATGCCAGCGCTCGCAATAGAGTGTCTGCAGGGTGTTGCTTGCGCACACCGCAGGCAGCACCACGTCGCGCGCATACTCTTCATTGAACGCCTCACCATCGACGGTCCCAAAACTGAGCGCCGTCACGCTGGTGCACCTCAACGCCTGTATAGATGGGAGTCATGCCAATCAAATCCAAATGGTGTCCGGGCAATTGTAGAACTCGCAGGCAAGTGCTGCTTGGTGGAGGCCGGTCTGCGACGAGGCGCGCCAGGCACTCGCCGATGGCTTGCTCTACGACATGCGTGTGAGCGGGTAGATCGCCATGCAATGAGAACTTCTGCAGAGCTGGATGCCCCTCCAGCGCTGCGATGAACTGGCATCCAGCTGTCATGTTTGCCCAGAGGTTGACATCGTGCAGCTCCAGCTCTTTTAGGCTCTTGCTGTTGCGCAGCGCTTCGCAGAACGCGGGCATTGCACAGCCCTTGAAAATGGCAACAGGGTCAACAGAGTAGTTGTCAAAGACTGCGGTTCCAAATGTGCAGCTCTTCAAAGCCAGGGGACTGGAGCAGCCGTGTCAGCGCAGGCAGCGCAGGCTGAGAGAGTGGCATCCTGAAGCACATGTTCTTGATACCTGCGGAGATTGCAGCGTCCACCAGCGCATCCACAAAAGCGCATGTGGCCAGCGGCGGCACATGTAAGAGGCCGAGCTTCACCATCCCCATGTGCCCCGTCAGAGCGGATGCCAAGTCCCGTACTGCTTGCTCACCGCCCGGGTTCAGGAACACAAACAGGTGGCCAATGGTGAGCAGAGCGAAGGGGGGCTCGCGGCGCAGCAGAGGCAGCACTCCACAGCGTTGCAATAGACAGTGCAGCGCACGCGGCACAGCGACAGCGCGAGGCACAGTGCAGTCACTTGCCCAGCGTTGAGACTACGAGAGGTCGGAGCCACCAGGTCGCGCAGGCTCGCCTTTTCAGCTGCAGACAAGGTCTCTGCCAACTGCAGCACAAACGGCACGCCCTGCCACCCAACAAACACGCCCGAGAGGTCATCAGACAGCAGACCGCCCTTGGCTCGTACGCAGGCAGCGCGAAGCAACGCCAGAAGGAGGCGCCAGTCGCCACGGTGAGGGTCGAGGAAGCGAAGGTTGACGCCGCAGCTCGCGCTCAGGTCGACATGCGTCCACAGCTCCGCGTCCTCCAGCAGCGCGCACCAACCGCGGCGCACCTCACGCGCGCGCAGGCGTGTGTCCAGCGGCAGCAGGCGCAGGAGGAGCTTGACGAGGTCACCCGGCAGCGGGCCCAGCAAAGGCAGCGAGAGGGCAGCCTTGCGCAGGCCGTGCACGCGGTTGGCGCGCCGGGTGAGCATCGATAGACGAGAGCGTGAGGCAGCGAAGAAGCGAGGGCGACAGCGAGTGCGCGTATCTTGCGTTTTGTGCCTCCCAGAGCACTGGAGCAGTGGCGCCGCCTTCTGCCGCTGTTCTTTGGTTTTGGGACGAGCGTCCTCTGCGCGCTCTCCGTCTGCCTTGTGTGAAGGTGGCACCCAGCCTCTCGCCATGGCACGCGTCGCGAGCGAGCAGTCTCTCATCTCTCACACGTGTTGAGCTGGCCTTCTCTCGCGCGCGTCTCTGGTTCGCGGCTCGGCTGCTCGCGCTGCAGCGCAGCGGTATCCATGCTCGCACGACGCAATCCTACGTTCGCTGCGGCACAGGCTGATCCCTTGAGAGTGTGCGCTAACGCCTTCAGCTCCCATCCCTTCCGCACCCTCACCTTTCCCCTGGACGCGACTGCTGAGCTGACCGTGACTCCCGAGGCGGAGCCTCAGCGTCTCTGTCGAGGCCTCGGCTTGTCGAGGCAGCATCCAACTGCGTCACCCCCAATGCACCTCGGGCGTGCTCTCACAAACGCCTCCCGCCATGCGGCTTCTTACCGCGCTGTTGGCGCTGTGCGTTGCGGCTGCGCACGCGGCTGCGCCTCGCTACGACGTGTGCGTGGTTGGTGCAGGGCCGGCCGGTGTGAGCGCGACGGTGACACTGCGCCAGAATGGACGCTCCGTGCTGCTGCTGGACCGGGACACCATTGTGGGTGGACAGGCTGCGCCGCAGTACACGGACGCGTTGGGGTACAAGGTCCATCTGGGCGCGGTGTGGGTCCTCCCCCATGACTACACGCTCCTCATGTCGCTTGTTGCAAAGCTGGGCTTGAATCTGGCGCCGCTGGCAAGCCTGACTGATAACGGGTACCGTCTGCTGCGCGACGCGGGCGTGGGCGCTAATCTGTACCTGCCAAACGCTCCGCCGCTGACGGAAGACTTTCAGGCGCTTCTGCGCCTCTTCAAGGCTAAAACTGCGCTCATCCAAGCCGCCATCGACGCGCCGGGCATCTCTGCTACGATGGCTCTGGCGCCGCAACTGGCGGTTCCAATGGACGAGTGGCTGCGAGTGAACGGCCTATCCATGCTGCACGCCATCGTGGCCACGGTGCTTAGCACAATGGGCTACGGGCATATACACTCCATCCCAGCTGCGTTTGCGCTCAAGTTTATCACTCTCAACTGCGTTTTGCAAGAGGTGGCCATGATCGGCTACAACACCAGCTCGGTGGCTGGCCACGGCCTCAACGGCAGCTACACGGACGCGCCGTATGTGTTCGAGGGTGACATTGGATACGCCGAGTTCCTCACACGCCTGCTTGCCACGTCACCGGGCGCCTTGGAGCTGGGCGTGAACATCACCGCGGTTGCGCGCCCGCCAGCTGGCGGCACCAGCGACGTGTTCATGACCTACCGCCGGCCGGATGGCACCCAGCAGTGGGCCGCATGCGAGAAGCTTCTCAACACGGTTGGTCCCACTCTGAGCGGACTGCGCTATCTGTCGCTTGACGCGGTTGAGACCAAGCACTTTGCGGAGGTGTTTGCCAACCGATACGCAACCACAGCCACGGAGGTTGTACCGCCACTTCCGGTGGGCATCTACAACCCTGCGCTCTCCAACTTTGGCGCCGCCGCGGTCACCAACGGCGTCGTTGACCTCGCCGCTCGAGTGGCGGCGCGCGCTCGGGCCGAGCCCAGCCTGATGGGCCGCGTCGCATCGCCAGCTTGGTCGCTGGTGGATGACCGGCGGCCGTTGCGTGGCCAACCTGTGCTGTTTAGCATGCTGCGCCCTGGCGCTGCCAATGTCGCCAACATCTCTGCTCCGCCGCCAAACGTCATCGTGACGTATGCGTTGGCGGATATGCCGGTCTCCAACAACGCGTACATCAGCCAAGTGGAGGGCATGTTCAGCCGCGGAGCGATCTCGCAGAGCTACAAAGCAAAGGTCAAGGCGCTCCACATCTTCGAGTACTCGCCCCGCGTCTCCTCCGCCGCGCTGCGTGGCGGCTGGGCGGCGCGCATGGAGGCGATGCAGGGTCGGCGCAGCACGTACCATGCCGGCGGCGGGCTGAGCTTCTGGAATGTGGAGCATAGCATGCGCAGCGGCCGCGACGTGGTCAACAAGTACTTCTAGGCCAACACTTTAACATGTAAATACGAGCTAGAGTAGAAGAACGACACTCTGAATTGCACAACTCAGCGTAAGGCTACGCAGCGCGCGCCCGCAAGTAGAACAACAGGCAATCGAACGCCCGAGCATACTCTCTACCCCCCTACCTGTATCAGCTTGGTGGCGCCATGCGCGCCCTGGTGCTCGCCGCCGCGCTGCTTGCGTCGCTGGCGGTGGCTGAAGAGCCTCGGTCCTGCGGCTTCGTCCACTCCGACGCTGCGTCCCAACACATCTGGCGCTGGGACCTGGCCCAGGGCGGCGCACACGGGCGCGGCTTCCAGGCGCCCTTCCACAAGCTGGATGTGGCCGCGCCGGGGGGAGCTAGCTCCTTCTACTGGCAGGCAAGTGACCAAAACAATTTTCATGCACCACCGCCGCTGACGCTCACGCCGTATTCTCCTTGCCTTCCGCAGATGTGTGGTTCCGCCATGTCTCTCAGCCCGGCCACAGAGCCACCCTGTGCTGCGGGCTGCCCTGTCGAGTGCGAGGGCAACCAAAGTGCGCTGACAGCGACGGAGCGCACCGCTGTGCAGCCTGTGTGCGGGAGCGGCTGTTCCGCGCTGGTGGCGTCTCACCGGGTGGGCGGGGCACCCGCGTGTGACGCGCTGGGGGGGACGGCGCCCGTCATCAGCCTGCTGGACAGCGCACAGCCCGGGCTGGGCCTGCGCTTCAGTTTTAGCGCGCCCGCGCCGCTGTGCCCCGCGTCTCTGAGAAACTTCACGGTGGAGGCGCTCTGCTCTCCCGCCGCGCAGTCGCCGCTTCCCTCGACCGTGGACGGTGACGCTGCAGCGTGCGCCTACACCGCAACTGTCCCCCACCCAGCCGCCTGCCCTCTGCAGGAGGGACCACCCGGCGCCGGAAACGCCACCGGCGACGCAGCACAGGCGGCCAGCGGTGCGCCGGTGTTGCGCTGGTCCCGCATCCGGCGGCGGGTAGAACACCACGTGGGCGCAGATGAGCGCTACGAGCACTTCGAAGCGATGTTGTTCAATTCTGGGGGTGGACAGCTGCGCGTGAGCTTCTTCGCGCTAAGGGACGCGCGCTTCATTTCCTTTCGGCCCAAAGCCGCGTCTTTGGGGCCCGGAGAGAGCTGCACGCTGGACGTGACGGTGCCCACGCGCTTCGTGTCAGACGCAACGGCCATCAGCCTGCAGAGCAACGGCGGGAGCGCCGAGTTTTGGCTCTCCCGTGACGACTGGCCGCTCGGCAGCGGCGGTCGAGCGCTGCAGTACGGCCAGCTCTCAGACGACAGGCGACGCACGCTTCTCGCCTTCACGGCGCTGCTTTGCGCGGTCGGGGCGTCGCTCAGACAGTGCAGCCTGGCGGACTGCTTCCCTTCAGACGGCGACGACGAGGAAGGGGGAAACTGGGGGGAGGGCGGGGTCACCGGAAGATCCCGCAGGCCCAGGGAGTCCCGCCCCGCCCGCGCACACGCAAAGGAGGGACCACCCGCGCCCAAGGAGGAGCAGGAGGAGGAGCCGGGCGCGTGGCAAGTGTGGACCGAGGAAGCCTTAGCTGCGGCAGCCGCTGAGGAGTTGACGCCCTCGGAAGTACCCATGCCGCATCGCGATGTTGAGAGCGTCCACGCAAAAGCGTGCGGCGACGGCGGAGCCACTGCGGCGTGCGCGCCTCCTGGAGACGCGGCGGGGGCGCAGTTCCACAGCTCTCAACTGTGTGCGGTGTGCTTGGTGGCACCCAAGGACACCGTGCTGGTGCCCTGCCGCCACCTCACAACCTGCATGCCCTGCACACGCAGCCTGCAGGCTCGCGCGGCGGCGGAAAACGAGGCTGCGGGGGGGTTAGCGGGTGGGCGCGCCGGGGCCAACGGGCATTTCAATTGCCCGGTCTGCAGAGCCACCGTGACCGCGCACTTTCAACTCTATCTGTGAGCATGAGCATCGGGCTGCCGTCAACGGACTCCTGGCTGCGGGACGATGCGGGATACGCGCTGAGCAGCCTCACCAGGCAAGAACTCAATGTGTGATGATGCGTACACCGGCAGAAGATGCGCATTTTCTGTCGCCCTCGCCTGCTCGCCGCTTCACGCTCTTGCGTATCGATGCTCACCCGGCGCGTGGCTCGCGTGCGCGGCCTGCGCGAGGCTGCCCTCTCTCTGCCTTTGCTGGGCCCTCTGCCGGGCGACCTCGTCAAGCTCATCCTGCGCCTGCTGCCTCTGGACACACGCCTGCGCGCGCGCGAGGTGCGCCGCGGCTGGTGTGCTCTGCTGGAGGACGCCAGCTTCTGGACGCACGTCGACCTGAGCGCAAGCTGCGGCGTCAACCCTCGCTTCCTCGCTGTCTCGCGCCTCGCCCTGGCGCTGCTTCGCGCAGCGTGCGTGCGCGCCAGTGGCAGCCTGCAGTCCTTGGACCTCTCGGGCGTGTCGTATTGTGAACCGCCGTTCGAGCTGCAGTGGCTGGATTCTGCGTCTGTGGCTGACAAGGCGAGCCTGCGCGACCTGGTGGCTCCGACCTATGAGACCTGTGTTTGGCTTAAAGCTGAGCAAGTGGCTGTACTGTGCCGGGCGCTGCCCCTGTGCCGGGTGCGCTGCGGCGTTGAGTGCGAGGCTGTGGAGGCAATGCCCCTGCTACGCCGCGAGGCCCCATACGAACTGCTCACCATAGGAGGGCTTGCTGTCAGCTTCTCCCAAGACGAGGGCGATCAAACCGTCCTAATCAACCTGAGGTTAGCGACAAGCTCTGCGTGCACCCACCGCAGTGCAGCGGGCGCTGGCAGGCGGCAGAAGCATCAGCGGGTGGCAGGACGCACGGAATCATTCAGTACCTAGGCGAAGGGATTAGAATCTTGTTTGGTATAGAAGAACGCCGCCGACAAAGATAGAGGCAGGCCGGCAGCGTAGAACTTATACACGCAATGCTCCAGCTAGCCTACTGGGGGGGCAGGCAGGCAAGGTACCGTCGGTGGGCTGCCTGAGCCCAACGGGAAAGGTGCCGCAGAGGCCGCTGTTTGACAGTAGGCTGATAAAAAGATGGGAGGGTCGTCAGTAAACGCGGCTTGCTGCGAATTGCGGGCAAGTAGAGCAGAACGGTGCACGCACAGGGTTGTCAACCCCGTCAGGCTGCCCAGCCAGGCTAGTTGGGATGGTGCCGCTGAGCTGGTTGCTGGAGAGGGCGCTGAGAGCAGAAGCGGGACAGCACTCTGGGGCTGTGCCTAGGCGCGCAGGCGGCGTCAGAGTAAAAAAACGTTGTGACGGGACGTGCCGGCCGAGTCCACCAAGCCGTTGAGTACGACGATGTCAGATCGCCGTAGCTCTAGCGTCGCGTTGCCCCACGCACACGCTCGGGGAATGCCGCCGAGCTATAGCTCGAGAGCTCTAGTCGTTGTCGTCCGCATGTGCTTCGGGCAGCGGTGCGATGCGCATCGTGCGCATTACAGACTATCTTAGGCTAGAGTCTCTCTCTACGGCTATGTTGGTCTTGCACTTGCGGCAGCGCAGCGGCGCCGATGGTGGCAGCTGTTCTTACCGTGACCGTGTCGTGCCGACCACAGCTCGTGTGTAAGAGCACCTTCTTCTCGTCAAGGCTCACGTTCGAGCATTTTGCTCAGAGGTGGCACCAAATCCAGCGCACAGTCATATTTTCCCTTTGCGTGTTCGCGAAGCTTGAGGACAACATCTGCCCCAGACTGCAGTGGCTCCGAAAGCACTACCATATCGTCATAGTCCACCAAGAAAACTCCTTCGCCAGCGTCGCGCAGTACGTTGCGTGCGCGAAGGTCGACGTAGAGCAGACTGTGCCGCCCAAGCCACTTCATCGCCTCAACAACTGCGCGAAGAATAGGACCTTCTGTGTTCAGTTCCTTGTCAGTGCACTCCCGTGTCCCCACAAAGGGCATGTCTACGAGCACTGCAAATGCACCAAAAAGCAAGCGCGCTTCAAGAAGCGCTGCCGGGCAGTGATCATCTTGCGAATGCGTGCGAAGCGCGATTGAATATGCAGAATACGTCGCAAACAGCGCCCGGAAGCATTCCACCCCACCGGACGGGTGAGAGTCAAAGGCTGAGCACTGGATGAGCTTCCGGAAGCGTCCGCCTGCAGTGGCGACAGTGGTCCATGATACCTGCACCGGCCCAACAGCAGGGTAACACGCCCAAGAGGTGTCGCTCTCATCCATGTTCAGCTCAATGCATTCGCTCAGCTCAATGTCTGGAAGCGAGTCCACCGCAGCTTTGTGCGCATCGCTCCCAAGGAAAAAAGGCTCGGAGATGGGGTACAGCAACAGTTTTCCAATCCACTCAACGCCGAGCAAGTAGCCGCAGTGCGGAAACGCTGCGAGACCGTATCCGATGGGAGGCTGATAGTAAAAGCGCCGCGTCGGCCCAGCTGGGAAGAGCGAATGAAACATGCCAAACAGGATGTATGTCAGCAGCTCGTTGTACGTCGCCTGTCCTGTGCCCGCAGACTTGAGCTCGCCGCTGAACGCTGGATGGCCCGCGGTAGAAGTGGTGTACAGCTCGGGCTCACACAGCCAGGGGAGAGAAATGTGCGATGGAACGCCAACGACCTGAGAAGGGCCATAGAGAGCAGCCGCATTCTGCTTCGCGTCGGCAGCTCGCCGCTGAACATTGACCCAGCTGGGTACGTGCACGGTCGCAAGCTCGTAGAAGTTGGCCTCGGAAAACAGGTCCGCAACTTCGGACACGGTGTCCAGGTTGAAAAATGAACAAAAGACGCTTGACGCCAAAGCGGATCGCAGCACAAGAGGGACGTCCAAGCATAGCGACGCCAGTTCTGGACGCAGCACGTTGTTGCTTTTCTTCGATGGGGACTCGATGACGAACTTGCGAACCCGCTCCAGCACAGCAGCAAAGCTCGACAGGGGTGCGTGGGCGGTAGGAAAAGCGGTGCGCAGCAGCAACAACTCCTTGGCGCGCAGCTGCTCCTTTTCCTTGCGCAGCTGCTCCTCCTTCGTGCGCAGCTGCTCCTTCTCCTTGCGCAGCTGCTCCTTCTCCTTGCGCAGCTCGGCGACCTCCGCCTCGTCGTGCCGTGCGCGAGCAGCCGCCACGTCCACCTCCACCTTGTCCAGCTTCGCGCCCAGCTTCTTGATCTCGGCCGTCACTTCGTCAATCGAGCTCTGGACGTCTTCCATGCTGGCAGAGTCCTGCGTTTGGAGCGGCGCACACGTGCGTAAGCAGACGCACGCCGCGCCCTTGGGAGCCCAAGGCCCAGCTACTCAGTGAGGCCTGAGCATCTCGTCCGTACCATGAAAGCGTCTAGCGGGCCTCCTAGAGCAGAGGAGCACGGGGCACAACTTCACAAGGTGGCGGGTGCGTCAGTCATGCGCAGCGCCTCCACCTTCAGGCCAACAGCCCTCCTGGCCGCGCGCAGCACGACAACCTCGTTCCAGCGGTGCAACGACACCGAGCAAGCACGCGCCGGCGGTCGGGCCCGTACCTTTCGGAGCGCCGCAAGGGTTCGCACTGCTCTGCGCTCTTCTGCGGGAAAAAGTCAGCGTGTGTGCTCATGGTTGCTTGATGCCGCACACAGCGCCTAGGTGGCAGAGCAAGCGCCTGCGAGCGCGGCGAGGAACGTGCCTTTGACGGAGGAGAAGTGCACGCTCACGGTGCGAGGCTTGCGTGGTGGGCGAAGGTGGCAAACAGAGTGAGACACGAGCGGCCTCAGAGAGACCTCACGCACAGCGTGCAGCACTGCAGTTTGCTGTGTACAGGGGAGGCCCAGGTCAAACAAACGGTACACCAGGGACCTTGGTTGAAACTTTGGTGCCGATGGCAAAGGGGACGAAGTCGTAGCCTTCCGGTCGATCGCCTTCAGTGTCGTATGTCTTGGTCTTGCGCTGCTCCGCCAACACCAGACCGT
>Ga0208951_1000454_pt1 | contig 18782 bp, 19 predicted proteins | sample GreLakmeMI27MSRF_FD_187702 | JGI IMG/M metagenome (GOLD analysis project Ga0208951, IMG submission 187702) | Freshwater lentic microbial communities from great Laurentian Lakes, MI, USA - Great Lakes metaG MI27MSRF (SPAdes) | ecosystem: Environmental > Aquatic > Freshwater > Lake | place: Great...
AAATATCATTGGAAACTACACGCTCTTACATAATATCACTACACGCTCCTTACTACTTTCCCATCTCGTAATACACCTTCTATACCCAACTCCTTATTTATTATTACATTCTCACTCGTTTTGTAGTATTCAATTCCATCTATTTCTATTAGTTCTACCTCAACCAACACACTCTCCTCTTCTCTTACTTCACAAGTCTTCCGGGGTCGACCGCGCCCACGCCCACTTGATTCTTTCTTTTTTAAATTTGTTTCCGAAACATCATCATTAGCATTAGTATTAGTATTAGTATTAGTATTAGTATTAGTATTAGTATTAGTATTAGTATTAGTATTAGTATTAGTATTAGTATTAGTATTAGTATCATTAATTGGTGCTTCATTAATTTTATTGGTTACATTATTGTGTATTTTTTTTTCAAAACTAACTTCAACTAATAATCTTTGACACAACTTAATATTATTAGACTGAATAATACTAATAAGACGTTCTTCATTAATATCAAAATTGTTTGAAAATAATTTTAATAAATCAGTTAATAGCATTTTTACAGAATAAAAAAAAATTTATAAAAATTAAAATCAATTTTTTTTTATTAATTACTTACAATTTACTTACAATTTACTTACAATTTACTTACAATTTACTTACAATTTACTTACAATATTTCTAACTATTATATGTATCAATAAATTTATAAATTCCATCTTCTTTTACATATTTAGCAATGATACTTGGATTCTGACTATTACATAAAATATCTTCGGTTTTATAAATATTATTTTTTCCATCAATATAGTATACTATTCCATTAATTTCTTGAATCCAAATTTCAACCTTTTTTAATATATTTTCTTCTTTATCACACTCATTAATCTCTCCGTGTGGTCTATTTTTATCGTGTGTTCCGCAATAATTCGAATCACATCTTTTTTTTCGAGTACATTGTTCTCCCGATGATTTCTTAGCGACACATCGACTATAAAAAGGAACCACCGATTTACTGCGTTTTCGTTTTACAAAATCTTGCTTATTAATTTCTAATGTTTCAAAGTCATAAACGAATTTCAATAAATCACTCTTTTCAGAAAAAGATATATTATTATTATTATTAATATATGTTTTGACCTCACTTTTAAAATTATCTATGTAATTGGTTACCTTTGTATGAATCCTTTTTTCCATGTTATATAATGATTTAATAATTTAGATTTAAATAATTTCAATTTTATATTTATTAAATTGTTATAAAAATTGATAATATTTTAATTTTTATAAAATAATTATAAATAATTATAATTAATATTATGACCACTTATAGTGATGAACAACAATTATGTTTTAAAAAATATTTAAATGGAGAAAATCTATTTGTAACGGGTCCTGGTGGTTCAGGTAAATCATTTCTAATTAAAAATATTGTTAAACATGCTGAAACAAATAATAAAAATATAAAAGTTTGTGCTTTAACAGGATGTGCCGCAATATTATTAGAATGTAGAGCAACTACCTTACATATGTTTTCAGGTATTGGATTTGCCAATAAAAAAAATGCAGAAATTATTCAAGAACTTTTCACGACAAAAAGATATAAATTAAAGAATTGGAGAAAATTGGAAATTCTTATTATTGATGAAGTTAGCATGATGTCTCTCAAAATATTATTGCTTTTGGACACTATTGCCAAAAAATTTTATAGAAATGCTAGTCCTTTTGGTGGACTACAAGTAATTTTTACAGGAGACTTTTATCAACTATCACCAGTGTCTAATATTTTCTTAGAAGAAGAGGATTCTATGTTTTGTTTTGAGCACGAACTATGGAACCAACTATTTCCAAATGAAAATCAAATAGTCCTCAAAACAATTTTTAGGCAAAAAGATGAAACATTATTAAAAATTCTAAAATATGTTAGAAAGGGTCAAATTACACCATCTACTCGCAGAGCATTAGAATCTCGTATTTTCAATTCACAAGAACTAAATTTAATAAAAAAGGACAAAATTTTAACTATGCTCTCTCCAATTAAGAGAGATGTAGAGCAAATTAATTTAAAAGAATATTTAAAATTGGATGCTTCAATCGAAGAACAAGAATATGTCTTAGAGTATATTGATTTATATATTAAATATGATGAAGATGAAGATGAAGATGAAGGTGAAAAAAAAAACTTATTTGCGCTGTTATTAAAAAGCAATGAGCAGTTAAAAAAAGACTATGCTTTTCTAGCAAGCAATATTTTGGCTGAAAGATGCTTAAAACTTAAAATTGGAACGCATGTTATGTGTATTGCCAATATAAATTTAAGTGGTGAATTACAAATTGCCAATGGAAGTCAAGGTGTTGTCGTTAGTTTCAATCAAAAAAATTTGCCGTATATCAAATTCAATAATATTGAGGAACCAATTTTGATAGATTATTATATTTGGAAGTCAGAGTTTAATAAAAGAGTAGGACTCATGCAACTTCCACTCATTTATTCGTGGGCTATAACTATTCATAAATCGCAAGGACTAACATTAGAAAATGCTATTATTGATATTGGTAGTAATATATTTGCGGATGGTCAAACATATGTTGCCTTATCTCGTGTAAAATCTCTCAATGGATTATATTTAACAAGTTTTGATTGTTATAAAATTAAATGTAATCCATTAGTTAAAAAATTTTATGGGGATAGTTAATAAAAGTGAACAATAATAATTACAATAACAATATAAAATTTATTTTTTATAGTATGTAAAAAATGATTTATATTGAAATTATGGGAGGACTAGGAAATCAATTATTCCAGATTTTTTGCGGGATTGCTTATTCTCTCGAAAACAAGATCCCATTTAAAATAAACGCTAATAAGTTTGATTTAGTATCTCCGCTTGATAATATTAGCAAGCGACCAACATATTGGAACAATTTTCTTGTAAATCTCTCCACATTTACATATCAAGACCAACTTACAATTCCGACATATATAGAAAAAACGCATTTTAGATTCAAAAAAATACCTAGTATAACACAAGACTTCAGATTACATGGTTATTATCAAAGTTATAAATATTTTGATGAACAATACGCCAACATATGTAAAATGATTAATTTAGATAATCAAAAAAAAGAGATTTATGAAAAACATAAATCGCTACTTGAAAAAGTTAAAAAACCAATAAGTGTTCATTTTAGAATAGGTGATTATGTTAAAAATCAAGCCATGCATCCAATTTTAGGTAATGAATATTATATTAATAGTTTAAACTATTTGAAATCACGTTTGTCTGATTTTGAAGAAAATTATTATTTGCTAATATTTGGAGAGTCTCGTGACAATGAAAAAATAGCACACACTATTGAAAATATACAGGCGCACCATAATATTGAAATTGTGCTATGTGATTATAGTATTCCAGATTACGAACAACTTTTATTAATGTCTTTAAGTAGTCACAACATCATAGCCAATAGCACATTTAGTTGGTGGGGTGCTTATTTTAATAACAATGTTAATAAAATAGTATGTTATCCAACTTTATGGAATGGATCAAATAATAATGTAAGTGATTTATTTCCTTATAGTTGGATAAAAATTTAATAATTATGTGTTTAAAGATATTTAAAGATATATAATTTATATAATTAAATGAATGAAATTAAAATTTATTTAGCACATAGAACAAGCACAAGATTTATTGAACAACAAGTTAATCTAATTAGAAAATATTTCAAACATAGCAATGATTCTATACTAAAAATTTATGGATTTGTAGACTGCCCTATAAATCCAGATAATATGAGGCATTTATGGTTGAAGTTGGGCGTTGAACCAATTGAAATACCACAAATTATAGACAATATTAATAGATGTAATGCTTGTGTTAGTGTTTCTTTTGGACTAGCATTTAATTATGTATATAAAAATTATATATTATCAGATAAACATATTAGTATTATTATGGAAAATGATGTTTTCCCATTTAAAGAAATAAATATTGATAATTATGTAAAAGATTATGAAATTTGTGGCGATATAAGATTTAATGCTAGTTTTTTACCAATTAGAATAACTCATTTTTGGTTAGGATTTATAATATTTAATAATAAACTAATGACAGATAGAGAAAAATTTTCTGGATTATGCACCGATATAATTCCACGTAATAGCAATAATAAATATTGGACAGATTGTGGCGGAACATCATATTATTGGATTACCGCAAAACAAAGAAGTATAAGACAAATGGTTACAAATGGCAATGAAAACTACAATGGTTTTACATCATTACAATGTACTCCTCATAACATTACATATGATATACAAAATCTTCCTGGTGTTTTTAGAGAAAATTATAATCCATATTATAGGGTATTAGTATATGATAATTGTTTAATTCATTTAGAAAGAATGGGTAAAGAAGATCAAAATGCCAAATTTGATTGGTGGGTCAATTGTTATAATAAAATAATTTAAAGAATTTATAACATATTTTATATAATATAATAATAATATTATATAAATGAAATACACTACAGCATATCAACGAGACGGATTTGGTGCTCAATATCAACGAATTATACAAACTTATATTTATTGTAAATTACATAAGTTAAATTTTTTATATACACCTTTTACTAGCATTGAGCATAATTATAACAACGACAATGATTATATAGAATATATGGAAACTTTTATTAATTTAAAAAATAATATTCAATGTGCAGATAACAATACAAATATTATAGAGTTTGGTAGTGTAGTTATGAAATATTGTGAAAGCAATATCGATAAAGTATGTAATACGGAACACTTAGAGTTTATCAAAAAATGCTTTTGGGAACATAAAGATAAAAATGTATTTAATAATAATAAAGTAAATGTAGCAGTTCATATTAGACGTGAAAATAAGATAGATAAAGGAATAGCAGGCGCTAGAGTAACAACTCCAAATAGTTATTATTTAAATATAATGAATATAATTAGAACTATATACAAAAATGAAAACCTACTATTTCATATTTATTCCCAAGGAAACATTGAAAATTTTAAAATTTTTCAAGAAAATGATGTAGAATTTCATTTAGATGAGGATGTATGTCAAACTTTTTTAGGATTAGTTGCTGCTAATATATTAGTCACCTCTCCAAGCAGTTTTAGTTATTGTGCCGCATTATTAAGCAATGGAGAAATATATTATAAAAAATTTTGGCATAATCCTAGAAAAGAATGGATTAATTGTGGATAAATTATTTATTTAATTAAATATTTAACTAATTATTATTGTTATATATTTAATATTCAATATTTTATAATAAATTTAATATATCATCATTATTAATAGTATAAATAGTTGGGTACTTATTTTTAAACATAACTAATTTTTGCAAACACTCGTCTTTTTTTTCCGTTAAATGCGCTTCTGTAACTTCGTTCCAGTCATTTACAATTAAACACGGAAATACATTATACAATTTATCAAAAACGGTATTTGTTCTTTTAACTATTGGAATACTATCTAAGTAAATAGCTTCATAGAAACGATGACAATCTTCGCCGGCACCTCGCGGAGATAATGTATATAATGATTTATGAGTATATTCATAATTTATCCAAATAGGAACTTTTCCACAATGAACTGATTCTTGTGGTTCATATTGTTTATCGTTTAAATTAATTACGAATGATTTGTCTTTTAATTCATTATAACATCTATATCTTTCATTATTGGTATATGAAAATACGAGCAAACACATATATTCTTTTTTAACTATATTTAGTTGCTCTTTAAATAGATAATCATGTGAAAACCCCTTATGATTTGGAACAACATTTCCACAATCGCGAATACCAATTGGCATACCATGAATTAAACTATGTTCATAAAAATTATTATTTATATAAAACCCTAGAGATACCGGAAACAATAATTGAATAATATTAATAGGAACTATAGGTTCATACATTATATAAAAGTATACTTTTATATTTTTATTTTTTAAAATTAATACCAACCTATGTAAATTAATCGTCAATTCATTGGGAATAACTGAAATAAATATTTTGTCTCCTGTTTTGAGATAATTTGCTAACTCAACATCTTGCCTAATAGATGGTATCCTATTTGTAAATAATAAATCACAATTTAATGCATACCCTATCTGCGATAATTTAAATATAAGTCTAGTGTTTATTTGTTTTTTTATTATATTATATTGCTCCATTATTATATAAATATATTTCTATATTTTTATATAATAATAATAAATAAATATTATTGGTATTATTAATATATTTATGATATATTTATTATAAATATTTTTGAGTAATATTTATAATACTGTTATAAATAAGTATTCTTCATCTAGTAAAAGATAATATTTATATGTATATTAACATATTAAACTATAGAAATAATATATAGAAATAATATATAGAAATAATATATAGAAATAATATATAGAAATAATATATAGAAATAATATATAGAAATATTATATAGAAATAATATATAGAAATATTATTATTATGACCAAAACTAATAATAATAATACTAATTCTAATCACAATCATAATATTATTCCAAAAATTATCCATCAATTATGGATTGGTCCAAAACCTCGTCCTTCAAAATTTATGACCACTTGGAAAGATAAACATCCTGATTATGAATATATAATGTGGAATGAAGAAGAGTTAAATAGGCGAGGGTTGCATCTAGAATGCGTTTCAAAAATTAATGAAATAGAAGAAATTAATGGTAAAGCCGATATTATACGTTGGGAGATTTTGTATCATTACGGTGGACTATTTGTAGATGCTGATTCCATTTGTATTGAACCATTTAACTATTTGCTAGACCAAAACAAACCTTTTTGCGGTTATGAAAATGAAAATGTTAGACAGGGATTAGTTGCCACAGGAACAATGGCATTTCCTAAAAATCATCCATTACCAAGAGGCGCAATTGATTATATTAAAGCAAATCAAGTTAGTAGAGCAAAAACAGGCAAAATGGCGTGGCAAAATGTTGGTCCTGAATTATTAACGAAACTTCTTCAAACTAATTTGTTCTCGGATGTAGTTATTTATCCTAGTTATTATTTTTTACCAAAGCATGCAACTGGAATACAATATATGGGGCATTCTATTGTTTATGCTTATCAAGAATGGGGTTCAACAAAGCAAAATTATGAAATTATGAATACTATTGAACTTGAAGATATTTATAAAGAACCTAAAACTTGGATTTCTGTTTTGGTTAGCAGTTATAATACAAATCATAAATATGTGGTAGAATGTTTAGAATCAATAAAGCAACAAGACGGACATTTCGGAATTGAATTAGTTTGGATAAATGATGGTTCAAATGAGTTAAGCACTAAGTTATTAGAAAAAACGCTTGGCGAATTTGAAAAGAAGATGCGGTTTATCAAAATAGTTTATAAAAAATGGACTAAAAATATGGGTATTGGTTATAGTTTAAATAAAGGTATTGAAATGTGTTCACAAGAATTCATTATTAAAGTTGATAGTGATGATATTTGTTTAGCTGATCGTTTTATTAAACAAATTGAATTTATGAATAATAATACTGATTGTGTGATTGTAGGGTCTAATGCTCATTACTTAAAAGAAATTAATAATAAAAAAGTCGTTCAAGGACAAACAAATCATCCCTATTTATTAACATGGGAAGACTACAAAAAGTCTCCATCTCATTGGTTTATTAATCATCCTTGTGTATGTTATAGAAAGTCTGCGGTGTTAGCAATTGGTAATTACAATGAGCTCACACATTCGCTATATGAAGACTTTGAACTAGAACTAAAACTGCTCAAAAAATTTGGCAAGTTATATAATATTCAAGAAAATTTAGTTTATTATAGAATACATGGCGAGCAAGTTACAGCCAATAATAGTTGTGCTAAACCTGAAATTATTAATTCTAGAAATGATTTTATTACAAAATTATTAATGGATTAAATTATTGCTAAAAAAAATTGATTTTTATTAATTTATTATACAAATTAATAAAAATTTTATGTAATTAAAAATGGTTATAGAAATTTTTAAAAATTTCTATCAATATTTGATGGTTAAATTTTTCCCAGATTATTATGAATATAAAGTAATAGAAAGGGTTAACTCGACTGGTTCTTTTGTTGAATATAGTGATGCTGACTAATAATTAAGTTATAGTGTTGGCTTTGTATTTGGTTGATTTGTTTTTATAAAGCTTGTAGGTATTGTAGGTATTGTAGGTATTTTAGGTATTGTAGGTATTCTAGGTATTCTAGGTATTCTAGGTATTCTAGGTATTGTAGGTATTGTAGGTATTGTAAATCTTGTAGGTATTGTAGGTATTGTAGGTATTGTAGGTATTCTAGGTATTGTAGGTATTGTAGGTATTGTAGGTATTGTAGGTATTGTAGGTATTGTAGGTATTCTAGGTATTGTAGGTATTGCGGCTCTTACTGCTTTCATTGCTCTTGTGGCAATAGAGTCTTTTTTTGTCGAACTATCTTTTGATAGTTCTATTTTTTTCATATATATATTAACGTGTTGTTTATCTAAAAACATATTGAATATGCACAATGCCAATAACCATAATAAGAAGGGCATATAATATTGTAATCCCACATCAAAAAAATTACCTACTAAATAACCGGAAACTATTAATATAAACATCATTACAAATGACACAGCAATATTATTCATTATATATTTTATATATAATGTTATTTATTTTGTTTAATAACTAATATACTTTTTTCTTTAATTGGTCTATTTTCTAACAAAAATTCACTTACATGGGAAGTATCTATTTCCGGATTATCTTTGAAATAATCATCTAACATTTTTAATAAATAATCTTTATTAATAGGTGCTTTTACTTTATTTTTTTTATATAATAATTTTCCGTTATTTATATCAAATCGGTCTATTTCATTATTTTCCATTACTTTTATTAAAGTATCTGATAATTGTTTTTTAGATGTTTTTAGCTCTTTCAATTGCTTTTGTAAAACTACTTCTCTTGAATTTATAGAAACCCATTCTTTAATTGTATTTATTAATAATTGTTTTTGATCTCCCATATTATTGGATTAGTTAATTAGTTAAATGTAATAATTAATTTTTACATTATTTTATTTTATATATTTAAATTTTGGCATATTATTATTATTATTATTATTATTATTATTATCATTGTTTCGGTGTTTGATTAAAAATTATTAATCTATTAATGAGATCTTCTTTTTTACCAGATAATTTAATAGCATGTTCACGAAGTTCTTCTTTTAATTCTTTGATAGTTTTTTTTTTATAAAATTTTAACACATCACCACTTATATTAGTAATAATTTCTTCTTCTTTTATATTGTATTTTACATGATTATTACAAAAAATTCCAAACTTTGTTGCGCAAGCATTTTTCCCACATAGTTCAGCATTTTTCTCTATATATTGGCATTCATTTAATTGTATTGATAAATCTGGCGGATAGTTTACACCTTTAATTGACTTAGCATTATAATATTTGAAATAGGGCAATAAGTTTTGTGATATAGCTCTACAATATGGGCATTTTATTTCATTTAATTTTAATTTAGAATTATCTAAGTTTTTTTTTGTTTTTTGTTCTAGAACTTCATAATATAATTCTATATAGTTAAATTTATGGTTGCATTCTAAAGTTATATAATTTACCACTAATAGTTCATTACTAATTAAACATTTTTCATTAGTTTCATAATTTTCAACATTTTCACTTAAATAATTCAAAAATATATCTTTATTATTCATATAAATAAATAAACAAGATTATTTAAATTATTTATTTATATTATGTATTTAAATTTAAATTATTTTATTACTTAATATTATTTAAATGTCACTTTCTAAAGAAACTTGGGGTAATAATATTTGGTATTTATTTCATTCATTGGCACATAAAATCAGAGAAGATAAATTTGAATTCCAAAAAAATAATATTATTTTTATCATTAAAACTATATGTAATACATTACCTTGTCCTGATTGTAGTAAAGATGCTACCAACATGCTAAATAAAATAGATTTTAATGCTATTAAAAATAAGAGTGATCTGAAATTGTTTTTTTTTAATTTCCATAATGCTATTAATGCTAAATTAAATAAACCTCAATTTAGCCATGAAAGTTTAGATGCTAAATATAATAATGTTAATATTGATGCCCTATATAATAATTTATATGTTATATACAATATAAACACACATATTCCTCAATTAATGTCATCTAATTTTCATAAAAATTACTCGTTTCCAAAAATACAAGAGGCGCTAAATGCTTTAAGAAATGATTTACAATAGCATAAAGATTATAAATTTATATTAACTATAAGTGGTTGGACACGTATTAGGAGGTGTATGATTTTCCATCTTTAAAAACTTCACATTTGAAATTTTGTTTTGTTGGTTTGCTACATTTAACACCATTACTTATTGTATCACTAAAATATACTAAATCACCCCTTTTAGATATAAATAACAAGACATAATACGATATAGCAAAAACTATGCCCAATAGCAATCCAAATATTATTCCCATAATACCTGAGCATTTGTTACTATATTCAACAACGGCATTTATAGTTGTAATTCCCACTAAAAACACTAATAGCGAATAATTTTGTTGATTATTAATTATCATAGGATAAATTATATATGCCGATGAAAAAGATAATATTGAAGTGCTCATAGAAGGAGCATCATATACATCACCTCCCGAATATACAGTAAATGGTCCGGGTATTACATTACAAAATGGCGAGACATCTTCGTGCTGCTTACTTTTAACAATATTTTTGAAGAAATATACTAACATTGAAAGTATAACTAGTCCCATATTGAATATTAAACCTTTTTCTATATTATTTTGCATAATTGAAAATAAAGTTATAAAAAATATTACTAATATTGGAGCAGTAAAAGAAATATATTGAAATAAGTTTGTCAAAGTCATTGGTATCGGGTGCGGCATACTAGTCAATTAGATTAATATAATATTTTATATTTATGATAATATTTTATATTTATGATAATATTTTATATTTATGATAATACATTTTATATTTATGATAATACATTTTAAATATTATAGTATAATATCTTTGATAACATCTATTATATTTTCTACTTCAACAAATAAATAATTACTTAAATCTTTATTATATTTTTCACAAAAATTCTCAAAATCTTTTGCGTTAGTTTTCGGATAAAAGAAAGTGGTTACACCGGCGCGCATTCCACCAATTATTTTCAAATCTAACCCTCCTATTGCTGTTATTTTTCCTTGTAAACATATTTCGCCTGTTATTGCTACATTATTTCTTATTTTTCTTTTAGTTAATAGACTATATAAAACGATTGCTATTGCTGCGCCAGCTGAAGGTCCGTCCTTAGGCGTTGCTCCTTCCGGAACATGAATATGTATTCCTTGTAATTTATTTTCTTCTAATTCTTTTGTAACTTGTTTTAATTCCTCATTATTTAATAAACTTAGTGCCAATGTTTTTGCTACACTCATGCTTTCTTTCATAACTTCCCCTTGTAATCCCGTTAATTTTAAATCTAAAAATGTAGAACTATGGAAAAACTTACATTCAATATGTAAGATGCCACTATTGCCATGAGCATTTGCCCACAAACCATTTATTATACCTATTTCTGAAGTTGCATTAATAGTCAAATGTCTTATTTTATGTCTAATTTTCAATAACTCTTCAATAAATTCTATAGTTATTGTATATGGTAATTCGTGTAAAAATTTACCTTTTAATAACTCTAAGTTAATAGAAGATACTATTTCAAATAATACTTCTTTCAATTTTCTAACGCCAGATTCATTTGTATAATGTTCTATTATAAATTTGATTTCATCATCTTGCAATATTAAAACATTGTTAAACCGAAATTTTGTATATAATTCTGGTAATAAATAATCTTTAACTATAATTACTTTATCATCTAATGTTAATGTGTCAAATTTTATTCTATGAATTCTATCCAACAAAATTTTGTCTATTAATTCTACATCATTGTAAGAAAATATAAATAGTGCTTTTGATAAATCTAAATCTATGTTACTGAAATATTTGTCCTGGAAATTAGTATTTTGAGTGCTATCAACTAAATGAGTTAATATTCCAATAATTTCCTTACCATGTTCTGTTTTGCTAACTTTGTCTAACTCATCTATAAATATAATAGGATTCATACATTTATGCTCTATTAATATGTCAACTATTTTACCCCAGGTTGAACCAACATATGTATAATTATGACCATCTAATATGCTTCCGTTGGATGAACCACCCAAAGCAATCAAAGAAAAAGGTCTTGGATTGTTATTTTTATCTTTTAAGCAATTTGCTATTCCTTTTTTTGCCAAACTGGTCTTACCTACACCAGGTAGTCCCTCAAATCCAAAACAATAGCCACACGACTCGCCATTTATCCATTGACCCAATATTCGTTCTATTTGTAATTTAGCATTCTTATGACCATATACAGCATTGTCTAATATATTATTAAATGTATTTATATATTTTACTATTGTATCGTTTTTTCGCACTATTTCATTAACATTTTTTTCAATTGTTAATAAATAATTAAAGTAATCATTATTGAGTAATTGTTGAAATAATAATATAACTTCGTGTAAATATTGTGAATTTTTATATGTGCTATTATTATCTTCTATTAATGAATTAAAATTAATAGACTTAAGAAAATGTACCATATTCTCTTTTGTCAGTTTTATTTCATAGTCTAATCCATATTCAATATGTAAAATTTTGATAGACTTTACTAACGCTACATTTATTTTTTTTTTATTTTTTTCTACGTAATTTATTATTAATGTTAATAATTCGTTTACTATTAACGAATTGTTATTTTTTATTTTTTGTATTGAGTTTATATTCTTAATAGTATTATTATTATTATTATTATTATTATTATTATTATTATTATTATTATTATTATTATTATTATTATTATTATTATTATTAATAGAACGTATTTCATTTATTAGCATAGTAATATTTGTATTGGAACTTGTAATAGTTATTTTATCATTTTTCAATGGATTTATTAAATTGGTTATTAAATTGGCGATGTCATTTTTAATTTTCAATATATCTTCTTCTTTATAAATATTAAATGGTATTTTTAATAATCCTTCTAAGTATTGTCTTGCTTTAGAACCTGAATCTTCTGATTTTGATTTTAATTCTTTTAATTTTTGCATTGCTTTTTCTTTAACATTTGTATTTGCTTTCATTAAACATATTTGTTGTTCTAATGGAATTCTTGATGAATCATAATTTAATAACTCATTACTATATTCTGTGGTTTTTTGTAATGCGTTTTTAAAATGTTTTTTACAACTCCAGTTTAAACTATTATAAATTTTCTTTTGCTCATTACTATCATTATGTAGTTTATCATCTATTAATAAATCATATAGTAGGTTAGCAATATATAAATTCTCCACTTTATCATCACATAGTAAGAAATGTATTAACATAGTTCGTTGATTGAATAAATCACTTGTTATAAAATCTTGAACTAAACTTTCCAATGTTTTTTGATTATATGAATTTACTTGAGTTATTGTAAAAATATATTTATTATAAAGTTCTTGATTGCTATAAATTAATAATTCTTTGAGTAATAAATTATTCATAAAATTTGTCCAAATTTGGTTATTAAATAATTCATTGTTTGATGCTCCTGTTTCAGTGATGAAGTTTAATATATTGTTTTTTTTGCTTATTATAAACTCCTGGTGATTGTTTATCAATAATATTTCATCGCATATATTTTCTATGACTAATGTTTTTTTATTGTTGTAATCATGAATTATGACTTTAATCCCATGAACTCTAATTATAAAATTATTTGCACTTTTTGCCATATCAAAACATTCTAATGTATTGCTTTCAAGTATATTTTTATCACTTAATATTTTAGTTTTTGATATTTCTTTATTACTTTTTAATGTATTGACATTCCAATTTATAATTTTATAATTTATAGGATGTAGATATTTTTCAAGTAATTTATATTTTAATAATAATTCATTATTAAAGTTCTTAGCTACAAAAGAACTGGACAAACATATATTTACTATGTTTTCGAAATTAAAACAGCCATAATTTTTTATTAATGATGATATATTATTATTAATATATTGTAAGTCATTAATAATATTGTCGTAGTTTATTGTATTTATTAAGTTTAATGTTTTCTCCAATGCTTCTTGTGCGTTGTTGTATTCATTAATTGTTATAATATTTAAACTATTATAATAATTTATTCCTCTTACTATATTGTCTATTGCGTTTCTAAAAAATTCTATTTTTTCTTCATAAACACTCATTACATATAACCTATATTATATATTTATATTATATAATAGTCTATTATTCATATTATAATATATTACATTATTTTATGTAAAATTGATATAATAACTTAATAATATTATACATTACTATTGAGTATTATTAAATACTATGGGTATTCCGTATTACTTCAGTTATTTAATCAAAAATCACAGGACTATTATATCAAAACTGGATAATTTATGTAATATTGATAATTTATTCATAGATAGCAATTCTCTCATATATGATAGTCTTGACTTTGACAAATTTGAAAATTCATCGCAATTTGAGAATTATATTATTACAAAAGTGCTAAGTAAACTAGAAGAAATTATAAAAATTATTGGGCCAAGTGAAAATATTTATATTGCCTTTGATGGTGTTCCACCTTTTGCGAAGATTAATCAACAAAAAAATCGACGTTATAAATCAGCATATCAAAATAAAATATTCAATAAAAAAATAGCATGGGATACTTGTGCTATTACTCCTGGAACACTATTTATGAATAATTTAAATAATGCTATTGCTAGTTATTTTAATAAAAAATTCTTTAATTCGCAAAATAAACAAATCAATGTTATATTGAGTTTATCCAATGAGCATGGAGAGGGTGAGCACAAATTATTCAAATATATTAGAGAATCAACTAGTATTTCACAAAAAAATAATGTAATATATGGTATGGATGCTGATTTATTTATGTTATCATTAAATCATTTGAAATATACACAAAATATTTATCTATATAGAGAGACCCCATTATTTATTAACCAATTAGACAAATCTCTCAATCCTGATCAAAAATACATAATCAATATTAATTATTTGGGAAGCATTATAGTTAATGAGTTGACCGGCGAAGGTCTAGATGTTATAAAAACCTCTAATACTAACTATTATAATAAAATAGAAGATTACATTTTTATATGTTTCTTATTAGGTAATGACTTTTTACCGCATTTTCCAGCATTAAATATTAGATTAAATGGATTTATTGTGTTATTAGAACTATATAAAAAATTATTTAACGGCAATGAATTTTTAATAGTTAATAATTCAATTCACTGGAATAGTTTTAAAAAATACATTAAAAATATTGCTGAACATGAAGAGACTTTTATAAAAGAAATTTATAATGTTAGAGAAAAGCAGTCCAAAAAATTCTATCCAGAAACAAATAACGAAGAAATAGAATTTAAATATTCTTGTATTCCATCTTGGGAGAGAAATATTGAGAACTTTATTAATCCTTTTGAAGAAGATTGGCAACATAGATATTATTATAGTTTATGTGCTATTGACTCAAGAAAAAATGATTATTCCCAAAATTTAGAAGTGTTATGTACAAACTACTTACAAACTCTTCAATGGGTTTACTATTATTATTCTTCACCATGTAAAAACTGGACCTTATATTTTAAATATAATTATCCACCTTTATTATGCGATTTATATGCCTACATTCCATATTTTAATAGCGAATTTGCTATGAGCGAAAATTATAATATTTTGAATGACAAATTATTACTATGTTATGTATTACCTGTAAATAGTTTAAACTTATTGCCCGACAACATACATAAGTATTTATTAAAAGAATATAAAGAACATTATAATACTGATTATGAAATTAATTATGCTTTTTGTAAATATTTTTATGAAGGACACATACATTTTCCTAAAATAAAGATTGAAGAATTCAATGAAAATATATTAAAATTATTATAAATCCTAATTCATCATTATATTAATTTATAATCCATAGCTAATGAATTATAAATTAACAAGGTATTTTATAAATTAAGACCCGGACACATAACGTACACATGTATCAAAAAATTGGATCAGTCCTTTTTTATCTGACCCTAAATGAATTTCATCTGGTATATACCAATATTCTTTTGTTCCGCCTTTATATGCTAAAAGTGCTGGAATTCCATTTACCATTTTCATTTTTTTTAATTTCATATATAATTCAATGGATTCATCAATGTTTATTTCATAATATTGGATAGAAGTTGGTTTGGTCTTTTCAAATTGTATGCACAAGTCTTTAATAAGTTTACACGGACCACACCAGTCAGCAGTAAATTTTATAACTATCATCTCATTCTTTTCTAATGCTTCACACTTTAATTTTAAAGTAGTCTCGTTTAATAACTCGCCCATTATAAATTATATAAATAACATTATTTTATATATTTTTAATTATACTTTATTTGATGTTTTTTTATTTGATGTTTTTTAGCTCTGCTTTTGGGGGGACTTGGGCATAGTTAAAGGTTTAATACCACTTAGTATACATAATTTTATATAATAATATTAAAAATAGAATAAATAGAATAAATACAATAAAAATATTAGAAGTTGCACAAATTCGGCAAAATAAATTTCGCAATTTTTTTGAGAAATGGACATTTATAAATGTCCAATTTTTGATTGTTTGAAGCTTTTATAAAAAAAGGCTTGAAAATACATAGTTTTCACTTTTGAAAGCACAAGGGTTTGAATAATTTATATTTTATGAAAAAAACTCCTTACCATAACTTTTTTATTATAAAAAAAAATGATTTAGGAGTTTTTTTGTTGTATAAATATACAACAATGACAACCGAAAAAGCGCAAAAAAGCGCAACTTTATTTATATGTGAAAAATGCCAATACACCACGAGCAAGAAATCAGATTACAACAGACATATTTTAACACCTAAACATAAAAATACAACATTTATACAACATTATACAACAAAAAGCGCAAAAATAAATAGCATCGTCTCATTTTTTTCGTGCGATTGCGGAAAATCGTATCCATATAGGAGTTCATTACATAATCACAAGAAAAAATGTGATTTTAAAAATGAAAAAAGCGCAAAAAAGCGCACAGACGAAATTACCTGCCAAAATTCAAGCAAGGAGGTTACATTAACAAACGATCTAATTATGAAATTACTGAATGACAATAAAGAAATGAGAGAGATCATTGTTAAGCAGCAAGACCATATGATGAAGCAACAAAATCAAATTAGTGAATTAATACCTAAGGTAGGGAATAATAATAATAATAATATACAAAATAATAAATTTAATATTCAAGTATTTTTAAATGAGCGATGTAAAGATGCTATAAATATGAGTGATTTTATAAAATCAATACAAGTAAGTTTACAACAATTAGATTATACAAAGCAAAATGGACTAGTAAACGGACTAAGTAATGTAATAATTGAAAATATGAATAAATTGGGATTGTATCAACGCCCTATTCATTGCACGGATATAAAACGCGAGTCACTATATATAAAAGATGACGATAACTGGGAAAAAGATGTTAATAAAGAGAAAATAAGGAAAGCCATTAAAGATGTATCGACCAAACAATTTTGTGCTTTGAGCAAATGGACGAAGGAAAACCCTGATTTTCAAAATAATGAAACAAAACAAAATTATTATACACATACATTAGTGGCAATAGCAAATAACAAAGAACAAAATGAGGAAAAAATAATAAGGAAACTTTGCACGAGCAGTTATATTAAAGAAGAGGATTAATAATTATTTACTAAATAATTCAAACTATGAAATATTTATTAAATGTCAGATAATTAATTTAACGTCTTTTTGTATTTTTATGACGTCTTCTTCTTGTTTTTGTTTTTGTTTTTGTTTTTGTTTTCCTAATATTTTTCCTAATGCGCCGTTTAGATAGTTTTCCAGCTCTGTCCCAGTCTCCTAACATAGAACCCATATGTTTTTTAACTTTTTGTTTATCGGCAATTTCATCTTCTTCATCATCTGCTTTATTCGATGCTTTAATCATTGCTGCCTCCACCGTGTCCAGTACCGCTTCGGTGAGGACCTCGGCTGGCCATCGTCCCAGCATTCGTTCTTTATGTGATATATCTAAATGTGCTAATGTCTGCGCCCTCAAGATAACAGCTTTCGACGCCGCCTGTTCAGCCGCCGTCACCTCCGCCCCAATCTCCGTCGCCGCCGACGCCGCCGCCGCCACTGCCGCCCTTGCCACCGCAGGGAGTCTCGTCGACGCCGCCGCCGCCCTTGCCGCCGCCGCCCTTGCCCTTGCCGCCTCCGCCGCCAGCCATGCCTCCGTCTCCGCCGCCGCCTCCGCCGCCAACCTCGCGCTCCTCAAAATTTTAGTCTTCTTTATCACTCTCAACGCCTCCGCCCTTGTCGTCGGCCTTGCCGCTGCCGCCCTTGCCCTTGCCCTTGCCTCTGCTTCTTCAAGATCCACTTGCGCGTAGTGAAGCAACTCTTGTGGTGTTAAATCATGTAATTGCCGCGAAGTCATTTATATATTATAATATTATTTAATATTTTATTATTAATGAATTAATAT
>Ga0208951_1000457_pt1 | contig 18759 bp, 19 predicted proteins | sample GreLakmeMI27MSRF_FD_187702 | JGI IMG/M metagenome (GOLD analysis project Ga0208951, IMG submission 187702) | Freshwater lentic microbial communities from great Laurentian Lakes, MI, USA - Great Lakes metaG MI27MSRF (SPAdes) | ecosystem: Environmental > Aquatic > Freshwater > Lake | place: Great...
GGGCGAGGGCGAGACGCGTCAGCCGCTTGTCGCCTGTGTGGCGGCTGCACAGCCACACAAGCTCGCACCTGGGCGGGCTGGGGGGCATGGGTGGTGGCGGCGGCACAAAATCCAGGAAGAGCCGCAGTTGCGGCCGGTACGCCGCGGTACTTGCCTCCTTGCTGTAAAAGGCCACAGCCGCGCCACCGTTCAGCGTGTCTGCCGGGATGCCGCCCACAGGGGCCACGTTGCCCGTGTATAGGTTGTTCCGCATGCGACGGGCAATGAGGAAGCCAATGACGTTCGAGTCCACAGCAAAGGCTGCGCTCACATCTACTCGCTTCACGGTGTTGAGGTCGCCGGGGCGTACCGTGATGTGACCCGCGATGGCGTGGCCGTTGTCGAGGCGCACGAAGTTCTTCACCACGGACGTGACAGCGCCACTGAGCGACGTGTTCAGCACAAAGCCGGCGTTGCTCCACACCAGGCTGCCCTCATTCCAGCTGCTGGCGTTGCTCAGCGTCAGCACCGTGAGCAGCATGTTGGTGCTTGCCACCTGCGCCACCGTGAGCTCCAGGACGGCGCTGTTCAGGGTGCTCGGGTCAAACGCGCTCGCGCTGAACTGGATGAACGCCACCGAGGTTGTGTCGTGAGTGCTCGTGATGCTCGTGCCCACCGTCAGAGTCGTCGCGGAGCCGTAGTTGGTGCCCAGGTTCGCGCCAGCAAACACGGTTGCGTCGCCCAAGGGCGGGATGATACTTGGCACCTGGCGACCCGCGGGAAGCGTGATGCTAAGCACGCCCCAGGGAGGCAGCGTCAGGCTGAAGTTGAAGTCCTGCGCTGCGGACAGCGTGACGAGCGACGAAACTTCGCCGTAGTAGCCGCTGGATGAGAGCTCGTTCACGACAGCGACGCTGCCGTCTTCCAAATCCAGCTCGTCGATCAGCGTCTTCAGGCTGACGCCGATGGCCAGCCCCTGCGCCTTGCCAGCGCCACTGGTGGCTGTCACTACACCGTCGTTGACCAACAGCAAATAATACACGTCGTCGTCCTTGACCAACGCGCAGGGGCGGTATGCGCTGTTGGTGCTGGTGATGCAGCTGAGCAGGGGCTTGCGGCCAGACCGGTCGCTGCCCAGCATGGCGCGGATCACCATGCCCGCAGCCTCGCCGCTGGTGGTTGTGTCGCCCACGGGGAAGGGTGCCACGCTATTTTCGCCCCAATGGAGTCCACTCTTGATGATGCCGCCGTTGTTGCTGGGCGTGGACGAAAACTTGAAGATGTACTCTTCCAGACCAAAGACTGCCATCCACATCAGCTGGCTTGCCAGCCGCGCAGCCTCGAAGTAGTCGTCCGACGTGGAGAGGGCCAGGTTCCAGCTGCTCGCAGTCTTGCTGGCGTGCTCAGTGGTGTAGATCGGCAGCGGTGGGCCGTCGTGGTAGGTGTTCACCAGTTGGATGAGCCCATAGGTGGCCTTTGCGAGGTCATCGCCCTCCTTGCCGTACGAGTGGTAGCTGTAGGCGTGCAGGTTGTACCAGGAGGCGTTGCGAACACCCGCCGCGGGTGGGAAGAGGGTATGTTCGTTATCCAACGTGGGTTTGCCAAAGTACTGCGAGGGCACGCGTCAAAGACCCAATCAAGAATCGGTCTCAGCTTCACCAACTGTCAGCTCGCAGCTGGCGCAAGGTGCTCGCAGCAGGTGCTCGCATTGTAAGCGCACCTGGGTGGGGTCCGGCGGCACACCCTCGAAAGTACGAGACGCAAAGGCGCTGGTGCTCACGATGGGGTTGAACGGGCACAGAGGCGCGTTGGCGGGCATCGGCGGCGCAACCATCGCAGGACAGGCGAGCGTGCCTGCCGCCACATCGCCGTTGTAGTCTGCGTAGGCATTCTGGATCGCCTGACTGCGCAGCGTGTACTGCTCCAGCCAGCGCACCGGGCCCATGCACACGGCGCCCAAAGCGCTGTTTCCAGCTGTCAAGTCAGGTTCGTTCCAAAACTGTGTCAAAGGTTGCGCTGCGTCAGGCGGAGGCACCGAGCGGTGCACGCTGCGGCGCGCCTCAATCTTCCGGATGCCTCGCACATACGTCCATCGACTCAGCACATACTGGTGCTTGTACAGCTCCCTGGAACAACCAGTCAGAGACTCGCACAGCTGTGCGCGCGCGTTCAGCGTCGCACCAGCGCTCGCCCCAGTATGCAGTCGCAGCTTGCGCGCTCGCAGCGGGGCTGTCCACCGTGAAATCGAAGGATGCGCAGGAGATCTGCGTTACCACCAGCGGCACGATGCCGATGCTTGCCAGGCTGGCCACGGTGCTGTTGACGTTGCCGTCGATGGACTCAGAAGGCGCGGACAAGTCAGTCGTAGCCAGCGTGGTCTCCACGCTGGCCCAGACAGGCCCGTTCGTCCAGCTGTTCTCCTGGCGGGGGTCCCGCCCCGTAGTGCTGCGCAGCTGAGCCACTGCAGCGTTCCAGCTGGTCCAGCTGTTCACCACCGCGCCGTTCAGGTCTTGGCCCCACCGCCCGTTGCGCATCGTCTTCACCAGCGAGCCGCCGCTGGTGCCGCCCAAACCGAACACACGCGCGCCTGACAGCCCACGCGCTGTGGTTAGCAAAGCACAAGCCGCAGCTGCCGCTCCCAGGACGCACCGTTGACGCCCAGACGCTGCAGGTACGTCGTCCACGTCATATCGGTGGGGTACTTGTGCCCTGCGGTTCGGGCACACCGCGTGAGATCGGTGCCAGAGAAGAGTGAAAGGCTGCGTGCTGTTATAACGCGAGGCGCCAGAACGCTGGGCACACAGCCTGGGAAGCTGGCGTGTCGCTGCACGTGGCATGCAGACCGGACGCCGCGAAAGCGTGTCTTGGGCGCAGCAAGGAGCGTGTGGGGCCGGCCGACGGTTGCAAAACGCCAAGTGCGGTCGCCCTTCGCGGCCCCAGCCAGCTTCCAGGCACGCACCCATGTTGGTGCCCATCACGGAGGGGCTCCTGGGGCTCTTTGGGGATTCTTGGAGGGAAGGCGAGAGCAGGAGGGTGAAGTTGTTCACCTGCGCGTCAACCTGCGCTGCGGCCAGCAGCAGCAGCGACAGCAGCCACAGGAGGCCACCGCACGGCGCCATGTGTGGCTCCGCAGGCTGGTGCGCAGTGGCGGCGACGCTCTCACGTGGGAAGGCGGCGAGGCCTTGCGGTTCTACAGAGCAAAAGAGAAGCACAGAGGGAAGCACAGCCCGCGGCGAGGCGTGGCCACGCGCGCGGGTCAGCGCGGGGCGTCAAGAGGGGCTGCAGGAGGGACCACCCGCCGCCGCGCCGCGACGGAGGACCCGCCCGGCGGCGGCCAGGCAGGCGCCGCCGTCCCGCCGGGCGAGTTGTTGACAAACTCCTACAGTATGTCGTAGGTCCAACTCTGAACGAGCCTCGCTTCTACAGTGAGTGCTGGACTTCACATTCGTCAGTGCTCATCAGCCAGTTCGAGTCGTCTACTCTAGAGCTCTTGGGTCCAGCTGCAACGCGTGTGCCGTCCCTGTAAGCCACAGACAGAGCGCTGTGGCATAGTGTGTACAGTCGCGGGCTCCCACGCGCACTCTCGCCGTGTCCCACCCACCTTGGGCGTGCCAGCGTGCCAGCTGCGCCTGCAGCTGCGCCTCCGTGTCGACGTCCGCACCGCACTCCCCCAGCAGCTCCGGACGCACGCTGCCGACGAGCCAGGTGCGACGCCTGGGGCGGAGCGATAGGCGGCGGGCGCGCAGAGCGCCTGGTGTGCCCGCGGGCGAGAGCAGCTGGAGTGCGGTGCCCGGGGAGGTAGGTCGAGCTGGAAGGAAGTCGAGGGCCAGCGCGGACGTGTCGCACAAAGAGACCAACACCACGGCGTGCTCCAACAGACCCGGATACGCGCCGCCAAGCAGCGCCCCCAGAGACTCTAGGCCCACCAACGGTGTCTTCCAGATGTGCACGCTCCAACATGCGGACGGCGCAGCGCGAGCCACACTGTGGCCACAACGCCACGTGGCGTTGCAGGACAGCCACGGTGCGCGAGGCAGAGGCCGCAAGGGACCGGCGAGCATAGTCTGTGCCACCGAACGACTGCGCATCGAACGACCAGTTCGAACGTTCGCTCGTCTGTTCGGTGTGTTCGCTCGCTCCCAGAGCTCGCGCCACCCTCATAACTCGCGTCATGGCGCCTCTCGTGCTGCGCGCAGCGGTGCCGACGGGTGCGTCCCAGACACCTCCTGCTGTGTGGACTGCAGCCGCGCCTGTGCTGCGCTTCTGACCCGCACCGCCGTGTGTTGTCTCTTGGCTCGCAGCTGTGTCCGCCACCCTGGCTGTGCCCCGTCGCGCCTCCAGTGGAGCCCCTAGTGTCGCCAGGGAAGCGCTGCGTTCCTCGCGCGCCCTGACCGCACAGCCGGTGCGCCTGAGGCTCGCTCGGTCAGCAGAAGGGCGCTGCCAGCTGGCGCTGCTGCGAGGCCGCGCTGAACTCCTGCGAAAGCTCGCATGTTCTCACGACCCGCGCGTCGCCCCTTCGCAGCGCGCCCGGGCCAGCTCTGCGCGCATCGCCGCTGCGCCCGCCGTGGCCGTGGCCGTGGTGCGTGACCTGCCCGCCGATCCGCTGACGCGGGGGTGGACAGCTGGCAGCGCTGTCGCATCCTGGTTGGCGCGCCGAGCAGGGCACCCGCCCGCCCCGTTCCAGCCGTGCGCTCCGTCTGCGCGCTGCGAGGCGCCGCACGCGTCGGTTCGCCGCGTCATGCGAGCAGCTGAGCTTTCTCCTCCTCTCTCCCTCTCTCAGGCATCCAAGCCTCCCGCTTCGCTCACTGGCCCTGACTCCTCCAAGGGCAAGGTGAGCTTCCCTTCCATCGCCTCACGCACTCCGCAGGGCGCGCGTGCGTCGCCGTGGGCGCTCACGCTGCGCTGCGCAGGGGCAGCGCGTGCTAATCATCGGTGGCGACGGCTACTGTGGCTGGGCCACGGCGCTGCACCTGTCCGCGCGCGGCTATGAGGTTGCAATCCTGGACTCGCTAGTGCGTGGTTTTTTTATGGGCTCTATCCTGATGGCACACTCTAAGCCGCCCCCTCTGTGTGCGCAGATCCGGCGCACCATGGACGCTCAGGAGGGTTTCGATACTTTGACTCCCATCAGCTCCATTCATACGCGCGTGGATGCATGGAAGGCACTGACGGGCAAGGAGATCCCGCTATACATTGGCGACGTCAACGACTACGAGTTCCTTTCCGCCACCTTCACCGACTTCACGCCAACCGCGGCCGTGCACTTCGGCGAGCAGCGCAGGCGCGTGCCGCGTACATTGCAGCCCGCACGAGCCTTGCAATCTCGCCCAGCGTTGCCAGTTTCCAGCCTATCCTCTGGCCAGCTCACGCGCGCCGCGACGCCCGCAGCGCCCCATACTCCATGATGGACCGCAGCAAGTCCATCTTCACGCAGAGCAACAACGTCCTGGGCACAATCAACGTGCTGTACGCAATCAAGGAGTTTGCGCCAAACTGCCACCTGGTCAAGCTGGGCACCATGGGTGAGTACGGCACTCCCAACATCGACATCGAGGAAGGGTTCATCACCATTACGCACAATGGGCGCACGGATACCCTGCCATACCCTAAGCAGGGAGGCTCCTTTTACCACCTGTCCAAGATCCACGATAGCGCCAACATCCAGTTCGCGTGCCGCGCCTGGGGCATCCGCTGCACGGACCTGAACCAGGGTGTGGTGTACGGCGTGGCCACTGAGGAAACGGTGGCGGACCCGGCGTTGATCAACCGCCTGGACTACGACGGCGTCTTCGGCACGGCGCTCAACCGGTTCGTCATCCAGGCGGCTGTGGGCCACCCGCTGACGGTGTACGGCAAGGGTGGTCAGACGCGCGGCTTCCTGGACATCCGCGACACGGTTCGCTGCGTTCAGCTGGCCATCGACTCTGTGCCCGCCAGCGGCGAGTTCCGCGTGTACAACCAGTTCACGGAGCAGTTCAGCGTCAACGACCTGGCGCGCCTGGTGACTGCGGCGGGTGCCAAGATGGGCATGACCGTCACCTCCAAGAGCGTGCCCAACCCGCGCACCGAGCTGGAGGAGCACTACTACAACGCCAAGCACAGCAAGCTGGAGGCGCTGGGCCTGAAGCCGCACCTGTTGGGCGACGCGCTTCTGGACAGCCTCATGAACTTTGCCGTGCAGTACAAGCACCGGGTGGACATGAAGCAGATCTTGCCCGCGGTGGCGTGGAAGGACGCAGCCAGCGCCACGGGCAAGGCTATGAAGGCCAAGAAGTGAGGGGTTGGGGGAGTTTGGGGGGGGTGTTGCGAAAGTTGCTCCGGATGCTTGTAAAGAGGCTGGCTTTGGAGCGACGAGTGATGCGTGTGTGCGCGCGCGGCGAGTGGAAAGAATGGGAAAATGAATGACACGCAACCCGCGCGGGAGGTGAGCGAGGCGAGACGAGGCTGCGACTGGTGGCGGTTTTCGCCTCTGGCGCTCACTCCACCGCCCCCCACAGCAGCAACAACTACAGGCAACAGCAACAGAGAGGAACAGCACCAACAGGAGATGCGCCAGGAGGAGGGCTGCGCCCACCCCCTCGTCCAGCAGCCAGCAGTCCAGCCCTATATCAGTATTTCTTCCCCGTTTTTCACGAAGCGCCCCTTGAACCTGGGCCGCGCCTCCGCGTTCGCCTTGCGCACCTGGTAGCGCACTTTGGTGATGAAGGGGCGGCTGCGGCGCTTGTGAAGGTAGCGCGCCACTCGCTGCAGCCTCGAGCCGCCACCCTCGTGGGGCCAGCAGCCGGGGCCCTCGCCCGCGCCAGAGGCGCAGGCGTTCTCTCCCGCGTGGCCGCAAGAGCGCGCGCCCGCCGTCGCGCCACCACAGGCTGGCTGTGGGGTGCGTGCGGCAGCTGCAAACAGCAGCGCCCGCGAAAAGGGCAGACCCCGCGGCGCAGCAGCAGCCGAAGGAGCGCCGGCCAGCACGTTCGCTGCGCGCGCCGCACGGCGAGCGCAGCCGCCCAAAGCCTCATGGTGAGGCGGTCCAGCCCGCGGTGTCGCTGCCTGTGCAGATGCTACTCTGCCTGTGCTCGCCACGCCCTGGCGCTCCCAGCTTCGGATCACGTCCTGCGCGTTCAGACACAACCGGTTGGAGAGCGTGGGCGGGGGCAAGGGCGCGCCCACGTGCTCCTGTGGCTCTGCAGGGAGGACGCGACAGCCCTCGCTGTCGCTGTCACTGTCGCTGTCACTGGACCCGACGCCCTGGAGCCAGCTGCACTCGCCCGGAAACAGAGCCTTGAAGGCGTCTGTGCCGCAGCCGTCCAGCGCGGTGCGCCGGGGCTCCTGCACGAACGGATAGAGGGGGGAGTCAGCAAAACAGAGGCTCTCAAGGCTCCAGTTTCTCGGCTCGTTCCCGGCGCAACGCACCCGGCCGCGCTGCATCTGGAAGAACGGGTACGGTCCACCGGGCTGGTTGAGCGCCAAAAGGTCTTTGAGCTGCCCTGTGGCTGCGCATCTGCGCGCCGGGAGCGGTGCGGAAAAGTGGTGCTCAGAAAGTGCTTTCGGCTTGCCGGCGCACACCGCGCGCGCGAGCGCACACGCACCCGTCTCCCGGCTTGTCTAGGCTGGAGTCTGAGCGCGCGCCGCTGGCGGTGTTGGTGTCGGTGTTGGGAACCGGCGTGGGCTCCTCTCCCTCCGAGTCGGTGGGTGGGGCGAGTACCGCCGCCGCAAGCTCCTGCCACCCCGCAGCCTCCGCGTCGCACAGCTCCCAAAAGCCGCTCTCGCTCTGCTCAGATACGCGGCGCGCGCGGTGCGTCAGCGTCGTAGCGCACGAGAGAGCAGTCGCGTCGCGCACCCTCGCCAAGCGGTGGCTCGCCGGACCCACTTGAAGGCCCTTGACCAGCTCCATGGCGGCCTAGGCGCGGCCTGCAAAGCCGGCGGCAGGCACGCTCCAAGAAGGACGCCCAGACGTTTGTCCTCGGAAGCGCGACACTTGTGGCTCCAAAGGCTCTCTCTCCAAAACAAGCGCCGCAAGGCGCAACCAGCTGCTGGAGGAGCTTCGCTCGGGGCTGGGCACAGCGAGGGCAGAGGTGCGCGGAAATGAAACTGTTCGAATTCTGATATTCTGTATGTTCGACGACTGCCTGTACCGGCAGGAATGTCTGAGGACCTTGGGCCCCGCTGCAGCTCGTTCCGGCACGCAGGCTGAGACCGGCGTGGCTGCGGGAGCAGCGGAGTATGGTCCCGCTTGGTCGACGTCGCCGAACTTCCGCACTACCTCTGTCATGCCTGCTGGTCGCCGCAAGGCTCCGCGATTCCACTCCCCACAGCAACGCATGTATCACACCCGTCCTCCGTATAGCACGCGCGGTCGCCACCGCGTCACGTTGCTCCTGGGGACAAAACCCAGCTGGTTGCCCGCACGCACCATCGCACCCTCCCTCCAAACACGCCCCTGCTCGCCTCTCGCCCCAGCCGTGCACGCCCTCGGTGCCCTCCGTGCGCTCGCTCAGGCCGCCGTGGAGGCGGCCTGCAGCGCCTTGAGCCGATTCAGGCGCTGCTTGAGGTCCTCATCGCTGGCGCTGCCGGAGCTGCCCCCGCTACCCTTGCCTCCAGCCTGACCGCCAGCGCCGCCACCGAAGGAAGAGCTGCCGGCCTTCATGACGCAGTAGACGGCAGAGCCCCCGACCAGCGCCCCCACAAAGAGCCCGCTAGTTGCTGCGCGGTTGCGCTGGTCTCTCAGCACCACGTTATCATAAGCCACAGCCTGCGCCACCGCAGCCTTCACAGCCTGCGCTTCGACAGCCTTGGCGCCAGCCTCCGGCGCATGCTCTGCGCCCAGCAGCCGACGAGGAGACAGCGCAGCAGCCGCGCTGCTTAAAGCAAACAGCAAAAGCAGCAGCAGAGACCGGCGCAAGAGCGCCATCAGAACCTCCAAGGCGGAGAGAATGGGTGCGTGGAGCGGTGGAGGGACCACCTCACAACCACCGACCACCACCATCTAACGTACGGCGTTAGTTGTTTGTTTAGGGTGCGCCGACCCACACGACAGGCCGCTCATCAGTGCCCTCTCCGCTGCTCCCGTCTAACCTGCTCGCTCGGTGCGCATGTCCGCCCTCGCCCGCGCTTTGGCGCACGACGAGGGCGTGGAGCTGTCCGAGGCGGACACGGATGACGTGAGCGACTATGCGAGCGACGCAGAGCACGCTCGCCGCGAGCGCGCCCAAGAAGAAGCCTGGCTGGCGGAGGAGGAGGAGCAGGCGCACCTGTTCATCAGCCGCCTTCCGCCGCTGCACCTGTGCACTCCTTGCGGCCGTGAGCCGGCTCTGCCTGCCAAGGCGCCCGGCGCGCCCCGTGTGACGCTAGTGCTGGACCTTGACGAGACGCTGGTGCACTCGAGCTTGGAGGCGCCGGGTGTGGGCGGTGGGGCCGACTTTAGCTTCCCCGTGGACTTTGAGGGCGCATTGCACACGGTGTACGTGCGGCGTCGGCCCGGACTGAAGGCGTTCTTGGAGCACGTGTGCACACGCTTCGAGGTGGTGTTGTTCACGGCGTCCCACCCGTCGTACGCTAACCCATTGCTGGACACCATCGACCCGGCCCGACGCTTCTTCGTGCACCGCCTCTTCTTCGACAGCTGTCTGCTGGTGGAGAGCACGTACGTGAAGGACCTCAGCGTGCTGGGCCGCGACCTGGCCACAACTGCCATCATAGACAACACACCTCAGGCGTACGGCTTCCAGCCTGAAAACGCAGTCCCCATCCCCTCCTGGTTCCACCAAAAAGACGACACACAGCTGTCCGCGCTGCGCCCGGTGTTGGACGAGCTGCAGGGCGCCCCGGACGTGCGACCGCTGCTTCAGCGTCGGTTCGGCACGTCTGCAAAGGCTGCGGCTGCGGCTGAACGCGCCTTCGCTGCCGCGCTGGCGGACCTGTCGGCGGCGGCGGAAGGGGCCGCTCAAGGGCTGCAGGAGATCGCGGAGGAGGAGGAGGAGGAGGCGACAGCTGTGACGCCTGATAGCGCCACCGCGGCGATTGCGGCCATGGCGGCTGACGGCGCGCGCCGGGCGGTGGACGAGGCGGCGCAGCGCCAGACCAACACGGCTGAGCTGAAACTCGCTGCGCAGCGATTGGCAGACACCGCATCAGCAGCATCAGCAGCGGCAGCGGCAGCGGCAGCAACATCCAGCTCTGCAGTTGCCGCTGCAGTACCTCAGGCTCAGGTGGCCCCTCCTGCGGGCCAGCCGCCCCCCGCCACGCGCCTCATCGCGGCTGCCGTGCAACAAGCCGCCGCCAGACCAACGCAGCCCCCCTCGCCTGTGCTGCCGCCCCGAAGCGAGCCAGAGGCTGTGGACGACGACACTGGAGCGAGCACTGACGCCAGCGCTGCTGGCACTGGGCGTCGCGCATGGCTCACGTGGCAGCCGCCGGCGGAAGATGGAAATGCGGCGGCGGCGGCGATGTCGGACCGCGTGGATGCGGCGCCAGCAGCCGTGGTGGTTACGCCGCCCACGCAACCTCCTCCTTCTCAGACAGCGCCAGCGCCAGACACTGCTCCTGCTCCAGCCCCTGCTCCTGCTCCTGCTCCTGCTCCTGCTCCAGCTCTTGCGGTTGCGGCTGCGGCTCCTAAGCCGCGGCCGGACGCATCTCCGGCGGGGCCGAGCATGGCTGGACGGGCAGCCTGGAGAGCCTTGAGCATTGCGTCCGCCGCTGCTTCCGTTGCCACCACAGCTGGCGTGTCCGCTCTCTCCGCCTCTGCGCGCATCGCGGGCGCGGCAGCCGCATCCGCTGGAGCCGCCACGTCATCCGCCGTGAGCGGAGCGCAGGAGGCGGCTGGGTGGGCGCTGGCTGCTGCGCACGCTGCGCAAAGCGCCGCCGCCGCCGCCCAGCGAGCCGCCCGCGCGCCCGCGCCGCCCGCGGCGCCGCCCGCAGCGCCGCGCGCGGTGCCGCCCGTGCGCACCGCAGTCGCAGCGGCTCCAGCGCCCTCGACGCCCCCGCCGCCGCCGCCGCCGCCGCCTGCGGTGCCGCCTCCGCGCGTCTCCGGCCTGCCCGCGCCGCCCCGCGCCGCCGCCGGCTCTCGCGCCGGCTTTGCGGCCTTCACCCCCAGCGCCGTCTCCGCCCTTGGAGACTGGACGAGCGACGACGGAGGACGCACCTGGCGAGCCCGCCAGGCACCATCCATGAGGCCTGCTCTACCGATGCCGCCACAGGCGCCTTCGCAACGCCGAGTGAAGCCTTCTGCAGATGGAACCAAAGTTGTTGTCATCGGAGAGCTGACGCCTGGAGGTGTGCGCGGTGCGCCGGGAGCGACCCCAGGCGTTGGGTGGGCCACCATGGACGGAGGACGCACGTGGCGTCGTGCGGGCGATGTGACGCTCAAGCAGAGCAGGAGGGAAGGACTCAGAAACATGGCGATGCAGGCTGCCGCGGTGCTGGTTGCCGCTCTTCTGCTCACGCTTCTCGCCGGCGGAAAACAGGCGCCTGCATGGCTGCGATAAAGCCGCTCGAAGATGTGCGATATGCGCCCCCTGAGATGAATGACGCAATGCAAACGTGCGTCGGTGCGTGCGACTCGTCACCCTGTTCGACTGCGCATGGCACTTGTTGTCGCCCTGGAATGACCGTCTCCGCGCGCGCCACGCGGCTGGGCGCCTGCAATGCGGCGCGGCGAGCGGCGCACCGCTCCACAAGAGCGGTGCCTCCACCCTTGGCGTCGCGCGGAAGCCGATGTGCTGCAGAGCACCCGCGGCGCGCAGCCGCGGGCGCTCGACTGCTGCTGGAGCAACAGGAGGCTGCCGCAGCGCACGCAGAGACGGCGGCGCAGATCTCCTTGACTCCGCTGCTGGCAGATGAGGAACTGCCGCCCTCGCCGCCTCTACCTTGGGCCCCACCGCCCGGGTTGCAAGGCGCCTGGGGCTCGCTGCCGCCGCGCGTACGCGGGCTGTTGCTGTTGAACGTTATGACCATATTGTTTGGGTCCAACATTGCCATAGTGAAGGGCGCGCAGGAGAGCCTGGGGCCCTTAGCCTTCAGTGCTGGCCGCTTCACTCTGGCAGCAGCCGCGTTTTCGCCTCTGTTGGCGCGCGTCGACGCTCCCACTCGCGCCAGCGGCCTGGAGCTGGGTATTCTCGCCGCCGCTGGCTATGCCGCTCAAGCCTGGGCCCTCACAGCAACCTCCGCTTCACACACCGCGTTCCTGAGCAGCGCTACCGTGCTTCTGGTGCCCCTCATCGCCGGCTTCATGGGGCGGCCGATACCGCTGCGCACCTGGGGCGCCACCGCTGTTGCCATGCTGGGCATTGCCGCGCTGGAGCTGGGCAGCGCTGGAGCCTCAGATAGCGCCTTTGTGGGGGACCTGGCGGCCCTTGCGTCGGCCGCTTTGTTCGCTGTGCAACTGATCCGCACGGAGTACCACGTTGGGCGGTTGGGAACGAACGGCGCGCCGACGCTGATCGCAGCGCAGCTCGCCACGCTCGCCGCGTGCTTCGGCTGCGCTGCGCTGCTGGACTGGAAAGTGAGTGGGGGTGTTTTCCAGTGGGATGCAGAGTCGCTGAAGGGGTTGCCCTATCGGGAGTGGGTCTTCACGGGACTGATCAGCACCGCCGGAACGCTGTGGCTGGAACTGGAGGCTTTTAGGGATGTGAGCAGCACGGATGCTGCGCTGGTGTACGCTTCTGAGCCGGTGTGGGGGGCACTGACGGCATATATGTTGCTCGGGGAGCGGTGGGAGGGGAGCACCTGGGTCGGGGCCGCGCTCATCTTGGCGGGCAGCGTGTACGGACAGACATTAGGGGAGGAAGATGACAAGGACAAGAGGCCATGACTAGGGAGGTGATGAGAAAAGCGCGTTGGACGCATGCAGTGAGAGCTTAGGAGATACAGAACCATACTACGGCTTTGCAAACTCGGATCCTCCTTTGGCCACGCGGACGCGCTTGTAGGACTCTCGGTCTTGGTTTAGGAGGTTGTAACCAGTTAACCACTGCTTGCGTAAACAGTACTCGCCACTGCGTCTTCTTATCCTCCTCAGCAGCAGCGCTCATGTGCCGTCGGCACCGCTGGGCCGTACGCCACGGCGCGGAATGCCTGTGAGGAGGCGTGGGCAAAGTCAACACAAGAGCATGTGGGCACGGGCTCACAGCACAGCGCTCTCCTTCTGCGTCTGCCCGTCAAGCAATACATCAGAGCACGCACCTGGTACCGGCACGTACGCCTGCTGGGGCGCGTTGGTGATGAGGTTGTAGCCGTGCGTGTCGCTGCGCGCGGCTGCAGAGGCAGCCTTGACAGACGCACGCTCCCCAGCCTCTGCGTCTGCAGCTGCCAGGCGAGCGCCTGCGCTGCCCGCCGCGTACTGGTTGCAGATGGGGTCGTAGGGCACGCCCGGCGCGTTGAGGTGCGTTGACAGCTTGTGTCGTCGCTCGCGCTCCTCGGTCAGGCTGTCCGCCTTGCTCCAGGGCGCCTCCTCAACAGCGCCTTGTCGCTTCGCCTGCAGCTTGGCTGCTGCGGCGGCACGCTGCGCCGCGTCTTCCGCGGCGGGGTCGACGCGCGCGAAGCGGGTCGCGGCGTCAGCATAGGCGGGCGCGCCCGGCTGCGCCGCCACTGGGCCGCCCTGCTGCTGGCGCACGTCCGACACCTTGGTGCGGTGGTGCGGCACTACGGGCGCCTCCACGCCCGGCTGGCTGGGCACCCCCGCGCCGCCAGGGCTCACCGTGCCGGGGCCACGGTGGAAGGGCAACACCGGAGCCTCAACGCCCGGCTGGCTGGGCACGCCCGCGCGGTGAGCAGGCTGCATAGGCTACACGGAGGGACTACGTTTGGACACGGATTGACACATGGTATGACGTGGCACTGAGCTCACCACCTCGACGTGCTGGGCGTGCTGCTGGTGAACTCGGAGAGCTGAAAGGCGTGACGCACGTCCACTTTGGCCTTCCGGCGTCCGACCACGAAAGCCACACCCGCACAGGCGGCCACGGCGGCCAGCACGAACAGCACCAGCGCCGCCAGCGCGCCGCCGGTTATTTTCTTGTCGCCGCGCCAGATGACCCTGGAGGTGTTCCCCGCAGGCGAAAAGCCGCCCAGAAAGGCGTCGTACGTCCCGCAGGGCGTGACGGAGACATTCATGTCTGTGAACGAGTTGTACGCTGAGCTGTGCGCAGCCACGAAGCACTCGTCGTTGAGCTGGCGCACCGCCGCCGCCGAGCCCTGCGCCGCGCTGACCCACGAGTCGCTGTGGTTGAGCCCGCCGCCACCGCCAGAGAGACCCACCAGCGCTTCCGTGGCACGCAGCTGCACTGCGGTCACCATGGACGCGCAACATCCGATGCGCTTCCAGTAGGCGCATCGCACGCTCACGTCTGGCGACGTGCGCTGCGCCGCCAGCTGGGCCAGCTGCGTGCCTGTGTCGCCCAGCACGCCCGTGAAGGCCATGCAGTAGGTTCCCGCCGCGTTTCGCGCGCAGGGCAGGTGGGTGGGCGAGGCGAGCGCGGGCAGCAGGCTGTTGAACGCCGTCTCGGCCAGAGCGCCCGCCGCGGCGCCGGACTGGTCGAACACGCTCGCGAAGTATTCCCGGTCGCACCCAGCCGCCACGAACGCGGTGGTGAAGCTCCGTACGGTGCCCAGACAGCCTCGGTCGCAGGCGCCCGCCGCAGGGAGGCACGCCGCAACAGAAGAAGTCAGCCAGGCTGGTGAGAAGTCGATCCCGCGGTCTGTTGACAGCTTCATGCACGCGGCGCTGTAGTTGACGCGCGCGGACGATGGCGCATTCATCACAGCCGCGAAGGCTGACACCACGTCGATCCCCTCATCTGAAGAGCTGCTGACTGAGTTGCCGTCCACCAGGCCCAGACACTGTGCAGTGGCCTCCACGTTGACGCCGGCTGAAACCAGCCGCGGGAGGACAGGGAGGATGAGGCAGCGCAAGAGCTCTGCTGCATTGCCCAAGTCAATCATTGACGACTGGAAAAAAGGATCCAAAGTGCTGGAGAAGGCGTCTATGCAGGCGTCGCAGGTAGAGGGAGGCAGCGGCACCGCGTTGTTGGGAGAGCTGCAGGCTACGGCGACTGCCTGCACGTTGACGTGCGTCAAGTCGGGGCAGTCCAACGCCGCTGCCACGCGTGCCACAGCGAGCAGCAGGGCTGCGGTGCGCCACGCGCGCGCCATGACGCACAGCGGGCGCCAGCGAGCAAATGTGGAGTAGGAGAGAAGTTCGAGGCGAGGTTGCTTGCCTGGAGCACTGCGCAGCGCTGTCTCGTCGCTCTCGACCAGCCGGTCCTTTCAGCAACAGCCCCCCTCGCAGCCGTACAGCTCATCCAGCATAACTCCACGCTGCAGGTGGGGCGTGTGTAGTGCGTCTAGGCTGAGGACTACTGCGCCGCACCGTGGGGCCTGTGAGAGCGCACGCAGCGCGGACGCGCCTGCGCGGCGGGCAGCGCCGCCGCTGCGCGCACACGGCGAGCAGCATAGATGAACCGAAGGGCGAAGAAACTGAGATAGTGCGGGACTGGCGGACTGCGGCGGGTCGCGGCGGGTTTCGCAGTTTCGCCTGTTTCGCCACGCTCAGCACAGAAAGCACGCAGAGACCTACATGCACTGATGCACCGATAACTTAAACTCGATGCCTGATGCGCCGCGGGGCTCAGACTCCGTCAGCCCCGATCTGGTCCGACACCAGTGCCCCGCGCGTCACGCCCTCCTTGGTGCTCACGGGCGCGCGCTGTGCGGCTGAGCTGAGCGCGTTGTGGACGTGGCGGATGGCCATTGCGAGGAAAATGAAGGAGTACACGGCTGTGAGGCAAGCGAGGGAAGAGTCAGTCAAGAGAGAGCGGTGTGTAGAAACCAAGAGGCCTCCTCGCCTGTGAGTACCGCCAGCCAAATGGTGAGGTCGTCATTGGACATGAGGGGCAGCTTGGCGGTTGGCGCGGAAGCGGATGCTGTGCCAAGCATGGCGTTGCCGACGGCCACTGGGGTTGCTGACAGGCCCGTCACCACCGAAGCTGCGCCGTTGGGCGCCGTGAACGTGCTCACCGAGGTGGCCATGGTGAGCTGCCCCAGCGGACAGCCCGTGAAGGGCGAGCCCGCGAACGGCGTGACACATGCCAACCCCGTGCACCCCTGCGGCAGCAGCTTGAAGCTGGGCGCGTTGGCCGCCTCCAGCACGCGCGCTGACGCGCCGCCGAACGGCTGCGCGACGCTGCAGGGCCAGGAGGTGCACCCCGTGTTCACCGCAGTCGATGTCGAAAACGCGTCCAGGCTTGCGTTGCTGCCTAGCGTCACGGCCGGACCCGCAGTTCCGGGCGTGGCCGTCCACAGCAGCACACCCAGGGGCGAAGCGCCGGAGACGCTGGCCGAGATGAGTGCCGAGAACCCCCCGGGTGTAAGCAGAACTGTTTCGGGGAGGGTGACCTGCGCACAGCGCAGGTAGATGGAAGGATAGCCACCCACCAGGGCGGTGCCTGCTGCGTCGCTGAAGTTGCATGCAGTGGCTGTGACGGAGAAGCCGATCTGGGCGGAAAAGGCGGTGTTCACACCGCCGCTGCTGGAACCCGCTACGCGGTTGTGCGCCGGCTGTGCGAAACCGTCGGGGTAGTTGCTGTCCGGCTGCAGCTGGTAGGTGAAGGCGGTCGTGGTTGTGCCCACCACGTTGAGAGTCAGGTCGTAACCTGGATCATGGGTAAGACCAGTCAGACAGTCAGCCCCGCCCGCTGGTACCGTGCTGACTGGCAGCACGTACCCGGCACCTCGTGCGGCGTCACCGAGAACCCCCCAGGCGCGGTGCACTGCAGCGCCACGGTGATGTTACCCGGCTTGGAGTGCGGCACGCTCAACAGCAAAGGACTATTGCTCAGGTAGTTGCCGTCGAACGGAACTGCGCGCAGCCACTCAGCGCTGCACACACAGAGAAGCAGAGCAGAGGTGTGTGACCGAACGGTGAGCGAGAGAGTGACCAAGAAGTGACTGCAAAAATGGTTGCTTCTCGGTCCCCGTCAGTCCCTCTCTTTCCCTCTCACGCACCGTAGCCACCCGCGCCGCCGGGGCTCACGCCCGGCATAGAAGGCAGTCGGAAGGACAAGTGCGCGCCCACGGAGCGAGCCAGCAGCGCCAGCAAGGCTGAGCGAGCGCGGCGGCCGCATCGCGGCACACGAACACAAGGCATGCGTGCTTCTTTAGGAGCTGCGCACGCGCGCCGAGTGGGTGGCAGGAGAAGCGCTGGAAGCACCACAGACGGGGAGTGCGTAGGCTTTTGGAACTTCAGTGCCGTGTTGTACGAAGAAGTACTGCATGCTATCGTACGACAAAACGGACTTGTCGAGCGCCTGGCAGCGAATCTGTTTGGCAACTGCGCCAAGACGCCCAGCAGCGCACAGGGCGTGTGAGAGCTCCGCTGGTGTGGTGCTGCATGGCGTGCAGTCGCAGTCGCTGCGCTCTGCTGGCTGCGCTCGCCGCCGCGCCGCTGATCCGCGGCCTGCCCAACGGCGCGGGCAGCTGCAACGTGGAGGGTGCGTGGTTGACTTGCTGCTGTGGCTCTTCAACAGCTCTGACCCCACCACGTCCCCTTCTCTCTCAACAGAGGTGCACGGCACGCACGTTCGCGGCGGTGGTAACCTGCAGCTGCTGCTGCCGTCCAGCTACGACAGCTCTCAGGCTGGGAGCGCTGTGAGCGTGACGCTGTCGTGCGTGTCTGCCGAGTGCGCAGCCTCGGCAAGCAACGGTTTCCTGCTTAGCCCGCTGGACGCATCCGGCGCGCCCGCAGGCACGCTCACTGCGCTGTCGCCAGGCACGTGCTAGGCTGCGCGGCTTTGCAGCCCGTTCCTGCGCGCAGGCGCTGAGCTGTTGCGCCCCCGCGGGCGGCGCAGGCACACGAGCCGTGACGGACCCGTTGTGCTCCTCCGCGCGCACGCACGCCTCTCCGCTGGCTACGTCCAGCTGGTCGTTCAGTTGGGCGCCCGGAGGCACAACCGGCGTGGTGACGTGGCACTCTGCGGTGGTCGTGGGCTTCTACACCTCCTACCTCCTCACCGCCTGCTTGCCTGACGCCGCCACCGACGCGGCTGCGCCCTCCGTGGCCACGGAGCACGCAGGCCACGGGCGCCGTCGCGGGCTGAGGATGGACGGGATGGCAATGTCCTCTGACACCGCCCCTTCTTCTGCAGCACTCGACTCGCTCACTGTTTGCGCCCCGGGAAACGCCAGCGCCGCGCAAGCGCAGCACGGCCACGCAGGACACGGGGGCATGGCGAGCGCATGGTTTGTGAGCGCGGACTGGTCGGCGGAGGCGGTAGTGCCGGGCGCAGTGATCAACAGTCCTGGAGCATTCGCGGCTGTGTTGTTCGTGTCGTTCGCACTGGCTGCGCTCACCAGCACGCTCAGCGCCGCAAACTTGCCTGGGGAGATTGCGTCGGAGCGGAGAGGGGAGTGTTGGGCAGGCAGACGACAGGCACGCATTGCAGCGGGCGTGGTTGCGCGAAATGCGCTGCACTACGCAGCCATGTTTCTGGCCATGACCTTCTCCCTGTGGGTGTTGCTCGCGCTGGCGGCGGGACATGGCGCCTCTTACCTGCACCGTGCAGCGCAACGACAGCCGTTGGCTCGCTTGTCAACCTCTGTGTTGAAGCCGCTGATTGCCTAAAAAAAGCCACGACTCGTTCATATTTGAACCACTGTCGCGCATCATGCGCAGTCGCACGCGGTCCGTACCCCCGCCGCCGCCCCGTTTTCAGCTGCACAACAGCTCTGCGGGGTTTCCTCAGAAGGCACCCCCTGAGCCATCATCGCGCGCTCTGAGTTCCCCCCCCCCCCCCCCCC
>Ga0208951_1000458_pt1 | contig 18711 bp, 23 predicted proteins | sample GreLakmeMI27MSRF_FD_187702 | JGI IMG/M metagenome (GOLD analysis project Ga0208951, IMG submission 187702) | Freshwater lentic microbial communities from great Laurentian Lakes, MI, USA - Great Lakes metaG MI27MSRF (SPAdes) | ecosystem: Environmental > Aquatic > Freshwater > Lake | place: Great...
GCAAGAACCTGCTTCGCTGCGCGCTGGACGTCAGCTCCAGCTTCGCCGGCAGCTGGTACGAAGCGAAGTAGGCTGAGAGGGAGTGCAGCAGGCTAGGGAGGCTAGTGGTGGAACCTCTCCGTCATAGATCTAGACGAATAAGCGCATATTCGAAATCTTATTGTGTGTGTGCGTTCGTTCACTGTGCATTCAGGAGCAGCTGCGGGCGTTTGGGGAGGCTGAGCGCTTTGCTTCGCATGCGCAGGCGGAGGATGCCCGTGCCCAGCGGGCACTGGGAGCCCATGATGATGGACTCGCTGACGCCAACGATGTCATCTGTTCGTCCGTGAATGGCCGCGTCGAACAGGTGGTCTGGGAAAGGAGGGTCAGAACCCAGTGTTTCTCGCTCGCAGCGCTTGCGTGCACACCCGTCGTCTTCTCAAACGAGGCGAGCATGAGCACGCTGTCCTTCATCTTTGCCATACCAAAGCGGGTGATCCCCAGCACCTCGCCCTTGTACGTCATGACGTCTGCGAGCAACATGCTGCGCGGGTTTGCTGTCAGCGCAAGTGCAAATGCAGGCGCTACAGTCTGCTACGCACCTGTGCCGCACATCGATGCTCATCCCGTGTGCCTGCATCGTGGCATTGATCTCGTGGATGATGCTGGAGCGTGCGGCCTCGATGCCCAGCGTGCGCTCAGCCTCCATCACATGGTTAGTCTTGGTCTCCACAGCCTTCACGCCCTCCGTGCCCATCACCGCCTGCAGGTTCGTGCCCTCCACCAGCAGGTTGTAGCGCCCACCGCCCAGGTCGTTGATAACCGCACGCTCGACGGTGGGGATGCCCTGCACAATAACCTTCTGCAGTGCGACGCTGAGCGTCTGCAGCGTGAAAACCTGCTTCAGGCGGTCCGTGTCGGGGGGGTAGACGTGGATCACGGAGTCATTGACCACGCGCAAATTTACGGGCTTCAGCTTCAGCTTGGGAGTGCTCAGGATGGCGGCCGCCACGGAGGCGGTAGTGGTGGACAGCTGCAGCGCCCGGATGGTCTTGGCGTTCAGCTTCATCTTCACGTAGCAGGTGCCCGCGCACAGCTTTTGCGAAATCTCTTCCACAATCTGGCCCAGCACAGTCTTCTCCAGCCGCCCCTTCACAATGCGCGCAGCCTTGACGTCAGTGTCACACTCCAGCTGGCAGGTGATAATGGGGGTGCTGATGTTATTAGCTGCGTTGATGATCTCCTTGATGCGGGGCACGCCGAGTGTCACATTCATGCTCGCCACTCCCGCAAAGTGGAACGTCTTCAGCGTCATCTGCGTGCCCGGCTCCCCGATGGACTGCGCGCCAACCGCGCCGACAGCCGTGCCGGGCTCCGTTTTCTTGAGCAAGTAGCGCGCAAAGGCGCGCTCTACAAAGGCATGCAGCTGTGGCAAAGCGAGCCCCTCAGCGCTGCAGCCGCGTGTGCGCTTCAGCTCCTCCTGCAGGAAACGGGACACCCGGTCTTTGAAGAGCTCTGTCACGGGCGGGGAGCCGTCCGAGTCGGGGCGAGCAGCCGGAGTGAACATGGCGACCACCCCAAGAGTAAGCGCCACCGCCTCCTCTTCTGTGCACTGTATTGAAGCCTCGCCCCGCCCGCGAGGCACCTCTGCGCACGTCTGTATCGCCGCGTCGCGTCAGCACGGGGCGCCGCAGCTGGCGTGCAAAAGCTGCGTGCGCACCCGCATGAGCAGACGACGGAAGTCGACGGGTGAGCCGTCCTTGCCCTCCATGCTCACGGGGTCCAGCCCGTCGTCGCCATACACCAGCTGCACGATGACGCCCGTGGAGTTGCGCACCGTGTTGTCATACTGCGCCACCAGGAGGCGTGACGCGGCGTTCAAAGGCGCGCAAGAGGAAACGCACCTGGATGAACAAATCCTCCAGCGCCTTCATCAGGCGCCGCGACATGTAGCCCGTCTCGGCCGTCTTGACTGCCGTGTCCACCAGGCCCTCGCGGCCGCCCATGGTGTGGAAGAAAAACTCGGTGGCTGAGAGGCCAGTGAAGAATGAGTTGCCCACAAAACCCTTAGCGCCCGGTGTGCGCTCGCCCCGCCGGAAGTGGGGCAGCGTGCGGTCGAAGAAGCCTGCGGGTGGGAGGCAGGAGTGAGCACAGCACCTGAATAGAGTTTGCAAAGACACTCAGAACGCACCGTCGTTGATTCGCGAGCCGCCCACGGCCTGCTGCCCCACGCACGCCACCATTTGACAGATGTTGATGGTGGAGCCTTTGGAGCCGCAGAGCGCCATGATGAGCGGACTGTTGTGCCTGGGCAACTGCTCCAGACACACGTTGCCAGCCACCTCTCGCACGCGGCTTAGCACCCCTAGGATGCTGCTCTCCAGCGTTTGCTCAGCGGTACAGCCGGGCAGCAGCTGCAGCTGGCCCTCCCGGAACTGTGAGATGAGGCGCTCACATTCCTCATACCCCTCATTAACCTGGAATGCGAGGGCGCAGCGTCAGCGCGCACGGCAGCGGCATGAGCGCAGCACGGATTGTTGGGCACACCTGCCGCTCTTTCTCTCGGATGAGGCGCTCGTCGGGTGTGACGTCGTTGATCCCAATGCTGAAGCCCCGTGACCCAATGAAGCGCGCGCTGAGCTTCGCCAGCCGGTTCATGGCGTTGCCCGCAACCTCGGGCGAGTAGTCGCTGGAGAGGACGTAGAATAGGCCAGCCTTGTTGCCAGAGCCCAGGGTCACCTTTCCCAGGCGGCCGGAGAGCAGCTCGCTGCCGCGAAAGCACACGAACCCCTCGTTGATGCACATCTGGCGGCCGCGCTTGGTGTATGCCTTTTCCTCCAGCTCCAGGTTCACAAACACGCTGCATTGCAGGTTTGGTCTCACCAGCACGCCGAACAGCTGCTTGCCCGTCCAGAGCTCCACTGGCCGCAGGATGGTGGGCGCCGGCAGGTCTATGTGCTCCAGTGCGTCGCCCATGAAAGAGCAGAGTAGCGAGAAGCGGGCGCGGTCGAAGAAGCAGTCCTTGGAGGTGAGGAGGTAGGAGGCAGTCAGGAAATCCTGAGTCGCCGCAATCAGGATCTCCCCGTTCTTGGGGGTGCACAGGTTCTGCTGCACGCCCATCAGCGTAATCGCCTCTGCCCGTGCCTCCTCCGTCTGCGGCACGTGAATGTTCATCTCGTCGCCGTCAAAGTCGGCGTTGTAAGGGGTGCAGACGCACTCGTTGAAACGCAGCGTGCGCCACTGCATGATGCGCGCACGATGCGCCATGATTGACATCTTGTGCAGCGACGGCTGGCGGTTGAAGAGCACCACGTCCCCGTCCTCTAGGTGGCGCTCAACCACGTCGCCATATTTGAGCTCCGCCGCCACGCGCTTGCGGTCCCCGTACTTCAAATACTGCTTTCCGCCAGACGTGAAGAGCACAAAGTTGGCACCCGGGTGCACAGCCATGCCGTTCTTCACCCGCCTGCGCAGCTTCTCGATGTTGTGCTTGCACACGCGCTCCGGGAACGTCAGCGTCTTGGCTACATGCTCCGGCACGCCAACCTCGTCAATGCGCAGGTTTGGGTCGGGTGAAATGACCGTGCGGCCACTGAAGTCGACGCGCTTGCCAGACAGGTTGCCCCTGAAGCGGCCCTGCTTCCCCTTCAGCCGCTGCACAAAGCCGCGCAGGGGCTTGCCGGGCGTCTGGTACGCCTGCGGCACGCCTGGCATCTCGCTGTTGATGTAGAGGGCGCACTGGAGTTGCAGGAAGTCCCAGTTCTCCATCAGGTTGTTGATTGCAAGCCCCTTCTCCAGACCCTGCCGCAGCACGTTGTTCACCTGCAGAAAAGGCGAGGGCCCTCGAGCGTTAGCGCCGCGGATTCTGCAGACGGGCCTTGACGCGCCTCGATGATCTGCATGAGCTTCATTGTCAGGTCATCCTCGTTGCTTCCCGCAGAGTCCATCTCGACTGAGGGACGGATGCAGACCGGCGGCACGGCCAGGTGCGTCACGATGAGGTGCTCCGGCCTGGGATGCAAGCGAGCTCAGCGTTGCAGCGTCGCGGAACGGCGCTCAGATGGCGCACCGGTCGTGGATGTCCAACAAGTCGCAGTCCTCCTGAGTGATGCGCTCTAGCAGGCCCAGCACGCGGATGGGGTTCAGGTCTTCCTGCACCTTGGCCAGGTTGGGGCGCAGCGCGTCGTTGCTCTTGAGAGCCTCGTCAAACTCGCTCACAAAGGACTCCTGCTGTGCGCGTCAGCCACCCACGCACGCCCCCGCTCGAGCGGCGATGGGATGCGCACCAGCAGGTCGGAGTTCTTGCTGTACTTGTCGTGCACAACCTTCATGGAAGAGCCGGCACGTTTCACAATGCCTGAACGCGGCACCGCCTCTCAGCGCAGCGGTAGCGCCAGAGCGCGCGCGGCGTTTGCAGGCGCGCACCCTGCGCAGCCCCGCAGAATGGGCACATCTTGAAGCGCTTGCAGCGCTCCTGAAGCTTCTTGAACAGCGCTCGGCGCGTATTCACCTGGTGCACGCGTCAGCTCCGCGCGCACCCGCAACTGTAATGCGCACCTCTGTGCGCGGGCTGCGCAGGCGGCGTAGGTACGTCCTGCGCTCCTCCTCGGGCACCATGACGCGGGCGCACGTCTTGCAGACACACTGCAGTATGGCGATGACGTGCTTGAAGTAGCCCACGTGGAAGATGGGCAGCTCCAAGCGTATGTAGCCTAAGCGAGCCGCGGTGGGTGAGCGTAGTGGCAGAGGCTGTGCGGCAGAACGCACCATAGTGGCCGCCGCAGTCCGCCAGCTTCCCTTTGCACGTCTGGCACTCGCCCTTCTTGTCCGTCGTACCCTGCGTGTACACACGAGCATCAGGACGTGCACTACGGGGCCGCCGCGGCGTGGCGGTGGCGTGCCAGGCGTGGGTCCAGGATGCCATTCCGTAGCGGTGTGCGCTGCGGCATCTGGTACAGGTTACGCTCGAAGACGTGGAACTCGGCGACGCGCTGTATCTCCTGGTTGCTCATCAGGCCGAAGCGGATGCTCTTGCTGTGAGCGGTGCACGTTAGACGCGAGAAAAGGCGGCTCTGCACAGGTCGCCGCACATCTTAAGTGGCGCAACAACCACCGCCAACGGCTCGCGTGTCAATCTGATCTCCGCGCCCTGCTCCGCGCGCGCCATGCGCGCGTCCATCGGAGGTCAGCAGGCGACGCCAAGCCAGCTGTTTCGGCGTAAGCCGGTTCTTCAGCTGCAGCCGAAAGGGAGAGGGCAGGCGGAGGCAGCGGCAGTGCCACACTCGAACAGAACAACAGATAGAATACGGAACGCTGTGTGCGTGCTGCGCTGCTGCGTGCACACGTGCTGCTTCGTACGCTCCGATGACGGCTCAAACACGTATTGTTCGACCGTCGTTCGAGTCTATCGCTATCTTCGTCAGTCGACGGTTCTTTTCAAAGCCCGCCGTCGGCGACTCTGTACAGGAGTCCAGCCAAGATGGTGACGCCTCTGGTGAAGGTGCGTGTGGGGCAGGCGTGGAGCGCGGAAAGTGCAGCTGCGCAGTGCGCCTTGCTCGCCGGGGATCATGCAACGCGGGGCACGCGCCGTGACTACTGCTTTCCTGGCGTGCTGTGAGCGCAGGCGCAGCCTGTCGCTAGGAGGCTGCGCAGCGAAGCTGCGAATGAGGAATGGAGTGCTGACACGGCGCTGCGCCGCCTCACACAGCACAAGATTGTCAAGAAGCGGCTGAAGCCCTTCCTGCGCAACCAGTCGGACATGAAGCTGGCCATGGGCGTGCGTGCCCGTGACGGGGCGCGACGAGCCGCCAACCCTAGCAGTGTGATCTGCCGGCTGCCGGCGCCGCCTCTCCCTGCTTTACGCCGGCTGCAAGGCGGTGTGCTCGAGCGAGCATGGGCCGGCGCGGCGGCTCGGGAGGGCGACACATCTATGCCTACCTCACGTTAGCAAAGCCGCCGCCATCCGACACGGCCGCGCTGCATTCTGCTTTTTTGCAGCGCCCGCATCCAGCCACGGCCTGCAGCGGGCCCGTGACTGCCAGCTCTCGCACCGAAGCTCTCCCTGTCTGGCGACCAGGCTGACCGCACCTCGCCCCTCCCTCCGCAGACCTCCTGGCGCCGGCCGAAGGGTATTGACTCTCGCTGCCGCCGCAAGTTCAAGGGCACCACGCTGATGCCTAACATTGGCTACGGGTCCAACAAGAAGACAAAGCACTTGCTGCCCAACGGCTTCCTCAAGTTCCTCATCCACAACGTGAGCGACCTGAACATGCTGCTCATGCACAACCGCAAGTACTGCGCCGAGGTTGCCCACAACGTGTCCACGCAGACGCGGAAAGCGATTGTGGAGCGCGCGCGGCAGCTGAACGTCAAGCTGACGAACGGCAACGCTCGCCTGCGCTCGGCGGACCAGTAAGCGCGGGACGCACGGCTTCCGGAGAACGCCACAGCCGCCTGACACGGCGCACTGCTGTCCAGCGCCGGCTGCAAAGGACCTTCTCTGGTTGTAAAAATGCTTGCACGCTTAGCAACAAAGGGAATCCCTTTGCCTGGGGTTCTGCGTTTCTCTGTCCGCGCCAAACAGCACACTACGCGACTTGCAGCACAGCACTCGCTAGCGTGCGGACAGAGTGGGCGCTGAGTGCTACCTTCCTTTGAGAGCACAAAGCAACGTTCGTTCTGTGGGGCGTAGTGTACAGCGCGCGGCATGATGGCAGGCGAGGGCCCTCCTTGGCGCTCAATGGCTCAATCCGCCTTCTTGGTCACCTTCTGCGCTTTGGGCAGCTCGGGCAGCTTCTCGTAGAGCTTCTTCAGCTCCTTCTCGGCTGTGGCAAGCAGCTTGTCGCACTCGGACTGGTTCTTCTCGTACAGCTTGGGTACAGAAAAGAAGGCGAGCGTGACTGGGGGCGGGGGGGAAGTGTGAGCAGGTGGCGATGCGACAGTTGCAGCCTAGGCACATGCGACAGTCGTGCCGTTACGCACCCAAGTAGGCCAGGGTGAGGAAGGAGAACCAGCCGGCGACCTTGGACGCGAAGTAGAGCCCAACGATAACCTGGGAGGGCAGCGTGAGGGTGCGGTTTTGCGAGCTGCTGCTGCTGCTGCGTACCTGCGCGGAATGCTTCGGGTCCTGCCCCGTGCCCAGCTTGTATACCAGCGCGAGCAGGTCGTTGGCGGCGACGACAGCGGCGCTCACCGCGGAGCGTACGCGAGCCTCTGACACCTCCAGCTTGGGCACCGCGGGTGTGGGCCTGGCGCGCTTTTAGCGCAAAGGTGCTGAGGGCGAGTGCGGCCAGTGCGCGCCTGTTGGTGAAGCGGCAGAAGGTGGTCCAGATAGCGCAGCCCAGAACAGCCACCAGCAGCGCCTGCGCCACCAGCGCCAGAAGGGTGTACTGCAGCTTCTCGAACACGAAGTAGAAACCTGTGGCGGCGACCAGCACCGCGCCGGACTGCTGGGGCGCCTTCCAGAGCGCCAAGTCGAGCAGGGCTGTTGGTTCGTTGCGGTTAGCGCGCGCAGACAGACGAAGAGGCAGAGAGCAGCCAGGACACGCGCACTCGCGCTGCGCAAGCCCCACAAGCTGCCGCGGCAGCGAAGCCAGGCCAAGGAGCACGCCGCCTTCCGGCCCCTGCCAACAGCTGCGAGTCGTTGGCGGGACTGCCCCGTTTGCTCCGCCACGCACCGTCGTGAGTCGCCATCGCTGCGGCTGCGGCTGGCGAGGACTCGCGCGTGCTAGACACAGGAGTCGGAAGGCGGGCGAGCGAGACGCGAGTGTCACGCGTCCACGGGTCCACGCGCGCCGCGACGACCGACTGACGGAGCGAACGCCGCACCCGAGTTGGTCGTACGAATACTCTGCAGGCCTGCTCCTCCTCCGGTAGAGCATACATCCTACATGTTGTTGAGTCACCAGGCGGCTTGGTTGGTGAGCCGCCCGCGGACGTGCACACCCGCGCGAGCGGGCGCTCGCACGGGTGACTTGCAGCAACCCTCGGAGGCGGCGGCGCGCTGCACGAAGCTGCTGGCGGGCACCTCCGTGTTCGTGGTGGGCGACAACAGCAAGGCGAACGCGGCACTGGCCTCCTCGCTTGCAGCGCTGCTCGGCTACGCGCCGCTGCACACAGCGGAGCTGCTTCAGCAGCTAACGGGCCAGACCTTCCAGCAAATCGAGGAGAGCGAGGGTGCCGACTCGGCCGCGCTCGCCGAGGCGCAAATACTGGAGCAGACGTGCACGCTCGGCCGTGTTGTTGTCTCGACCGTGGGCGGTGGTACGTCTCGCGGCCCTGCCTCGGGGCGCTGCTCACGCTCGATTTGACAGGCCACGGAGCGGCTGCGAGAGGAGACTGCTGGCGACACATGTTTGGCGGCGTCAGCATCTGGCTTGGTGCGCTCGATGCTCTTCTTCTGCTGTCGCTTGCGCTGACTGACAGCACTGCGCAGACGAGTCAAGCGCAGTCGACGCCGACGCCCCGCAGCGTGAGGCGTACGCTCTGGCTGAGCTGACGGTTCAGGCGGGGGCGCTGGACTTGCTGGTGGGACTGCAGCTCGCCGAGCGCTCGCTGCCAGGCCTAGAGACGCTGCTGGAGAGCGACTCAAAGCTGGTGGGGAAGAAGAGCCTGTATGTGCGCTTAGGTGCGCGCGGGGATTGGCCAGACCTGGCTGCACCAGGCGAGCTGCCTGACCCTGGAGCTGCGTCAAAATGAGCATACAGTTGTCTACTTAGCCTTCTTGCCGCCGCGCTCCTTGAGCCCCATCACGAACGTGGTGCCTGGCCCGAAGTTGTAGGCTGCAAGCGTGGAGGTGTCCTTCAGGAAGCCCAGCGCGCCAGTGCTCATCTTCTGCTTGCTCGCCGCAACACCGATGGCCGCAGCCAGCCGAGCCTTGATGTCACCAATCGTCTCCATTACGGAGGTCACCTCCAGGCTCACCGTCTGGCCGCTCAGCCCAGGCTCGCCCTCAACCTCAGGCACCACCACCTGCACCAGGATGGGATCCGGATGCGCCTCCGCGAAGTCTTCCTCGGGCAGCAGCGCGCCCTCGGTGCGCTGCCGCTTCGCATCGGGTTCCTCGGCCCCGCCACCAGCCTGCGGCGGCGCGCCAGGGAAGCCCGGCGGCGCGCCGGGGAAGCCCGGCGGCGGCGCGTGCATGGGCATCGGGTAGGCGCCCATGCCGGGCGGCAGCATGCCCGGCGGGTAGCCCGGATATAGCGGCGGCATCGCGCCCATCCCTGGCTGCTGCATGGGAAAGCCTGGGCGTGGCATACCCTGGGGCCAGCCCATCTGCTGCAACGGGGGCATCTGTTGCGGCGGCGCCAGCCTGGCGCCCAGCTCGTGGGGCGGGCCGGGCGGGCGCGTAGGTGCGGAAGGTGCTACGTACTGCTCCGTCTTCTTCTCCATCTCAGCCGACAAGGCGATGGACACTTCCTCCGCGGTGCTGCCGAAGATATCTGGACGCGTGCGCGCCAGGCTGATCACGTTGCGCGCAATCTCCTCGTCGTTGGCAACCGTGGAGCCGCGCAGCTTGCCAAGCATCGCCTCGCGCTCCTCCCGCCACTTGGGGTCAATGAGCGAGATGCGCATGTGCTCCGCCATCTGGTCAACAGCCACCAGCTCGCCGGTGATCGGGGACACCACAAACTGAGAGCCAGCAGAGGCGCCCGGGCGTGCAGCGCCTGGCGGCTTGTAGTTGCGCACAATCTTCATCTGCGGCTCCGGGGCTGGGGGAGGGGGCCTGGACGGGGGCGGGGGGAGGGGCTCTGCGCTTTCCGCCAACATGCTCCGCTCCTCCTCGTCCATCTCAACCTCCATGGCCGCCTCCTCTGCAGCCGCTTCCTCCACGCGCGCGGCGCGCAGCTGAGCGATGACGTCTGTCAGCGTCAGCGGCGCAGGCAAGCTCTCGTCCTCCTCGTTGTAAAAGTCTATTGTCTCAACCACCACAAAGTCGTGCCAATCGATGGCCGCCTGCAGCACGCGTGAGGAGGAGCGTCAGCCACACGCTGCCACACGCAGCCTCGCGAACAAAGCGCTGCGCACCATCGCATCACGCTCCGCTTCAGCCTTGTCCTCAGCTTCCATGCGCGCTCTAAAGGCGCAAGGTGGCTCAGCATTTTGGGCGGAGCTGCACACGTCATGGGCGGGGCGCACCGTTCTTGAGACCTCTCCCACTCCAGGCGCTTAAGGCAGCGGTCCAGGATGCCTGCCTTGCTCTCCGCATCCCGCCGCAACCGCTCAGACATGGCCTTGGGCGGCATAAGCACCTTAGAGTACATGTCTGCCAGGCTGGTGAAGAAGGTAAACATGCTGTGCGTGGGTTTGAGGAAGTTGAACTGCGCGTTTGTGTGCTCGCGGCTGGTCAGGCCCGTCAGGAAGCTGCGCCCGTTGCGCGCCACAAACTGGGCGGTCAGCTTGATGACGTCCAGGTCAAAAGCGGTGATGCCCTCGGGAAGCTGCAGTGTGTATTGCTCCTACAGCGCCTGCACTCAGCTCCACGATGCAGAGGCGCCTGCCTCCAGCGCGTGCCCGCACCTTGTCGGGCGCCTCCAGGACGACGGGCTTGAAGTTGGTGGGCAGCTGCACCGCCACTTTGCGCCCAGGCGCCTCTGCATCGCTTGGCTTTGCCGGCTGCAGGCGGTCTCAGCGCTCGCTCTAGCCGTGTCGCAGCGTGTGACGCACCTCGACAGCCGGCTTCACTCCCGCCTCCTCCGCTCTGAAGGCCGCCACCTGTGCCGTCGGTAAGTTCTGCGCTCTGTGGACAGGCGAAGGAACCCACCTTCTGCTGGTAATATGCGTTGTATGGGTCGCCAGGCACCAGGAAGTTGAACTTGACATTGTTCTTCTCGTTCGCCAGGATGCTGTATGCCAAGGAGCCTCAGCGGCAGGACTGACGACGCAGTAGGGTTCCGCACGCACCGCTTCTCAAACTCAGGCCCGTTTCGTGCCACGAACTGCGCAGTCTTGTCCTGGAGGCGCAGGGCGCAGGCGTCAGCGGAGGAACGCAGGCTTCAGGCCACTGGTTGCGCACCACGATGGAACGGATGTCCGGCGGCGGTAGGATCACGCCCACCGCTGCAGTCTGCGTGGCAAGCGTGACAGAGCCAGCGGCCACATTGGTGGACGCGAGTGCGAGGCCGTCGGCTGCAGCCTGTGAAACCACCAGCTCCATACGCACGACCCAGCACCACTACTTGCAGGAGCAGCAGGCAGTCTTATTGTATTGTGATTCACAAGTGCACAGCTTAGGCGAGGCGGCCTGGAGACTCTTGCTCGAACACAGCAACACACCAGTCGAACACTGAGGAAGACGCACGGGAGGCTAGTACGCAGGTCGGTCGGTCGTGAGGTCGAACACTATTCTAGTCTTCGACTCTCCGTCGTCGAGTGATATCTGCGCCCTCGGAGACAGCGTGTCAGCCTTGTAGGCAGAGGTTTGAGAGAGCGGCTAGACAAAAGTCAAGTCGACTAGCCGGCTCGCGCTCGATGGCCAGCACCTCCGCGACCGTCTTCGTGCGTAACCTACCCTATGATACGACGGACGAGCAGGTGCGTGCCTGGCCTGGCGCGCGTGCTGTGTGCAGCCGCCACAAAAGCTCATGCGCGGCCTGTGCTCGCAGCTGGCGGAGCTGTTCGCGGGCGTGGGCCCCGTCCGCAAGTCGTTCATCGTAAAGGACAAAGGCGCGCCGCTGCGGTGCTTGCCAGTGCGCGCCGGGCGCTCGTGCTGACAGCGGCGGCTGCTCTTTCGTCAGGCGCCTCCGCGAGCCGCGGCTTCGGCTTCGTCCAGTTGTACGGCCGCAGAGCGGCACCTGCCTCGCTGGCGGCCGGGCCTGACGCGAGCTGCCTCGCAGTGCGGTGCCTGAGGACGCGGAACGGGCGGTGAACGAGAAGCAGAGCGCTCGCTGGAAGGGCCGCACGCTGAACGTGGAGCTCGCCAACCAGCGGCAGCCTCTCAAGCTGCGCACAGGTGAGCGCTGCGCGCCGCCGCCGCCGGTCGCTGCCTCGCCGGCCGTGGCGCGTCGCTGACTCCCCTCTCCTTACCAGCTGCGGCCGCTGAACAGCGGGCTACCCAGGCAGCCGGCGAGGCGGAGGGCCCCTGCTTGGATGCGCTGAAGCGGCCGCGTGCGGCAAAGCGCGGAGCCGCGGAGGAGCAGGCGGCGGCTGCTCCGGCGAAGCGGGCTCGCGCCGCCCCCGCGCCGGAGATACAGGAGGCACCGCGCGCCTTTCGCAGCGCGGCGACATCCACCGTCGCCGTGGGCGGCCTCGCGCTGCCCTGCCAGACGGGCGTGCCGCTGCGCCTGGTCTCTGCGCTCGCCTCTGCCGCTGCAGCCGCAGCCGTGGCCAGCCTGGAATTCCCCTGCCCCCCTGAGCACCTGCTCAGCCTCCAGCAGGACGGTTGCACCGGCGAGGTGGCGCTGCTCACCTTCGTCACGGCCACAGAGGCGCAGCGGGCTGTGGCTGCCCTGCACGGCTGCACCTCTGTGCGCGGCTACGATGGCACCGTCCGGCTCTGGGCCCGCCAGCTGGGCGGCGAGGGGGCGCTGGTGCGGCGCTGGCGCCTCATCGTGCGCAACGTGGCATTCCGGGCGACGGAGGAGCTGCTGCGCCGCACCTTCAATACAGCCGGCTTTGTGTGGGACCTGCACATCCCAAAGGCGGAAGACGGGCGCATGCGCGGCTTTGCATTCGTCTCCTTCACGGCGCGCGCGCACGCGGAGCAGGCCATCGCCAGCCTGAATGGCACGGTTGTGGCAGGAAGAGCCATCGCAGTTGACTGGGCTCTCTCCAAAAAGCACTACGACGCGCACGCGCGTCCCGAGAGTGAGGGCGGAGATGGTGCCGTGGAGGAGGCGCCCGAGGAAGAAGCGCCTGCGGGCGAGCAAGTGGACGAGGCTGCGCTGATGTTGCACGTCCTCTCCTCGGTGGTCCGCACTGAGGCTGAACCCGCCGACAACGATCGCCCGGCGCGAGCGCCTGTCGCGGCCGCTACGGGTCTCTCCGCCCGGAGCACCCGGCGGCTGCAGCAGGCTAGTGCCAGCGACAAGCCTTCCAGCATCACCGTGTTCGCGCACAACTTGTCTCCGGAGGCGACGGCGTTTGACATACAGCACGCGCTACGCCCGCTGGGCAGGGTGCTGAAGTGCCGGGTGGTCATCGACAAGGTGACTGGCCGGTCAAAGGGCACCGCCTTCCTGGAGTTTGCGGACCAGCGCTCCGCGACGGCCGCCATCGAGGCCGCCGGCGGCGAGGCTGGCGTGCTGGTCGCTGGGCGGCACATGAAGCTCGCCTCGGCGGTGACCAAGGAGGAGGCGCGCTCCATGGCGGCTGGGAAGGCTGGCCACGGCTCTGCTCCCCAGGACCGTCGCAACCTACTGCTCGCGCGCGAGGGCGAGATCCTGGACGGCTCCGCCGCCTCGGTGGGCGTATCAGGCTCGGACATGGTGAAGCGCCGCCGCGCTGCTCAGGAGAAGGTTGAGAAGCTGCGCAACCCCAACTTCTCAGTCTCCCGCACCCGCCTGCACTTCCGCAACCTGCCCCCCAGCCTGGATGAGCGCGCGCTGAAGCGGATGTGCGTGGAGGCTGTGGTGGGCCGCCTGGGCATACGGCCGGTGGTGCGCCAAGCACGCCTGCTCCACGACGACTCGCGCCTGGACAGCAGCGGCGCGCCGCGCTCGCGCGGCATGGGCTTCGTGGACCTGGTGGAGCACGAACACGCGCTGTGCGTGCTGCGGCACCTCAACAACAACCCGACTGTGCTGGGCAAGGAGCGCCGCCCCATCGTCGAGTTTGCGTTGGAGGACGCGCGCGCGGCACGCAAGCACGCGCTGAACGTGCAGATGCGCACGGCGCGCTCCAGGCGCGAGGAGGGTGGGCATAGCGAAGTGCCTGCACCGCCCCCTTCCCAGCGCCGAGATGCAGGCAACATGGCGCGCGGAGCTGCACGGGCGAGGCGCACGTAGCATTGTTACCACAATTCAATGCTACATGATGCCAGTTCAGTGTGAGGGAGTTCTTAGGCTGGAGCACTGTCACAAGCCTGCACCGAGCATCCCGTCAGCTCTTCTCCAATGCAATGCACATCACGGCGCACCCGTAGCGCCGTGTCCGCGCAGCGCGTGAAGGCGTCCACCGCCGCCGCACAGGCTAGTGGTTGCGCCGCGTTTCCCTGGTAGCAGTCCCGGCAGGCGTCGCGCTCCTTCGAGCACTGCAGCGCCCTGGACGGCGTCCGGTACTCTTTGTCTAGCAGCTCCTGCGCCAAGTGGGCTATCTTCTCCTGTTCCTCCTGCTCGCGCTTCAGCAGCAGGTGGCCGACGCGCGTCTAGGTAAGCTGTGAGCACAGAGGCACGGCTCTCGAGGGCAGCAAGCGATACGCACGGTCTGCCGCAGGGCTTCTTGAAGCAGCGCGTCATTCTGGAAGCGTGGAAGCTCCTGCGGCTGTGGTGCTACGCCTGGGGAAACCTCCACTGCAGCCGCGTCCGCGCCTCCTTCTCTGCCGCCACGACCAGCGCTGCGTCCACCCGTCGTGAGTGCGTGCGCAGGCGTGGCGTGGCGCGCGGTGTGACGGCGCTGGCTGGACCCACACACCTCTGCGGCGCGTCGCGAGAAGGTGCTTTGCCTCTGGGCTTGCCGTCCAGCTCTTCGAACAGCCGCTGGCTTATCTGAGCGGCAGTGTGGTGAGGGCGAAGAGAGTCGCGCAGAGCGGCTGCGGCGCACCCGGATGTCAAAGTGCGGCGCTTCGCTCTGCTGAGATGCCTCTTTGCCGTTTGCGGCGCCCATCGCTCACGCGTGCGTCAAGAGATCGGCGAGAAGGGGAAGCGATTGAATGCCACGTCAGCAATAACGGGCGATGAAGCAGCACCACCTGTCACGTCGGTCGGTCTGTAACGCGCTAACGCCAGCCTGTAAAAGACGCTGCACCGCTGCGGCTATGTCGGCTAAAGACGCGCTCGCTTGGTGTGCTCTCGGGAACGAGGCCTTCAAGGTGTGTGAGTCGTGAGCACAGCACAAAGAAGTGCCCTTGCTCACCAGAGCGCGTTCGCTGCTACCTACAGGCGGGTCGCTTCCAGGAGGCGCAGGAGCACTACACGGCTGGCCTGGCCCTGGAGCCGCGGAGCACGAGCCTGCTGTGCAACCGAGCCCGCACTCGGCTTCGCGAGGCGCAGCCTGTGGAGGTGCGAGCGCAACCACCTTGGACTTTGCGGACGACTGCTTTCAGCGTCAAGCGCGCTGTGGCAGCCGCGTGTGGCTGCGTTCTCAAGGCGTTGCGTCGTGCTCGCAAATGTCAGGCAATGGAGGACGCGTCCCGAGCCATGGAGTGCCTCTGCGCTCCAATTTCCGAGACGCAGCGCCATGCTGACGAAACCTGGGCCGCTGCACTCACGAAGGCGCTCTATTTGCAGGCGTGCGGGCCCCGTCGCGTCGCGGTGGTGGCGAACAGTCACACCCGGACGCGAAGAGACTCCTGCGCCTGAACTCACGCCACACGCCCGCATGCCCCCTCCCACTGCAGGGCGTGTCGCTGATTGACGTTGGTGACGCGCGGTCCGCGTGCGCCGCCCTGCGGAAGGCAGTAAAGCTGGCGCCGCACGACGAGGCTGTGCGTGAGCGCCTGCAAGACGCGGTGCGCATGACAGTGATTTCCGCACCAACAAACGATTCCGCGTGTGCTGCTTGGCCTGAGTCCAGAGCTCTCTCACAACTACAGGCGTCGGAGCTACCACTCGCATGCGTCACGAGGCAGCTGGTGTGGAAAATGTTGGGCATCGGCTGTCGCCAGCCTGTGCTGAGGCCTAGATGCGCGCAGGCACATCTGGTCTGCGTCGGCGAGCGGCCCCCGGCTACCGCGCTCTCTTGCCGCGACGGATGCGTGCTAAAGCTGCTGCCCGACGGATGTCGCTTCACCGAGCGCGCGCTGGCACAGAGCCTGCAGGTGCGCTGCGAGCCGTGTGCCTGCACGGCCCGGGTCGTGATGCCCCGCGCAGGATGCCTTCATGGGCCGAGAGCAGGCTGCGCGCGAGGCCATGTGTGCGCTCTGGTCTGCCCCCGGACCTGCGCCCAGCAATGCCTCACGGCACCTGCTGTACGCGCTTCGCGCTATGGCGCTCATGCATGCCGGACATCCGGAGCTAGCGACCAAGGCGCGGCGCGCGATGTGACATTGAGTTGCTCGACTGAGAATCGAGTGTAGGACGCGCAGAGCGCGCTGGCATTCATGCCGTTACCCGGCAGCGCCTTCGTGTTCTCTGTGCACGCGGGCGCGCTGGAGGCCTTGAGTTACAAGCAGGCACGGAGAATGCGACGATGCACTGCATTGCCCCTAACTCGTATCCTCAGGACGGCGCGGCGGCATGCGTGCACGGGGACGCGACTCAGACGCCCATCCCGGCGCTTGACGCTGCTGCAGTGTCGATGTGGGAGGCGGCCAAGCTCGACCCGGCGCATGAGGAGAGCCTGCAGCGTATTCTCCGCAAGCTGCCCGGTGTGCATGCAGAGGTGCGTGCGGCTCGGTGCGCGTGGGTGCAGGGCAGCTGACGGGTGCGCGCAATGTGCCACAGCTTCTTGGCTCGGAGGGGGCTGAAGCAATGCTGGCCCGTCTGCGCGAGGAGGCCGCCTCGAAGCTGCCCCCATTTCTGCGGTCGCAGACTAAGTACTCGTACTATTTCGCCTGGATGGCGGGTCGCATCGCCTCCCGCTTCCCCGAGCTGGACGAGGCATCGGCGGACAAGCTGCTGCTGATGGACTCTGGCCAGCTGGACGTGCTGCTCGAGAATGCGAACGTGGATGCCGCGGCGTTGCTCGAAGCGGCTGACAAGGGGCTGACATGGGATGCGTACCACAGGCTCGCGACGCACCAGGCGGTGCCTGGTCTGCTGGGGCAATAAGACGGCGCCATTCTATTATTTATTTGCCAGCGGGCGCAACCACAAAGTTCAGCAGGCGGCCGGGCACAAAAATGCGGCGCTTAATGGTCTGGCCATCCATCCACTTGGAGATGCCCTCCGCCGCCAGCGCCGCTGCGACGGTAGTGGACTCGTCCGCATCTGCGGCAGTGCTCACCGTGCCGCGCAGCTTGCCATTGACCTGCACAGCGATTGCAACCTCAGTCAGGACAAGGTACCTCTCGTCAAACTGCGGCCAGGGCTCGTAGGCCAGCGTATCGGCGTGACCCAGCCGGCTCCACAGCTCCTCTGCGATGTGCGGTGCGTAGGGGGCGAGCAGCAGGGCGAAGGGCTCCAGGAGCTGGCGGGGAACAGTCTCCCATTTGGTGGCCGCATTTACGAACTCCATCATTGCCGAGATGGCCGTGTTGAAGCGCATCTCGTCCGTGTCCTCTGCGCGTGCGAAGGTGCTCAGCAGCGAACAGCCGTGCCGCAAGCGCCAGACGTGACGCACCCGTGACGCGCTTGATGGTCGCATGCAGCGTGCGCATCTGCTCGGCACTGGGGGCGGCATCGGACACGGACGCGCCCGCGCCCGCGTGCGCCTCAAACAGCCGCCATGCCCGGCCCAGGAAGCGGTGTACGCCGTCCACGCTGCGTGTGCTCCACACCTTGGTCTCTCGCAGCGGGCCCATAAACATCTCGTACAGGCGCAGCGAGTCGGCACCTGCGAGCAGGCTGGTGAGACGGACATGCGGCGGGGCTGACCGCGCGCGCGTGCCGTATGCTTTGACCACATCGTCCGGATTGACGACATTGCCGCGGCTCTTGCTCATCTTATGCGCTCTGGCGGCCACGCGCACGGAGGGGTCCGCCTTAAGGACGTACCTGGGTGGCGACGACGCGGTCAGTGGCGCAGTGGCCGCATCACGTGCAGACATGGCGCACCCGTCCCCCTTCTTGACTACATCTTCCGCTGAGAGCTTCACGACGGTGGCAGCACCCGAGCGCACGCTGTCGTCCGCAGAGATGGTGGCGCCCGAGGCATCGCGGAGGGCGGTATACTCCACCTCGCCCAGAATCATGCCCTGGCTCACCAGCTTCTGGAAGGGCTCCTTCGTTGACACGACGCCGATGTCAAACAGCACCTTGTGCCAGAAGCGCGCGTAAAGTAGGTGCAGGACCGCATGTTCCGCGCCGCCCACGTAGAGGTCCACCGGCATCCAGTAGCTCTCCAGCTCGCGCCCGACGAGCGCCAGGTCGTTCTGCGGATTGATAAAGCGCAGGTAGTACCAGCACGAGCCGGCCCACTGAGGCATGGTGTTGGTCTCCCGTCGCGCAGGGCGCCCAGAGGGGTCCACCGTATGCACCCACTCTGACAGGTTGGCCAGCGGGCCCTCTCCGTTACCACTCGGCCTGCACGCAGGCGGCCCGGGGTGCGCTCAGCGGTGACGCAGCAAGGACACATGCAGCGGCGCACCGGAAGTTGTCGGTGGACGGCAGCACGACGGGCAAGTCCTCTGTGGAGCAAGTGCGTGCATGTTGAGTACGCATCACTAAACCTAAACCCATCACGGCATGTGCAGCGTCATGGCGCACCATCCCTGAGGGTCACAGCCTCTTCCGTTCCCTCCAGAAACACGACGGGGAAGGGCTCCCCCCAGTAGCGCTGCGAGAGCGCGATGTCAGCACCAGGGTCGTGAGCTCGGGCAGGCGCAGGCGAGCGAGCGCGCGCGCCTGTCGCGCAAACAGCCAATCCCGCAGCTTGTAGTTGACCTTACGGCTGCCCAGTCCACGCTGCTCTGCCCATGCAGCGACTGCGTCGGCAGCCTGTTCATTGGCCTTGCCTGGGAGGGGAAGAAGGGTGGAC
>Ga0208951_1000459_pt1 | contig 18705 bp, 13 predicted proteins | sample GreLakmeMI27MSRF_FD_187702 | JGI IMG/M metagenome (GOLD analysis project Ga0208951, IMG submission 187702) | Freshwater lentic microbial communities from great Laurentian Lakes, MI, USA - Great Lakes metaG MI27MSRF (SPAdes) | ecosystem: Environmental > Aquatic > Freshwater > Lake | place: Great...
GGGCCGGGGCGGGGGCTGCAGCGCCCACAGGCGGCGCGGGGCGGGCCCCCCTGTGTGAGCGCTGCGAGAGGCTGCTCTCCAGCCGCGCCATCTCCAGCTCCTCCGCCGCGGCAGCCACAGCCTCCGCCGCCGCCGCGCACAGCGCGCGTGCCGCGTCGGCGGCGCAGGTGCACTCGGCCAGAGCGACGTCGCAGGCGAGCGCAGCCGCAAGCGCAGACTGGGCGGTGGCTGTGGCCGAGGCTGCGCCAGCGGCAGCGGCGGCGGCGTCTGCGGGGGCGGTGGTGACATCCAGCTGACCCGGGCTCTGCGCGTCCGTGTCCAGGGCCGCCTCCAGGAGACGCGTGCGCGCCTCTGTAGCGGCCGGGTCCAGCGGGGGCAACGCACGGGCAGCACCACCCGCCGCAGCCGCAGCCGCAGCCACAGCCGCAGCCACAGCCGCAGCTGCCTGCTGCTGCGCCGCCTCCGCCTGCGCCAGCTGCGCCGCGGTTGCGCGCGCCCGCTCCAGCGCGGCCGCCTCCCGCTCCGCCGCCCTTGCCTCCCAGGCTGCGGTGGCCGCGTAGTCGGCAGCTGCCCTGCGGGCCCTGTCCACCTGTGCCTGCTCCGCGCGCTCCGCAGCAGCCTGCGCCGCCTGCACCTCCGCCAGGCGCGCGGCCACCTCCGCGGCCGCTGCGGCGCGGCGGGCGCGCGCGTCGGCGGTGGCCGCCGCTGCCGCCTGCTCCGCGCAGCGCAGCGCCACTGCGCTGGCGGCTGCTGCGACGCGCGCAGCCTCCGCATCGGCCGCCGTGCGCCAGGCGGGGTCCGTGCCGCGGAGGGCCAGGGCCGGCAGCGGGGCCGCAGCGGCCCCGGCCACCACGGCCAGCTCATCTGCAGCCTCGGCAAGCGAGGCGGCGCCCGCGCTGCGCTGCGCTGCGTCGCCGGCGGCGAGTTGCGCGCAGGCGCCCTCGCACCGCTGCGCTGCGCCCAGCAGCGCGAAGGCGGATGCCTTGCACGGGGGGGCGGGGCCGCCCGGCGCGCGCGGCAGTTGCGCAGGGCCGCCCAGCAGCAGCAGCGCCTCTCGGGCGGCGTCTGCGGCGGCGCGCGCGGCTGACGCGGCGGCGGCGCACGCCTGGCGCTCGTCCGCGCTGCCCAGCGAGGCGGCTGCGCGGCGGGCGCCTGCAGCCGCGCCACGCCCGGCTCGGGCGCCACCGTCCAGGGCCGTGTGCAGCGCCGCGGCTGCTGCGGCGACGCGCGCGTCCTCTCGCTCGCGCAGCTGCTGCTCCAGCGCCAGCGCGCCAGCCTGCCCAGCCTCCAGCGCAGACTGCGCTGAACGCGGCTCGGGGTCTTGCTGCGGCTCATCGTCCTCCTCCGCGCGCGCATCATCAGCCTCCGACTGCGCCTCCGCGGCGTCTGTCACTGCGACGCGCGCTCTGAGCGCCTGCGCCCCGGTGCCGTCTTCTCCGGCCAAGATGCGCAGCAGCGCTTGTCGCTGCGCAGCCTCCTGCCTGGCCCGCCGCGCCTGCTGTGCGCGCGCCTCCGCCTCGTCGCGCTCCGCCCACAGCGCAGCGACGCGCTGCGCCTCCTGCGCCTGCGCCTCCTGGCGCGCCGCGGCAGCGCGCTGCTCGGGCGGGGGCGACGGTGGCGCAGCCTCGGCGGGGCGCGGCGCGGCCGGCGCCAGCGGATGGCGCACCTGCGCGGCTGCGGCTGCGGCCAGCGCGGCTGCGTCCTGCGCCGCGACGGCGGCTGCGGCTGCGGCTGCGCGCGCCGCGCCCAGGACCGCCTCCTCCTTTGCAGCCGCGTCCCGCTGCGCCGCCGCGCGCTGCTCCCGCTCCAGGCGCAGCGCCAGCGCGACCGCGTCCGCCTGAGCCTCCGCCTGAGCCAGCCGCGCCGCGTTTGCGCGCGCCCGCTCCAGCGCCGCCGCCTCCAGCTCCTCCTCGCTCATCGGCGGCGGCGCCGGCGGGGACAGGGGCGCGGCGGGGCTCGGGCTGGCCGCCCGCTGCCGCGCCTGCTCCGCCGCCAGCTCGCCGCGCGCCTGCTGCGTGGCCGCCTGCAGCGCAGCCTGCACCGCCGCGTGGGTGGCGAGCTGGCCGGAGGCGACGCCGCGCGCCACAACCTCCGCCGCGCGGCGCGAGGCGGCGGCCAGGGCGGCGAAGGAGGCGCGCGTGCGGCCGTCCTTGCACCCGCCTCGCGCCTCCTCCTCCTCCTCCTCCTCCTCCTCCTCGCCATCCCCGCCCTTGTCGCCGCCGCCCTGCGCCGCCGCCGCGCGCCACGCCGCCTCCTCCACCAGCTCCAGCTGGCGCCACGCCTCAGCCTCCGCCTGCGCACGCACGGCGGCGCGCTCAGCAGCCGCAGCCGCCTCCGCCTCCGCCTGCACGCGCAGCGCGCTGGCGCGTGCGCGCGCCTCCGCCTCGGCGCGCGCCGCCGCCGCCGCCGCCGCCGCGCGCGCGCTCTCCGCCGCCATGCGCTGCGCCGTCGCCGTGCGAGCAGCCTCGGCAGCAGCGGCAGCAGCCACGGCTGCTCTGGCGCGCGCGTCCGCGCTGGCGGCAGCCGCTGCGCTGGCTGCGCATCGTTCTGCCTCGCGCTGGCGCCGCGCAGCCTCCTGCATCGCCTCTGCTGCGGCGCGCTCCGCAGCCAGCGTCGCCGCTCTCGACGCGGCGGCGCGGACAGCCTCCGCCTGCGCGTCCGCCCGCTCCTGCTCCTGCGACGCCAGGGTGCGCAGCCGCAGGCGCTCGGCCTCGCGCTGTGCCTCGGCCTCCGCCGCGCGTGCCGCAACCTCCGAGCTGGCGGCCAGCTCAGCGGCGGCGGCGCGCAGCCGCGCCAGAGCAGCCTTCGGGTCCGCGTCCGCCGCCGCCGGCTGCTGCGAGAGGCGCGCGGCGAGCGAGGCGGCGGAGAGGGGCGCGGCGGCGCGGGCGGGCGGGGGCGGGGCGCCCGGCGCAGCTTGCGCAGCCTGCGCAGCCTGCGCTGCCGCGGAGGCCTGCAGCCACCACTCCGGCTTGGCCCGCCGCTGCGGGGCTGGCGGCACGGGCGCGGCGCGCAGCAGCGAGCTGGCGGCCAGCGCGGCCACCGCGGAGCGCGCAGGCTCAGCCTCGCCCGAGAATCGAAGGCCTGCGCTCGCGGGCGACAGGGGCCGCCCGGGAATAGGGGAGGCGCGCCCGGAGGAGAGCGCCGGCGAAGAGCGCCCAGACTGTCCTGCAGCAGGGGCCACCTGCCAGGCCACAGCCTCCGAAAGCCCACCCCCGCCCAGCGCAGGCAGCGCCAGGCCCTGCGCCGGCTTGAGGGACAGCGGCGGCACGTAGGCGGCGGGAGCAGGCTGCAGTGTGGGCATGACTGGGGATGTCCTTGCTGCGCCCTCAGTCCCCAAGCGGTTGTTGGACAGTGTGGGGGCCGCCGCGGGCGCGACGCTCACTCGCAGAGCTGCCCGTGAGCTCGGGGTCTCCCATAGCGGCGTGTCAGCCACCAGCGACTCCATCAACAATTGCTCTTCGCTGTAGTGTTGCGCCTCCTGCGAACGCGGGCAGGAGTGCGGCGTCAACGCTCCAGAGAAGCGCCTCAACAGTCCACAGGCGCGTGCGGCGTACGGTGGTGCTGAGGCAAGCCGACGCAGTGGTAGTAAGAATGCGTACCTCTTCCATCAGGGCGGACAAAGCCTGACTGCGGGCTTCCGCCATGCTGGACAGCTCATCATCCGCGGGCAGAGAAGGAGAAGGAGCTGCGCACGGGTGAGAAGGCGTTGCGTCTGGGACGAGTGGGAAGCTCGTGCACGCACCCGCCTGGCCGTCCAACATAGCCTCCAGCCTCTGAGCAGGCACGACCTCGTAGTCAAGTGCGTCGTAGGAGCTCCACATCTGGCGTGCTCTACGCAGCGAGGCCTCCAAGTATGCCACAGCAGTCTCAAGCCTTGACGCTCAGGTGCCTAGTGGCTACGCTAGCCCCACGCAACACTACTACAGGTCTGCCGAGGCGCGTGATACTGTGGTCGTGCGTCGTTCCGTCGTACAGCGTCGTACAATTCGCTGAGGAGCCGCCGCGGTCCCGCCTGCAAGTCCATTTGCCGCTGCCCCCTGCTGTAGACGGTTGACGCATACGTTGCGCATCGAGTGTATCGGCCTAGCAGTCATTCATGGCGCCCGTGCAGCGGTGTCGCGGCGCGCAGAGCCTGCGCTACCGTTTGGTTCTGGCGCACGTGAGCGGCCGCACGCTTCGGTGCGCGCGCCCACGCGCGCCTGCTCGCTCCCGCGCCTGCTGACAGCTGGCTGGTTTGCAACAGCGTGGACGACATCCGCGTGGACGACGCCGCGCCGGGCTTGCGTGATTACGAGGCATCGCTGCTGCGTCTGCTGGAGAAGGTGAGCAACGGCACGGTGGTGGAGATCAACGAGACGGGTGCGTGGCGCTCGCAGCAGCGCGGCGCAGCTCGAGTGGTTGCCAACTGAGGCCTCGGCAGGCACACGGCTGCGCTACGTGCCTGGCGTCGTGCTGGGCGGGGGCGGCCTGGAGCACGACTGCGGCAGCGCCAGAGGCGTGGGCTACTTCCTGGAGCCGCTGGTGCTGTTGGCGCTGTTTGGCAAGAAGGCGCGACGCCGCGGGGCAGTGCAGCCGCCAGGCAGCCGGCGGCCCGTGAGCTCACTCTGCCCCCCCCTCCGCGCAGCCGCTGAGCATCACGCTGCGCGGGGTGACCAACAGCTGCGAGGACGCGTCAGTGGACACGTGGCGAGCGGCGACGGTGCCGCTTCTGCGTCGTGCGGGGGCGGCTGGCCTGGAGGTAACGCTGGTGCGCCGCGGAGTGCACCCCGGCGGCGGAGGCGAGGTGCAGCTGCTGGTGCCCGCCATGCGCGGCCTGCCTGCGCCGCTGCGCTGGACGGAGGCCGGGCTGGTGAAGCGTGTGAGGGGGGTGGCCTTCACAGAGCGGGTCTCTCCGCAGGCGTCCAACCGCGTGGTGGACGCCGCGCGACAGCTGCTCAACGCGCTGCTGCCTGACGTGTACGTCTTCACGGACCACCGGGCAGGAAAGGCCGCGGGCGCGTCGCCGGGCTACGGGCTGCAGCTGGTGGCTGAGAGCACCACAGGTTGTGCGCTGTCCGCAGACGCCTGCGGCGCGCAGCAGCCCGCGGGACAGGCGGGTCAGGCGCTCGAGGCGGACACGCCCGAGGAGCTCGGGCGGCGGGTCACCTGCGCGCTGTTGCAGGAGGTGCAGGCTGGAGGCTGTGTGGACGGCAGCCACCAGCCGATGGCGCTCTTCCTGGCGGCCGTGGGACCAGACGCGCTCTCCACAGTGCGCCTGGGGCGCCTCACGCCCCAGGCGGTGCGCCTGCTGAGGGAAATCAAGGAGTTCACGGGCATCACCTTCAACCTGCAGGCGGATGGGCGCGACGGAACCGTCCTCGCCTCCTGCGTTGGAATGGGGCTCTCCAACACCGCGCGGGCAGTAACTTGAGCGCAAAACGAACCAACGAGCGACGCTTTAATAACACAATGCCCGTCCGTGCGTCACAGAAACAGCTTGTGGTGGCTCTCCACAGCCCCTCTGCACAACGGGCAGCGCTTCGCGGTGCGCATCACATCCCCCGCGCACTGCATGCACAGCGCCGCGTGGCCGCAAGGAAGCAGCACCGAATTGCGAGGCGCGCAAAGGCAGATGGCGCAGGAAGATGCGTCCGATGAGGACGAAGATGGCGGCGGCGGGGCGCTTGCGGGTGTGGGCCGCATCGGGGCTGGCGGCGTGGGAACTCTGCGCTCGCGCACTGGAGGCGGAAGGATGCGCACGCTAGTCTGCGGCGGGGTGCTTGTTGGTCTGCGATTGAGCAGCCCCAGCCTGCGGCACGTCTCGTACTGGGCGGGCACTTCTTGCAAGCACGCCAGCGCAAAGGCTGCATCCGCAGCATCCGCAGCTCCGGTGACTCGCCGAAGGGAGCGAGTGACGGCATTGTAGTTGACAAACTGCCAGTTGTCCCAGAGTCTTGAGGGAATGAGGTCATCGAACGCCTGCATTGCTGACCAGGGGCCATCGCCCACGCCGACCATGACGACGGCCAGCGCGGCAGATGCCGAGGCATCCACAATCGCTTGGATTGAGTCAGTCTCCTGCGCACTCACCTCTCCAGGCCGCAGATCTGCCGAGCGCGTTACCTGGCCATCGGCCACAATCACCAGCAGCGTAAAGGCGTTGCCGCTGGCAATGGTGGACGCCGCAGCAGCGCGGATGGCCGGCCCTAGGCTTGTCGGGCCAGCGAGCGCAACGCCGGGAGCAAGCTCTCTGTAGCGTGCAAGCACCTCCTCAAACGGAGCCGCTCGGCCACCGTCAAAGAAGGAGAAAACAGCCGCGTCTTGGGTGGTGCTGTCGCCGAAGCCGTAGGCTGAAACAGCCCCGTCGGTCAAGAAAGGGACGAGTGTGCGCCCCAGCACGCCCAAAACGCGCTCATACGGGTTTGCTCCAGCGACGCCGGCCGTGTCGTGCAGGCAGCGTCCGTGGAAGGAGTGTTTGCCCGTCCAGGTGTTGGACTGTGTGAAGTCCACGGCAAGGTGCAGCGCGCAGCGCTCCAGGCCGCGTTTTCTCAGTGCCGCAGCAACCTCCGGCATCGTCTCGAAGCTGTCGGGGATGGCCACAAAGCTCGTGCTGCTGCGAGAGGCTGAAGCTCTCGGCACAGTCTCGGGGCCTGTTGAGCTGCGAGGGGTGCCAGCACCGTTCCTTGGCGCAGCCTCGGTGCTGCTCGGCGCGGAGGCGCGCCGGTCTCGTCTCCCAAACAGGCGGCTGAACATCTCACGCTTCACCTTCTCACGCTTCAGGCGAGGACACAGCGCTGGCTGAGGCCGGGCGCTGCACGCACAGCACGAGTGCTCACACAGGCCAGCAAAGGAGCAAGGCAATGCGAAACTCGCGCGACGCGCGTTTCGTTCCAGCGTTCGGCCAGCCAGTGCGAAACTCGTACGACAAACAGCAGGTGCTTGAGGCGTAAAATCCACACTCGGAGGAGACTAATCCGCCGTCTCCGCATTCACAACTTTGGACAGCTCCTCGTAGAGCCAGCGTTCCTGAGGCGCAGCCTTGTCGGGATGGTATCGCACGCGCAGCATCTTCAGCTGACGCGCAGCCGACTCGGCACTTCCCTGTGCGCCCCTGATTGCGCAGATGGATGCGCGCAGCTCAGCGGTGGCCACCAGAAGGGCGCGTTGCTGCTGCTCCGTCGTTGCGTGGGCCGCCAGCCCCGCCGCCACAACCTCCTGCGTCTGCGTGGCAGCGGAGGAGGCCATGAAGGCTGCAGTGCGAGCATGGAGCGCCTCGTACTCCGGCACCGACCCGCCAGCGCCAACGCGGGGCTGCGGGCGCGGCGCGTCTGCAGGCGGCTGGCCCGTAGTGGCGGCGGTGGCGGGCGCCGAGTAGGGCCCCCATGCGCCGCCGTGGGCGCGGGCGCGCACGCGCATCGTGTAGGTCGTGCCTGGCTGCAGGCCGGTGAGGAGCAGGCGCATCTGGCGCGCATCCTCAGTGACCGTGAGCCAAGCCTGTCCGGGCCCTTGCCGCTGCAGCTGAAAGGCTGCGCAGTCGTCGCGGCCTGCGCCCACGCTCCAGCACACCTCCAGCTGCGAGTCGCCTCTCAACAGACAGTGGGGGGCGTTGCACTGTGGCGGCGCGACCCCGTCGGAGGGGCCGCAGTCAGCCCCAACCTCGCCCCGCGCAGCCATCTGCGCCATCGCGCGCGCCGACTCAGCCTCCAACTCAGCACGCAGCGCGGCGGCGGCGGCGGCCTGCCCGCCACCGCCGCCGTCGCGCACGCGCTCCCGCTCCGCGCTCGCTTCAACCTCCCGGCGGCGGCGCATGTCGGTGCCGCCGCCGCGGGCGCGGGGTGCGGCCGGTGGGGCTGGCGGCGGGCACGCGGACTGTGACTGCGGCGCAGCGGTCTGCGATGGCAACCCGGATGCCTGTTGTTCAGCTTTGGCAGCAGCCTCCATGGCAGCGCGCGCCTTTTCCCAGGCGCCCTCGCTGAACGCAGACGCCTTGGCAGCCGCCGCCGCGGACAGGCTGGCGGCGGCGGCGTCGCGGGCAGCCGCAGCCTCTGCCGCAGCCGCCACAGCCGCAGCCGCCTCCGCAGCGCGCAATCGCTTCGCCTCTTCCGCCTGCGCGCGCGCGCCCAGCGGAGCCACGCCGTCTCGCCTGGCCACGTTGGGGGGCAGCGGCGCGCTTTTGTCCGCGGCTATCCCCTTGGCAGCCAGAAGCTGAGCCAGCTTCTGCTCGCCTGCGAGCCGTTGGTTCTCCATCTGCTCATCCTCCCACGCGGCGCGCTGCCCGCGGAGCCCCGGGCCCTCGGCTCGCAGGTGCTCGCGCCGCCAGGAACCTTGGCCCCAACGCTCTCGTTCTCGGGCCAGGTAGCCCTCATCCAACACCGGGTCCGAAGGCGCAGCCTGCGTCTCTAAGTCGGCGCGCAGTGGCGCCACAGTTCTCCCAGAACTCTCCCTGAACGCTGCACCCACAGCCGCGCTCACCTGCGCAGCAGCCGTCTGCAGGCGCGCGGCGGCGCGCTGCACCGCTCGCTCTGCGCGCCTCAGCTCTGCCGCCCCGCCCGGGCCCGCGGGCCCCGCCAACGAGGCAGCGCCAGGCCGCAAAGAGTTGCGCATCTTGGCCACAACGCTCTCGCCCACTCCAAGCCCAGCCAGGCGCTCCTGCAGACTCAGCGGCGTGGCGCTGTCGGGCGCAGCGGACGAGTACGGCCTGGCTGTCGAGACGCCCCGCGCGTTCGCCATGGCGCTACGCAACGCCTTGCTTGATAGAGCAGCCGGGGGCAGCGGTGTGACGAAGATATTTGCGCGCAACGCATCATCATGAAGATCGAAAACAATCAGTCCGTCGTCACGAGGGGGTCCTCGTGTTGTTGGGCTCCTGCTGGAGAGCCGTATCCAGCTCCGCTAGCTGCGGCAGCGCGGCCGAGTCCAGTTGCGCGGCCTTGGCGGCAGCTTGGCGCGCCTCTTGCAGCCTTCCGGCGCCGCGTAGCAGCGCCGCGAGCGCGAGGAGCGGGCGCGCGTCGTCAGGTCGTTCCCGAGAGGCCGCCAGGAAGGCGTCGCGCGCGGGCTCCACCTCAAGAGGGCGCCCCTCAGCCTTAGCCTGCATGTGAAGCGCCACCCCGAGGCCAAAGTGCGCTCGGCCGCGCTGCTGCGCCTCTTGCTCGCCCACACTCGCAGCCGCGTAGTCGCGCGCCGCGGATGACCAGTCGCAGCGCAGGGAGGCGAGCTGCGCAGAGGCGAAGGCGACGCGCGGATGGAAGGGGTCAACAGCGCGCGCAGCGGCAAGCGACTCCGCAGCCGCATCCAGCCGCCCGGCCACACGATGGGCAGCGGCGGCGGCCATGAAGCGCCTCGCCTCTTCGCCGAGCGGATGCGCGGGCGCAGGCTGGGCATCTGGGTCTGACGGAGTCTGTGGCTGCGGCGCAGCCTCTGTCGGTGGCGCAGCGGCGTACATGCGTCGCAGCGCGGCGCCCTGCACCAGCGTCCACGCGTTGGATGGGATCCTGCGTCGCCGGCGCTCAGTGCGCGCGCGTGAGGGACGGACAGCAAGCGCGAACGCACCAATAGGCAAACACAGCCTGCGGCAGCATCAGCCCCGCCGCCAGCGTGGGCACCATGAGCCACTCCAGAAACAGCCGGTAGTGCCCTGCAGCGCAGCGCGCGGAGTGAGCACAAGCCAGAAGCCGCAAGCGAGGCTCAAGCATGGCGCACCCAGCGCCCGAGGCTGCGCGGCGGCGTTGCCGAACGCCTGCTGCACGTTCAGGAACATGAGCCCCACCGCGGTGGCGGGCAGCACGCAGCCCAGGGCCCCCAGCGGCGCATCAACAGCAGCAAGGTCCAGCGCAGGCTGCGTGAGATCCGCAAACCAAAAGGCGCCGCCCACGCTCATGCCCTCCGCCGGCTGCAGTGCCGCGCGACGCACGGCCATGAAGGCCGTGACAAAGACGGGTATCTGCGCCAGGGGGGCCACAAGCACCCAGGCAGCGCTGGGCGGCGGAGAGGGCGAGGAGGCTCTGTGGGCGCGCAGAAAGGCGCCTAGCTTGGCTGGCGACCGCGTGTCGATGCCCTGCGCGCGCGCTGCGGCCAGGGCGCGTGACAGGGCCACGTTGGCGCGAGCCTGCAGCACTGCAAGCGGTAGCAGAGCTCCGCGAACACAGCAGGTGCTGAGTGCGATGGACAGCCACCTGCGCAGAGGTGACACGCGTGGCTGTGAGCGTGCCAGCCACAGGCTTTGCGTGTGCGGGGCGCACCAGGGCAGGCCGGTGAAGAGGTGGACGTGCTCCAGAAGCGACACTGCCGCAGTGACGGGCCCGAAGCCGGAGCTCTCTGCCTCCGCCACGGACGGCACATGGAGGCTCGCGACGGCGTGCGGCGCGCAGGCGTGGGCGCAGGAGAGGGCGGTTCGGCTGTAGTGGCACAGGCCGAGCGCTGGGGGCCGAACCTCGTTCTGCGCGAGGCTGTGTCGCGCACAATGCCGCGCAAGCTGCGCCGCACGGCGCATAGAAGTCACGAGGGCCGAGGTTTAAGACGCCACGCCTGCCGTCGTGATGATCGATGATGATGATCATGATGTCCCTTGACATTCCAACCTCCGCCCGGGTACTGCGTATCGCCAGCCATGCACGCGCAGGCGCCGATGGGCGTCGCCGCGCGCCCGATGCAGCGTGCGCGCGCAGCCGGGCACGGAGCGGACCGCGCTGCGGCGTTCCGAGTGAGTGCCAAAAGCAGTCCTCAGGCCGCGGCCACCGCCGCGGAGGCTCCGCTCACGTGGCACGCGCCCAAGGTGCGCGCGTGCTGGCTCGCGTGCTGTGCTGCGGCGGAGGGCCTGCGGAGGGCGTGGCTTGGGTGGCTGGAAGTGTGCATGCGGCGACTAGGCTCTCCAACCGGCGCTTGCTTTATATGGCTCTCCACCGCGCTGCGCGCGCGCCTGCTGTCCTGCAGCGCCCGAGACTGAGCGCGTGCGTGCGTGCGCGCGCGCAGGAGTTCTGCGAGCAGGCTGCGGTGAAGAGCCGCGCAGAGTACGACGAGATGTACGCACGCTCGCTGGCCGACCCGCAGGGCTTCTGGGGAGACCTCGCCAAACAGTTCCACTGGTGCGTCCTCGCGCTGCTCCTCCTGAGGCAGCGCCGCCTCCTGCGCGTGGGAGCTATGGCATGAAATGCTGAGCTCGCTGCCTCCGCGCTCCTGGCCAGGGAGACGCCTTGGCCGGCGCAGGGCGCGTTCTCGGCCAACTTGGACGTGCGCCAGGGCCCCATCCACCAGGAGTGGTTCAAGGCACGCGCTCTTCGGCTGCTCACAACATCCCCTCCTGTCTCACACCTGCCGCACCAGGGCGGGCGCACCAACGTGTGCTACAACGCGCTGGACCGCCACCTGCACGCCGGGCGCGGCGAGCGCGTGGCGTTGCACTGGGAGGGGAACGACCCGGGGGTGGATGAGACGCTGACTTACGCGCAGCTGCACGCACGCGTGTGCCAGCTGGCCAACTACCTGGCCTCGCTGGGCGTGGGCGTGGGCGACTGCGTGCTCATCTACCTGCCCATGCGAGTGGAGCTACCGGTTGCCATGCTCGCCTGCGCGCGCCTGGGAGCAGTGCACAGCGTCGTCTTCGGCGGCTTCTCCGCCGAGGCGCTGCACACGCGCATCGGCGACAGCGCTCCCAAGGTGGTCATCACCACCACGGCTGTGCGGCGCGGCAACAAACCAATCGCGCTCAAGTCCATCGTCGATGCCGCGCTCCAGTCGGCGGCCACGGACGGCAGCGCCGTGCCCACCGTGCTGGTGGCTGACAACCCGTCCGCCATGGCGGCGCAGGAGGCGCCCTGGACGCCCGGGCGCGACGTGTGGTGGCACTCGGTTGTGCCGCAGCAGCCGGAGAGCTGTCCCTGCGCCTGGGTGGACGCGGAGCACCCGCTGTTCATGCTGTACACCAGCGGCAGCACGGGCAAGCCCAAGGGCGTCATCCACAGCACGGGCGGCTATATGGTGTTCAGCGCGACGACCTTCCAATACGTCTTCGACTACCGCCCGGGCGACGTGTACTGGTGCACCGCCGACTGCGGGTGGATCACGGGCCACAGCTACCTGACGTACGGCCCGCTGCTGTGCGGTGCCACGCAGGTGATGTTTGAGGGCGTGCCCACGTACCCCGACGCGGGGCGCATGTGGCAGGTTGTGGACAAGTACTCCGTCAGCCTCTTCTACACGGCGCCCACGGCCATCCGCAGCCTGGAGCGCCTGGGCGACGAGTTTGTCACACAGCACAGCCGCAAGTCGCTGCGCCTCCTGGGATCCGTGGGAGAGCCTATCAACCCCGCCGCGTGGAGCTGGTACCACTCAGTGGTGGGCGACGGGCGATGCCCCGTGGTGGACACCTGGTGGCAGACGGAGACGGGAGGACACATGATCACTCCGCTGCCCGGCGCGCACGTGCTCAAGCCCGGCGCCGCGGGGCTGCCCTTCTTCGGCGTCGCGCCGGCGCTGCTGGACGGCGCGGGGGCGGAGGTGCCGCCCGGGCAGGTTGGGGAGGGCGTGCTGTGCATCAAGTCGGCCTGGCCGGGCGCGGCTCGCACGCTGTTCAAGGACCAGCCTCGCTTCGAGACAACCTACTACGCGCCTTACCCGGGATACTACTACACCAGCGACGGCGCGCGGCGGGACGAGGATGGGTACTACTGGATCACCGGCCGCGTGGACGACGTCATCAACGTCTCCGGACACCGAATCGGAACCGCAGAGGTTGAGTCCGCGCTCGTGCTGCACCCGATGTGCGCGGAGGCGGCGGTGGTGGGCTACGACCACCCCATCAAGGGGCAGGGCATCTACGCCTTCGTGTCGCTCATGGTGCGCGCTCTTGCCTGCTCACATGTCCTGCTCGCGCTCACTGCGCCTTCGCGCGCAGGACGGAGTTGAGAACACGGAGCCGCTGCGCAAGGAGCTGGTGAACAGCGTGCGCGCCAGCATCGGCGCCTTTGCGGCGCCTGACGTCATCCACTGGGCGCCTGCGCTGCCCAAGACACGCTCCGGCAAGATCATGCGCCGCATTCTGCGCAAGATTGCAGCCAACGAGCTGGACGGGCTGGGCGACACAAGCACGCTGGCTGACCCGACTGTGGTTGAGGCGCTCATCGCGCTGCGTTGCAAGTAGGGGCTGACTACACGCTTGAAATGCGAAACACTTTGCGAAAAAAGGCAAGCAGAAGACTGCGTTACAGACAGAAGAGCGAGTCTGGCCTCTGTGCAAGAGGGTTCCGCGTCTTCTTCAGGGCACCACCTTGCTGTGGCAGCAGCACGTTTCGTCTTGTCTACAGCTTGCGCCGAGAAGGACAGTGTGAGCGCCAGGAGCAACGCTGCAGGGCTTCACAACGCGAGGCAGAGCGCCTAGACGGAGCTCTCGTATCACGTCCCGCTCCTCACGTGCAGCGCCAGCGTCGCCGCCGCCGCCTGCCTGCGAATCTTCGCCTCCGCCGCCGCACACTCTGGTGGGCAGGCTGCCGCGGCAGCAGCAAACAGCGCGAGCGCTTGCTCAGCCTCACCGCCCTGCAGCGCTGCCACTCCCGCCCGGTACGCAGTGTCCGCAACCGCAGCGTCGCGGCGCGCCTCCTCCACTTGAACAGCGTGCACAGCCTCTGTAGAGTTTCCGGCAGGCTCGCTCGCGCCAGTCCTCTCCAGGCTTCGGCACCCCGAGCGGCGTGGCTGGCACACTGTAGGCGTCAGACACGAGCTGGAAGGCTTGAGGCACGCACGCTCCGCGAAAACGCACCTCCGTCCAGCAGCGCCAACAGCCGGTCGCTGCGTGCAAGCTGCTCTGCCTGCAGTGCCGCGTCCGCGGCTGCCATGTGCATCTCTGACGAGCTCAACTGACGCTCCGCGGCGCGCTCAGCCGCCGCAAGCTCAAGGCCACTAAGCGCGAACATAGGCCGTGGCTGCGTGAGATGCAGTTCAGCTCGTCGTCTGAAAGCGCGTCTTCCACGCCCATGCGCGGGCGTGGACAGGCTGAAATGCAGAGGGCGAAGGGGCGAGCGGAGACGTCCGTCCTCACTCCTCACGCAGGCGGATTTGGCAGAACATTGGCGAGTCATCTATCGACAGCCTCTGCGCGGCTGGCCTGCACATACGGCACGACATACCCGTCCTCTGGCGGGATCTTCAGCGTCAGCTCCTTCTTGATCTTCACACGGCTTCGTGCATGTACGCACGTAAGTGTCACACGGCCTCACTGCCTCCTCATGGTCCTGGTCCACCCTCTAGTGGGGTCGGCTGAGTCGATCACTACACACTTTAGTTGGGACCAGCCGCGGCTCGTAGAGCCGTGTGCCAGGTCATACCCTTTGGGTTTTCTTTCTGGCGGGCGCCCCACTGTATTCTTTGCGCCCCTTGCCCTTTGCGTGCGGCAGTGCCGAGGCTCTGAGACCATGGCGCCGCGCGGCAAGAGCATCGAGGAGAAGCGTACCATCATCCTGAACCTCTTCCATGATTCTTGTGTGCCGTGGCTACTCAAGGTAAGCTCTCTCGCACAAGCTCTCCTCACAGTGCACTCACGCCGCGCTTCTCTGCAGGACATCGAGAAGGCTGGCGCCAAGGCTGGCGTCGTGCAGAACACTGTGAAGGGTGCGGGAGAAAGACTGACAGCCAGTTGGGCGGGAGACGCTTGTACTCACTCTACGCGCTCAGACATTGTGATGAGCCTTGTGCACGACGACTTGGCGTCCACGGACAAGAGTGCGTGGAGCTGGGCGAGCGTCGTGCGGCCTCCCACTGTCTGCTGAGGCTGTCTCGGCTCTTCGCGCAGTTGGCACCTCCTGCTATTTCTGGAGCCTCAGCTCTGACCGCACCAACAAGGCCCGCGTCAAACATGCGTCGCTGACTGCCGAGCTGGCCAGCGTCAGCACCTCCTGCGCAGATCTGGAGGCAAAACTGGAGGTTGTGCGCCCGCCCCCCGACACGGAAGAGCGCGCCGCCGCGGTTGCCGCCGCCGCCGCCGCGCAGTCGCGCCACGACGCGCTGAGCGCGGAGGTGAGCAGCCACGCGGAGAGCGACCCCGAGACGCTCAATGCTATGACTGCGCTTGCGCCCACAGCGCTGGAGGCTGCAAACCGGTGGACGGACAACATTTACATGGTTCAGTCCTACCTGACGCGCAACAAGGGCATGTCCGCCGCGGACTGTCAGAAGTGGGTGCTGGGAGAGGCCAACGTGAACCTGGCGTCGCTCGAGTATGTCACAGAGGAGAGCATCAAAGCCAGCGTGCAGCCCAAGAAGCCCAAGAGCAAGCCGGCCTCTGGCGGCATTAAGCGCAAGGCTGCGGCAGCGGAGGACGGATACGATGATTGAAGAGCAGGCTGGGGTGCGGTGGTGCGGGAGGAACGAGGAAGGAGGAGAAAGGAACGAATCGCTTTGTACAGCTCAACGCAGGTGTGACGCTAGTAGTTTGCACCGGACTTGCGGTAGTGCACTGCGGTGGTTGCCTCCTTCAGCAGCTGCCCCTCCTCCACGGTTGCCAGCAGCACCCAGTGGTCCCCCGCGTCCAGCCGGTCCTCCACCCGGCACTCCAGGAAGGCAGACGCGCAACCGGGCAGCACCGCGGCGCCGCTGCGCGGCCCCGGCGTCGTCTCAAGCTCTGAAAAGCGGTCAGCCCCCGGCGCAAACGGCTTCAGCAGAGCCTTCATGGCCGTCTTCTCGCTGCCAGCCGCCAGGATGTTGAGCACGAACGTGCTGCCCGTCAGGATGAGGCCCTCCACCGCGCGGTCCTTGGCCACCGCAACGGTGATTGCGGGCGGCGAGAAGGACGCCTGGGACACCCAGGAGGCCACCATGGCGCTGCTTGCGTCGCCGCTCTTGGCGGTGAGCACGCAGAGGGAGCCCACCACGCGGCCCAGCGCGGCCACGGCGACGCCGCCCACCAGCGCCTCGCGGCCGGCTGCTGCGCCGCGCGCCTTGGCCGCCGCGCGCGCCTTGGCGGAGCGCAGCACAGCCTGCGCAACGTCCGTGCCAGCCTCCTCGCAAGCCTGCAGCACAGCCTCGGTGGGGGTGAACTTGACGCGGATGGGGTCAAACGCTGATTTGAAGCCCCCATCGCGCAGCTTGCCCGCGATCTCGTCCACCGCCTCACCGCTCCAGCCAAACGAGCCAAAGACGCCGCAGGGCTTGTCGCGGCCGCCGGGCAGCTGCAAGATGGTGCCTAGTGCGGTCTTCACAGGCGTGGGCATGTGACCGCCGAGGGTTGGGGACCCAACAAGAAAAGCGTCAGACTTGCTCACCAGCTCCGAAACCTCCTCCTGCGTGGCGAACTCTGCGTTGAGGCTCACCGCGGCAGCGCCGGCCTTTGTGATGCCGCGCGCCAGGGCCGAGGCCAGTGCGCCCGTGTTGCCGTACGCGCTGGCGTAGATGACGGCCACGGAGGCCACCTCCGCGGCGCGCACCTGCTGCGCCGTCCACTCCCCGTAGCGCAGCAACAGCTCGGCGGCGGCGGCGCGCACCACAGGGCCGTGCAGGGGCGCCAGAGTGCTCACGGAGACGCCGGGGGGGGGTGCGGGTGGGGCCGCGGATGGAGGGGGGGGCGCGGGGGAGCGCAGACTGCGCAACGGCCTGGCGACTGCGGCCAGCAGACGCGACCAGCTGCTCTGATTATCCTGCAGCCGTGGCGCGGCGGCGGCGGGCAGCACCCTTATGTCCAGGCGCTCCAGCGCTGCGGCGGCCTGGCGTGCCACGGGCGCCAGCAGGCACTCGTAGAAGAAGCGCCAGTCCTCTCCGAAGGCGTCAAAGCCGCCCTCGTCGAAGGGGCTGTCCGCTGCGCCCGCGGCGCCAGTCACGTGCGCCGAGAAGAGCTTGCCCGTGAAGAGCGTGGCGGAGTGTGGGTGGTGGACGGTGAGCGCGTCCGGCCAGCGGGGAGTGGGCGCCAAAGCAAAGTGCAGCTCCTGCCCACCGCCCAGCTCCAACCGGTCGCCGCCGCGCACCGTGCGCAGGCGGGCGCGCAGGCCGCCCGGGCCCCGCCAGGCCTGCGCCAATGCTGCGCTGCGGCCGGGGCCTTCTGCCAGGAGGGCACGCAGCGTCTGTGCCGCCGGGTTGCTGCACCACACCTCCAGCGTGCGCGCGCTGGCGGGCCGGGCCGCCAGCAGCGCGGCGAGCGCGTCCGCTCGGCGCGGGGAGAAGTGGGTGAGCACCACGAACTGCAGGCCGCGGCGGCCGGCGGCATCGCCCAGCGCAGCGCTGAAACTGTCCGCAAACGGACTCTCCGGCACGTCCACTAGCGCCACCGCGCCCGGGCCGCGCACCAGGTAGCAGTTGTCGCTTGTGCCGCGCTTGAGCGAGAACCTGGGCACGTTGCGTGGGTGAGCCGCGGAGATCAGCGAGCAACGCGCTGCACTTGCGCCCTCGGGCACGCACTCCAGCTCAAGCCGCAGCCGCTCCGCCGTGGAGCAGTGCAGCACGCGCACGTCCTCCGTGAGGGGCAGAGAGCGCACGACGGCGTCGGAGAGCACGCGCGGTGCAGGTGGCGCAGGCTGCGTGGGCGCTGACGACGCTGCAGAGTCGCTCGCCGACAGCCGCACTACGCGCACAGCCGCGCGATTGCGACCGGGCTGCACAGCCGCCGGGAAGAGCCGAGTGCACGGGGCCGACAGCGTAGCAGCGGCGGGCGGGTGCCACCTCCTCAGCCTCGTCTCTCCTCCCGCTGCTCTTGTGCACAACGCAGCGCCTACGCACGCCATCTCAGGCACTTCGTGCGCGTGACGACTCTCCTGGCACGCGCTCGCCAGGGGAGCAAGGAAAATGAGACACGTGGGACTCAACTGTCTGTGACTCAGCAGCGCTGTACCGTGTTCAACTCGCTGTTCTTTGTGTTCTAATCTACTGGAAGTGCGCGCCCTTGCAATGGCTGTGTCGCTGCAGTTGCCTCTGGCTGCTGCGCGTCGCTCACGGGTGGCGCCACCTCGTCGCAGTGCCGCTCCTCGGGCCGCGGCTGCGGAGGCTGCTGAGGCTGCTGAGGCGCTGGACGCGCCCAGCGTGCTTTCGGCGATTTCGCTGTGGAAGGATGCCGCCAGGCCGCAGGCGCCATTGAAGCGGCTGCAGACGCAGACTGCGGTGGTTGCGCAAGGCACCACCGTGATAAGAAGCCTTGACTTTGACAGGCGCGTCAGCTTGTCTGTGCTGCTGCTGCGCGTTGGCGCCTGCGCTGACGCCCCCTCCCTCGGCTGTGCAGAGGTGCGCCTGGGCACCACGGACGCTGCGCCCCTGCTCTTTGTTTGCAGCGACTGACCGCTCAGCGCACCCGCGCGCTCTCCTGCAGACCGCTTCGACATCGAGTTCGGACTCAGCGTGCGTGTGGCGTGTGGCCCTGCGCTGGGAGGTAGTCTGCCACCTCGCGTCGCCACCTCGTCTCTCACCCATGTTCCTTCCCGCAGGACGGCACCACGTACAACAGCTACCTGGTTCGCGGCGCGAACAAGGTTGCGCTAGTGGACATGTCGCACGCCAAGTTCAACGAGGCATACTTTGCAGCTCTGCGCACGCTGATTGACCCCGCCGACGTCGACTACCTGGTGGTCAGCCACACGGAGCCGGACCACAGCGGTCTGGTGGAGCCTCTGTTGGCGCTTGCGCCCAAGGCTGTGGTTGTCGGCAGCCGCGTGTGTCTGCAGTTCCTGAGCAACCTGGTGCACTCGCCCTTCTCCAGCCTGGAGGTCAAGGCTGGCAGCACGGTGGACCTGGGAGGGGGGCATGTGCTGGAGTTCCTGCCCG
>Ga0208951_1000461_pt1 | contig 18679 bp, 20 predicted proteins | sample GreLakmeMI27MSRF_FD_187702 | JGI IMG/M metagenome (GOLD analysis project Ga0208951, IMG submission 187702) | Freshwater lentic microbial communities from great Laurentian Lakes, MI, USA - Great Lakes metaG MI27MSRF (SPAdes) | ecosystem: Environmental > Aquatic > Freshwater > Lake | place: Great...
ATTAATGGTGTTATTGGGGTAATATGGGAGAGATTTGGGGGAGCATGAGGGTTGGCGAGTGCACATTTTCTCTCCTCTATACAATGTTTAATCTACTACAATCTCTCAAAACACAAAAAATAGTAATATAATTAATAATGTTTCCTCGTTTTCCTTTTCTTACTCTTCCTCTTTCTCCTTCTCTTTCTTTTCTTACTCTTACTCTTACTCTTGCCACCAGCGGTAGAATTCTGTCTTGGTGGTATTGCTTTTTTTTTATTTTTACCTGTTCTTGATGCCATACTCAAATTTGTCCTAGTCTGATTCTTCTCCTCTTTTCTAAGTTCATCAAGTCTTATTGCATCCCTCACATCAACCTCGTCTTCATCATAATTACCAAGAGCCGGTTTTTCCAACTTTCTAATTTCATCTGTTATTTCTGAAAGTGTCATATCTTTAGGCATGACCACCGTTGGCATTTATATATATAAATTATTTAAAAATAAATTTTATAATACTATAATTATGTTCCAGATTATAGTATTATTCTCAGCCATCAATTCAAGACTTATACAAATTCCTAAACCTAAATATTATTATGACCCCCGCATTCACAATATGGGTAACATAGGATTAGGAGGGCAACTTCATTCACTACTTGCACCTTACGCAACAAAACTAATAGATGACAAATGTTATAATTCAATAAATATACGCCAAGCTATTCTCTCAAATTATAATCAAGAATTTTATAATAAACATGAACATGTTCCAAAACTAATAGATTTATGTTGTGGAACAGGAACATCAACAGCGGCCAACCAATTAGGAATAGATAGCAGTGAAGCAATGATAAGCGCCGCACAAGCACAAGCACAAGCAAAACAAACAAAACAAGCAAAAAAAACAATTAAAACCCAATTTATTATAGCCAACGCAGAAAACTACGGCCAACCTCAAGAGTTCGACACAGCAACATTAATGTTTGCTTTTCACGAAATGCCAAACTATGCGCACCATAAAATAATAAAAAACGCAAAAATAATAACAAAGCACAACATAATAATAGTAGACATTAGTCCAAACTATAGTCCATCCAAGCTAATGTTATATGGCGAACCATATTTATTAAACTATAAAGCTACAATACATAAAATATTAGAAAAACACCAATTTACATATTTTGAATATGTACCAAACCGTGTAGGATTATGGATTTATAGCCATAATTAAAAACATGTTAACTAATCTCTCAATTCAATAACAAATAAATACAAAATAATTATAATAAAGCTTAATTTATAGCTCTAGTATAATATATTAATTCTATTATTAATATATTATAACATATTATATATATGAGTATCATAACAGTATTAGGAAATAGAAATATAATTAATACCTATGCTATGGCATTACAAAGTTGCTTAGCTTCAGATAGCGTAAGAACACGACATCAAATTGCCATAATTACAAAGCCATGTAGATTATGGCAACTTTATTTTTGTGTATTAACAATACTTTATTCTATAAATGCAAATGCAATTGAAAATATCCAGGTGTTAAATAAGTTATGTGATTCAGTAAAAAATTTTTATACAGATACAAGGTCTCCATTATATAATTATATAGCAGAAAACACATTACCAATTTGGCCAAATTCTATATGTTATATAGAACGTGAAGTTGAATTTAAACAACATATAATGAGTGATACTAATAATAAATATTTATGTTTATATGGAAGAGATAAATCAACCGGGGCAGTAGCACCCAATTCAATAGGTCATTATTTTACAATTATTAAAAATAGCGATGGTTATTTTTTAACATCAAGTTATGGTTCGGATTATATTTGTGCTCCTTATGATATACAACGCATAGATAATATAGAAGAATTTTTTAATTTTTGCAATAATTTAAAAACTAGAACTAGAACTGAAGATGTAAGAGTAAAAGCAGAACTAATATTTTTTATGACAAAATATTTTTTTCCTAACGTTATAAGACAAAGATACGACGTAGATGCTGTAGAGTTTAATCAAAAATTAAGGCCTTTATGGATAAATCCAAAAGAAGGAATAAACGCGGAAAACAAATATATATTAAATAATAGTGTTATGAATTTTGATGTAGCACTAATTCCAAATTATGAAGCGGTGGTAGGCACGGTGGTAGGCACGGTGGTAAGAGCAGAATTATTTAAACAACCAGGCCGCGGAGTAAAAAGAAAAGTGGTCAAAACCAAAAAATCAAGAAAACAAAGACGCCATAAATCTCTCAAAAACAAGAAAAGTAAACACAAATTTTATACAAAAAAATAACACACAAATTTTATACAATATAATATTTATATTATATAAAATGAAAAATAAAACTAAAAGAAGAACAAGGCACAACAAACATAACAAACATAACAAACGCAACAAACAAACAAAACAATTTAGAAATCATATACAAAAAGGAGGTACAACTACAGAAATAAAAGCATTAACATATAATTTATCATGGGCTTCCCAAAAAAATAAAAAAAACGGATCCGAAGCAGATTTTGTGGAACAATGCAAACGTGTATATAGAAAATGTTATCAAAAAGCATTAGAAAAAATAACAATATTACATAAAAAACACAATTTTGATGTAATTGGTATTCAAGAAGTGGAAGATAAAGATTTAGTTTCCACAATATGCAAAAATACCGGATTACAAGGATGGTATAGAGGCGCAACATGGAATAGTAAAATGAAAGTATATTCAGGTTGTGCTATTATTTGGAATACTAATACGCTTGGAGCTATGGAAACGGGAAAAACTATTAACCTTGCTAGTCCAGACCCAAACACTAACTGTTATGAATGTGATGCAAGAACTTGTTGTATAGTTACAACAACCAAGGGTGTTAATCTAATTGTGGCACATTTTCCATGGTTATCTGATACTAATGCTGTAAACAAAATATGTGAAATTATTGAAGCACATATTTCATCAGATGGGCCAATTATTATTTTAGCCGACACCAATGATGAAAAGACATTAATATCATCAGCAAATCCTTTAAAAATAAAAAATAAGGAATTATCACATGGACTAACAGTAGCCGACGCAAAAAAACAGTTAAATTCGTGTTGTTGGCATAAGATAGGTCATCAATACGAACATTTTACAGCTACAGGCGATTACATATTATCAGAGATTGTAAAAGATATTGAAATTCCAATCAAACACCCAACAAATAACAAGAATGAAAAAGAATTATATTCAGACCATATGCCAGTTATAGCAACAGTAGAATTGTCTAATCTACCAGATACACCTATAACAGCTGCTAAATCAGCTACAACTGTAACGCCTAAACCTGATATTAGTAATACTATAAAAACAAGGGTTACAAACTGGTTTAAGACTAGACCTATAACTTCTGCAATTAGTAATAGTAGTAAAAAAGTAAGAGTACCAAACTGATTTAATAAGTTTGGGAAAAAAAATCCGGAAAGCGTCAAATACTTTAAGAACTCATACGAAAGCACGGTCTAAGGTAGCACGGCAAACCTTGTCCAAAGAAACAAACACATCAAACCAAATCCATACCAAATATCATTAGGAATTATTGAAAACAACACAGAGCACACGAAAGTAACAAATGGAGAAAGAAACACAAAAACAGCATAATTAAAAGCAAAAGGATTGCTATTAGCCATAACCAAAAGCATAATAATTGATACAAACCAAACGTTAATAAGCATTGGATTCATTTTATAATAACACAAAATAAAGGTTTATAACACAATTCAATTTTTTTTAATCAAAACTAAAAACCACAAAAAACAAAAATAAAATATATATAAAATAGACTTAAAGCCATAACACGAGATATATTATAAAATAAAAAACCCCAAAAAAAGTTTTTACTATGCTCTCATAGCTCAGTTGGTCAGAGCGTTGGTCTTATGAGCCAAAGGTCGGCGGTTCGAACCCGCCTGGGAGCAATTTTTCCTTAGCTCTTGTAGTGTAGCGGCTATCACTGAGGACTTTGAATCCTCCAACCCCAGTTCGAATCTGGGCAAGAGCTTTTTTAATGCTGGGATGCCCGAGTCAGGTCTAAGGGGGGCGACTTAAGATCGTCTGGCTTACGCCGCACGGGTTCGAATCCCGTTCCCAGCATTTTTTCCTGCTCCGTTAGCTCAGTTGGTCAGAGCATACGGCTGTTAACCGTGAGGTCACTGGTTCGATCCCAGTACGGAGCGTTAAATAAAAATAAAAAAATAAAAAAACAAAAATAATATGTAACACACCTTACATATTATTTCTATTTTCTACATCTACTTCTATTTTCATTTACCGTGCCTAGTAATTCCATATATATATAAAAAAACAAAATAAAAAAACAAAATAAAAAAACAACTTAAAGACATAAAATCAATAATATAATAATAACAGAAAGTTATTATCATTGTCCCTGTGACGCAATTGGATAGCGTGCCAGACTTCTAATCTGGAAGTTGCGGGTTCGAGTCCCGTCTGGGATAATATTACTTTAAATAAACTTTTTGTTTAAAGTAATAATATTTAAAACTAATTTCTAAAACACTATATAGACTATAGTTATTAACAATATATGTTTATAAAAAAAATAGATGAATTATTTAATATAACAAATTATAAAAAACATTATGACTACAAAGCAAAAAAACTAAGCTATATAAGTAGAACAAATAATTCAGCAATATATTCTATATATTTAAATGCAAATGCTATTAAAACAGAAATACCATTAAATAAATGTAACTTTTATTATAGCAGTTATCATAATACATTTGAAGATGTGTATAAATATTTATTATTTATTTTAAATTTATAAAAAACAAAAAAAAGTACAAAAACATGCCCACGAAACATGCATTAACATTAAAAGTTAAAACACTTAATATCCGAGAACATCCGCCCAGCGTTTGCCAATCATCGACTGAAGACCAACGCCCCAAATGATTGGGTCATTTTCAAAATCCATTTCTCCATCATCAGAAACGCACGACTCACAGTCCTCGGTATCAGAATCAGTGTCCAGCATAGCAAAGATGTTTGTTGGAGTAAACTTACCAACAACAGGAGCTACAACCGGTACACGCACAACTTCGCAAACAACAAGCTTAGGTTCATGCTTGACAGCCTTTTTGCAATACTTGGTTGTATGACCAAAATATCCACACGCACGGCACTTTGTGTTCAACAAAACAGGACACACAACATTGCCGGAGCGGTCTTTAACATTGTGGCTATTGAAGCCACTCTTGGAAGAGTCGTAGCAAACTTTGCAGAACATTGAATAAATTTAGCTTTAGCTTTAGCGTTATAAGTTATGAAGACCTAACACTAAGAAAAAAAATAGTAATTCAATTTTTTAAAAGTGTAACAAAATAAATCATTTATAATAAATTACAAATCAATTTCCACTAGAACCAAACCCATTTTCATTTCTATTATTTTTTTTACCCAACATATTTAAATCATCAACAATAAACACTTTCATAGGATAACCAATATTTGGAGGTGTAAGTTGAACATAACGATTATTTTGGAAAAATTCAAACGAGTCAGTAACAGTGTGTAAAATATCAAAAATTGCTGTAATTGTCCCTCTATATCCAGAATCAATAATTCCAACATTATTAGCAAGACGCAATGGTGTTTTAATAGGAGTGCTTGAACGCAAATATAAATAATAACCAACTGGCTTATTATTATAAGTCATTGCACAAGAAATTTTATGGTCTAACATATAAATAGGAAATTCTTCAGTCCAAACATTATTTTCAGGACATAATAAATCAAATCCTGAATCGTAACAAACAACAACATCATCATTATCATTATCACATCCACCATAACCAATGCTATTACTAGAACCATCAAAACACCTCAAATAGTTTTCTACAATACTATTATGTTTAAAAGCATTTGTTTGATAGTTTTGTTTAATGGTTTCCATTCCTGGAAAATCATGAACATAAATATATAGTTTATAAAAGTTATCATCAACACTAAGACTAACTTGAGATTGAAGACGATTATAAACAGCTTGAGCCTGATTATAAGCATCTCGAGCCTGATTATAAGCATCTCGAGCATGAGCTTGAGAATCATTATAATAATTATTATTATCATAATAATTAATTGTATCATATGAGTTCATATAATCAATCATAGATTGAAGACTAGCAGACTGAAAATAATAAGAAATAGTAGCACCCATTATTTTAAATTAAATTAAATTAAATTAAAATAAAATAAAATAAAAAACATATAATCAATTTTTTTTTGTAAAATTGATTATATAAAAACAAATTAAAATTATAATACATATTACATTATGCTGCACAATCTTTCAAACAATGAGCAATCATTTATTAATCATGCTCTAAATGAGGCACTAAAATCACCAGTATTAATGCGACACGGAGCAGTAGCAGTAGCAAATGGTAAAATTATGGGTCGTGGTCATAATCATTATCGCAGTTATTCAAAAGACCATTTTATTTCAAATACATGCACTTGCCATGCCGAAATTGCATCGTTAAGAAATATGTTTCAATGCTATGGAAAACATAGTAATTCGATAAAAGTTGCCTACTAAATGTTCAACACATACGCATACGCATACGCATACGCATACGCATACGCATACGCATACAGACACAAAAGAATTAGCAAATATAAAAAAATTATACAAAAAAACAACAGTTTATGTGGTGCGCTGTGATACAAATAATAAACTGCAAGATTCAACGCCTTGTCAAAATTGCTTACACTGTTTAATAGAATTAAATATTAAACGAATTGTGTTTAGTTATAAAGATAATTCATTTATGAGTTGTAATCCAAATAATTTAACAATTTATCATATTAGCACAGGTAACAATTATTTAAAAAAATTAGAAGCACATAAAAATCAAATAAAAACACAAAAAAATCAAATAAAAACACATAAAAAATCAAATAAAAAACACATAAAAATCAACACGCAATAATTTTAGCATCAGGAGGATTGTATAATTTACACGACGCTTTTTTTCTATAAAGAGTACTATCATTATAGTAAATAGCATAATCAGGTGTAAAACCATTAATAGTATTATTATCTTTAACATTATTATTACAGTGTTTTAAATAGTCAATACGAGCCGCTGTTCCATTATTTCTAGCTACTTTGTTAACACTGCAACCAACAGAGTTACTATTTAAAAGAGAGGCTACATAGTCTGTTCTATCAATCGAACATTTAGTTTTTAACAAGTTAGTGCGAGTAGATTGGTCACGATTTTCAGTTCTAAAGTGTTTATTAAGTGATACATCTATTAATGCATAATTAACCTTTTTATAACAGTTTGCGGAATGATGCGGATGACAAAATAATTTTTTATTAATATATGCTTTATAATTTTTTACACTTACACTAGTTTGTTTAAGAGCACAACAATCATTTACAGAAATATTGCTAAACACATCGTTTCTAAGACTACTATTAGGATTACCAATATAAGTATGAGAACTATTACCATTTAAAGAAAAAACACCATTTCCATTTCCATTTCCATTGGCATTTGAAGAAATTTTCTTAAATTTATTACCATATTTTTTCTTCATCATAGCATCACCAGAACCAAAATAATTATTAACATTATTGGTTTTACAATTATATTTGCTACAATAAGAAGTCATAGTATATTATATTATATAATCTAATATTATAAAAAAATTATAACAAAATTATAACAAAAAAATTGAATAGCACTAAAGCCAATATCTTAAGTTTATAATATTAAAATAATTATTTATTAATATATAAAGTATGAGTTATTCAACACAAGTCAAAACTATGGTAAAACAACCAGTAAAAGCCGTAAATGTAACTTGTGAAGACTACTTAAATGCGGGTTATACATTAATTAAAAGAAATCCAATAACAAAAAAAGTAACTATTACATATTCAAAGAATTATGAAGCAAAAAAGAAAGAACTAGAACAACAAAATTATACTAATACTATGAATGCTATGATTGCAAATTGGAATAATTACAGAGACGAACTAAATGACCTATTAGGAGACACTTCTCCATATTTTAACTATAAAGAAATTATTCAAAAGATGATTGATGAAGACAATTACATTTTGGAAAAAATTAATTCGAAAAAGAATACAAGCTTAAGTGATAATGAAAGTGACTATTATAGCGACGACGATTCACAGTTAAATCAATAGTTAAATCAATAGTTAAATCAATAGTTAAATCAATAGTTAAATCAATAGTTTAATATGATTAAACAATTATTTTAATTTATTTTTTTATAATAAATTAAAATGTCTACAGAAACAGAAACAATGAGTAATGACATATATAGTTTTGAACAAGACACAAATAACACAAATAACACAAATAACACAAATAACACAAATAACACAAATAACACAAATAACACAAATAAAATTGCTATTATAATATTAGTTGTAAAAAATTATGAAGTAGAAATTGCTATTATAATATTAGTTGTAAAAAATTATGAAGTAGTAAATATTTTTAAAAATAACATAATCACACAAAATAATAAAGTACCAAGAAAAGAATTAATAGGACATTTAAAGAGTATAGAATTATTAAAAGATTGCAAAATTCAATATATGCTAAAATTTATGATGACTAAATCGTTAGAAGAATTAAATTTTGCAATAAACTTAGAAGACAGTTATAAAATAACACCATTTACAAGTTTAAATAATATAACATTTTCAGAACCACTGCAAACTAAGTATGTTACTAAATCAAACAAACCATTCAACAAAGTTAACTCATTAATGCTAATAGTAACAAAAAATTAAAAATGCTGTTTTATAAAAGCAGACACCTTTTCGCTAATAATTATTCTAAAGTCTAAATAAGAAAATTTTTTATTAAATACACTTTTAAAACTAATAGAGTGTGAAGTCAAAAAGTCATTAAACTCTTTAATAAATACATCATAATCAAGAGCATTTTCAGAGTTTTTAATAGTTGTTATAATATAATCACATATATTGCTAAGTTCATTATGTTGCAGTCGCATTAATGGATTAGGGTGTAATGTTTTTTTAAATAATTTCAAGAAAAAACCAAATAATAAGTTGGAAGCACTATTATCAGTTTCAATAGAAGAGTCAAAAATTACCGATTTGTGTATATAATAAATATCAAAAACTAAACTATACAAATCGGTATATTTAAAAAGAAATTTTAATAAATAAATTATAATAACATTATAATCGGGATATTTACTCTTATTTAAAAATTGATAATAAAACTGTTTTATAGATTTATAGTATTCAGCCAATTCAACGTTATTAAAATCTATTACCTTTTGATTGGCAATAGATTCATATGAATCTTTTATAAATATGTCAATTATAGACTGTGTTAATTCATTTTTTTGATAATTATTAGAAATACTTGCACTATAATTATCTGATTTATTATATATTATAAATGATAAAAACCGTTTTTCTAATATAACATGATATTGATCATCTCTAAAGTCAAAAATAAGAAGTTTTAAATACTCAAAATCAATATTCTTTTTTTGATATTTAAAGCACTTATCATAAAACATGGACAACCCATAATCAATAACAACTGGTTTATTATTTTTTAAATTAATCAATATATTATTAACATGTAAATCATTATGAATAATTTTATTATTAACTAACATACCAATAGATTTTATTACAATAAAAAACGTTTTAAGTAAATCAACTACATATAGGTTAAAAGTTTTGTAATTAGTAAAATATTTTTTTAGAGTCTTATTATGTATATAATTCATATACATTAAATAATATTTAGTATGTAATTTCTCATAATTTATTTTAATATTCTCATAGTTATTATAATTATCATAATTATCATACTTTTTAACATAAGAGTCAGAAGAATTGTTACCATAAAAATCGTTACCATAAAAATCGTTACCATAATAATTGTCATTATTATTATCTGTACTCTTAGGAAAAAGTGTCTCACAATCGGAAATGTTTAAATCAGATTGTTGTATAGTTTGAAAAGAAACAATACAATGTTTAATAATAGGAGCATATAAAGCTTTATAATTAGGTATATGTTTTTTGATATATTTTCCAATAGCAATCTCATTTGCACTATAAAACCCAATTTCTTGTAATTTTGTAACGTAAGACTTTTTATTTAACTTTCCATCACAAGAAATTCCTGGATAATATACACAACCATAACTGCCTTGACCTAACAATTTACTTTTATTTTTATTTTTATTTTTATTTTTACCTTTATCTATTCCAGGTTTTATTTCTAAATTTGATTCATCTATCATTATAATATATATATAATAATGTTATAATGTTATAAGTTAATAATATTTATATTATTACATAAACAGTGTAACTAATGGAATCTGTATACATATTATATTCAGAAATATACTATGAACCATTATATAAAAAATATTTCACTATTTTAACATTAAACAAGGAACCAAATGGTGAACTGAAAAAATATATTAAACATATAAGAGTAACAAGTCCTTCAACTAAAGAAGAAACATTAAATAGTGCATATTGCATAATCGCAATAAGCACAAATTTACCAAATAATAAGACAAATAATAAGACAAATAATAAGACAAATAATATGACACTAGAACAATTAGATGACTTCACGCAATTTATAATAAATAACAATTATATTATAAATAATATAATAACACAACAATACAAAAATGTATTAAGCATTAATAACAATAAAAGACCAATATATGCATTTACGTTAAAAGATTAAAAGATTAAAAGATTAAAAGATTAAAAGATTAAAAGAATAAACAATCTAAAGTAATAAAATTGATAAAATAATAAAAATTCTTAACATAGTTTAAGATGGAAAGTTCTAATGAAAAAATAATTAGTGAATTAAAAGCAACAAACAACGATGTAAAAGAGTATATTGAGTCTTTAAGTTCTATTGAAATTAAAGCACTAACAATTGCAGTAAGAGAATTGGAGTCATCTTTTTCAATCGAAAAATCAATAGGATTTATAAACTTTCAAAAAAAATCTATTCAATACCATAAAACATAAAAATAATTAAACTAATTAATCCAAATACTAATGCAATTATTTTTTGATAATTTAACTTTTCTTTAAAAATCAAAAATCCAATAATAAACAAAATAATAAAATATACAAGATGCCATATTATATTTAAAACAACCAAGTTTCCATAATTCAATATTTTATAAACGCAATAACCTGTAAAAGTATATGCTGCTAATCCCAGAATTATTAATATATTAGTATTACTAATAACATTAGTATAAGATTGTTTGAACAAATATTGAGAAGTAATAGAAGAAAATGTGATTAGCAATAAATATAAGTAAAAAAAGTTATCAACTTTCTGATATTTTACAGTCATTTATTTTATATTATATTACAAAATATAATATAAAATATAATAAAATATAATAAAATATAATAAAATAGAATGGTTTTATTTTTTATTAAAATTAAATGATTTAAATGTTTTAAAATCAATAGTTTTATTATTATTATATGTATTAACACAGTCTAAATCATCCATAGTTTGTTTTCTCTCTTTCTCTAAAGAAAAAAAACAACTATTAGAGTCTTGAACACTATTTTCAGAAACATCCTTAATAGTTTCATTTTCATTGTCATTCTCATTATAACAAATTGTTAACCCATTTATTTTACAATAATTATAAAACTCATCAATGGTGCCTTTATATTTGTATTTATTAGAAACAAAAGTAAGCAAATCCGATTTTTTTGAAGCAACTTTTTTTACAAAAAATACATTTGCATTATTTGCATTATTTGCATTATTTGCATTATTTGCATTATTCGCATTATTTGCATTATTTGCATTATTTGCATTATTCGCATTATTCGCATTATTATCAATGTTATGATTTATATTTGTAATACCATATTTCATATTATATAGCATAACAAGATTGTCATAATTATCACTATAAATGCTTTTACAGTCAAAGTTAACAACATATATTCTTGAAACAACCTCTAAATAGTTAAAACCAACACTGTTTGATTTTTTACAATAATAGTCAAAACTGTTATATTCATTATTATATGTAAGAATTACAATACCACATGGTGTAGTTTCTTTAATATATTTATTACCAAGAGAATTTAAAGAAACACACGATAATTCGTGTTTATCTAATACATCATATTCATCTAAAGATTTATAAAAATAAGGGTCATAAGCATAAAGTGTTGTATTAGAATTAAATTTGTCAACAAATTCATTAACCATTATTTTATAAACACAGTTTGAAACAAATAAAGTTGAAAATACAAGTGAAAACAGAAAAACAAATAACACAATTGCAAGTTCAGTAATATCTTTACTTAATGAACTATAAAACCCGTTACTATTATTAAATAAATTATAAATTTCATTATCTGGAAATTCATGTGCTTCACAAAATTGGCAATTAAACAATTGATTAGTACAATTAAACAATTGATTAGTACAATTAAACAATTGATTAGTACAAGTGTTGTTTATTTTAAGATTATTATAGCATACTTCATTATATGAAGTATATAATAAAATAACAACAAACATTATTTACTAATGTTATTATTATTTATTATTTAAATAGTAACATTAACATTAATAGTAACATTTTATTAAAAATTATAAAAACTTACTTAACATATTTTCTCATAGCTTTTCTCATAGCTTTTCTCGTAGCTTTTCTTTTATGTTTTCTTTTTTTAGTCTGTTTATAATTAGTCTGTTTATAATTAATCTGTTTATAATTAGTCTGTTTATAATTAGTCTGTTTATAATTAGTCTGTTTATAATGTGGATTATTGAGAGTACTCAAATTTTTTTCTTGCTCTAATAAATCAAATAATGAATTGTTATTAGCAGACATTTTTTGTAAAAAATGTTCTAATGAGTCATGATATTTATATTGTTTGCTATTATCAATTAAAAAGGCATTTACTTGGTCTAACTTTTTACGATTAGTGTCTACATTTACATGATATTGGTTATTAACTATGGGTTTACCATTAACAAATTGTTTATTAGTGGTGTGTGTAACAACTTGCAAAGACATACTTATTTAATATAATATAATAAAAAAGTCAAAATAATAATAATAATAATACTTATACAAAGTAACTAATACTTATACAAAGTAACTAATACTTATACAAAGTAACTAATACTTATACAAAGTAACTAATACTTATACAAAGTAACTTATACTTATACAAAGTAACTTATACTTATACAAAGTAACTTATACTTATACAAAGTAACTTAAACAATTATATAAACTAAAATTGAACCAAATTAAAAATAAATTTTTATACTATAAAAAGTAACAATGAGCGAAAATAACACCATTACTAATTTTATAAAACTGCTAAATAGTCTTATAACTATTACAAAAAATCAAGGCGAACACTTTAAATCAAATGCATATATTAAAGCAATAAACGAATTAAATAAATATTTAAAGACGGCACAACCAGACAAAGAAATAATATCATATGACGAGTTAAAACAACTTAAATTACCAAATATAGGTAAAACAATTTTAGAAAAGTATAATGAATTTTTAAAAACCGGAACATTAGAAGTAATAGAGCGTGAAAAAACTAATCCAATTAATATATTTGCAAATATTTATGGAATAGGTCCAATCAAAGCAAAAGAGTTAGTAAGCAAAAAAAATATTGTAACATTAGAACAACTTAGAGCACAACAAGATAATATTCAAGAAAACAAATTACCATTATTAAATAGTAAACAAAAAATAGGACTAAAATACTATGAAGACTTACTTAAGCGGATTCCAAGAACAGAAATTGAAGAATTCAAAGAACTATTAACGCAAAATTTTCGCGAAACAATTATGGAAAATAGTGAAACAGAAGAAAATAATAGCTTTGAAATCGTTGGTAGTTTTAGAAGAAACAAACCAGATTCGGGGGATATTGATTTAATTATTACATCCTATAATAATAATAAAATTATATATGAACGTTTTATTCAAAAACTAGTAACAAAACAAATAGTGCTTGAATTATTGTCAAATGGAGAAACAAAATGTTTAACAATCGGAAAATTATTAAAAGACAATGCTATTCCTCGTCGCATCGACTTTTTATACTCTTTTCCCGACGAATATGCATTTTCAATATTATATTTTACAGGGTCAAAAGAATTTAATACTGCAATGAGGCAACACGCATTAAATGTTGGTTTAACATTAAACGAGCATGGATTTCATAAAATGATTACAACAAATTCAGTAAAAACCAAAGAAGAAAAAATAGCAAAAGTTTTTAAGTCAGAAAAAGACATATTTGAATTCTTATGTATTGAATATAAAGAGCCATATGAGAGAATTAATGACGACTCAATAATTTTAACATTACCAATTGAAGAAATTACAACAAAAATCTTAAATTATCAAACACAAGAACCAGAACAAGTAAAAGAACCAGAACAAGTAAAAGAACCAGAACAAGTAAAAGAACCAGAACCAGAAATACAAGAACCACCACAAAACAAAACCCTAATAATAGAACCACCTTTAGATGAAAAAATAAAAAAAGCAGAAACACTAAAAGTGAAAAAAACTATTGTAAATCAGAAGCCAAAAGTTCAAACACTAAAAAAAAATACTAAACAAATGAAAAATAATGCACTGCACAATATAGAAAAATTTAAATCTGAAGGCATCACAGCATTAGCAATCTTATCAGTTGAAGAACTAACACATATGCTAACAGAAGCAATTAATAATTATTATGCATCCGAGTTTAAAGAAAACACATTATTAACAGACAATAGTTACGATATATTGCGCGATTATATTCTAACAAAAGACCCAACAAATAAAGTAGCACTAGAACAACATACTCATGTAAAATTAGATAATACAAAAGTAAAACTTCCATATGAAATGTGGTCAATGGATAAAATTAAACCAGACACATCCGCATTAGACAAATTCAAACAGTCTTACAAAGGACCTTATGTAATTTCGGCAAAATTAGACGGAGTAAGCGCTCTATATAGCACCGAAAAAGAGCAAGCAAATTTGTATACTAGAGGCGATGGAAAATATGGTCATTTAATAAATCATTTAATTCCATATTTAAAATTACCTACAGAAAAAAACATAACTCTCCGCGGCGAGTTAATGATAAAAGAAGAACTATTTAAACTCAAGTACAAAGGACAATTTAGTAATTCACGAAATTTTATTTCAGGATTAGTAAATAGGAAAACATTAACACATTTGGAAGAACAAATCTTAGAAGACATAGATTTTGTAACTTATGAAGTATTAATGCCGCAAAATTTAACACCATCACAACAATACAATAAAGCAGTTGAGCTAAACACAATTAGTGTATTAAATATTCAAGACATTAACGCCGAACAATTAACAAATGACTATTTATCATCCAAACTCTTAGAATATAGAACAAATTATGTATATACAATTGATGGTATAATATGTATAGATGATAATGTATATCCACGAGTAAGCAAAAATCCAGAACACGCATTTGCTTTTAAAATGGTATTAACAGACCAAGAAATAGAAGCAAAAGTAGTAGATGTGTTATGGACGGTGTCATCAAATGGACTAATTAAACCACGAGTCCAATTTGAACCAGTAACAATTGGCGGTGTATCAATTACTTACGCAACTGGATTTAATGCAAAATTTATAAAAGATAATAATATAGGATTAGGTGCGTTAGTCAAATTAATCCGAAGTGGCGACGTAATACCATATATTGCAGAAGTGCTAGTACCAGCAGAAGCACCCTTAATGCCAAACAGCACAGAATACGAATATATTTGGAATGCTACAAATATAGATATTATTTTAGTAAATAATAAAACTGATCCACGAGTAATTGAAAAAACGATAATAAAATTCTTTAAAGATTTAGAAATAGAAGGGCTGGGTGATAAAAATGTAAAAAAAATAATAGCTAGCGGTGCAAATACAATTGAAAAAATTATTAACATGAACATAGAAGAGTTAGAAAAAGTAGAAGGGTTCAAGCAAAAAATGGCATCAAAAATTCACAGTTCAATAAAAGCACAAGTCAAAAAAGCAAGCCTAGCACTGCTTGCATCAGCATCTAATATATTTGGCCAAGGAATTGCAGAAAAAACAATTAACACAATTTTAGAAGCGCAACCAACCATTTTAACATCTGAGTTGTCAGACGAAGAAAAAGTAGCACAAATAACAGCAATCAAAGGTTTTGCTGATAAAACAGCGAAACAATTTGTAAAATCAATACCCGAATTTAACCTATTTATAGAAAAAATAAGACCCAACGAACTTAAAGAAGAAGACGAACTTAAAGAAGAAGACGAACTTAAAGAAGAAGACGAACTTAAAGAAGAAGACGAACTTAAAGAAGAAGACGAACTTAAAGAAGAAAACGAACAAAGCAACCCTTTGAAAAATGCAGTAATTGTGTTATCTGATTTTGACAAATCAGTTTATAAGAAAAAAGAATTAACAAATGAACTATTAAAATTGGGCGCAAAAGTAGAATCAGTAATAACAAAAGAAACAAATATTTTAGTAGTTGGAAATATATTAAAGCAAACTACAAAAATTACAAAAGCAAAAAAAAATAGTACAATTGAAATAATCCAATTAGACAACTTTTTAGAAAAATATTTACCACATTTACAAGTGTAACGACTACAAGTGTAAAAGTAACGACTACAAGTGTAAAAGTAACGACTACAAGTGTAAAAGTAACGACTACAAGTGTAAAAGTAACGATTCAATTATTAATATAGCTACACGAAGCCTCATTATTAATAAGCAATGGTGTTTCTTGTTTTTTTTTGCTTTCAAGCATTTCTGATTGTATAAATTTCTTAGTTTTTATAGCATAACCATAATCATTATAAGAAATATAGGTAACAGTTAGGCCATATGTATAACTAATTTCAATAAGTTGAGAATTACAATAATCAATAAGTTGATTATATTCAATTACAAATTTATAAATTTGACCTAAAAAGTCAAGATACACTTTTTCACAAGTCACACTTTTATTATTAGTGCAATGATTATTATAATAATCATATAATACGTTAAATCGTTCAATGCCAACCACACTAAGTAATTCATATACATTTAATAATTCAACATTTTTTTTCCTAATATGGTCAGCTCTAAAAATATCAGTTGCCAACTTTTCTTTGCTAATTTTATTCAATATATAATCAACAGTTAAATTGTCATGATTTAATAAATTTCGGACATTTTGTCTACACTCCAACAAATTAATATTAGTAATATGATTAATAAGTCTATGTAGTGCACTAACAAGATTAATAAAAATCTTAATAAATGTTAACTCTTCGTTGCCTTGAACATTCTTAATGCCATCAATATAATTATTTAATAGTCCAATATAAGTTTTAACACTATTGTTTGTGTCAAGGCACTTTTCAAACCGCTCAAAGTTTTTAACATTAGCAAAACTTTTATCAATAGTATTTAAATATGCTGTAATAAATCTTAACTGATTATGTGGCAATAAGCCACCACATAATACATCACCTGGATTTCGTGTTACAGCAACATTATTATTATTTTTCATATATTCATAATAATGCGGATTATGAATACTAACATTTACCACCATTTTACCAGTATTCCAACTAAAAGCCACTTTGCATTCAGTACACCACATTTGGTCACATCCAGAAATCTTGAAAATCCGGACACCACATTTAGGACAACCTTTCGTTTCCTTTTTAATTAATTCTGCACTCTTAATATTTTCATCTTTACATACATGTTCGTCTTCTTTTGTATACCCAATAAGTTCAAAACAATCAGGACACGTAAACAATTTACATAACTCACATTTATATTGCGATGACAAATAACCCTTACAATTGTCTCCTGGACAAGGCATAATGAATTTTTTGCGCTCGTCTTTCTCCGCATCATCACCATTTCTAATGCGGAAAATGCGCTCTCGCTTAGCATTTACTTTTTTTAATTCTTCATGCATTAATTTGCGAACTCGTTCATATTCATCATTAAGCACGGCTAATTCTTTTTCCTCATCTTCAATGCGTGCTACTCTTTCTACTAATACCATTAATTCGGGAGTTCTACTAATTTCTCTTTCCGCAAGCAACTTTTTGCGATGCTTTTTATAATCAGAGTCCATATAACTTTTATTCAAATTGCTAACCAAAAATTGCGAAGTCCACTGATTTTTACAATTCATACAATGAGGGTCATTGGTAGTTCCAAGTAAATAAGTTCTTACACATACTTTACAGGCTTCATAACCACATCCACTTGATTCACATCTAACTTTATTATGTGTTGACTTATTGTATTTTTCGCAACATACTTCACAGCAAGCCATTTTTAAAGTATTAAAAGTTAAAATATAAAACATTTTAACATAAAAAAAGATTTCAATTTTATAATAAAACAGTCAAAACAGTCAAAACATTATAACACCCACTTTTATATTCAAATTTTTAAATACTAATATTTTTTTGTAAATTGCGCATATGTAAATTGCGCATATGTAAATTACGCATATGTAAAT
>Ga0208951_1000463_pt1 | contig 18602 bp, 13 predicted proteins | sample GreLakmeMI27MSRF_FD_187702 | JGI IMG/M metagenome (GOLD analysis project Ga0208951, IMG submission 187702) | Freshwater lentic microbial communities from great Laurentian Lakes, MI, USA - Great Lakes metaG MI27MSRF (SPAdes) | ecosystem: Environmental > Aquatic > Freshwater > Lake | place: Great...
AGGCGAGAAGGCTTGACCTGTCCAAGGACGCAGTCAGCCTCCTCGTGCGACCGCTCGCGCGCGCCTCTGATAGGCGCAGTCGTGTGCGCGCGGGCAGCTGAGCCACGCATTGCGCTGCAGCCAAGAGTTCCCGCCAGAGTTCTGCACATGCGCCGCCGGCTCTCGCGCAAATGCGCACCTGCTGTCGGCCACGCAAGCACGCGCAAGCACGCGCTCGGCACGCAAAGTCACTTCCGGGCGGTCACAGGCAGATGCGCGACACAGGTTTTGCGAAGGGAGCGAAATGCACTGGTCAACAATTGGTCAGCCGTACGACCGACCAACCTAGCGGTGTCGCCGTGTCGGACGGAAACGTCGATTTCCTGCCCCTGTCCCCGCCTATCACCTCATACGATCCAGAACGGAAGGTCCAGGCCTCATGGGCGATGGGGCTGCAGCTGAGCCGTGCGGCGGCACAGCGCCCTCTGGTCAGTTCGTGAACACGTCAGCTGGGCTGGTGTGGCTGCCCACGGGTGGAGCCGCAGAGCCGTGGGCGGCTGCGCAGCAGGGCGGACGCGGCCACGGGCGCGGGCCGAGCGCAGGCCGAGGCCGAGGCCGTGGGCCGTGGGCCGAGAGAGAGATTCCGTCTGACTGCCGCGCGAAGAAGTCTCGCGGCGACTGGGACGGACTGGGAGAAGAGGAGCTCCGCAAGGAGCTTGACAGGACCAAGAACCAGCTGAGAGACGCGCTCAACAAGGCTTCACGGTGCGTGACGGGATCTCTCTTCCAAACCCTCAGCTCACGTGACAACTGACAACTGCGCTCTTCTCGCAGCGCTGAGAAGCGCGAGGAAGTCGCGCGCCGCATAGCCGCGGACGCCGAGCTGCGCCTGGAAGAAGAACAACGTGACTCGCGGCGCCAGTCTGAAGCGGCCGCCAGCGCTCGCGCAGAGCTGCTGGCGGTGCGCACACAGCTGGAGGTGCGCCGTAGGAGTGTGAGAGCTGCAGCGACCTGCTCACCTTTCATCCCCAGGCGCAGCTCTCAGAGGCGCGCGACGTCGCTCGCGTGCTGCACGCACGCCTGCTGAACGGCGCGCAGCCGGCCGCGCCGCAGCCCCAGCAGTACGAATTGCATCAGCAGCCGCAGCCGCAGCAGAGTGGGTGGGGGTTGGCGCCGCCTGCGCCGATGCCCTCGGCGCCGCAGGGCTGGGCAGACGCAGGCTGGAGGTGAGGAGGTGAGGAGGAGGCGAGGACAGGATGTAGCGAGGATCCGTACGTTCACCCGTCTATCACGTGTATTGTCTGCGCGCGCTGACGAGAGCGCTACAGGCTACAGCGCCCCCGCCAGGCGCTCCGAGTTGAGCACGCTGGCGCGTCGCAGGTCGTACTGGAGGCCGCAGGATGCTGTGCCCACGTCCGCCAGGCGTCCCAGCACCAGCCGGGAGGAGGGGCTGGCCAGCGGGTCGGCGCAGCCCCGCAGCGTGGCGTCCGTCAGAAAGGTGGTGGCCGTCTCGAACGTCATCTTCAGCAGCGGGCTGGGGCTGGCGTCGATGCCCGCGCGGCTGCAGGGGCGGTAGGCGCCCGTGTGCGTCATGGCGTCTGCAATCAAGCTCAGGTGGCGCGCATCCACCGCAATGCCGTAGGCGCCAAACACTGCGCGCACTTCCGCCAGCAGCGTGGCGCGCGCAGCCTCCACCCCGTAGTGCTGCAGCATGGCGAACACGTCGTTGCAGCCGATGCGGGTGCAGTCGAGCGCGCCATCCGCGCCGGCTGCGTAGGCGGCCCCGAAGTTGACGCCGTCGGTCTGCACGCGCCACAGGGCGGTCTGCTCGTCCTTGATGACGTGGCATCGCTGTACAGCCTTGGTGGCGCGCACCTCTGTGCGCGCAGCAGCCTTCTGGGCCAGCGTCAGCAGCAGCAGCTTGGGCGCGCTCAGGCGCAGGTGCAGCCGCACGGAGAGGCTGTTGGAGGCTGGCTCCTCCAGGCAGCTCTCGCGCAGATCTTCCAGGCTGGTCAGCAGCCAGGCGTCACCCGCGCGGCCGGAGGAGGGGGCGGCGCCGGCGCGCGGTCTCGCCTTGGGCCCAGCAGCCTCCACAGCCTCCTCGTTCTCCCCGTCGCTCACATCGTCGCCCTCCTCGTCCTGCGGCGGCGGCGGCGCCGCTTCTCCGTCACCGTCGTCCCCAGCCGCGGCGCCGTCTTCCGCGTCGGGAAGCGAGTACCCCTCTCCCGCGCGCGCGCTGCGGCGCTCGTCAGCCTTGGCGCCCTCCTCATCCTCATCGCCACCCTCAGGCGCGACTGCGGGTGCCTCCCCGATCTCAGCCTCCGCCTCCGCGCGGCGCCGCTGCTGCGCCGGCTCGTCCTCGCCCGCGTCGCCCTCGCCCTGGGCGGCGCCCACGCGCGGCCCGGCTGCGGCGTCTCGTCGGCTGTGGATGGTGAGCGCGTCGTCGGCTGCGGCGCGGCGCAGCTCAGCTTTGAGGAGGAGCATCAGGTGGCGCGTGAACTCCTGGCTGAAGGCTGCGGCCGCCTCCGGGAAGCCCACCGCGCCGGCTGCGAGGCGCTGCGGGTCCTGCTCGGCGCGCACGGTTGCGCGCACGGTGTAGCGGCGGACCACCCCCTTCTTGTGGCTTCCGTCGAACGGCGTCTCAGTCACGGAGAAGCTCTCCAGAAGCTCCGCAAGCGTCACGCGGCGCAGCTTGGCAGCCAGCGCGCGCGCCGCACCCTCCCCGCCGGGCGTGGGCAGGCTCATCACCGGAGTGCCGATGCGCCGCGCAGCAGCCATGAGCAGCTCGCGCAAGCGCGGGATGCCCAGCGTCACGTTCGCCTCCCCTCGGCCCGCAAAGTGAAACGTGTTCAGCGTCATCTGAGTGCTCGGCTCGCCCACCGACTGCGCGGCCAGCACGCCCACAGCCTCCCCGGGGGCCACGGAGGCGCGCATGTGGCGCAGCTCCATGAGGCGCGTGAAGTCCCGGGCGGCCATGCGGGTGTCGCCCGCGCGCTTCTTCACCCCCTCGGGCCTGAGCAGGCCCTCCGTGTTGCTCCTCACGAACGTCTCCAGCGCGCCGCGGTACGCCTCGCCCACCGCGCCCACGGTGCAGGCTGGGTGGAAGCGGGACATCGGGGGCAGGGTGGGGGGTCCAAACCCTGCGGTGCTCTGCGGCTGCAGCACGGGGGCGCCCCTCAGCGCCGCCCAGTCCGACAGCCCGTCCTCCACAGCCTCCGCGTTGGCGGCCAGGAAGGCGAACTGGCGCGCGTAGCCAGTCTTGGTGACGTCCAGGCCGTCCTCGCCGTAGCAAAACTGCACGCAGCCGCCGTCGCAGTCGCGCACCGTGCCGTCGTACGCCACGCGCAGGCACTCCAGGTTCTTCACCAGGCAGCGCTGCAGGTAGCCGGAGCGGGAGGTTTTCACGGCGGTGTCCACCAGACCCTCGCGGCCGGCCATGCAGTGGAAGTAGTACTCCTGGGGGCGGATGCCCGTCAGGAATCGGTCCGCGATGTAGCCGCCCGCGCGCGCGGCGGTGTCCCAGGGCGTGAAGGAGGGCAGCGTCTTGCCGGAGGGCAAGCGGGGCACCCGGCGACCCTCCAGCTCCTGCTGCCCCAACAGAGCGCTGATCTGCGCAAAGTTCACGCTGCCGCCCTTGGCGCCGGAGACGGTCATCAGAGAAAGGCAGTTGCGGGGGAAGGGTTTGACCTGAGGCGGGCCAGCGGAGAGTGCGTCAGGGTGTGAGATGTTTGTTGCCAAAGGGGTGAGAGTCGTATGTGTGCGCAACGCGGCTTGCGTCAGCATTGTGTATGGTGTCAGCCGCGGGCCCGTGGGGCCCTCAGGTTAAATCAGTTAATTTAAGATCACTCGCAGCCCAGACTGAGAGCGGGCGAGCAGCGCAGTGTGGTGTGGGGCACGCGCCTGGCCTGCTGGCAGCGCGCCCTTGATGGTCTTGGAGGTGATCTTGTTGAGGGGTCTGCGACAACACGCGCACGCAGCGCGTGAGATGCGCGGGCGAGGAGAGTGAGCAGCCGCAGCGTTGCAGCGCACCCAGTAGACATTCCGTCCAGTCCAGCCTCGGCGTCCTTTCGTTCCCGCAGCCTCGACACCAGCACCGCGCGCACCTCCGCGGGCTGTCTCGGCTGCGCGTGCGCGGGCTGCTGGAGCGCGCCGGCGAAGGCGAACGCCTCGGCAGCGTTTGCGCTCGCCGCGTCTGCGCCGCCCAGCTCAGCCATGCGCTGCCGCTCCGCTGCGGGCGTGAGCGCCATGTCGTCCAGGCCGCACGTGAAGCCGTGGTCCGCCAGGTAGGCTGTGAGCATGCGGGAGAGGGCGGCGAGGAGGCGGCCGGCGTCTACGTTTCCGTAGAGCTCAGCCACCGAGTGCACCAGGCCATACTTGGTGAAGGCGGCCTTGTCAATCACCCCCTGGATGACGTCACCCCGGTGGATGACCAGCGTCTCCTCGCCGCTGCCCTCGCCCCAGTACTCGGCCGGCACCTTGCCCACGCAGGCGGTGCTGAGCGCCGGACGCCCCGCAGCCAGCAGCGCCAGCAGGCTGCCCAGCAGCTGCTTGCCCGTCCACAGCGGCAGCGGCTTGAGCAGCGCGGGCACGGGCAGCGCCAGGCGCGCCCCGGCGGGCAGCGCCAGCGAGGCCGCGTACAGCAGGTTTGAGAACTGGCTCGCCGTCAGAAACGTGCCGCGCTTCAGCAGCAGCACCCCCGACACCACGTGGTCCTGGATGAGCCCGCGCACTGGCTTGCCGTCCGTGGGCACGCAGAACTGCTGGTCGGCGGCCACGATGCCATACGCCTCGGCCCGACCGTGCTGCTCCTGAGGCATGTGCAGGTTGATCTCGTCGCCGTCAAAGTCGGCGTTGAAGGTTGCGCAGTTGCTGTAGTGCAGGCGGATGGTGCGCTGACCCTTGAGCACGCGCGCGCGGTGCGCCATCAGGCCCGGCTTGTGGAGCGTCGGCTGGCGGTTTGTCAGCAGCACGTCGCCGTCCACCAGGTGGCGATACACAGCCTTGGCCGCGCCGCCCGCGGCGCTGCGCCTGGGCGAGCCAGGCCCGCCCGGGCCGCCGGCGGCGGCGGCGCCAGTGAGCAGCGTCTTTCCCAGCGCGGCGCGCTTCTGGGCCGACAGGTGCGCCAGCAGCACAACCCGTCCGCTCTCGTTCTCCACGGCGGTGGCGCCTGGGTACACCTCCGGGCCGTTCATCACAGCCTGACGCAGCTTGGCGACGTTGTGCGGTGTCACCAGCTCCGTGAAGGTGAGCTTCTGCGCGATGAACGGCGGCACGCCAACCTCGCCGGGCGCCAGGAACGGGTCCGGGCTGATGACGCTTCGCGCGGCGTAGTTGACGCGCTTGCCCATCATGTTCATGCGGAACAAACCCTGCTTGCGCTCCAGCTGCTGCTTGATGCCCAGGGGGGCCTCCTTGCTACCCGCGCCAGCCACGCCCACCAGGCGGTTCACGCCAGCCTGCATCTCCAGCCAGAGCCGCACGGCCCGCTCCGCACGGCCGCGGGGCGTGGAGATCTCCAGAGCGTACGCGTCTGCGCGCGCGGCTGCTGCCGCGGCCGCCGCCGGGTTGAGGCTGCCTGGCGGTGGGCGTGCCGCCTCGCCGCGCATGAGGTCCGTCAGCCGAGTGGACGCTACGAGGATGGACTTGTACTGCTCGTTTTGGGGGTGCTCAAAGGTCATCTCGCCCAGGCGTGAGGGCGGGCGCAGCTTGTTTGGAGGCACCAACAGCGTTTGCAGGAAGAGGCAGGCTGGGTCTGAGACCCAGGTAGTCCCGCCTGCGTCGCCCAGGCGGGGAGGGGCTCGCGCCACAGCCTCCGCCGCCACGCCCGCGTCAGATGCGTACGCCAGAGACACCCAATCTCCGTCGCTGCGCCACAGGCGGCGCAGCAGCGCGCGGGCCTCGGTGGGCGTGAGCAGCACGGTGCGCGCGGAGCCGGGCGGGGGGGCGCCCTCAGGTTGGGCGCGCGCAGCGCTGGCGTGCAAGGGCGCATCAACTTGCATGGCGTCGTCGTCGCTCGCCTTGGGCTGCTGAGGCGCCCTGTCGGGTTGGTCGTTCGCCTCCTCCTCCTCCTCCTGCTCCTCTTCTTCCTCCTCGTCAGCCTCCTCACCCTCGCTCGCCTCGTCGGTCACGAGCGGCGCGTCCGCGCCGAACAGCGCCGCCACGTCAGAGTCGTCCGCGCCGGCGCAGAGGCGCGCCCACAGGCCGCCCAGCTCGCGTTCCACGTCGCAGCCCAGGCCGGCGTTGCGCGCCCGCGCCTTGGCGCCCAGCGGCTTGCGCAGGATCTTGGAGGGCGCCTCCGCGGCCAGGGCGGGCGAGCGGCAGCCGCAGCGCTCGCAGGCGGCGGGCTGCTTGGCCAGAAAGGCTGTGAGCAGCGTGCGCGCCTCGCCCCAAGAGTGGGTAGTCCACGCCGGAGCGCACACCGGCCCAGGAAGGCTGGAGTTGCCGCCCCCGTCGTCCTCGTCCTCGCTGCACGCCTGCAGCTCCTCCTCAGCCTCCTCCCCGTCCTCAGCTGACCCGCCCCGGCGCGCCTTCTTGCCGCCAACAGTCACACGCACACGCTGCGCGGCAGCCAGCTCCCCGCGCGCAAGCAGACGCAGCTTGCGCGCGTGCGCGGCGGTGCGCTGCTCGGACATGCGGAAGCCGCCGCAGTGCAGGCAGGCTGCGCGCAGCAGGCGCAGCACCGTGCTGAACACCAGCGGGTTGTACACCGGCACCGGCAGCTGGATGTGCCCGAAGTGGCCCGGGCAGTGCACGTAGCCAAGGCGGCAGGTGGCGCAGGTGCCTGGCGCGGCGGGAGTGAGGGGCGGAGAGCACGAGCATGATGAGCAGCCGCCGTGCCTTTGGGGTCCGTCGGCCCCAAAGCAGGGTCGTACAGCCCGTCAGGAACCGCGTTGTCCAGCTTGTCAAGCACCTCCGTGGCCGTGATGCGCTTCACGCTCACCTTGAGAGCCTGCCGTGGTAGCACCCGTCAGCCGTCGCTTAGGGCTATTTCCTCCACTCACAGCCAGCTCAGGCCGCCCGGCCAGGCTGACACGGCGGCGCAGCAGCGTGGCAGGGAGTTCGCGCGCGCGTGCGCACCTCCTCTGAGCTGAAGAAGCCAAAGGACGCAGCAGTGAGCTCGCGTGACACTGCCTCGGGCCGCCGAAGCTGGTCCATGGCGCCCCGGGCGCGCACACACACAAGGGCGCACGGGACAGCCGACGGGCGCGAAGTGGTGCGTGAAGGGCGCGCCGCACGCGTAAAAAACGTACGACAAAAGTGTAAAAGCTGGCGATTGCGCTATGGACGTGGCGTCCGTGCCTGCGTTGCGGAGGCGGATCTGCCCAGCAACCCGGCGAAAGCGTGCAGCGCTTCGTCCGTGGCGTGCAGCAGCATACTACCGAGCGCCGCAGATGGGTTGCTGCCGCCAGGCAGGCTGCTTGCCCAGGCTGCTGCCGACGGCGGGAGCAACAACCTGTCCCACCAGGCTGCAGGCGGGGGCCGTGGCGAGGCAGCAGGCGTGGCCGGCGTGGCCGGTGGATGTGCGGCAGTAGCTTTGGTGCGCAGACTCGCAGCTACTGGGCTCGGGATTCCACCCCACGCACGCCCAAGGTGCAACAGCGCGTCCGAAGCCAGCTCGTGCTCAGCCAACCAATCCAGCAGGTTGTTAGACATCCACAGGCAAGCACTGCAAAGTGCAAGTTCAGCACCCTGCTTCGCACCCAGCTGCGACTGCGGGAGCTGCGAGTTCAGCACCCGCAGGCTGCCGCGAGAGAGGCTGCCGCAGGGAAGGCAGAAGTATGGGCGGCCTCGCTCTGTGAACAGAAGGGCGCGCACAGGCACAGGCGTGAACTCAGGCTGCACAGAGCCGGACGATGGCGTGTGACAGGCTTGCAGAGGGAGCGGGGCGCGAGTGACGTGGCAGCATCGTCGGAAAAGTCCGTCCGCTGCTACAAAGCCGTCCAAAAAGCATCATCACTCCAGCCTCCGCCCGTGAGACGCGTGGGCATCCTGCGCCTGCGCCTCGCGTGCGCTCTGCTGCAGCTCCCTCACCAGCGGGTGGTCCCCTCCGTGCGTCACCTCTAGGTGCGCGCTTGCTCGCTGGAACTGCCGCCCAGCTTCCTGCGCGTCGCCCAGCGCCCAACGCAGCTTTGCAACCGTGGCGTGCTGCAGGCCCAGCAGCGGACTGGCGCCGCCGGCGCCGTGGCAGAGCGTGTAACCCGGCAAGGAGTCCGCGGCAGCCGACAGCGCGCCCGTCCAGTCCTCCGCCTCCAAAGCCGCTTTCAGGCACTCGTCCAGCGCGCGCGTGCGCAGCGCCGCCGTTGGCGGAAGGCGCGACGCCCGCACTGCCGTCAGAGCGCGAGCAGCTGCGGCTGCGGCTGCGACAACGTCGCCAGCGGAGCGTGCGCGCCTCGCCTCGGCAATCGCCTCGGCAGCATCGGTGCGCGCACGGCGCACATCAGCAGGCTGTGGCGCCACCTGCGCGCCACAGGCTCCGCACACGGTCGCCAGCGGCGCCGTCGCAGCGCCGCAGCTTGCGCACCCGCACCCGCCCATCGCCCTGTCCTCCTCGCATCCGCCCGGCGCAAACGCCGCAGCGCATCGCGCGCACTGACACTCGAAGAAGTAGCCCTCTCTGAGCTCTGCGCGCCGCTCAGACGCGCACGCGCACAGGTCGATGTACGAGAGCGTCACCTCTTCGCCCGCGCTGAGGCTGCGCACGCTGCGCAGCTGCGCCGTGGCGCCTCTGAAGGTGAGGCACGCGGAGGGCGCGCAGTCATGGTTGGCAGTGGCCACAACAGGGTACACGCCCTTCCCTGTGGGCCGCAGCTCAGCGTCGCACACGCTGTGCGCGTTGCAGCTCAGCGCAAGCAGCACGTCCGTCGCCTCCTGCGCGTCCACAGATGCATAGGCGCTCAGCGCGGCGGCTGCTTGGGCAGTGCTGATGAGCTGAGCCTCCGACGCGGACGACCGGTGGCTCTGCAGCGCGGCGGCCAGCGCGGGCGCGTCCCACGGCGGTGCCGCCAGCTGCGGTTGGGCCCTTTTGAGCAGCAGGCGGTGTGCCAGGCGCAGGCTGGGCGGCGGCGTGACCCCCCGCTGCGCGAGAAGTGCCTCCAGGGCGGGGCACTCCTGGGCGTGCGTCCCCTGCCCCTGCCACGCCAGTCGCTGCGCGGGCGTCATTGCAGAAGAGCAGAGAGCTGCGTCCGTCGCTCGCACCTGGCAGGATGCGTCGCAGTAGCTCACAGCCTTGCAGCGTGAGCAGCGCCTCAGAGGCGCAGCAGACTGACGTCCACAGGCGTCGCAGGCGCCGTCGAGCGCAGCGAAGGCGTGAGGCGGCTGCTCCAGCAAGAGACTGCCTGCAGACAAGGCACGTGCAGCAACCAGGCACCGGCCGCGCCCGGCGCGCAGCTCAACGCGCAGCCCGCGCTCACGCAGCCATGCGCTGAGTGCGACATCTTCCATAACTTCATCAACACAACAGGCGAGGGCAAGACTTCTGATAGGTGCAGTGATGATGTTCGGCCAGCCGTACCCGCTACGCTGCTGAACTTGGGAGGCAGTTATCTGATAGGTGCAGTCAAGTCACACGCACGGCAACGCATCGTCGGAGTGTCTCTTGTCGACTAGGCTTGGAACATCCTCAGGACTTCCTTGTCGGCCTGTCCAAGTCCATGACGCTGGTGCCGTGCGAGTACATGCCATAGACGATAGCCTGCCAGCGCTGTGAGTGCTCCAGAAGCCTGTGTGCTCGCGCGCAGCCGCCTCACGCAGCATCACCGCTCGCAAACGCGCCTGTCGTTTGACCAGCGCCAGCTGCGCGCGCGCCTCGTCGCGCGCCGCCACCACGGAGGCAACGTCCTGCCAGGGGGGCGTAAGGCTTGGTGCCACCGCCGCCGAGCGCAGGGTGCTTCGGGCACGCTGCGCACGCACCGTGTCCGCCGCGTGCTCCCTGAACCCCTGCAGCACACGCCTGCACACGTACCTGCGCGCGCGCGGCGGGACGGCTGTCAGCCTGCGGCCAGCGAGCGGCGCGACAGCGTGGCGCTCCCAGCGCAGGCTTTGCTCCGCGCGCTTGCACGCACTCGCGCATGTTATAGTCCGGGAAGTCGCGGCCAGCACGCATGAGGGCGCGCGCGAGGGCAAGCGCCTCGGCACGCGACGCCATGAGGCAAAGCGCGGGTGCTGGCAAAGCTCCGCAGTAACGTGTAGAGCGTGTAGAGTTCCGCGCGCGAGTTCGGTTGATAGGCTGTTTCAGGTGCTCTAGGCGAGAAGACAGACCAACGGAGGGCACACAAGGAGGGAAATGTCCTGTACACCTGTACAGCAGCAGCGGTGGTACACTAACATGCCAAAAATGCAAATACAGCAGCGGTTGTACGCTGGTACGCGTCGTGCGTGTCAATCGATCGCTCCTCGCCCCAGAAGCTGTGTCTGTTGCCGACGTCTAGGGGCTCAGGATGCACAGAGACTCCGCCGGGCAGCAGCAGCAACCGCCTGGCTGGTAAAGACCAGAGGTGCTCGGGTGAGCATCACGTCGACGATGACGTCCACAACCTCTGCGACGCTCTGTTGCGGCAATCCATCCAGCGCGCTGGGAACGGAGTGGGGCGCTGGCTGGAATGCCACCTCACGCGCGGCCTCTGCTGCGCGCTGTGCAAACGACGTGGCTGTGCTCCCGGGAACAACGACCGATACGTCCACTCGCGGCACCCCAGTCGCGTCTGCCTCTGCCGCCAGCTCCGCGCGCAAGGCGTGCGACCACGCCTCAAGCGCAGCCTTGCTGGCAGCATAAGAGGCTCGCTGCGTCGCAGACGCCTCGGGCACGTGAGCAAGCAGGCTGCTGACGTTGACCACCAAGCCGCCGGAAGCGCGCAGGAAGGGCAGGCAGGCGGTAGTGACTCTCACCGCCGCCAGGTAGTTGAGCTCAAGACACTCGCGAGCCAGCTGTGGCGCCATCGTGCTTGGCCGGCTCGGCACAGCCGCGCCTGCATTGTTGACCAGAACGTCCAGGCGCCCACCCGGGAGAGCGCGCACGAGTCGCGCCACGTCCTCGTCTCGAGTGACGTCCGCGCTGATACTCAGAGCGCCAGAAAAGTCACAGGGAGTGCGGCCGCTGCGGCTGGCAAGCACCAGCGTGCAGCCCAGAGATGAGAGCTTCAACGCCAGCGCGGCGCCGATGCCAGAGGAGCTCCCAGTCACGAGGACAACACGCCCTGCAAGCGTGCAGGCAGAAGCAGGTGTGCGTGCGGCGCTCATTGACCTGCAGGAGCTGCCAAGACAGGGGAGCAGTGCCGTCCGATGCGCCGAGCGCCCACACACGGCCAGAAGGAGCAGGGGAGCGAGCTGTTGTTCGACACGCTCGCCTTGGAACAATTAACACCTCACGATGTCGTACAAATACAAACAGCTCTCGCGCCGGGCCCTGCCGCCTCGTGCGGCATGGCGGCGTTGCCTTGCGCCTCGGCGCGCCTGAGGCAGTGCAGCGGCGCGCAGCACGGCGCACTCTCGCCGGTGCCTCGCCACGCGCCGCACGGCCGCCACCGGCAGTGCGCAGCGCTGCCGTCAGCGCTGCGTTGCGGTGCCCGCAGCGCCCACGTGTTGCGCGGCGTCAGAGGAGAGGCAGCGTCTTCTCCCGCCGCCACAGCTGAGGCGCAGGCGCAGGCGCAGGCGCCACTGGCTGCCCCGGCTGACGCTGCAGCGGCTGACACCGTGTTGTACGCACGGGCGTGGCGGCGTGACGGGCGGCACAGAGACTTCCCTGAGTCGGTGTGTGCCCCCTCGATGCACCATGTCAGCCACACGCTCTGCGCACTGCGCGCGCTCTCGCGTGCCCTCTCGCCGCCCACGCGCCCTCACCACACCGCCTGCACGCGCGCTTGCGCCGCGTGCTTCCTGCTTGCCACGTGGCTGGCCCCCAAATACCCTGGCCCTGTCAGCGGCACTCACGCTCCCCTCAGTCTCTGCCCGAGCTGGCGCTGCGCCCTCCCACCGGCGTCGCCTTCAGCGGCGGCGGCTCGCGCGGCTACGTGGCCGCGTTGGCGCAGCTGGGCGCGCTGAGAAGCCTGGGCCTGACGCCGTGCGTCAAGCACCTGACGGCCATCTCCGGCGGGGGCTGGGCAGCCTCCGTGTGGACCTTCTACCAGCGAGGCAGCTGCGCCAGCGCGCCAGAGGACGACGACGAGTTGTTGGGCAGCAGTCACTGCTTCCGCCCAGAGTCGCAAACAGCGGCGCACCTGGCGCAGATGCCGCCCCGAGCCGCCCGCGGCGCCGTGTGCCGCGCCGCGCTGCTGGACGAGGTGCTGCGAGAGCTGCAAGGCGGTCAGGTGTGGCGTGGTGCGCAGCGTGTGCGGTGGCTGGTGTTCACGCGCCCCCCCCCCCCCACCTCCCGCGCAGTCTCCCGCCGCCGCCTGGCGCACCGCGCTGCACCGCGTCATCTTCGCGCCGGTCGGCATCCCCGCCGGCGGCCCCTGGACGTGGAACGCCGCGTGCGCTGCTGAGGCGGCTGCTCGCAACCCGGGCACGCTCTCAGCCTCCTCCTTTCTGCTCCCCGCCGCCACGGACCGCCCGTACCTCATCCTGGGCGTCGCCGTGCTGGGACCGGTGGCCATGGTCCCGCACAGGCCGCTGCGCCTGCGCGGCTACACGCTGCTTGAAGTTGCCGCCCTCGCTGCCGGCGTGCCGCGCACGCTGCATGTGCGCTACACGTCAGCCGTGCCCGGCACGCGCGCCAAGCGCATCAATCGCCTCATTGGGGGCTACATCGAACCCTGGGCCTTCGGAGGGTCTCTACCCCCCAAAACAGCATTGCCTGCGGGTCAACCATCCGGCATCCTGGCCGTTGCGCCGCAGGAGACCGGGCTGTCGCTCGCCGCCGCCGCCGCCGCATCTTCCTTTGCTCCGGGCGGCTTGATGGCCTCCCAGCTGCCTGGCCGCAGGCTGGCTCGCCGCCTGGGCTGGTCGGTTCCCTACTTCCCGCCGGCATCGCCGCATCACTCGGCCAGCTCTGCTCGCGTGACGGAGATGTTGCTCGCCGATGGCGGCTGCATCACAAACCCTGCGTTGCACCCGCTGCTGCAGCGCGGCGCCAAACGCTGCGTGGTGTTCCTGAACTTCCAGACGCCGCTGGCGGCGCGCAGCGCGTGGGATCCGGCGGCGCGCGCGCCGACGGGCGCGGACTGCAGCGAAGAGCTGCCGGCGCTGTTTGGCTGCGTGCTGGACACTCCGGCCTGGTGCTTCGCGCGCAACGCCGTGTTTCCGCCGGCGGACCTGCAGCGAGTGGCGTGCGCGCTGCAGGACGCCGCCGCGCGGGGGCGGGGCTGCGTGGCGACGGTTGAGCACAGCACGGTGGCCAACGCCTGGTGGGGCATCGAGGCCGGCCACAAAGTGAGCGTCACCTGGTGCTACCTCTCGCAGGCGTCCGCGTGGGTGGATCAGCTGCCCAGCGAGACGCGCGCGCGGCTGGTTGACCCCAAAGACGCGGAGCTTGGGCCCTCCTTCCCGCACTTTGGTACGCTGGACCTGTCGCTGAGCGTCGTGCAGGTGAACCTGCTGCACTCGCTGGCCAGCTGGACGGTGCACGAGAACGCGGCGGAGTTCGCAGGGGCGCTGCGCAGCGAGGCGCGGGGGGCGGAGGATGGGGCGCGAGAGGGCACCCCCGGCGCTGCTCAGACCGACCAATGGGGCATGCCGGACATCCTGCGCGGCCGAGGCGCCGGCGCACAGCCCGCATCGGGCGCCCGCAGCCGGGTGGCCGCTGCGGGTCGTGTGGCTGCTCGCGCTATCGCAGCCGCTATTCTGGGCGCAACCAGCTCCGGACCCGCGCCCGCGGCGGAAGACGGCGCAGAGGCAGAGGCAGCCTCGGGTGCCGCCACTCCAGCGGAGAGGGCGCGCAGGGCGTTTGCAAGCGCCTTTGTCAGGTTCAAAGGGCTGCTGCCCTCGGGCTAAATAGCGCCATGACAGAACGTGGGCTGCGGCGGTCGATAAATAGCGCTCGCATAGATCTTCACGCGTCTCTACTTGTCAAAAAGTCCAGCGCATAGTGGAAGGCTGTGTAGCTGACGCCGCAGGAGAGCACCACCTTGGTCAAGAGCGGCCCGAAGCCCTTGTACAGCGCGCCCACGCCCTCGGTGCGCACAATGCGAACAAGCGCGCGCTGCACCGTGCTGTACTCAGCCTTCGCGGCTGCGTCAGGCCGCCGCTCGTTCTGCATTCGGCTCTTGACGACGTCGAAAGGCGCGATCGCGAATGTGGAGACTGCGCCGGCCCCGCAGCCCAGCACCAGGTTCTGCGCAAAGGTCTGGCCCGGTGCAGTTGACTCTGGGAGGTAGTTTTTGGCCGTGAAGATGAGGCCGAAGTACAGGCCGTTAAATGGACAGTTGCGGGCGCACGTGGCGGTGAGGCCTGTGAGGAGAGCGGCGGGGCCCTCTTGCGCCACTATGGTGCGAGCACACTGGACGCTCGACGTGTACCGTCCCTGGTGTTCGAGACTCTGCATGCGAACTTTGACAACCTCCCAGGGCGTCACCACCGCGGCCTCGAGGAAGCCGGACAGGAAACCAGCAGCTGCGAGGAACGAGGTCAGAGAGAATCTTTTCTCCGCTGGCAACGCACACCTGCTGCTGTTGTGACCGTCAGCTCTCCGTTGCCTACGACGGCGCGCTTGCACCACTCGTTGCCGCTGTACATCGCGACCGCAGTTGGTCGCATCATAACAGGGAGAACGCCACGGTACAGACGGCGGACTCCACCTTGCGCAACCTGCTGCCTCAACGCCGCCCACATCGAGGCGTTCACTCCTCTGTTCAGCTGGCTCTGTGTTTTAACCACGTCCACAGGGTTCACGACTAGCGCCTCCTGGGGCAAGCAGAAACAAGAGCTGCAGTGTGAGCAGTGGCGCCATGCGCCAGGCCTCAGCGCTCGCAACGTGGTCGCACCACCACGCCAGCAAACGTGCCGGCCGCGATCTCGTTCACGGCCTTGCTCGAAGCGTCCATCAGCGTCGGAACGGATACTGCAGGCAACAGCACAGGCAAAGCAAAGCAGTGCACGGCGGTGAGGAGCGTCCAGCACCACCGCGAGCTCAACGCTCAGACGCAATCATGGTGCGCATAGCGCGAGAGTGTGTCGCGAAGCGCGCCACGTTGATCATCACTACGTAGGTACAATCTGCGAGGCGAAACTGGGCTGGGGTCGACGAGCTATGATGAGCGAGGAGACTCCATGCACGCACGTGGGCCACAATAACACAAACGCCCAAATAGACGCAGCTGTAGCGAGGAGGTGCAAACGGTGAGGAGACACGGAGACACCATCCATTATAATATTCAGAACGCTGCAGCCTAGCCTCATCAAGCTATTTGGCGAGAGAGATCAGCGAACGCGTTTGTCCACGCGGCTGACTCCACAGCGCCCGAGAGGTGCACAGCCCGCGCGGCACCGTGCGTTGAGAGGACGTAGTGTGGAACGCCCGTCACATGCAACTCCCTGCGCGCCCGCTGGTCCTCCTCCCAGAGCCAGGAGAGCGAGGCGGGCGAGCTGAGCGCCTGCTCAGCAGTGCCGGCTTGTACACCCGCAGCAGTCGCACACTCCAGCAAAACCGAGTGGTCTGACGTATCTCTTCCCTTTGAGAAATGCTCCACCAGCAGCGCCTCCACATACTGCAGCTCACTACCACGCGAGAGGTAGCACGTCAGAGCGCTCAGCTCATAGCACGTGAGTACGCAACGAGCACCACGTGCCACGCTAGCGCACCTTCCAGTCTCGCGCGCGCACAGCAGCAGCCGTAAGGCGTCCACGGTAGGACAGATGGGCCGGTTCTCGTACTCGTGCAGCGTGATTCCCTCACTCGCAGCCACTTGCCTAGTGAGCGGCAGCTTCACCTGCACTATGTTCTGCGCACGCTCGGGGTAGCGCAGCTGCACGTACGCCCGCCAGGGCACCGGCGGCACCGGCGTGTCCTTGTCGAAGACGTAAGGCACGAACGTGACGCGAGGCGACACGTGCGGAGCTGCAGCCAGTGCGCGCTGCATGCGCCGCAGTCCGAAGAAGCACCACGGACACATGGGGTCGAAGACGGCCTGGATGTCAACCTGCAGAGCAGGCGCAGCGGCCATCGCTCCAGTAACCAGGAGCGAGGAGCGAGGACAGAGAGAAAGCACACGGCGATGCAGCGCGGATACTGGCAGCGCACAGCCTCTCAGCGGCGGACTGCGCAACATGAAGCGCTCAGGGCGGTGCGAATGGCGTCAAGAGGGACACCGGCGGACGAGCACCACACATCAAATCTATGACCAAAAAGAGTTGGCAAGATGACTCCTCGCTCAGAGTCCGCCTGCCGGCGGCCACATCTTCTCCATGTAGGCCTCCGCCTGAGCCGCACTCTCCGCGGCGCGCTGCACAGCCTTTTGCAGCAGCTCCTGGGCGGGTCCGCTCTTCATGGCAGTGTCAAAGTCACTCTTCTTGCCGGAGAATGCCAGTTCGCAGGCCTCCAGTGAACACGCCTGCGCCGCGCGCATCTGGATGGGCGACATCTCTTTGAGGGTTGCCTGCGCGCCCACGATGCCGTCGTTGTGGCCAGCGCCAGTGGGCATAGCCGCCAGGCTCTCCAGGACGGACACCGGCGCCACGAGGAAGTCTGTGCCCGCCAGAGCGCGAACATCGTCCATGGTTGCGACAGCCGCCATGACACGGCTCTTCAGCCCGTGTTTCTTCATGTATGCGACCGTGGCCGCGACCAGCGAGCGGCCAGCGCTTTCGCCCTTTCCTTCGTCGCCGCGCACGGCGAGCGCGCCGGCATCCTCGCGCGTGCCGCGCGCGCCGGGCGCGCGGGCGTTGGGGTGCGCCGCATACCACGCCTGCAGGCGCCCCACCGACGGTTGCACCACCGCGCAACCCGCGTGCGCAGCCGCAGCTGCCTGCGTGAGCGAGAAGACGTGCGTCACATGGCACTTCATGCCCTGCTGCTCCAGCGCTGAGACGGCCTGGATGCCCTCCCATGTGGCCGGCACGCGAAAGAGAAGCTTGTCGATAAGCACTCCCATCTCGGCGTACATCTCCGCCAAAGCCCGCGCCTTGCTTTTCAGCGCGTCGGTGTCGTAGGCAAGGCGCGCGTCCAGCTCAACGCTCAGGCGGCCGTTGACGGCGGCTGCGAGTTCGGTGCCTAAATTGACGAGCATCTTGTCGAGGAGGCAGGAGAGGTCGGCGCCGGTGCCCTGGACTGGGCGAGGCACGGCTGGGCGGGCAGAAGGACGACCCAAGCGGCACTTGTCGTACGCCAGAGCGCCTGCCAGCGCAGCCTCAACCTCGCGGCTGGGCTGTGCGGTGGCGCGCAGCAGGGAGCCGTGCGAAAGCGACGCTGCAGAGGCCAGGACGCCCATGGTCCCCAACCGGCGCAGCTGCTCGGGCGTGGAGGAGTCGGCCACCAGGCCAGACCAGCTGGTAAGCTGACTGAGCTCCGTCTGGGCGCCCGTAAAAGACGGGGGCTGGTAGGCAGCTTTTGCGGGTCGCAGTGAGTCAGCGCACACGAGTCAGATTCGCGCTGGCTCGCCCAGCAAAGCCGCGGCAGCTGCCAGCGCGCGGATGCCATGCATGGTGCGGCGGGCGTGAAGTCCTTCGCGCGCTGCGGTGCGGGATAGGCGGGGTGGCGAGGGTCCCAAGGCGCGGGCACACGGCACGGCACCAGATGACACGCACCCGCTGATGATGCTGCTGCCGCGTGCACGACCTTGCTGCGCGTCGAGGCTGCGCAGCGCACGGCCAGCAGTGGCGCGGTGGAGCGCGAGGCGCGGGTGTGGGGCGCAGCGCGAACTGCGGTGCTCTGTACTCCTGCAGCGCCCGCAAGCATCGAGGCCATGCTCGTCGCAGGTCGCAAGTCGGTGGCTGATAGAGTCGCCGAGGCGGTTGCGGCTTTGCACCAAAAAGCGAGAAGACCGCCGCCGCCAAATAGTACTTAAGCCGTCTGCCATCGCGCCGCTCTGTTGCTGTATAGCGCCAATGCCGACGCCTGCTGAGGTTCACGAGGCGCTTGAGGAGATGGTTGATGAGCAGAAGGTGCGTGTGTGCGCGTGCTGTGAGCTCTCTCCTCGCTCACCGCCGGCGCACTCTGCTCAGGTGGTCTCCTACAAGCACCTCTCTTTCCACTTGGGCCTGCCCTGCAACACGGCAAAGCAGTGCGTGCGCTGCTGCGCGTCTGCGGCGCAGCGGGGGGCAGCGCAGGGCGCTAACAGTATGCTCACGAGCTCCGCAGGGCGCTGTTCGAGTTCTGGACTCGCGCGCCGCACGCCTGCAGCGCCGTGTACTTGCTGTGCGGGTGGACACAGGTGCGCGCGGGGCTGCGCTGCGCGCGAGGTGTCCCATCAGCTGTTGCCGCCCAAAACTGAGCGTCGCTCTCCTTCTCACTCCAGGCCACCCCCGCCGCCCACCGCTGCGCGCTGGTGCCTCAGCCGCAGCTGGCCTCGGCCTCGGCGCGTCTGTCGCGCGTGACGAGCTGCCACCTGTTCGGCCTGGGGCCGGCTGGGCGTCCCCCCAGCGCTGAGGCCTTCGCCGCGGCCGACGCGGCGCAGCAGGCCACCTTCCGCGCGGCGCCGCCGGAGCAGCCCAACTGCCTGCGCGACAACCGGCTGAGCGCCGTGCGGCTGCCCGGCGGC
>Ga0208951_1000464_pt1 | contig 18587 bp, 14 predicted proteins | sample GreLakmeMI27MSRF_FD_187702 | JGI IMG/M metagenome (GOLD analysis project Ga0208951, IMG submission 187702) | Freshwater lentic microbial communities from great Laurentian Lakes, MI, USA - Great Lakes metaG MI27MSRF (SPAdes) | ecosystem: Environmental > Aquatic > Freshwater > Lake | place: Great...
GACGACGGGCGTGCGTCGGCAGCCTCGTATGCCCAGTACGACATGAGCCCCTTTGAGGCGCACTCCTCTCGCCCAGCCTCCCAGGTCGGCCTGGGCGCCGACGGGCGCCCGGACTCTGCGCTCTCCTTCTCCGACGCCCAGGCGTACGCGCTGCAGCAGCAGCACGCCGCCGCCGCAGCCGCCTTTGGCAACGGGGGTGGCCTGGGCAACGGCCTGCTTGGGCAGCAGCAGCACTACGGCTACGGCTACCCGGGACAGTACGGCATGCGGTGAAAGCTCCACGGGATTGGAGAGTTCTCACTCAAGCAACAAGCACTACAAGCACTACAAGCACGATACGCCGCACAAACGCCGCGTCGCTGGATCGCAGCCGCCCAGCTGCGTGACTGCAGACTGCAGCGAGGACGATGGAATGCACCGTACGCAACTGCGCGGCGCAAGGCTAGCGGCGCACAGCGCGCATGCAAACGGCTGTGCGGCTGAGCGCTGCGCTGCTGCGGATACGGAGCGAGGTGAACCAGTAGAAGTAGAGTCAAGCGTAAGCGCGAGGGAAAGACCGCAACTCGCATCACCAGAGATGGATGGGACAAGACACAAGAGACCAAAGCACGGAGAGCAACACACTCAGCAGACTCGGCGAGCTGGTCAGCAGGCAGTTTCAACACCACTGAATGTGTGTGCTTCATCCTTCACGAGTTCACGTTTCGCGGACAGTCTGTTGCTGCGCAGCTCGTCCCTGCTCCGCTATTTGCGCGGCCTCCTTGGTGCGACACAGCTTGGAGAGGCAGTCGGCGCGTAGGCTGAGCAGCTCTGCGAGCAGCGATTCGTCCTCCGCGCCTGTGTGCCGCAGTGCTTCGCAGAGGACCAACTCGGCCGCCTCCCACCGCTCGGACGCCAACAGGCGGCCCGCCTGAGCGCGCAGGGCTGTGGCAAGCTGGCGGCTGCTGGGCTCTGGTGTGCGGCTCTGGGCTTCTGCTGGAGGACGCGGTGAGCGAACGCGCGTGACCAGACACCTCCGGCGGCGCGCACCTCTGCTGAGGGGGGGCGTGGGCGAGCGGCGGGGCGGCTGCGCGGTCTGCGGAGTAGTTCCCACCTCAGCCTCAACTGTTCCCACCGCCTCGCCCGTGCGCGGCGCGGGGGTGCTGCGAGGGCAGTCCAGTGCTGGGAGCGGCTGTGTGAAAGTTACTCAATATCTTTCAGCGGTCCCAAGCCAGCAAGAGCAGCACTCCAACGCACCAGCTGGCTCGCTTCCGCGGCCGTGTCCCCGCTGACCACCGTTCCCCGCAGTACACAGGACTCAAACATGCTGCTGACGCTGCAAAGCCGCCCACTGCCAGGAGACGCCATGCCAGCGCCAGCCAGCCAGCTCAGCTCTGCAAGCCGTTCGGGCGACTGTTGAGAGACGCGCAAAGGGGTTGCCTAGGAAGGGTGATGAGGAGTGAGCGACAGCTGGCGAGCCTGGTGTCGGCTGCTGGTCGTACGCTGGTTTGGGACTGACGAGACGTACGACGTCATCACAACAGGAAGAAGAGGCCTAGAGGCGAGGGAGCCACACGCGGCGCCTCCGGCTGTTGTGTAGCGCGCGCTTGCCTATGCAGGAGCAGGACAACTGCGCAGACGAGGCGCTGCTCTCAGAAGAGGGTGCGCCTGCTTCCACCCGTATTGCTGCGCGCTGCTCCGTCTCACATGGCGTCCCGCGCAGAGGCTGGCTGGGCGGGCGAGGTGCAGGCTGGCGGGTACCGGTGCAGGCAGCGGTGCTGGTGCGCGGCCTCGCTCGCATGTTCCGTGCCCTCTTTCCGCCCGCCGTGCGTCCTGGCGGGTCTCACGCGCGTCCGTGTGCCGTGCGCAGTGACCCCTCCGCGCCCAGTGGCGGCCGCAAGCGCTCGCCGTTCCTGCTTCCCGCGGGCGCGCCTGGTCTGGCAGCGACGCTGGACTTTGTGTCTGGTCCCGACGACCAAGCCTGCCTGGCCCAGGGCCTGCGCCCGCTGCTGGGCCCGCAGGCGCACTCGCTGGTGGTGCGCTTCCGCGGGGTGGGCAACAACGCCGTCAAGGGCGCCTTCAAGGCTGCGGGCTTTCGACGAGAGCCAGCCGCCGCAGCCGCCCCAGCCTTTGCGCTTCACCCGGACCAGCCTCCCGTGGCGCCCTGGGCAGCGCTGTGGGGTGGCCAGCTGAGCGTGGCGGAGTACGCGCGCGTGGCGGCGTGGCAGCGGGTGAACCACTTCCCCAGCGCAAACGAGCTCGGGCGCAAGGACAAGCTCGCGCGGACGCTGCAGGCCGCCGCGCTCCACGCGCCCAGCCCACACGCCTTCGCTTTCGCGCCGCGCACGTTCTGCCTGCCCGCGGACGCCGCCGACTGGGCTGTGGAGGCTGCCAACCACTTCGCGGCAAACGCGGCTGAGGACGCGGCGCTTGCCCGCAGCGACAGCGGCAGCGAGGACGCCAGTGGCGCCTCGGCGGCGCTGCCGCTGTGCCGCCTGTACATGACCAAGCCGCCGGCGCTGTCACGAGGCCGCGGAGTCAAAGTCATGCTCGCCTCCAACATCCCGCGCCATCGTCGCCTGCTGGTGCAGCGCTACATCCACCCGCCGCACCTCATCGACGGACTCAAGTACGACCTGCGGCTGTACGCGCTCGTCACCTCGGTGTCGCCCCTGCGTGCGTACCTGCACACCTCCGGGCTTGTGCGCTTCGCCACCGCGCCGTACGACCCGGACTCAACCCTGGGCGCAGCCCACGTCACCAACGTCTCCGTGCGCAGCAAAGCCGGTGACACTGCAGCCGCAGCCGCCTACGTGCCAAACACGGACGCTGGGCAGGACGACATCGGCCACAAGTGGTCCCTCGCTGCACTGCGGCGTCGCCTGGAACGCAACGGCTTGGCGTGGGAGCCGCTGTGGGCGCGCATCAGCGACGTGGTTGCCCGAACCCTGATTGCCGCAAACGCACGCATGGCGCCTGCGCTGGCGGCCAGCGGCTCTCCAGTGGGCAGCAGCTTTGAGCTGTACGGGTTCGATGTGCTGCTGGATGGCGATTTGAAGCCGTGGCTGCTGGAAGTGAACACGGGTCCCAACCTGGCTGCGCCGACACCGCTGGACACGCACGTCAAGTGCCGCGTGGCCGCAGAGATGCTGCACCTGGCGGGCATCAGCCCGGTGCCGGCAGAGCCTGTGAGCGATGCGGCGATGGCTGCCGCGGCTGCGGAGGACGAGTCGCGAGTCGCAGCGGGCGATGCGCGCGCTCCGTTGGCACTCCAGCCGCTCTGCGTGCGACAGCTGGTGGCGGAAGAGGGGCGCATGGGCTCCTTCCATCGGGTGTTCCCCTCGCCGGAGCCGCAGCGCAACGCGCAGCTGCTGCCGCTGTTCTCGCCGCCCTGCCCCCGCGCGCGCGCAATGTGCGACTACCTGGCCGCGCAGTGAGCGCACCGCGCGCGTATCGACGGTGTGTTTTATGTTTGTTGATTGTTACAAGCTTACGAGCGAGCGTACAGTTCCGCCGCAAGTAGAAAGGGGTGAGGGGTACAGGAAAGCAAACAGCGCTACAGCGGTTGGCAGCGGGAGGTGCAGTACGCGAAACAGACCGTCCAGTCCAGCGTGGTGTTCACGCCTGGTAGAAGGATGACAGCGGAAGCGCCGGCTCTAGCCCCACGGCCCGCATCAGCCGCTCACGCTCCGCCACCAGCGATGCGCGCGCAGCCTCGGCCCGGCGCCGCTGGGTGGGCATCCCCGCCGGAACCAGCTCCACCAGGTCGCCTGTGGCGAGGTGCAGCACGGCGTCCTCGTCACCGGCCGCCAGAAGGTCGTCCCGCGGCTGGGTGTTGACCAACACGTAGGCGCTGGCTGCCACTGCGCCGATGGCCGCGCGCAGGTGGCGCCGAGTGGCGCCACGGGGCAGCGCCAGAACCCGCAGCGGCGCCGCGCTGCCCTTGGTGACGTCACGCAGCATGATGTATAGGGGAGCCAGGCGCGCGTCTGGCGGCAGAGCGGCGGCGTTGGTGTGCGGGCAGGCCCGCTCGTGCACTGGGAAGCGACAGCCTGCTGCTGCGCATGCGGTGCTGGCAAACACCGCAGGCGCCGCCGCGACGCTCTCTGCGCCCTGGTCCCGGTCCCAGGTGAGTAAGAAGCGCGCCCAGGCAACCTGCTGCTCCAGATAGAGCGCCCCTTCAGCCTCCTCCTCCTCCTCCTCTGACTCCTGCCACTTGTAGCGCCAGTGTGCCGCCACGCCGTACTCAGCTGCGGCGTGCATCTCGCGCGTGCGCAGCTGCACCTCCAGGGAGCGCCCTTGCGAGTCGGTGACCACCGTGTGCAGCGACCTGTAGCCGTTCATCTTGGGGCTGACGATGTAGTCCTTGCCCTTGCCGGGGAGGGGCGCCCAGAGCGCATGTACCGCTACGAGGGCCGCGTAGCATGCGTCCTCGTCGGCCAGGATGACCCGCAGGCCGCGCGCGTCCAGCACGGAGGCTACATCCATGGTTTGGTGCAGCCCCTTTTTGACCATCTTGCTCCACGTGCTGAACAGGTTCTTCGGCCGCCCTTCCAAGGCAACCGCAGCCACGCCAGCCTCTGCCAGCGCCTCTGCCAGCTCGCCCCGCGCAGACGCCACATCTACAGCAGCGCCGTCCTCGTCGTCATCGCCCAGGGCGGCGCTCAGCGCTGCAGCCTCCGCCGGGTGAAGCACTCTAAAGCACGCATCCTCCATCTCAGCTTTCAGGCTCCACACGCCCAGTCGCGCTGCGAGAGGCACGAAAACTGCCAGCGTCTCTGACGCCACGCGCTGTTGCGACGCGGCCGGGAGTGCGGAGATTGTGCGCAAGTTGTGGAGTCGGTCCGCCAGCTTGATAAGCACCACGCGGACGTCAGCCATTGCGAGGAGCATATCACGCATGGATTCCACGTCCTCCTGGGGCAGCTGGCGGCGGGTGTCGCGATGGAGCTGCGAGGCGCAGGACATCTGTGACACGCCCGCCACCAGCGCACCGAGGTCGCTGTGGGGGAAGAGAGAAGCCAGCTGCGCGCCAGTCAGCATTGTGTCGTCCAGCGCGTCGTGCAGCAGGCCGGCGGCGACGACCGTCTCGTCCAGGCCCAGCTCGGCGAGGATGAGGGCGGTTGCGACGCAGTGCGCAAGCACAGGCTCGCCCGACTTGCGCAGCTGGCCGTCGTGTGCGCTGCGTGCGATGTTGAAGGCCCGGCGCACCAGGGGAGAGGCGCAGACCGCGTGTGGAGCCTGTGCAGGTGCGAGCGACGGTTAGACGGGCACATGGGTCCAAGGGGCAAGCCCGGCCAGGTGGCGTCTTGGGCGCAGCACGGCGGTGGGCGACGCGGTGCAGGCCACCGCCAGGCGAGCTGGTGGGCGCGCGGAGGCCACGTGGGGGCGTGCGGCGCTGGGCCGACGGAGGAGGAGCCGAGCTGCACGCGTACCTCGTCAAACAGCGCTCTTTCCTGCGCTGCGTGGCGCTCTCTGCACCGCTCCTCCAGCTCCGCCGCGCTCCTGCTCAGTGGCAGCCCGGGCGACTGCGCGGGCGCGTGAGCGCGCGAAGAGACGCGGCCGAACCGGAAAACTGCCTTTGAAAGGCCGGCTGAACGGTCTCGCACGCCGTGCTCAGGCCAGGGCGCTTTACGCACCTTGGGCTTGGGCGGCGAAACCCACTCGCCCAGCGGCGTGCGCATGAGCGCGTCGGTGTCGCCAGAGAGCTCGCGGCAGAGCAGTCCCTTCTTGGGCGCCAGACTCACTGCTGTTACGCTGCTGCAAAGGCTGGCGCCGACGAAGCCCACCACGCGTGCGGCGTCCGACACAGAGGGACTGCGCGCGCGCGCGACGCTGCGCCCGGCGGAAGAAGCGCCTCCGATGGAGCCCACGCGCCCGCCAAACGACAGCGACTCCCCTTCCGGCGTGCTCGCGCCCAGCGGCGCCGCATCGTCGTCGCTGCGGCGCAGGCCCGCGAAGCGCTGACCGCCGACCAGCAGTTTCGCGCCGGGTGTAAGATTGCCGCCGTGCATCTCCACGCCGGCAGCGCATCCCTTGGGCGTGGGCACCGCCACTGCCACCGCGCGCGCGGGGGCGCCCACGGACGCCATGGGGAGCGCGGAGGGGCCTCGTTTGAGCCGTAGGCGGGACCACCTGAAGTCAACGCTCGTCGCCTCGTCGCGCTGATGTGGCACAGGACCAGCTGAGCCGTTCGACCGTCCCAGTGGGCTTGGTGTTCTAACAGCTCGCTACACAGCTCGCCAACTCTGTTTGCACGGCACGGCACGACCATGAATGTGCATCTCATCGCGTCAGGGGTCACTTCGTTTTGTTTTCAAAGCATCAATCACTCACAACGCTGCAGCACGGCGATGGAGCTGACGCTGCTCTGTGTGACGCTGAGATCCGGGGTCATAAGCAGCACGCGCAGAGTGACGCAGGCGGGTGATGGCAGTCGCCGCTCTTGCAAATGCGGCACGTCGTCATCGTTGGCGTCAAACTCAAGTCGCACGGTGTCAAAGGCGACCAGAATTTTATCAGGCGGCGCGCCGGGATCTCCCCGAAGCTTGAAAGTCCCCGCCACGGTATTCGTGCCCGTCAAGGGCGGCGCGCCAGGCGGCTCATCGAGAGATGTCAGGCTGAAGCGTGTCACCACCGCGTAGGCATCCGCAGCTCCAGCAGCCTCGCCCTTGAGGATGCGTGAGCCGGCCAAGGTGACTGGTCCAGACGGCTCCGAGAAAAGGCCCCATGAGAGTGAGGACAGGCACAAATCCGGTGCGGCCACGGCGGCGCGCAGGCGCCCATGCAGCGCCAGCGCCTTGAACTCGCCTGCGTTGAAGGATGCCTCGCGCACGCAGTCGAGCTGGAGCTCCCGTCCAAGCAAGGTCAGCCCAGCGATTGCCTCATCAGAGAGGGACCCCTCGCCCACGCCGGAGCCAACGAGAGCGCGCACCGCAGCCGCCGCGTCGTGCAGCAGGGCGGCGTCTGCGTGGGAGGCGCGAGGGCGGCGGTGCGGACCGAGGCGGGTTTTCTGGGAGAGCGCGCGGCGCGGCGTGCAGGCCGACGCGGGCCTGCTGATGGCCTGGAGATGAGGCAGCATCAGAGCGACGGAGGGATGCAACGCAGCCTCGCGAGGATGTGGCCTTTGAGGCGTACGTAAACTAAATGGAGTCTAGTACTAGTGCAGACTCTAGGCTGGCTAGGCTGTCATCGAATATCGTTATGTCATCGTCATGTCAGCGCGTTATTGCTTGGTCTCTGTCTGTTCACAGCCCGTCCAGCGGGCGCAGCGCGTCCCAGCTGGGCCCCGCCTGCAGCTGCACCTCCAGCGGCACCCGCACGCCAGCCTTGACGCCCGCGCCGGTCAGCACCGCGCGCACCAGCGCCGCGGCCCAGGGCAGCGCTGCGGCGTCAACCTCCAGCACCACGTCGTCGTGCACGGACAGCACCAGCGTCGCCCGCTGGGCCGGGTCCGCAGCCAGGTGGCGCTGCAGCATGATGAGCGCCAGCTTGAGCACGTCCGCGGCGGAGCCCTGGCGGCGCGTGGCGGGGGCGTGAGCCAAAGGGGAGAGAGGGGGACACCGGCACAGAGGGGTGCCGGGCGCCGGGTGCCTGGTGCCAAACCACCCCCGGGGGGACGCGCCTGGCACACGGTGTTGACCGCCTGGCGCTCCGCGCGCGAGCGCGAGTCGCTGTTGGCGCGCCCCTCAGCCAGAAGCAGCGGCAGGTCGCGCCGTCGACCCGACAGCGTGGTTACGTGGGGTACGGGCTGTCGCCCCCGCGCCTCCTCCACAACCTCGCCCAGCCAGCGCGTGATGCCCGGCACGCTCGCCTTGAACGCCTCCAGCAGCGCCAGCGAGCGATTCACCGGCATGTCCAGCTCAAAGGCCAGCGTGTTGTGCGTCTTGCCGTACAGCAGGCCGTACGCGATGGCCTTCGCCTTGCTGCGCTCCTCGGGCAGCACAGCCTCCGGGGCCTTGCCGCACCAACGGGAGGCGAGCACGGTGAAGGGGTCCACGCCGCCGGCGATGAGGCCACCCAGCGCTTCGTCGCGCCCAAAGTGCACCATCATGCGCAGCTCGAACTGCGTCACAACGTGCCGCGTCAGAGGCGCGAGGCAGGCATGCAGCGAGCACGCACCTGCTTGAAGTCGCCCACCAGCAGCAGGCGGCCCACCGGCGGCCTGAACGCTGCGCGCGCCGCCAGGCGAGCCAAGGGGGCGTCCTGCTGCGCGCGCGCAAAGGGAAACTCCACCGGGTGGGGCACATTGTGCAGCGAGGGCTCATCCATGGCCAGGCGACCCGTCTCAGTGTTGGTCTGGAAGATGGAGGCGTGGATGCGGTGGAAGCCGTTGGGCGCGCGCACGCTGTGCGTGAGGTACGTCTGGCTGAATCCCAGCTTGTGAGATACCTCCCGGTATTCCAGGATGGCGCTCACCACTGGGCGCGCGCGTGGGTCGCCTCGCGCCAGGTCCTCCAGCACCTCACGCTTGGTGCTGTACTGCCTTTTCGCCTCCTTGGTGTCGGCCGTCTTGAGGGGGCGCGGGGGGCGGGGTACGCCCGGTGGGGTGAACTTCATGTTGTAGAAGAGCGCCGCGCTCAGAGCTTTCGGACTTGATAGGTCTAGCCGCTCCACGCCGGTCATCTTGCGCACCTTGCCGCGCAGCTCTGCTCGGAGGGGAGGGGACGGCGTGAGAGTGAGAGCGCTGTGGAGCAGTGACGGGGGGGGGGCGCACCTAGCAGGCGCGCCTCCGCTGCCTCGTGCTGCAACGCGAGCACGTCGGGATCGAAGGGCATGCCCGCGCGCTCCATGGCGGCCAGCACTGGAACGAGAGGCATCTCCAGGGTGCGCAGGAGGGGCAGCAGGTTGGCAGCCGCGAGGCGGGGCCGCAGCGTGCTCGCAGCCTCGCGCGCCACCGCCGCGCCCCGAGCCGCCGCCGCCGCCGCCGCGCCGTGCGGCACAGACGACGCGGCTGCGTGCCGCCACGCGCTGGCCGCCAGGGCGGCGGCCGCAGAGGCTGTGAGGCCTAAGGCGGTGAGCACGCTCTCTGGCCGCCCGTCCGCCCTCGGCTTTTGGAAGAACTTGTCGTCACCTGGCGACAGCAGCCACGCCATGATGCGCACGTCCTCCACGCCGCTGCCCAGCGCCGCAAGACAGGCTGCGGGCGCCAGCGCTGCAGGCGCCCGGCAGGCGAGCGCTCGCACCTGGTCCTTCACGTCCACGCTCGCCTTGACGCCCCGCGCCTGCGCCAGGCGCAGCAGGCATGCGCAGCGGTGAGCCTCACCTAGCGCTGTTTTGGCGAAGGGGACGTAGAACACGCAGCCTTGGGAAGCATCCTCAAAGGCCAGCGCCAGGCCGCGTGCGCGCGGGCCTGCACCGCCAGGGTGTGCCGCCGACGCCGGCTCCCAGGCCACGCAGAAGGAGTAGTGCGCGGCGCCGTCCCAGCGCCGACGCAGCGCCTCGAAAGAGGGCGCGTTGCACACAATCACACACCCTTTGGCTCGCTCGTGCACAGCCTGCGCCGAGCTCACGTCAGCCTCAACCTCCGGGTGCAGCTCAACTGGCGGGGGTAGACGGGGCGGCGGCGGCAGCGGCGGCGGGTCCGGGCTCACAGCGGCGGCGGCGGCGGCGATGGCGGCGGACAGAGAAGGCGCCGACATGCCCAAAGAGAACTGAGTGGCTGTCACCGCGGGAGCAGGGCATCGCGCGGTGTGCGGCGCGTCCGAGGGAGGCGCGTCCAGGTGGATGTGGATGCGCTTGTCTGGACTGAGCTCCAGACGCGTGGCGGCGGCAGCTGCGCCCGGCCCGCCAGCCAGCGCGGCAACCTCGTCGGCCTGCTCGCGCAGCAGCGCCACGCGCTCAGACACCGCCTCGCGCGCGTCGCGCAGGATCTTCTCGGCGCGGCGGCGCTCGACGCACTCAGCCGCGCGACCCTCGCGCTTGGAAGCGCTCATCAGCACGTCCACCAACGCGTCCGGCCCCGGAAGCGCCGCAATCGCTTCCAGCGTGTGGAATCCCGCCCGGTACATGGCGCGTGCGGCCGTCGGGCTAACACCCATGACGGTGAGCGTCATGATGTCAGCCTTAGCACCAGAGGAGATTCGCTCCTGCATCAACCCGAACAGCTTCGCCATGTCGTCGTACCCCAGCCCCTCCGTCAGCGCCGCTACGGAGGCTGTGTTGCGACCCGCGCGGTCCTGCAGCGAGGAGAGCCATCCCCGTTCGACTTTCCACTTTGCGGCGACAACGTCGGTGGGCACCTCCTGCACCACGTCGCACAGGATGCTGGCGTAGTACAGCCGCGTGGCAAGCCGCGACTGCTCCGCCCACTTGGCGCGGCTTTTGGCGCCGGGGGGCGGGGGCATCGGAACTCCGGAGCTGGTTTTCATAATCCACTCCATGTTGATGCCCACGCGCGCGCAGACGCGCAAGAACAAGGAGGTTGCGTCCATTCTCGCCACGTCGACTGCGAACTGGTGGAGCACCTCGAGCCACTTGGGCGGCTCCTCCTGCGGCGCAACGAGGAAGAGGGTGTGCAGCTCGGTGGCCGTGACAACGCCCTCATCTCGCGCCTTGTCGATGTCGCGCCGCATGTCCGCCGCCATGGCCACCGACAGGTAGCTGGCGCTGGCCGCCTTGCCCCAGCGCTGCGGGCGCCAGGAGTTCTGCTCTTTGCACCATTCTACCAGCTGCGCCTTCTGCAGCGCGTACAGCGCCTCCTTTGAGCGCGCTTCCACCGTCTGAAAGTCGTTCAGCGCGCACATGAGCGTGCAGCGCATGTAGCGCTCCATGTCCTCCTGGCTGACCACCAGCCCAGAGGTGACCGCCTCCAGCATCACCCGCTGCAGGCTGCCAGCCCCCTTGTCCCGGTGCGTCAGCACGCTCACCAGCTTCAGCGGAGACGCCTTGACGAGCTCGCGCAGCGCGGTTATGCGCGCGGGCGTGGCGTTGGCAGCGGCGAAGAGAATGCTCTCGCCCGTGGCATCCAAGCCCGCGCGCCCCGCCCGCCCCGCCATCTGCTGGTACGTCGCTGCATCCAGCGTGTTGGCGGGAATGCCTTGGAAGTCGTGGCGGATGAGCACTCGGCGGGCGGGCAGGTTAACTCCGGCCGCCAGGGTTGAGGTGCAGCAGATGACTCGGATGCAGCCTGAGCGGAAGCCGCTCTCGATCACCTCCCGCTCCTCGCCGGTCAGCCCGGCGTGGTGCCAGGCGACGCCCTTGTCCACGCAGGCTGCGAGCTTGGAGGCGTTGCCGTCGTGGGCGCGGTGAAGGGACTCTACGGCTTGAGCTCGAGGGTCCACGTCATCGCCGGGCTCGCAGGGCGGTGTCGGCATGACCAGCGCCGCGGCCAGCTCGTGCGCGCTGAGCTCGCATGCTTTGCGGAAGCCACAGAAGACGAGGACGGAGCCGCCGGCGTCCAGCGTCTCCTGCGTCAGGAACGCCAGGTGCTCCGGGTCGCCCGGCAGCCGCGGCAGCGGCGCGCGGGTCGCCTCTCCGGTGCTGTTCTGCACGATGGCGCCCACCTTGACGTGGTAGGAGAGGGGCACGGGCCGGAAGGTTGTGACGTACGGCGCCGCGTCCAGCCATCGCGCCAGCGAGTCGAAGTTGGGCATGGTGGCGCTCATGCCTACGATCTGGATGCGCCCGTCGAACTGGGAGCCCCCCGCCAGAGCCTGGCTGGCCCGCACATGCTGGCTCACCAGCGCCGGAGCGGCGCCAGTGCCGGCCTGCTCCAGGTGAGCAGCCTCCGTGGTTGACACGTACAGCGTCTTGGTGAGCAGCAGCTCCACCAGCGAGCCGCGGTCTCCGTCGGCCAACATGTGCAGCTCATCCACCACCACGCAGCCAATCTCGTGGAAGCGGTCCAGCTCCACCAGGCGCGTCAGGATGGCGTTCGCCTTTTCGTAGGTGGCCACGATGACGCCCAGCCGTCCGGGGGGCAGCGGGCCGCCGTGAGTGCCGTACTGCTTGTGCACGCGGCGGCCCAGGGCGGCCGCCAACGGCGCCAGCTGCGCAGCCTTTTCGTCGCAGAGCGCCACGAAGGGCAGCGCCACCAGCGCCGCGCGCCCGGTGCGGGCGATGCAGCGCATGAGCAGCACGTCAGCCACGAGGGACTTGCCGCCGCTGGTGGGGGCGCAGTAGACGAGCGACCGCCCGTCTGCCACGCCGGGCTGCGACAGAGCCTCCGCCTGCCAGGCGTACATCTGCTTCACGCCCCGGCTGCGGTAGACCTGTGGGGCGAGTGAACAAGGGAAGGGTGGCTGACAGCAGGGAGGGTGCGCACCTCCAACACTTTACCGGGCAGGCCCCAGTGCTCCAGCTGCGTGGATGGCGCGCCGATGCCCTGCCCGACGCTGCGTGGCGTGTCGCTGGGCCTGGACGCGGCCGCGACTGCGGGCGGCAAAGACCCGCGCGCCCCGCCGCCGCCACTGCCGAGCCCCTGCTGCGTGCCACCCCCGCGCTGGCTCGCGCCCGCGCCGCCGCCGCTGCGCTGCGCCGCCGCCTGTTGGATGAGCGCAGAGACGTCCAGTGCGGAGATTGCGGGCAGTGCGTTGGGCGGAGCCGCAGTGAACGCAATGTCGCCCTCCGCAAACGCATCCCCGTACTCAACCTCCACATCCACATCTTCATCCGCGTCCTCGTCGCTGACAACAGCCACCGCCACAGCCATTTCCACGTCGGCGCGCTTGGGCGGCGGCGGAGGCAGGAGCAGCGGTGCATCCATCTCGGAGCTGCACGAGCAAGAAACGCGGCGAGTCAGTCACTGCGCGTGGCCGCGCACGCGCACAGCAACCGGCGCGCCTGTGCTGTGCCGGAGAGGCGAAGCAGAGCGCCGCCACCGGGTCGGGTGAAGAAGGGGGCGCCGCCTGCTCGAAAGCCACCAGCCCCTCGGCAAGCAGCGGCAGCGATGGCGCAGTGGGCGGCAGGACGGACGGGGCAGCGAGCGCGCCCGCCTGGAGGAGCGCTCGGTCGATGGACTTGCGCTCAGCCGTGTTGGGACTGTCGTACGGCTGCGGGGCTCCCGCAGCGCGCGGCGCCGCGGCCAGCTGTGCGGCGTGGGCCGCCTCCGCTGCAGCGGTGGCGTGCGCGGCGGCCAGGTAGAAGGAGGGGGAGTCGGCATTGGGTGAGACTGCGAGAGCGCACGGGGGCGCGGCCGCGGGCGGGGCAACAGAGCGGGGCGGCTTGAACCCGCCGGGCTTGTCGCTGTGTGGGCGCGCGTCAGATACGCCGTCCCAGCCTGAGGCGCCAGTGGGCGCACCTGCGAGGCGCCTGGGCACACTGCACGCCGCCGCCGGAGCCGCCACTGGCCGGGCGCCCCGTCCCGCCGCGCAGCGCCAGGGAGGAGCGCCCCGCGGCGGGCGCACCGGCCGCGGGCGACTCGCCGCTGGCCTGGGAGGCGGGGCGAGGCGGCCGGTAGGGAGGCAGCTTCGGCTGCCCGCGCGCCACCGGAGCATCCACTCGAGCTTTCTTCGTAGCCGGCTCCAGCAGACGGCAGAAGCTGCCCACCGCGCCCGCAGACGTGCGGATGGAGGGGGCAGGCGCGGCAGCCTCCTCCCCTGGAGCTGCGCGCTTCGCCCCGCCTGCGCTCACTGCGCCAGCCCCTGCGGGCATGGCCAGCGGGCCGCTCTCGCCCGCCTTGCCGGACGGCGTCGGCGCTCCGGGCTTGCGGACAGCAAGTGCAGAGTTTACAAGACCGGAAGTCTCCATCAGCAAGCGCTATGCGCGCACGCCTCACGGGTCAGCATGCAGCTCGCACGGGCGCTCGGGGCACGGGCGCCGGACTATTGGAGTACGCGCTCAGCGAAGGCGTCAGATTGTGAGCACTTTTGCGCCTTCATTTTTGGCACGCACCGTCGTTCGTCGCTCCGTCAGTCCCTCCTCGCGCGCTCGCACGGCACTGCATCAGCCGCGTGCACGGGACAAGACATGCACCGCACGCACTGAAAGCCGCTTGCATCACACGCATCATGCAAAGTTAGCCTCTTCCCTGCGCCAGCAGCCTGCGCGCCTCTGGCACCAGCTCGGCGACTGCGGCTGCGTGTGCAGGCGCGACAGCACCCGCGGCCGCCAGCGTGTCCAGGAAGGCTGCACAGGCTGCATCAGAGCCGGTGGCTCCGTCCAGTCGAGACTCCCATCCGCTGCCCAGCGCGGGCTGCTTACCCAGCACTCTCCAGAAGCCTGTGATGAAATCTGACGCAGAGTCGAAAGATGCGAAGGTCCCCCGCCCGTCGGGCCCCTTGTAGCGCACAGCCGTCGCAACGCCAGCCAGCTCCTCTCGCCAGGGCAGACGGCTGTAGTTGCAGTGATGGCTGGCCAGACGCGAGCCTCCAGCCGCGGACTCGCGCATCCATAGCGCCAGTGTCACAGCCTTGAGATCCGTCAACAAGTCCCTCCGAAGTGCCTTCAGCGAAGGCGCGACGTCCTCCAGTCGCGTGCGCGCGTACGCCGCCGCCAATCCCTGGGGCGAGAGCCCCCCTCTCACTGCAGGCGTCTGCTCTCGCACCACCGGCGCGCGCATGCAGGCGGAGCACAGCCCCTGTCTGGCAGCCGCGCGGTCGGGCATGCGCAAGAAGGAGATCTTGCCCAGGCGCAGGCGCAACCACGCGCGCGCGCCGCGATCCGGCCAGGCGGGGCTAAGTTGCAGAGGAGCGGACGCAGCGGATGCGCCGGCGGAGGACCCCCCGGGCCATCCGGCGGGCCAGCCCGGTGAAAGCAGCGCGTCCGCGGGGGCGGCCACTTCCCACCTGAACTGCGCCCACTGGCAGGTGCCCAACGGCAAAGCGCTATGCACGTGCAGCGTGCACTCCGCCCGCTGCGCCGCAGCAGCCTTGGCGCCCTTGCGCTGCGCCTGCAAGGGGCTGCGGCTGGGCTGCTGCGCCAGCGAGAAGGCGCCTAAGCGTGGCTTTGCGCGCAGCATGAGGCGCGATGCGCCCGTAGACAACTCCACCTCTGCGCCCAAGTGCAGCCCCCCGCCCAGGATGTGCAGCGGATACTTCACCACCAGGCTGGCCGGCTGCGGGCCTGTAGGTGAGCGTGCGTGTGAGGGCATGCAGAGAGCCTCCCTAGGGCAAATGCAGTGTGGCAACAGGGGCCCAACGCACCCCACGGCCAGAACTGCAGCCGCCATGCGAGGCCCATGGGCAGCGTGGCACCCACACGGAGCGCTGCGCCGTCAGCGAGCGTGTAGGTTGCGCCGACAACGAGCGGGAAGACGACTGCGCGCACAGGCGCCTTCAGACGGAATAGAGGACCCTCCTCGTTGCGGAACTTGACGGACGCGTTCATGTTGCGCCGCCACCCGCGCCGACGCTGGGGAGTGAGAGCAGGAGGGAGGTGCGTGTGCTAGCACCAAGCGGTGACGCAATGATGTGCCCCCTTGCAGATCAGCGACGACACGCGGCGGCACAGAGCAAGGGAAGGCGCGCGCGGATGACTCTTCGAACACGCAGTAGAACAAGTCACACGTATGTTTGCCACAGCGCCTGCACCTCCTCATCCTCGCTCGCCTTGACCAGCTGAGTGCCCAGCTCCAGGAAGGCTTTGGGACCCAGGCGCACGCTGCTGCGCGAGTCGCCCAGCAGCCATCCTTCAGCCACCATCGCCCGCAGCGTCGCCTCTCTGTCCGATACGCTCATCCTAACCGACGCGCCTGCCGGCGCTGCTTGCGAAGGCCCCGCGCCGCCCTCCTGCGACTGCGTGGCCTCGCCTGCAGCGCTAAGCGCGAACAAGGGCAGGTTGAGGACCGCCAAGCCGTCAATGCCGTGCTTGGCCCTGGTTATATCCGCGCTGGCTTCAATCTGAGCACGCACGCGTCGCTTCAGCGCCCGTGAGAGCAGCGGCGGAAGGGCGACGCACGATGGCTCGGAAGAGCGCGATCTGTGGCGGCGTGTATCGAGTAGCCAGCTTGGAGATGTCGTCTGAGAGCTGTTAGCCGCGCGAGCGTCAGAGCACGCTCCGCTGCGTGTCCTTGGCGCTGCCACACGCAACAGACAGCGTGCGACAGCAGAGGGCAGAGGGCAGCAGCGAGCGCGTGCCTTGTTGACGATGCCGACGTAGAGCACCAGCGCAGCGTCTGGCGTAGGCGGCACGTTCACGCGGCGCATCTCCAGGTGCAGGAACGCCAGCTCCCGGTTGATGGCCGCCCAGAAGGAGTCAAAGCCCGCGTCTGCAGGCACGCGTGAGGTGGAGACGGAGAGTGGCGGGAGAACTCAAGGCTCACCGTCTGACTGCCGCAGCAGCTGGCGATACAGCGCCCTTGCCTCGCTCTCCGGCACCGCGCCGCGTGCCATGAGCGCCTGCGTGAAGGCGTGGTGGTTCGCCGTGAGTCTCGCGCCGGAGCTGGGACCGGCGAACATTCTCCAAAGTGGTGTGTGCGCACACGCAGCAGGGCACAGCAGAGCAGGAGCGCGCGTGTTTTAAGCTTGTCGAGGCCGATGCTGCTGTCGTACACGGGTGTACGACCGTCTGCTCGACAGCGCGTTGCCCCGGCTCCATGGACTTCTCGCTGACGCTGGCCGCGCTGCTGGGCGGCGTTGCGTGCGGCGCCGTGCTGCGTCGCTGCGGCTGTCTGCGTCGTGGTGACTCGGGGGCGCTGCTGTCCGTGGCAGCTCGAGTGACGCTTCCTGCGCTACTGTTGCACACACTTCCTCCTGCGCTGGACCTGGCGCTGGAGACGCCGCTCCTGCGCCTCTTGCCGGCGCTGGGCTTCGCGCAGCTGGTGGCGCTGACGGTGCGTGGTGGAGAGTGCGGGGCGAGCAAGCACGCGAGCGCAGCAGACTGACAGCACGCGCGTGCGTGTGCTCGCCCGCCCGCCCTCCCAGGCCTTCGCAGCGCTGTTTCTGCGGGGGCAGGCGCCCGCAGAGCGCGCGCTGGCGCTGGGCTGCTGCCTGTGCTGCGACGCCTGGTCGTTCGGCCTGCCGCTGGCCGAGGCTGCAGGCGGCGCCCCCGGCTTGCGCGCCGCCGCGCTGCTGGCTCTGCCCGCCGCCCTGGGCTGTGCCCTTGCCAGCCCCGCCGCGCTGGCGCTGGGCAGGCTGGCCGGCGCGGGCGCGGGCGCGGGGCAGGGGGAGGAGCGCAGCGCCGGCTCTCGGAGGCACTTAGACGGGGGCCTCTACGACGGCGACTGGTTCGCGGGCGCCAAGGACGGCTTGGGCGTCTATCTCTACGCCAGGCGCGACCGCATACTCACGCGCGCAGCTGTCTGTTTGCGCTCACGCGCCGCCCGGGCACACGCACAGCGGCGCACGCTATGAGGGACAGTGGCGGGGCAACGCCAAGCACGGTCGGGGGGTGTACCGCTGGCCTGGCGGTGGCGCCTATCTGGGCGAGTGGCGCCAGGGGGTGAGGTGCGGGCTGGGCGTGCGCACCTGGCGCGACGCGGACAAGCCCTCCTCCGCTGGGCGCTGGCAGGATGATGCGCTGGTGGAGCCCCTGGCCCCGAGAGACCTGGACGCCGCCGTGGAGGGGGCGCTGCAAGCAGCCGAGGCGGCACGGGAGTCAGGCACGCACAGCGGCCCCACTGACTCGGCCCCACGCTCCTTCTCACCCCCCCCCTCTCTTTCTCCCACCAGCGGCTGCCGCGGCGCCGGGCAGCATCCGCGGCGCCCTGGCGAGCTGTGCGTTGGCGCCCGCGTCGGTGGCGCTGGCGCTGGCGGTGGCCGTGTTCTGTGCAGATGCCACCCTGCCGCCCGCACTCGCACAGCTGACGGCCCACCTGGCGGCGGCGCACCGACCGCTCACGCTGCTGGCGCTGGGCGCGGCGCTGCTGGATGGATGGCCAGAGACAACGAGCTCGACGGCGGCGGCGGCGCCGGTGCCGACAAGGCCGCGCGCTCTCACCGCCGCCCTGCGCCTGCCTCCGCCGCCGCAGCTGCGCGCCGTCATCGCCACCCTGGCCCTCAAGTACGTCACCAGCCTGCTCGTGGTCGCCGCTGCGACGGCGGCCCTCCCTTCGGAGGCTCCTCGAGCCGCAATCGCGTGCGCGCTGCTGCTTCCGGTGTCTCCCCTGGTGGCGCACTTCGCCGCGGCGCACCGCAACGCAGCTGCTGGGGCGGCGCCGCTGGTGTGCGCGTCGAGCGCGGTGGTGAGCGCGGTGTGCGCGGTTTCGCTGGTGACTGCCTCTGCGTTGCAGCCCCGCTGGGGTCTGCCAGCCGCGGCGCTGCTCCTCGCCGCCGCATGCGTTTCCACTGCCGCGGTGGCTGCTCGCGCGCTGGCGCCCCAGCGTATGAAGCTGAACAGAGACGCGTTTATCGCGACGCAGTCGGCGGCAACGGCGTCGACCGTCCCGCGGAGAAGTGTGCGCTCTGCGGAGCGGTCGGCGCCTACAGCGCCTGCGCTGCGCAGCGCGTGGCTCGGGGGGGGGTGTACGACGATGTTCAGGCCGCGGGTACGTGTGGCGGTTGAGACGCAAAGACTGCGAGCGCGACTCGCGTCGAAGCCCTCAGCGCCTCAGCCGCTGAGAAGACGCGCCGGCGCTGCGTGTATGCGCTGCATGGCGCCGTCGTCGCTCGCGATGCTTTCATAGAATTCTACTGGGATGGCAAATATGAGATCCGTGACAATTATAAGCTTATTATAAGCGTTTTTGCGGCTTGGCGGCTATAAGTTGCCTTATATTTAGAGGTCTACTA
>Ga0208951_1000466_pt1 | contig 18566 bp, 15 predicted proteins | sample GreLakmeMI27MSRF_FD_187702 | JGI IMG/M metagenome (GOLD analysis project Ga0208951, IMG submission 187702) | Freshwater lentic microbial communities from great Laurentian Lakes, MI, USA - Great Lakes metaG MI27MSRF (SPAdes) | ecosystem: Environmental > Aquatic > Freshwater > Lake | place: Great...
TGCGATCCTTCCTTCCGCCTTGCAGGTTCCCAACTGTTGTCCTGGCCCAGAGCTTCTACACCACCTGCAACACCAACCCAGTGGTGATCTTTCAGAACTCGCCTGTGGTGATCTTCCAGACGGTGAGCCATCCAGTCAACCTGCGCCATCGGTGTGCCTCCTCACTTTCTGACGCTAGCACTACGCTATTTCCCCCAGGTTGTGGTCGTAAACATCAACATCGTCCAGCCCGGTGCGTGCCCGCTGTGCTCATGCGCAAGCGCCAGGCTCTTGGAGCCAGCGACTGACGCTTGCATTCCCCTGCTCGCTCCCGCCAGAGCCCAAGAAGATCTCGGACTTGCCGCCCGAGAAGCAGGGCCCTTTGAAGGCGCGCACGCCCTCTGCGCACTCGATGCGCGCGATAGCCTGACAAGCGCCGCCCCGTTTGCAGTCTGGTCAGCCACCCGCGCCTCCGACGAGCCCCACGCCGCCTGGCACTCCTTCGCCGCCCGGCACTCCGTCGCCGCCTGCTACCCCCACGTCGCCCCCAGGCCCAGGCGCCCCCACCTATCCCCCCTCCCCCACTTCCCCAGGCGGCCCCCCCTCTCCAAAGACCAGCACGCCATCCACGCCATCCACGCCATCCACGCCATCCACGCCCCCGACGGGCGGCGCGGGCGGAGGCACCCCCAGCGCCCCTCCCACCGGCGGCGCCGGCGGATCGGCGCCCAAGACGACTCCGACGACCCCGACCACCACTGCTGCCGGCGGCACTGGCACCGGTAGCCAGATCGGCGGCGGCGGGCGCACCGTCGGCACCCCCTCAACGACCGGCGCCGTCAGCCAGCCCGGCGGAGGCCGGATCGGCGGCGGCGGCGGCGGCAGCCTGGGCGGTGGCGGCGAAAGCAGCGGTGCGGGCGGCGGCGCCAGCACCCTGGGCGGCGGCGGCGCCAGCACCCTGGGCGGCGGCGGCGGTGGGCTCGGCGGCGGGCTCGGCGGCGGCGGCGGCGGCGGCGTCGGCCGGCGTGCACTGCGCATCTGAGGCCTCACTCCGTGAGACTCATTGAGTGAGGAGAGTGCGAGGGACACGGGACATTCGTTGCGCGCACACAGACGCCCCCATTGGCGCAGACACACGGACGCACAGCGATAATGCCCTCCTCGCAGCTCGTCGCTCGGTTCCCTCGCTCTCGTCTAGAGGTCCAGATTGAGGCTCTGCCTGTCCGCCAACATCCAGGTCCAGTCAAAAGTGAAGTCTCGTATTTTACAGAACGCACGCGCGGGCAACGCCTAGCACCCCTGCTGCTGCATCTGCTGCCAAGCTGCGGACATGGAGTCGTCCGTGGCCTGCACTTGGTTTGACATGGACTGGATCGCCTGCGTGCTGGGCTTCTGGCTCGCCGGCCACGAGTGTGCCGGCCAGGGTGCCCACGCCGGGTTGTTGGCCGGCACAGGCTTGCCGCCCGTAGCCGCAGCGGCGCCCGCCGCAGAGACGGTGGACTCCTGGCCCTGCATCGTTTGGATCAGCTGCTCCAGCTGCGAGCACGACATGGTGCAACCCTGGGTCTGCATCTGGGTGAGCAAGTCGGTCATGCTCTCGTCGGACGCCTGCACGGTGTTGGCCACCTGCAGCGCCGCCTGCGCATTGGGCGTCTGGCTCGCCGGCCAGGCGTGCGCAGGCCAGGGGGCCCAGGCTTGGTTGTTCTGCGGCACGGGCCCGCCGGCAGCGAGGGTGGCGGCACTGGCGCTCACGGTGGCTGCCTGCGAGTTGAGCTGCGAAAGAGGAGGGTGGAACACGTCAGCCCCTGAGGCTATGCCAAGCAGCTCTACAGAGCCTATCCCAGAGCGCGCGGCAGCGCCCCTTCCAGCGCGCCGTGGACCACGCACGACGTGCCCAGGCTTTGAGGGGGGCTTGGAGGCAAGCGCAGCGCGGCCGCGGCCCCAGCAGGGAGGTAACACCCACTTGCGAGAACTGCCACAAATCCAAGCGCACCTGCGACGCTTGCTGCTGCAGCTGAGCGCACGAGGCTGCGTCCGTGGATGCGGTGGGCGCGGTGGCCGCCTGCTGGAGCACGCGGCCGTGCGCCTGCGCAAGAGGGGTGCGCGCGTGAGCATCGAATCGAGTCTTAGGTTTTACAGCGTTTTACAGCGGCTGCCAGCGTATCCCAGGCGCTGCCGAGCTGCAGCCGTCTGGCGCGTGCTCACACGCCGTGTACGCTGCGCTGCGCGCAGGCTGCGCACGAAGTGGATGCGGCCACAAAGGCAGCGTTGCGCGACATACCGTGGCAGCGCAGAGAGCCAGCACGGTGAAAATGCGCGTCATGGGAGCGGCGTAGGTGGACGTTGTGTAGCTTCGCAAGCTTTCGTACGACGAACACGGAAGTGGGCCGTGGGAGGGACACCCATGGGATTTATCTGCTTGCCATCAAAGATCAAACACCGCGTCACTGTCCGTGCGCCGCCAAGCGTGCCTGGACTGCACGCAGCTGCGTGAGTGCCCTGGCCAGCAGTGCAGCGTCCTCCGCCTCCGCTGCTCCACCCGCGCTCTCGGCGCCCCAGCGCGCACGTAGGCGGCCCAGCAGGCCCTCCAGCGCATGCACGGGCGCAGCGAGCAGCACGCTGGAGGCTGCATTTCCGCCGGGGTGGGGGTGGTCAGCTGTCCCCCCCTCCGTCTCCTCAATGATGGCGTCGCTCGCGGTGCGGGCGCCCAGGAAGTTGAGCGCGCGCGGCGCCGGCGGCGCGCCGCCGTGCGGCGGCGGCGGCGAGGACGGCGTGGGCGTGGACGCGGTGCCGTGGCGGCTGCTGGTCAGCAGGGTGTCGTACACGGTGAGCAGCGCGGGGCTCCCTGCTCCCGCAACCGCGGTGCGGGTGCTGTCCTTGATGCCGTCCTGCACCGCCGCGAGCGCCGCGTTCAGGTCAGTCAGCGCGTGGCTGATCTCCGTCTGGGCCTCGCTGTTCAGCGTTCGCAGGTTGCCTGCCAGCCGCTCCGCGTCCTCCTCCAGCGCGTCCTTCACCGCCCGCGCAGCCGCGCCAGCCGCGTGCGTCACGCGCTGCGCCGCCGCCGCCGCAGGGCGCAGCGGCAGCAGAGGCTCGCAAGCGGCCAGGGATGCCAGCTCGCCGCTGCTGCCGCCGCCGCCGGCCAGCCCTGGAATGCTGGTCGCCGGAAAGCGGCTGGGCGGCGTCGTGGCAGCCGCCACAGGCGCAGCCTGCGACGCCGACGCCGCCTGCGGAGCAGCACCTCGCCTCGCCGCGGGCACCAAAAAGCCGATACCGGCCGACACGGGCCCGCTGCTGGGTGGTGGTGCCTCGTCACCTGGCAGCGTCTGGATGGTCGCCTTGCGGCCCATGGCGTGCACGGCGGGCAGCAGGGCCCGGGCACGCTCGGTGATGACGCCCACGTCCTCCACTGGCGGGAACTTTTGGAGGCGGCGCAGCAGCAGCCCGAAATCTGACGTGGCGAGCAGCTGCGGTCTGAGGAAGAGCACCATCGCGCACGCGACGCTCTCCACCATCTCCCCCGGAGGGCGCCCCTGCGCGTGGCTGGCGGCGGCGTTGACCAGCAGTGCCTCCCACAGAGTGATGACATCATCCGTGTGAAACTCGCGGCCGAAGAGCAGGCGCAGCCACTTGAGCATGAAGAGCTGCGGTGCAACGCCCGCAGCCGTGAGGTGCGCGTGCAGCGGCGCGTCCACGGCCGCCAGGGCGCCCCAGATGCGGCACAGTGCCGCGTGTACGGGCGCGGGGCGGGAGGGCCCGCCCGGGGCGGCTGGGGGGGCGTCCTGGTAATACAGTGCCAGCCCCAGGCCCCCGGACGCATCCGCCGCACACGGCTCCGCCAGCACGGCTGCGAACAGCGAAAAGGCGTCATGCTCCAGGTATCGCTCGTCGCACGGGCCAGCAGCCTCGTCAACGGAGGTGTCGTCAGAGGAGGTGCACTTTGCGGAAACGGGCATGTCAGTCACGGGTGACAGGCACACCAGGGTACGCCTTTCGCACCAGCTGCTCCACGCTCCGCGTGTCACACGCGTCCCGATAGAGCACCTCGAAGAGGAGGGCGGCCACCTCGTGCATGCCCTGGCGGTAGCTGAGCGCCGGGTTGCGCAGCGCATACACCATGAGAACGCTTCGCAGAGCCCGCTGCACCGGCTCGGAGGAGAAAAAGGCGTCTCCCGGGTGCAGACGCTCCAGGTCCAGCCCCACCGTGCGCGCCAGCTCCTGTGGCGTGGCGGGTGGGGTGTGAGCGTGCAAGGTGCTGCGACGGGCGTCGGGCGACGGAGCGCAGCGCGCCTCGTTTTTGAAGAAGCGCGCCCAGGAGCTGTTGGGGTTGTCGCACAGAGGGTTGTTGGTGGCCAGGTCGCCCTCGTCCTTGTCGCGGAAAAACAGCAGCGACTGGCACGACAGAGCGTAGACACGGCGAGACGACGCGCACGCGGCCAGCTCCTCGCCAGCCGAACGTGCAGCGCTAGGCAGCAGACCCAGCAGGCGTCTCCAGCGCACAGAGCGCGGCTCGCCGCTCATCGCGATACGCCACGTGCACTACTAGACAGCGCCTGCTCTGATCCCCCCAACTGCAGTCGCGTGGCCCTCTCTCACCGCCAGCAGCGCTGACGCCTCCACACAACGTGCGCGGCGTGCGCGGCGTGCACAGAGCAGGCGACAGGGCGCACTTTGCGACTGACAGCACGTCACAGGTGGGCCCACCTGACCCAACCTCTTGCACGTTGCACCCTCGTTCGCGCCGTAGGGCAGCGCGTATCGCGCGTGTCCGCAGGCCGCGTGGTCGCCGGGGGCGCGTGGTGGAACCATGGGACCTGGTGGTGAGGGTCCGCCGCCGGCGTTGACGCGCTCTGAGCGAGTTGCTGTGCATGCGCTGGACGCGCCCGACACGTGTCTCTTCCGCAACGTCACTCCCGGGGGCACCTTCAAGGTTCGCTTCACGCTCCAAAACGTGGACACCACCGCAAGCGGGCGCACCGTGGACCTCTCCTGGGGTGCTCCCACCGGGCGCAGCGCGCGCCTCTTCCTCCTCGACTTCCCGCTGCCCGTCAAGCTGCGACCGGGCAACAGCCACAGCATAGAAGTGACCTTCAAGGCTGGCGCGCGGTACCGCGAGGAGGCGTTCCTGGACTTCACGACACAGGACGGCCGCTTTCGAGTGCCGCTGCTCACCTTGGAGGCTCAGCTGACCCTGGAGGTGCGTGTCCGCTGCGGCGCGGGTGTTGCTGTCGCGTGGCGCAGCGCAGCGACGCGAAAGACGAAGGTTGACCGGCACCCTCCGCGCCTCCGCAGGCGCCTCCTCAGCTTTCCTTCGCCACCGTGGCGGTGGCGGACCACCTCGCGAAGATCTTCCCGCTGCGCAACGCGGGCGAGGCGCCCGTGCGCTTCAGCTGGGCTGTGTGCCCCCCTTTTGCGCTTAACCCGCTCACGGGCCATCTCCAGCCAGGCCAGACGGTGCTCATGACCGCAACCTTTGCGCCCACACAGGCTCAGGTGGGCCAGCAGCGCGCGCTGTGCAGCTTCGGAGAGGGCCAGCCGCCGGTGAGCGTCACCCTTCACGGGGTGGGTAAGTACCCCTACATCCGCCCGTCCGTCCCGGTGGTTGACTTCGGGGAAGTGGTGGTGGGCCGCAGCGCGGAGAGGGCCCTGCAGCTGCTGAACGTCACGCCTGCTGCTGCTGACTTTTGGGTGGCGCGCGCCGCCGGCGAAGACCACGACCAGGTGTACGCACTCTCGCTGGTGGAGGGACGCCTGTCCGGCGGCGCCAAGGTTGACCTCAAAGTCACCTTCACGCCAGCCGCGGCGGGCGCATTCTCCTCCGAGGCGTTTGTCGTGCGCACTTCAGGAGGGGCGCCTGCCTCCCTGTGCTGCCGCGGACGCGCGGTGGGCGCGCCGGTCAGCCTGTCGTCGCAGCTGCTCGCATTCGGCGCGGTTGCGGTGGGAGCGGCGTCGCCCTGGAAGTACCTCCAGCTGGACAACGGCAGCGACCTGCCCGTGCGCTTCCACGTCGACGGAGACCACGACACCGGCGGCGCGTTCACGCTCAGCGAGGCGGCCGGCACGGTGCCTGCGCGCTCCTTCGCTCAGCTTGGGGTCAGCTTCCGGCCGGGGGGCCCCACGAACCACCACCGGCGGCTGACGCTGCTGCTGGCCGACGCAACGCCGCTGGCGTGCGACCTGCTGGGCACCGGGTACACGCCCAAGGCCCGCCCGCCTGCGGTGGGCGCCGCGGAGCTGGGTGCCGCCAGAGCCGCTGTGGCGCCTGCGCCCGGCAGCGTCGCGGCGTCGGCGGGGGCGGAGCGGGACTTCATGGCTGGAGGGGAGGCTGCGTGCTTTCTGGAGCTGGACGCGGGCAGTGTGCTGGACTTTGGGGCGCAAAAGGCGCTGCGTGCGCCAGAGGTGCGCACCGTGACGCTGCGCAACCGCAGCGGGTGCACCCTGGAGGTCTTCTGGCACCGCCCCCCAGCGCCGGGGGGGCCCTCGCCGCCACAGCACGCAGCGTTCCTGGTGCTTCCGGAGTCCACGGAGGTGCAGCCCCACGGCAGCGCCTGCTTCCGCATATCCTTCCGGCCCAACCGCGCAGGCTGCGTCTACGCCCAAACGCTGGAGCTGCACGGCCACGTCAGGAGCCAGCGCAGCTGGCGCATGGCGGACCCCAATGAGCGGGTGCTCCCCCCTTGGAGCGCCAGGCTGAGCTGTCTGGGCCACACACACGCGGCGTCACCCGAGATGCCCCCCCCAACCGCATCCCTGCCCACGTTGCCGCCGTCGCGGCGCTGCGCCTTCCCGGCCACCCGGCCAGGCGTGGCGGTGCACCGTACGCTGGCGCTGCTCAGCGGCGAGCCGCCCGGCGGAGCCGCCGTCACGTGGGCGCTGCGGCCCTTCAACGGCGACCACGGCGCAGCCTTCGCCGCGCGACCCGCCGCCGGGGTGATTCCCCCGGGCAACCACGCGCTCATCTGCCTCTCCTTCACCCCACCGGCTGAGGATGGCGGCGGCGACGGCGGCGGCGGCGGCGGCGTGTCATTCTCCGCGCCCTTGCGTTTCACGCTCAACGGCCGCGAGGCGCCGTCGTTGGACGCGGAGGCGACCGGCACTGCGTGCGTGCCGGCTGTGACGCTGGCGCCGGGGGAGGAGCTGCGGCTGCGGCCCACCTGCGTGGGCGGGGCCACGCAGCGTCGGGTGCGGGTGCACAACCCGACGCGCCTGGCGCTGCACGCAGCCTGGCAGCTGCCTGCTGAGCTTGCGGGGGTGTGCGCCCCCAGCCCCGCGGCGTTCCGGCTGGAGGGGCGTGAAGGGGTGGACGTCAGCTGGGCCTTCACCCCACAGGCTGCGGGGGTCATCGACAGCCGGGTGTGCCTCCGCGTGTGGGCCTCCTCAGCCCACCCCCAAGGCGCCGGCCAGCAAGAGCAGCTGCTGCCCGCCACCGCGCAGCTGCGGCTCACGGCGCACGTGGCGCCGTGCAGCCTGCGCTGCGAGCCGGCAAGCCTGCAGGCGGGCACGCTGTGCCTGGGCGGGGCGTCGTCCCCGCTGGCCCTGACGCTGCACAACGACTCGGACGCGCCCGTGGAGTACGGCTGGGGGGCGTGCGAGCCCCCAGGCGCGCTCCAGCCCGCCGACGGCGGCGGCAGCGGGAGGGGCTGCCTGGGCGCGGGAGAGGCGAGGGTGGTGCACCTGACGCTGCGCCAGCTGGCGCTTGGCGCCACCACCGCGCGCATCTCGCTCGCGCTGGGCGCCGCGTCGACCACAGCGCCGCACGCGGATGACGTGGCGGCGGCGGCGGCCTCTTCTTCGCTGCTGGTGGAGGTGCACTCCTTGGGCGCCGTCCCCCGGCTGCGGCTGTGCGCCGCCGCCCTGCCGCGCCTCACGCCCGAGGCGGCCTGGCTGCAGCTGCGCGGGGACGCGCTCAACGGGGCGCTGGACGGCGAGGGAGGGGCAGGGGCCTGCGGCGCGGAAGCGGGCGGCCAGCTGCCAGCTGCGGGGGCGGTGGTGCCGGCGGTGCCGGTGGTGCCGGTGCTGCTGGGTGTCGCGGCGCCGGGCGAGCCGCCCAGCACCGCCGCCCTGTGGCTGCACAACCCCTCCCCCGTGGCCGCCACCTGGGCGCTCGCGCTGGAGGAGGAGGAGGAGGAGGCCCGGGAGCTGCGCCTCTTCGACTGGGCGCCCCGGCGGGGCGTGCTGCGGCCCGGGGAGCGTGCGTGTGTGGCAGTCGCATACGCGCACGACGCCCCGGGCAGGCACGCTGCCCGAGCGCGCCTCTCCCTGGTGCCGCCCTCGCACGCGCGCGGCGTGGCGGCGGCGGCGGCGGCGGCGCCGCGCCATGTCACCCTGCTGTTCCAGGGACGCACAACCACCAGGGCTGCAGCCCCGGCGCTGCGCGGGCCCGGCCTCTCCTCAGACGGCAAGACGCTGCTCGTCACCCTGCCGCCGCAGCCACTGGGCCTGGCCCAGCCCGTCACGTGCTGCGTGGTGCTGCGCAGCGCGTGTGCCGCAGCGTGCAGCTACTCGCTTGACACGGCTGCTCTGGAGGAGCTCAACCGGGCCCAGCAGTTCGCATTCCCCGTGCTCGGCTGCGCCAACCCCAGCGGCATGCTGCCTCCCAACGGCGCCGCTGCGCTGCACTTCACCTTCCGCCCCATCCAGGCGGGACACATCGCGCTCGCCATGCCGCTCCTGCTCCTTTCCGCCGCCGATGGCGCAGTTGGTCAGGCGGCCGAGGTGGTGAGCCTGCAGCTCTCCAGCCGGGGGTTCCACCCTGCTAAGGAGGAGCGCGAGGCGAGCACAGACACGTTGTTGCCCGCTGCATCGATGGAGCCGCCGCCGGCGTCGCCAGGGCCGCTGGGCTGCGTGGCGCCCGCATCTCTGGCATTCGAGGCGGCGGTGGCGCCGGGGGGGCGTGTCAGCGCCCAGGTGCTCGTGTCCCCAGCTGGCGACGGCGCCGCCGTCTCCTTTGCATGGGCGCTGGCGGAGGGCAGCCTGCCTTGTGGGGCGACGCTGAGCGTGAGCCCGCAGCGGGGGCGGCTGCCTCCGCAGGGCACCCTCTGCACCGTCACTCTGTGCGTGCCGTCCGGCGCCCCGCCCGCCATCCTCTCCACGGCTCTGTGCTGCGCATTTGCGCCCGCCCAGCCGCACAACTCGCGCGCCGCCAAGCTCGCCGCCGCGACGCCGCAGCGTGCCGCTGAGCAGGCGGCGGCGGCTGGCGAGGAGGAGGAGGAGGTTTTCGCGCAGCATCCGCAGTTGCATCCGCGCCAGCCCCGCCCGGAGCGCGGCAGCGTGCTCACATCCGCCACCATCAGCAGCGCGCTGAAGCATCCGCTGGCCCTGCGCGAGATGTGGCCCCCTGCAGCTCTCCCCGCCGCCTCGCTGGCCGTCACCTTAGCCGCCGCGGGCTCTGCGGGCGAGTCGCTGCTGCTGGCCGTGAGCGCCACGGTGGCTGCCGCTGCTGCTGCGCACTGGGCGCGCTCTGCAGTGGAGGAGGGGGCAGCCGCGTTTGTGGACGACTACGCTGACCTGGCGGGCGACTTTGAGGAGGAGGAGGCGGCGGATGTCCTCCAAGAGCTGCCTGAGCGCGCGAATGGCGAGCAGCCGCCTTCCGCGCCGCCCAGCCGGCCTGGCAGCAGCCACGGCGGGCCGCGCGTGAGCGCTGCGCTCTCGCGACTCTCCACCACCTCCACCACCGCGGTGGAGGGCGCGCTGGAGGAGCTGCTGGACGATTGGGAGGACCAGGGGGAGCTGCTCAACCCGGAGGATGCGGATGATGCGGCAGTCGCAGCCAGCGATGAGTTCCTTGACGCTCTGGAGGACATGCTCAATGGACTAGATGAATCGGAGGACTCGCCGACGGCAGAGGACTTTTGATTGAACGCAGCGTCGACAGACGACGACGAGTTAAGTTCTTCTGAAAATCTGAATAGCTTCGTCAGTCGAGCTGCCCTCGCTCGTTGGTTTGCGCGTACAGCACGATGGACTCTTCTCCGCGCCACAGCTGCCTGCATTCACTCGCTGCGTGGCGGCCCTTCTGGTGGGTATCTACTAGAGATGCAGCCGTGGTTGCACATGCCACGAGCGCACAGCCTGGTATCCCATCCCTTGCCGTCACCGCGGCCGTGGCCGCGGTTGCAAAGGAGCTTCAGCCTGGCGACGCGGCCCAACCGCCCGCACAATCCGCACAGCCAAAGGACGGAGGACGGAGGGCGGAGGACGAGGCTGGCGGTGAGGAGGACTGGGTGTCAGAGCTGAGCGTTGGGGAAGTTCCTGGCCAGGCTGCGGAGGCGCCGAAGACCAAGCGCTGGTTGAGCCGTAACCTCAAGGTCCCGTCGGGAACCAACCCTCTGGAGTCTGCGGAGGGCCTGCTGACCGCGGACGAGCAAGACGAGCAGGAGGAGAAGGCAGCGGCTCGCGCCAGCAAGTGCGCGCTTTCAAGGCGCAAGAAGGGGAGCGGTGAGGAGGCACATGTGGCTGCGCCCGCCGCAGCAGCAGAGGAGGTGGAGGCCGCCACTGGGCTCCCGCTGGTGGAGGCAGCCCCTCCAAAGGGGGCGCCCAAGGGCAAGGTTGCACGCTGCCTGCCCTCCAAAAAGAAGGCTGCTGTCGCTGCTCCTGAGGAGGCGGCGTGAGGCATCTCACAGTGCTCATCTTCACACAGCTGCACTTCGTCTCGTCTCTCGTCTCACTTTACATCCATCCCCTTTCCGCCCTTTGCGACGATGAGCTTCAGCGTCTCGTCGAGCAGCTTGTCCGCATTTTCTTGCGTTGCCAAACTGCCCTTGATGCGCCACTCTTTCGTGAAGCCGACGTTCCACTCGTTGGGGCCGTACATGCCGCCCCCCTTGCCTGCCAGCTCCGGCGCAGTCGCTGCGTAGAGCGTGGACAGCGCGCCAACCGAGGGCGAAACCGCCAGGAACGAAGAGACGAGAATCATGGCGCGAATGTACCACGGTGCCTCTGCGCTGGACGCCCGGACCAGCATGGGCGTGGACACTTGCCCAGGGTTGACAGCAAACGCCTCGATGCCTGCCTCCTTGAAGCGTGCGTTGAGCGCCAGTGCGTACAGCGCCAGCTGCAGCTTGCTTGTCCCGTAACTGGTCATGTTCGTCTCGGCCGTTTTCTCGCCGCCTATGTCCTCCAGGTTCAGCGCGCCCAGCGAGGCCAAGGCGGAGGTCAGGACAACCACTCGGCTGGACTTTGCAGCCTTGAGCAGCGGCAGCAGGCACTGCGACAGGTACACGTGCGAAAGGTAGTTGACGCCCACCGTCACTTCAAAGCCCTCCGCAGTCTTGCTGAACGGAGGGATGAAGACGGCCGCACTCAGCACCAAAATGTGCAGCGCCTTCACCTTGCTTTTCAGCTCTTTCACCAAGGCGTCGACGGAGCTGAAGGACGCCAGGTCCACCACGTAGCCTTCCACTGCGGCGGTTGGCCGTGCGGCCTTCAGAGCCTTGACGGTGGAGTCCACACGCTCCTTGCTTCTCCCAGTGACCACCACGCGAGCGCCGTGCGTGGCCAGCACCTTCGCCGTTTCATAGCCAATGCCGCTGTTGCTCCCCGTGACCAGTGCAACCTGGAGCGAGAGAGGGTGAGGGCGGAATGGGGGCCAGCACGCCTGCTTGCGTTGGCCTTACCTTGCCAGACAGGTCCGGAATGTTTTCCGTGTCCCACTCTGCGTCGCCGCCTAAGCCTGATGCGACGCCCATGCTGCAGTGTCGCGACATGCGCGCACGAGGACCGCGAAGGGGGCGTATCGCTGTGTTAGAACAAAAGGGGTGTTCAACTACTAGCTCCTAATAACTGCACCACTCTCCTTTGACACTAGGAGGACAGCGTATGGTCGCCCGGCTGGTCGAACGAGAACTCGGCCGCCTCTGTTTTGGTCACCTTGAAGCCTCTGATGCGCTGCTCCTCGGCCGCCTCCGCCTGCTCCTCCTGCGACAGCGCCACCCACTGCCAGCCCGCGTTCTGCACGCGCAGGCCGTCCACTGTGACGCGCGCGCCGGGCGCGGCGGTGACGATGAGCGTGCCATCCAGGGAGAGGCTGCGCAGCACAACGTCTCCTCGCAGGATGAGCACGCTGCGAGAGGAGAGGCTCACGCCCTGCTCTGAGGGGCGCACCACGCGCTCTTTGAGCTCCGTGAACGTTGCGGCTGTGTGCGGTGAGAGGACCACCCGGGGCCACAGGTGCAGCTGTGTGCCCGCAAAGACAACCTGCTGCGGTTCGCCAACCTGACAGCCGCACAGGCGCAGCGAGCGCGCGGCTGCGCCCAGCTGGTCGCACTCCCCGCCGGCGGCGCTGTGCGGGGGGCAGCCTGCCGCCACTTTTGCGAGCGCGTCGGCGATGCTGTTCTTCACGGGACTGTATCCCACCCACACCTCCTGGATGACGGTGAAGCCAACCTTGGTGGTGGGGGGCACCGTCTTGGCGTAGTCCTGCATCATACACTCCAGCCGGGTGGGCGACTTGAAGGCGGTCTTGCTGGCGTCTGCGTACTTTGGGTTCACAAACTCAGCCACGCAGCCGCCCGTGGCGCCCAGCTGAGCGCAGTAGGCACCCAGGGCAAACACCAGCTGGTTGATGTTGCCCGGAAACGCAGAAAAACCAGTCTGCGGGTCGTTGGTGTCCCCCTCCGGAAAGCCAGAGGCCCGCAGCAGCGGGTCCAACTGGTTATACTCCACGTTCACAGTCATGCCGCTCCCGTCCGCCCGACTCAAACGTGCAATGCCGCCGATGGCCTCCTTGGCCTTGCGGGGCACGCAGAGGCTGTTCACGTCGAAACCACAGCGCTGGGAGACGCCCAGTGCGGCTGGAATCGCCTTAAAAACCAGCGCATTGGTGTCTTGGAAGAACACCACCCACTTCAGCCCGCGCGCATGCCACGCCTTGGCCAGCCCAGTGCTGTGCAGCAGCGCGTGCACATCGCCGTGGCCGTGCGGCTTGGTTTGCAGGCAGAAGGCATCCTTGGCGTCCAGCGCCATGCGCGCCTCATTGTCGGCCAGACAAGGCACCTTCTCTTGTTTCATCAGCGTCACCTGCCCTGGAGTCAGTCCGTAGTATCCGTGCGCCTCCAGCAGCGCCAGCGTGCGTTCGTGAGTGTCGCCGCTCGTCATGATGGCCAGGGGCAGCGGCTGCGCGCCGTCGCCTGCTCGCGCCTGCAGCGCCAGGATGCTCTCCGCGTACAGCTGCAGGTAGCAGGTGCCGGTGGCGCTCTCGGTGGGGAGGGCCACCTTGACACCGCTGTATCCCAGGCGCTCGCCCAGGCCGCCCGCCACGAGCACGAAGGCTGCGGAGGCGCACTCGGCGAGGCCCAGGCGCTCGGCGTCGCAGAAGGCGTCGCTGCCGTAGGACAGCGTCTCGCCCTGCGGGAACGAAACGTTGTTTCTCGGCGTCAGCGGCCCTGTTTTGGTGGGGGCACAGCGGCCCCGCCTGAGAGAGAGCCCCCGCGCGCGCCTCGGGCACAGAGGGCGTGTAGCCCTGGAAGGGGTTCACGTCGTGCTGGGAGTCGGCCAGCAGGGCACGAGCGCGCGCCAGGTACGAGGCGAGCCCGCCCGTGCCCCCAAGCGCGCCGTCCAGCTCCGCAGCCTGTGCGCCGCGGGGGGGCGCCCGTCAGGCAGGGCGCACAGGGAGGCGAGGCGAGGCGGGAGGGGGCGCAGGTGCGCGTGCGAGAGCAAGAGGGCAGCGCAGGTGCTAGCAGCTCCCGTTGCCGCCGCCAGCTCCCTCGTCGCCAGCGCACAGCGCCCAGCGGGCCCGCGCCGGGCCTCCACCCCACGTGCCTGCGCCAGCAGACGCTTCTTGTCCGCGTCGCGCTCGCCCGCGGGCGGCCAGCCAGAAAACAGGTGCGCCTGACCGGCCGCGAGCAGCGCGCTCGCGGTGGCACCCTCAGCCTCGCTCAGCACAGACCAGTTGGCCTGCAGCTGCGGCGCGTCAGCGCCCACAGGAAAGGAGACGCCCATGGCGCGACGAAGGGACCCACGAGAAGCAAAGGACGGGCGGAGGAGCTCAGATTGGCGGTCAACGCACAAGGCAGATAGAACGTACGCAGAACGCAGCATGAAGGGAGATGTCCCAGCAGCGCTCTTTTACGCGAGCGGACGCACGCCTCGTGTGAGGGGTGAGGCAGCGTGGAACGGAGACGCAATGTGGCGCAGTGCCAAGTCCTTCACATGACACGCGTAGCGGGCCCGCACGCGCGCGGCAGGCAGCAGCGGCGGGCGCCAGGCGCGGCGTCTACAGGCGGCGACCGCGGCGACCACCCTTGCGGCGGGAAGCGTCGGTGGGCATCGGAGTCACATCCTCTGCGAAAAGGAAGCAGGGACAGAGGGAAGGAGAGTGAGTGAGTGCCGTGCGCGTTCACGTAGCCCTGGCACAGCCGGCGTTGCGCTGGAGGCTGAGCACGCACCAATGCGGCCGATCTTCAAGCCCGAGCGGGACAGGGCGCGCAGCGCAGACTGTGCGCCGGGTCCCGGCGTCTTGGTCTTGTTGCCCCCGGTTGCGCGCAGCTTAATGTGCAGCGCGGTGATGCCCAGCTCCTTGCACTTCAGCGCCACGTCCTGGGCAGCAAGCATGGCTGCGTACGGCGACGACTCGTCGCGGTCAGCCTTCACCTTCATGCCGCCTGAGCGCAGGGAGGGGGGGGCGTGAGACGGGCTGGCTGGCTGTGTAGAGCAGCGGCGAATGCGCACCGGTGACGCGGACCAAGGTCTCCTTGCCCGACAGGTCGGTGATGTGCCTGACACACGCGCGCCAAGCGTCAGAACTACCGCCATGGCTGTCTGCAACGGGGTGCATGCAGCAGCAGAGCAGCGCGTCGCCGCCTGATCAAGGAGCTCAACCCTAGGCCCTCGAAGCGAAGGCGCCTCGCCGGCTCGCCTCGTCCGCAGTGCGCCGTCCAGCCGGCCCGACGGCGCGTGCGTAATTGCGGCCAGCAGTCGAGAGGCGGAGTCTCGGTGGCGGAGGGTGGCGGCCCGGCGTGCAGCAAAACCTAGTGCGTTCGCTCCGCTCCGGGCACGCACACGAAGGTGTCGTTGAAGCTGGCCAGGATGCGCGCCACGCCGAAGACGTGCTCGCCCTCGCGCGCGCCCGGTCCCAGCGTCACGTTGGTCACCGGCTCGGTCGGCTCGCCCTTCTTGGGCGCCTGTACCGCTCGGAGTGAGCACGAAGAGACGCAAGGCAGGGCACACGCAGACGCTGGACGTACCATGGTATTGGCGGCGGGCGACTGAGAGGCCGCGGAAGGGGCGGCCTGCGGGGCGAGCCGCCACGGCAGCGCACGTGACAACAAAGTGCCCTTGCGCACTCTCGCTCTCCGCGCACTCTGTGCGCCCCACATGCGCACCGCCGCCGCTCCCAGCGCTGCGCGCGTGGCGCCGCGCGCGCGCTGCGGCGTGCGAGCGGCCGCCGTGGCCGCCGCTCCTCAGCTGAGTCCAGCGGAGCAGGTGTCGCGCCAGGCGCTCGCGCTGCGCCCCATCTTCGCGGAGGTGGACGCCACCACCCAGGCCAACCTGTCGAGGGTGCTGAGCGCCTTCCGCAACGCTCGAGTGGGCAACCACATGTTTGCGGGTGCGGCCGCCGCCTGGCTAAATACGTGTTCTGTGTGCTCACCCGTGCGTGTGCGTGCTCACAGGCTCCACGGGCTATGGCCACGAGGACGAGGGGCGGTTGGCTTTGGACGCGCTGTTCGCAGAGCTGGTGGGCGCGCCCGCAGCGCTGGTGCGCCCCCAGTTCTTCAGCGGCACGCACACCATTGCCTGCGCGCTCTACGGCGCGCTGCGCCCGGGCGACGAGCTGCTGGCGCTGGCGGGACACCCGTATGACACGCTAGAGGAGGTGATCGGGCTACGCGGACGACCGGGCGACGGCTCGCTCGCAGAGCTGGGCGTCACATACCGAGAGCTTCCCCTCGCCGCCAACGGTGGCCTGGACTGGGCCGCAATCCAGTCCGGCGTGCTCAAGCCCAGCACGCGGTGCGCACACACAGCGCTTGGTTTCGTCAACCCGCCACTCACGCGGCTGGGGCTGCAGCGTGGTCCTCATCCAACGCTCCAGGGGCTACGCCATGCGTCCGACGTTGAGCACCGAGGAGATCGGGAGGGCCATCCAGGCGCTCAAGGCCCAGCGGCCTGACATCATCGTCATGGTGGACAACTGCTACGGCGAGTTTACGGAGACGCGAGAGCCCACGGTGCGTGCCTGCCGCACTGCTGCACCACACTGCGCAGGCTGAGTGGACGGGGCACGCGCCATGGCAGGCTGTGGGCGCAGACTTGATCATGGGCAGCCTGATCAAGAACCCGGGAGGCACCATTGTACCCTGCGGCGGGTACGTGGCCGGCCGGGCAGACCTGGTAGCCAACGCGTCTGCGCGGCTCAGCGCCCCTGGCATCGGCCAGGATGCAGGGGCAACTTCGGGGGAGTGGCGGCGCTTGTTGTTTCAGGGCCTCTTCCAAGCGCCCGGCATGGTTGGAGAGGCTGTGAAGGGGAGCCACCTGATTGCGGCGGTCATGTCTGCAGAGGGCTACGAGGTTGCGCCGGCGGTGGGTGTCTCGCGCCACGACATCATCACCTCCGTCGTCTTACGCTCCCCAGCTCGTCAAGTCGCCTTCTGCGCAGCCATCCAGCGCGCATGCCCCATCGGCGCCTACGTGCGCCCGGAGCCGGCCGCGACGCCGGGGTATGCGTCAGAGGTAATCTTTGCCAACGGCACCTTCATTGAGGGCTCCACGGCGGAGCTGTCTGCGGATGGGCCCCTGCGCCCGCCCTACGTGGTCTACTGCCAGGGAGGGACCCACTGGACGCACTGGGCGCTGGCGCTGGAGAGCGCGGTGGAGGGGCTGCGAGCCACGGACGCGCCGGACGCTGCGGACTGGCAGACGTGAGGCGAGCGCACATGGTCGCCACTTTTGAATGATCTCAGACACAGCTGCCTCGTTTTGACGGATACGCGCGCGCTGAGAGGTGCTGAGTGTCAGCAGAAGTGTTCGACGGACGTCTGACGACTGTTCGTTCGCGTGTTGCTTCGGGTGTTCGCGAACTCTTCACGCCCGCCTTCCCGCTCACCCTGTCACGATGACCGCGCTGGGCTTGCGAGCTCCTCCGCGGCTCGCAGCTCCTGAAGCAGCTGGCCGCCGCCGCCGTCGCTGCGCCGCTGTCGCTGCTGCGCCGGCGATGGCTGCCGACTTGCGCAGCCGCATGCACAGCCTAGGAGCCAGCGCGAGCGAGACGGACGGCCTGCTGCCCTGGCTCCTGCGGGTGAGCAAGGACATAGAAGCTGAGCGCCGAGCGCGCGAGCTGGAGGCAACCGGCACCATCGTGAGAAGAATACGCCACCGCTTACCAGAGACGCTGGACGCTGTGGTGCCGTGTGCGCTGCGCCTGGAGCGTTTTGCTTGCTTGGCTCCAAAGGATGCCGTGCAGTGCGCCGTCTTCGACCCAGAGCTTTGTAGGCTGCCGCCATCGGAGCTGGTGCGCCGCCTACTGGTGCTGCGCACGCTGCTGCCTGGAGGCCTGGACCTGCCCGCGCTGGTGAGCAGCGAGCCGGGGGTGCTGCTGCTGGGCGCAGAGAGCCCCGACCCAGAGAGCCTGCAGATTGTCGTGAGCGCAGCGCTGGCAGAGCTCCGTTTCTTGCCAACCCCCGTGTTGCGTGTTGTGCTGCAGGACGAGCCACAGCTGCTTATGGCTGGCTGGCTGCGGCTGGAGCACCTGCGCGAGGCGTGGCAGCAGTGTGCGCTGTGCGCTGTGAGCGAGGAGGAGCTGGAGAAGCAGTCCACGCACGCACGGTTCGAGCAGTACATTCGCAACACGTTGATCAACTATGGGTGAGAAGGAGTTCAACGCGTGTTTCAAGGCTCCAGCCGGGCGCACTATCTACTGGGACGTCGCGAAGCACCTCTGAGCACGGGAGTGCCTGCCATCCGTGCGTGCACCTTCGACCAGCTGGCCTCACGATGGGCGCAGTGGATTTGCGCTCCTCTCTTGCCATGTGGAAATGGCTGGAGGGGTACATGGTTGCGGGCGACTCCGGGACTCCCGACTCGACGACGCGCTCGGGCTGGAAGGAAGACGACCTGACGACCAGCAGACAGAGTGGACTGAGCTGCGAGCATTTGAAGTGATTCCAGCGGACGCGCGGAAGAGAGACGGGTGTTCGACTTTGTTCGACATGCGCGAAATACGTTGGCTGTTGGGGCCCGATTTGAGAGAAACACTACATTACAGTCGCTACGAAGCCGCGCGATGACTAGCCGGCCGAACCGTTTTCGCAGCGCGGGGTTACCTGCGGGCCACCACCCCAGTAGCGGCACTCAGGGGTAAGGGCTGCGTGCGGCGACTTGTTGAACTGCCGGATGACGCTGTCCGCACAAGCCCGCATCACCGCCACAGAGACCCGCTGGCGCACATCCAGCCCCTTCAAGCCGATGAGGAGAGCCGACGGCGGGGCGCCGTTGTTTGCGTGCGTAGCCGATTTCGGATAGAAGAATGCTGGGATGGCAAATATGGGATCCGTGACAATTATAAGCTTATTATAAGCGTTTTTGCGGCTTGGCGGCTATAAGTTGCCTTATATTTAGAGGTCTACTAACGCGGTAGAACGCGGGGCGAACAGCTC
>Ga0208951_1000467_pt1 | contig 18523 bp, 15 predicted proteins | sample GreLakmeMI27MSRF_FD_187702 | JGI IMG/M metagenome (GOLD analysis project Ga0208951, IMG submission 187702) | Freshwater lentic microbial communities from great Laurentian Lakes, MI, USA - Great Lakes metaG MI27MSRF (SPAdes) | ecosystem: Environmental > Aquatic > Freshwater > Lake | place: Great...
TATAAGGCGTTATCAGCTCCTGGAATTATAAGGCACCTGCCTTATTTGCCAACCCAGGGCAAAAGCACCGGCGTTGGATTGCACTCTTCGTCATCACTCACGTGTCACGTCTCTATTTGGCAGAGCCTTTGTGCGCCTGTGCCAGCTGCGCCACCGCGTCCTTGGTCCACGCGCGCCACATGCCCGCGGTGTTTTTGGCGGACGCCTGCGCACGAGCCGTGCGGCACAGCGCAACGTTGCGCGCACACTCGTCCACGTCGCCACGCAAACGCGCCACTGCCACGTCATCAACTGTGCCTGCCCGCACGGCATCCGCCAGCAGCGCTTGGGCGAGCGCATAGTCAGCCTCTACGTCGGTGCATTCAGCCGACAGCGTTGCCAGGTAGTCGTCAAGCTGGTCCGCCTCTTGTGCCGCCGCCCCCTCGTCCTCGCTCTCAGCGGCTGCTGCGAGCGCGAGCGCGGCGCGCACGCTGGCGGCGCGCACGGCGGCGGCGGCGGCGCGTCGAGACTGCGCAGCGGCGGCTGCAGCCGTGGCAGCAGCCGCGGAAAAGCCGCTCACCGTGGCTCCTGCGGCACCCAAAGCCACGCCCAGCATCGCCGCGAGGAGGGATGAGGACGCCCCGACGGAGGAGACCCCCCCCCCAACCCCAGGGGTATCCAGAGACTCAACCAGGGTGCTCACAGAACCGCTGCTTGCTCGCAGAAGCACAGCCGCCACGGCAAAGTAACACACCAGCGCTAGCGTGGGCTTCAGGGCCTCATGCCACGCGGGCGAGGGGGGCGGGGCGGCGGCTGCGACGGGAGAGGGGGAGAGGGGGAGAGGGGGAGAGGGGGATTCAACGGGGGGGGGTGAAGGGACGAGGTCCGCCGCCGCCGATTCAGACATGACCAGGCGCACATCCGCGCTGGCCCGCGCATCCGCGGCGTCTGCATCCGCCTGTGCCTGTTCCGCGCGTCGGGCGTTGACCGCCTGCGCGTATTCTACCGCCGCCTGTTCCGCGTACGTCAACGCTTCCCCACGCAGCCGCTCCGCGCGCAGCAGCTCCACCTCCTCCGCGCGAGCGGCGTCATTGGAGGCGCGCTCCGCACACGCAAATGCGGCCTGCGCGTGCGCCTGCGCCGCCGCCGCCGCCGCCGCCAGCGCGGCCGCTTCAGACTCGGCCTGGCAGGCCAGCGCCTCCGCTTCCAGCGCCGCACGCTCAGCGAACGCAGCCACAAGCTCCGCTTGCACGCGCTGCGCCTCCTCAAGCTGCGCCTGGAGGCGCTGAGCGTCCGCGCGCGCAGCGCTCGCGCGCGCAGCGTCGGCGCGAGCCGACTCTGCTTCCACTGCGTCGCGCACAGCCTCCACCGCCGCCGCACGACGCGCAGCAACGTCCACCACGGGCTGCGGGGCGTCCACCGGAGCGGGCGCGGGAGCTGCGACTGCAGGAGCGGGGGGACTGCACGAGGACAGCGACTGCGCGATGATGCGCCGCGTGGCGCTTTGCGCGCTCGTCTCCCGGTCGTCCAGCGTGCGGTATGCCTCTCCCGAACCCTCCCCCGGCCTCTGTGCCGCGCTGGGAGCTGCGGCGCTGACGCTCAAAGGCGGCGCAGCAACAACTACGGCACCGCCGGCGCTGCCGTACACCTCCGCCGCCCTAAGCGCCGCCGTGCGCGCGGCAGTGCGCCTGCGTGCGTCCTCCTCCGCCTGCGCAATGAGGCGCTCGATGAGCACGGAGGCGCTGGGCCCGCCTCCGCGCCCCTCACCGACTGCCGCGTCAGACGCCAGTCGCGCGGCGGTTGCGCGAGCCTCCAGCTCAGCTGCGCGCGCGGCTTCAGCGGGCGTGGGGAGGGCTTGAAGAGGGCGCGAGAGAGAATGGGGTGCAGTTAGGCAGCGGCGGCTCCTACCGAGGAGCCCGCCTGCGGCCTTGGGACAGGCCACGCCGCGCCCGGCGGGCGCCAGCGCCAGCGGGAGCGAGGCGCGCATGGCGAGCGCGGCTGAGCGCTGCGTGGGAGAGAAGGTGCGCTGTCAGAGCATGAGGCACTATCCGGACTCTGCTGCTGCACAGCGCGCGACGACGCTCGCACAGTCGCGTGCACGGGCGCTGCACACCACGCAGCGGCGCCTGGGAGCCCCAGCTGCGGTGCGTGCGCGCGGGGCGAGCGCAGGGCAAGCGTGCGAGGATCCGTTCCAAGAAGACACGCACCTCTGTACGCAAAGACGCCGTCAGAGCTCCACAGCGCCACGCAGCAGGCGAAGGGCGTGCAGAATGCTATTGTACGATTGTACCATTGTACGACATGCATCACTCAAACAGAAACTACCAAAACTGGTCCTGGAGCTATCCAGCTACCCACTGCACGGAGCTTCGCCCCATCGCCATTCCGGTGACGCTGTATCGCATCTGCTACCCACTCAGAACTTGCCAGGCTGTCCACGGCGGATAAGCTCGATGAGATACCCGTCCGGGTCTTTGGCAAACGCCAAACCCTTCATGTTCCCCCCATCCGGCGTCTTATGCCAAGTGACGCCTCGAGCGCTCCAGTCTTCGAAGGTCTTGTAAACGTCTGTCACCAGGAAACCCAAGTGCCCAAAACCGCGGCGACCCTCCTCATTGCCGCTATGGTGCTTGAATTCCGGCTGCGACTCCGTGCCGTGGTTATGAGTCAATTCAAGCACGGGAACGCTTGCCGGGTAGAGCACACGCTTGAGGTAGTCCTTGGCCGCAGGCCCAGTGATGTCAGCAGGCACTGCAGCACCGCCAGGAAGCGTGGCCAGAAAGTAAGTGGTGAAGGTCTCGTTCACAGCTTTGCGCACCAGCGTCATGCCCAGCCGTTCCGTGTAGAACGCCAGGCTCGTCTCTGGGTCCCGCACGCGCACCATCGTCTGCGCCAGCGCGAACTGGGGCGCAGCCGCGACGCCTTGCACGTCACAGCGCACCTCCCGCTCAACCAGCTCCACCCAGTACTTGTCTGGGTCGTACGCAAACGCGATGCTGCGCATGCGACCCTCCTCGGGCCGCTTCTTGAACAACACGCCTCGGCTGTCCAGGAAAGCCACCGCAGCCGCCAAATCAGGCACCGAGAAGGCCAGGTGGCCAAAGCCGTCACGCTCTGCGTTGCCCGGGTGGTACACCTCGCTGCTCGCGTGGTTGTGAGTCAGCTCCAGCGTCACGCCCGGCGTGGACCACAGATACGCGTGCGCCTGGTCGCTCCCCGGCGCATGCGGGTACACGCATCCAGAGGGCAGCGACTGAAGGAAGTACAGGCTGAAGCTCCACTGCGGGAAGTCATACTGAGAGGTGGACAAGCGTCAGCGCGTTGCGTCGCATCCAGCGCTCACTGCGTCGCACTACACGCGCCTGGTCCACCAGCGTCAAACCCAGCACGTCTCGGTAGAAGGCGAGGCTCTTGAGGGGGTCGGAGACGCGAAGCATCGTCTGCTGCCCCGTTGCGTCTGGCAGCGGGCCCACGCCCAAGGAGGACAGCTGGCACAAGGAGGTGTCCGCCTGGTACGCCATGGCGCGTGCGCAGCGAGGGAGAGGCTGGCGCGTGCAGAGCGGAGCGTGGGTGAGCGCATGGGCAGAGGGGAGGGCGCGCAAGGCGTGTGCGCAGGCGAGCGCAGGCCGCAGCGCGCGCATCGACAGGCGACAGGGTTTGTTGGAATCGAATTATCGAACAGCTGCACGACGCAGCGTTCGAAAGTATGCGTGTATGACGTCACGTCGCCCCTCTCTCACTCCGCAGCGTCCTTCTTGAGCCGCCGCGTGGATCCTCCCCGTGCAGCAGCAGCCTTGCACATGACGGCCTCGCCCAGCGCAACCTTCATGACATCTGCCACGTTGGCGCAGGGCACCACTCGGCACTTATCCGTCCGTGCAACCTTGCTCTCGCTGAAGCCAGCCGCAGGCACGCACACCTGCAGGAAGCCCAGGCGCGCAGCCTCCGCGACACGCCGCTCCGTCTGCGGCACGGCGCGCAGCTCGCCGCCCAGGCCAACCTCGCCGACGAAGGCCATGTCTGCCGGAAGCGACGTGTCGTGAAATGCGGCGCTGATCGCCGCGCAAAGCGCCAGATCTGTGGCTGGATCATCCAGTTGAAGTCCGCCCACGACATTGACGAAGACATCGTTGGCGTAGAGGCCCGGCCCGAGGACCCGCTTCGAAAGGACCGCCAGGAGCAGGTTGAGGCGTTGAGGCAGTACCCCCACGGCACTGCGCCGAGCTGGCATGACATACGCCTGCTTCCCATCGGCAGCGTCGTCGCCGCGGGAGGGCTGCGGTGCGCACAGCGCCTGAATCTCCAAAAGCAGCGGCCGTGACCCTTCCAGCGTCACAGACACCGCGCTCGCCACGCCATCCGCCACCACGCGCGACGCCAGGAACGCAGCGCTGGGATTGGGCACCGCGCGCATGCCAGCAGCCACCATCTCGAACACGCCAATCTCATCCGCCGCGCCGTAGCGGTTTTTGACGCCTCGTAGCAGCCTGAATTCCCGCAGGGCTTCGCCCTCGAGGTACAGCACCACATCCACGATGTGTTCCAGCGTTCTGGGTCCCGCAATGTCGCCCGATTTGGTGACGTGGCCCACCAAAAAGACGGGCGCGCCGCCAGATTTGGCCGCGTGCAGCAGCGCGGTGGCGCACTCGCGCACCTGCGACACAGATCCGGCTGATCCGGTTGCTTCGTCGAGATAGACGGTTTGGATGGAGTCAACCACAACGGCCCTGGGAGAAAGCTCCGCCATTGCCTGCAGAATCGCCTCCACCCTGGTCGCGGCAAGCAGGTGCAAGCTGTCCGGTGGCAGGTTGAGCCTTTGTGCGCGCGCCGCCACCTGCTGCACGGACTCTTCGCCCGACACATAGAGCACAGGTCCTTGGGGAAGGGGAGGGCCGCCTGAGACGGGTTCCGCGTCCGCGAGAAGAGAGGCCATCTGAAGCAACAACGTTGACTTTCCCACGCCAGGGTCACCCCCCACCAGCGTGAGTGAGCCAGGCACCACTCCTCCTCCCAGCACGCGACTCACTTCAGCACCTAACTCGCCGCGCAGCACCAAGCGCCACCCAGGCGACGCAGCGCCGCTGGCAAGCACGCTGCTGAGTGACTGCGCCGCAGAGGAGGCTGTGACCCAGCCTGAGCGCACGCGAGGAGAGCTCGGCGAAGACGCATCCGCAGTCGCGGACTGGGAGGGCGCTGAAAGCGGCACGCGGGCTAACACCCGAGCGGCTGCGCCGCCGCCGCCGCCAGTGGCAGATGACGCGTCGGGCGGTGTGAACGGCTTGAGGCTGAGAGACGGCGCCAGCAGCGCATTGTGAGTTGAGCGTTCAGGACCAAAACCCCACCCCGTGCTTGGGACGTGCCTTCCCCAAACTTGACACGAGGGACACCTGCCGTGAGACTGCGGGAAGTGGTCGCCGCACTCTGAACAGAGGAAGACGGTCTTTGGCTGTTTTTTGCCGCCGGCGCCGCCGGAACGGGTCGCTCCGAAGCTCGCTGCGCGCACGCTCACGCAGCGGGGCACACGAGGAGAGCTCTGCGCAGCCGAGTTGAGGGGCGCGGGAAGCGAGAGGCCACGGGCAAAGAGCGAGCGCTTCCAGCCGCCCAGCGCGCGCCGCATGCACGGCGCGGGAGCGCACGCCGCGCAGCAGGCCGTGGTGACTGACGGACAGGGGAGGCGGATGGTCGAACACGCTATGTATGTATGATGATGAGCGTCGCGACCCTTCGAACACAACGCGCAGTCATCGATCTTCTTCGGCTGCCTTCCCCCTGCCCATCTCTCCCCCTTTCCCATCCCTCTCACATGGTCCACCCCACAGAAGGGTACAGCGCTGCGCCGACGCTGAGCGTCGCGTCGCCAGCTCCTTGCCGCTCTGGCTGTGGAAGCCCAGGCCGCACAGCTGCCCGCGCGAGTTGATGCGGGTCACAGGGGTCACGCCGCGGTGGCCCAGCGCATGCGTGAAGCTCTCCAAATGTGGCTGTCCGTCGCAGTCAGCCTCCGCCTCGACAAAGAAGCAGCCGGAGGGAAACATGGCTGGCCCAGAGGCGGGACGGACTGCCAGTCCCTCCAACGCTTGCGGGTCGGAAGCAACCAGCAGAGCGCCGTCGCGGGCGGTGGCCCAGAACAGCGGAGGTGCGTCGATGCCGCTGCGTGCAACAAGCAAGCGCCGCTGCGCTGCGTCGAGGATGAGAAACGCGTAATTGGCGTGGAGGCACGCCAACGCGGTGCTGGGCTGGTCAGACGCGTCGCCGTAAACGTCCTCGAAGTTGTGGAGGTAGAGGTCCAGCAAGAGCTGCGCGCCGTCTGTGTTTTCGGTGCCCTCTGTCGCCTCTGTCAGGCCGTACAGCTCGCGCAGCTCTGACGCGTTATTGATGGGGGTGCCTACGTAAAAGCAGGCGGTGCGGGCACCCGTGAGAGGGTCGCTGGCGCCCGCAAACTGTACTGGCGAGTCGGTTGCGTAGATGACGGCGCCACCAGCCAGCGCCTGTCCGCTTGCGTCCGCCGCGGACGTGCAGCACACTTCCGCGTAGCTCTTCCAGGGAGCCAGCGGGCAGTGGCGGCGCGCGTTGGCCACCATTTTGCGGCACCAGAGGAGCTGAGCAGAACGTCTTGTCAGCGCCTTGTCACTAGGCTGACTCACGCAAGCAACGCACGAGACGACATCCAGCACGCACCGTCGCCGTCGCCGAGGCGTCCTCTGCCGCGTACCCCTCGCCTGGTGGGACAAGGGGTGGTCGACTGAGCTGAAGAAGGCTCCAGTGCCCACCGCTGACGGAGCGCCCTCCCCCACTAATCCCCTCCAACTCCCCCCGCGCTCGCCGCGCGCACGCACGGACAGCACGCCAGGGTGCTCACCGTGCGCCATTGGCGACGCGTTAGGGGACCAAGAGGAGAGCTTGTCCATCACCCCGGGCTGGTCCGCGTCCCAGGGTGCGTTGCCGAGGTGTCCGTCGATCGCGGCGCACAGCATCGGAGCGTGACACACGGACGGCCAGGCCAAGGCTGCAAGATATGAAAGCTTTTTGGCAATCTTCCAAAAATCCAAAATCCAATCTTCCCAAAAATCCCCCCCCAAAAAAATGCACCGAGCATCTTGTTAAAAAAAAAAAGTATTTGATCCTCTTCTCCTCTTCTCCTCTTCTCTCCCCGCTATGCTGCTGCGCAGCCCGCCCGTCTGCGTGCCCCTCCGCGGCGCCCGCACGCGCTGCGGCGCCGGCGCTCTTTCCGACGCGGGCACGCAGCGTCTCTTGGACTGGGCTCGCGCGAACCAGCTGAAGCACGCACAGCTCCAGCCGGCGACCTTCCAGCTGGGCCTTCGTGGCCTCTCCGCCTCCCGGAACATCGCAGCCGGCGACGCGGTGGCCACAGTGCCCCACAAGGCGGTTCTGGAAGTGACCAGCCGCGCCGTGAGCCCCCCGACTGGCTTAGCAGACCAAGCCGCCTATCTGGCCTCGCCCTGGTGGGCCAGGCTGGCGTTGCTGCTGCTGCGCGAGAAGGCCCAGGCTGGAGAGTCACGCTGGGCGGCGTACGTCCAGTGCTTGCCTGCTGCGCTCCCCGTGCCGCTGAGATGGACAGACGCCCAGATCTCCGCGCTGGGCGCCCCCGCGCTGGCCAGCCGCATTGCACAGCAGCGTGGTGAGTTAGAGGCTGCGCACGCGCGTCTCCAGGCGTCTGGAGAAGGCACTTTGGCTGGGGGCGTCTCGCTCGCCGAGTTTACCTGGGCCGTAGAGTGTGTGCGATCACGCACTTTCAGCGGTCCGTACGAAGGCTCAGACGCCACGGAGAGACAGCAGCAGCTTGCGTTCATTCTGGCGTTGACGGCTGTGTTTGTTGTCACGGGCGCGGGCCCTGCCGAGAACGCGCTCTCGGGCGCGCTTTCTGCGCTGTGCTTCGTGGTTTTGAAGGACCTAGTCACACAGGCGCTGCCTTCTGCGCCGCGGCGGTACGTGCTGTGCCCAGTGGTGGACTTGTGCAATCACCGGAGCAAAGCCGTGAGCGAACTGGCTTATGAGTACTTCCAGAACTCCTTCTCACTGCTCACCGGTGACTTCCAAGCCGGCGAGCAAGTGTTCGTGTCGTACGGCGCACTGAGCAACGACGAGCTGCTCCAGTACTACGGCTTTGTCGAGGCGGACAACCCGCACGACCTGCTCGCCCTGGATGCCGCTTCGCAGCTCACCAAGACCGCGTTGAGCGCCGCAGGCGTGAGCGCGGCGATGCTGGAATGCAAGGATGGTGCAGATGCGGTGCGGGCTTTGCAAAATGGCATCCAGATCAGTCCCACCGGAGCAGTCACCCCGCCGGAAGCTGCAGTGGCGCTTCGAACGCTCGCGGGAGGGACGGACCAAGGCATGGCATCGCTCACAGCGGGGTTCGTCAAGGCTGCCTGGCCGCCTTCGCAGCTCGAGGCTGCGCAGCGAGCGGTTGTTGACGAGTCGGCTCGGGCGGCGCGCCTGCGCGAGGCGGACGAGCCACGCATGCTGGCGCTGCAATATCGCGCCGCGAAGCACGGCACGGCTGCACAGGCGCTGCGCGCCCTTAGCGCATGATTGTTGAGAAAAGGTAAAAAGCCTTTCATTATTCAGTCATTCACAGCCCACGGCTGCTTGGCGCGCCTGCGCCTCCAGCAGGCACATGGGCGCGCATGCCATTGGCGGCGGCACTCCATAGGTTGGATGCAGCGAAGCTTCAATATCCACCTCTGGCCGTGACGTCACCTGTCTCAACAGCGGCGCAATGTGCGGCACATACAGCGTGCAGGCGTCGCCCGTATGAAGGTCGATGCCGGTGACTGCAAACAACGTGGCGCTGGTGGGTGCAACACCAAAGCGTGCGGCCCAAGCAAGAAGGCACGGCGGACATGAAAAGGTGTAGCGCACAACCTCCGCCTCGGCGCAGGCGCTGAAGGGGCGCTCCAACAGCAGCGCCGTGACGCGAGCGGCGGCTGCTTGCGGCGGCAGCGCAGCAGAGAGGAGGGCGAGCACCTGCTGCGAGGGCGCTTGCTGGAAGGACGCCACTGGTGACAGCTTGAAGGCGTCCAACTCCGCAAAGTGGCTGCTCAAAGCGCAGTTGAGCTCCGCAAAGGCCCACAGCTCCCGGCCCAGCGGGTCCTGCGCGCACAAGCAAATGTGATATTTTAGTCTCAGGTAACTAGATAAGTTGGAAAAGACGCGAGGAAGACGACGTACGGAGCAGGGCGCACCTCGCAACGCAGCGTCACCAGATCCGCCAGCTGCTGCGCCTGCAAGAACTCCCAGACGGCTTGCGAGTCGGAGCCGGCACCAGAGCCGGTACCCTGCTGCGCACCGCCGAGCAGCGCCGCCGCGTTTTCCGCAGCCGCCTCGCGCTCGCCGCTGCCCACGCAGGCGCCAAACAGCAGGTGGCTCTGCCCGCGCGCAGGCAAACCTGGGCGCTAGTGTGTGAGACCGACCAAGGCAGCAGAGGCCCCGCCGCTCCCGACGCACCGCTCCCGCTCACTCCAACCTCGTCGCCGCTCCCGCCGCTCCCGTCACACAACGACCACCGCTCCAGCCGCTCCGCACCGCAGCGCGCGCCGCTCTCGTCCTCGGCAGGACTGCGAGGTGCGTCCATCATGCAACCGTCTGGCCCCGCCTCGCTGGGCAGACGCACGCGCTTCAGACCGTGCGCGGCCGCCTCCACGGGCGACGGCATCGACTCCATCATAGTCAGACGGGCGATGACAGGTTCAAAGTTTTTAGCCGGTTGCCGTACGACGCGTGCGTCCGTAGCCGTATCGCGCCTCTCCGACGCGCACAGACCTCACAGACGCGCGCAGGGACCGCAGAAGTGTTCCATTTCGTTCGATACACCATTCAGACTACTCCAGGAGACGCCAGCATCAGCAGTGGACGGCGGTGATGCCACGCCTTCGTTGTCTCCTTGCTCAGTCCTCCTCCTCGTCCTCCAGCAGGCGCCGCGCCTGCTGTCTCTGGGCGTCCGCCATGCGCTGCGCGTCAGCCTCTGCTTCCAGCCTCGCCTGGTTCGCCTCCAGCAATGAAGCGGAGAGTCGCGCGTTCTCACGCCGCAAAGCAGCCAGCTCCGCGTCGGCGACGCCGCTGTCCTCGCGCCACGCGCTGCGGGTGCGCTGCAGCTGCGCCTGCAAGGCCGCAAGCTGCGCCGTGAGCTGGTCGACGCTGCAGCGAGCCAGCGCCTCCGACGCGGCGCAGTCGCTCTCAAGCGCAGACACTTGCGCGCCAAGGCTGTCGAGGCTTGCCAGAGCAGCCTGCGCAGCGGCCTCAGAGCTACGGAGCGCAGACTCTGCGGCATTTGCGCGGACATTCAGCGAGTTGACCTCTTCTGAGCATGCTGCTGCCGCCGCTGCTTGCGCCGCATTGCGCGCAGCCAGCAGCTCTTCCGCCCACGCGCTGGCAAGCTGCGCGCCCAGGCCCGGCGCGGGCTGCGGCGAGTGCTGCGGCGTGCGGGAGGGTGTGTGCATTTGCGAGAGGAGCGGCGGCGGCGGCGCGCGGAAGGGACGCGCGGGAGAGAGGGGCAGCGGCGGCGCGCTGGGCGCGGGGCTGCGCACGGGTGAGGAGGAGCGCTGCAACGCCGCGGTGTGGCGTGCGCTAGCCGCGGTAAGGCTCGCAACTTTGCGTCGCAGCTCTTCGCGGCGCCGCTCAAACTCGCACGCCACGCCGTCGCCCATTGCGCTCACGCACGGAAAGCCAGGCGAGCTTTGTGGCGCGTATTTGGTCGCAATCTTTGGACTTGCCCTCCGCCGAGCCTGTCGCACGGCAACTGCTGCCTCTGCGCAGCCTGTGTTCATGGACACGACCGTCGTGTGTCGTTACAGCGCAAACGACGGGGCGCAGCTCACGTTCAGCTCCACGCCCGGCACTGGAAGCGACGAACTGCCGGCGCTGGTCCTCATTCACGGGTGGTCGGGCAGTCGCCGCTCCTGGGACCTGGCGCTGCCGCACCTGGCGGCGCAATCCAGCCATGTGTACTGCTTAGACCTCCGCTGGCACGGCGACTCAACACAGCAATCTGGTGGGTGCACGCACCTGGCCCGTCTGGCGTGCGACCTAGAGGACTTTCTGAAACACATACACCTGTGCTGCCCGGTGCTTGTGGGTGCCAGCATGGGCGCCGCTGTTGGCTGGTGCTACGTGGATTTGTTCTCAGCAACACGGCTCGGAGGGCTCGTTTGCGTAGATCAAGCGCCGTTCCAAAACAGAGCGGACGGGTGGACCTTAGGCAGCAAAGGCTGCTACGACGCACCCACGTTGGCCGCTTTACAAGCCTCTCTGCGTCGCAACATGGATGCCTTTGCAGATGACAACGCGCGATGCTGCCTGTCTATGACGCTCCCAGCGAACGTGCTTGCTACGCTCAAGGCCGAGACCCTGCGGTGCTGCCCTGAGCGACTGGCGCTGTTGATGGCTGACCACACGTCGCGAGACTGGCGCGCGCTGATCCGTCAATTATCCCTCCCAACGTGCTCCATTTACGGCACAAGCTCGGGCTGCTTTCCAGAGGAAGGATGTGCTGCATCTGTGACGCTGTGCGACCTGGTGGCTGACTGGGGCGAGGGCGAGGAGAGGGCGCGCATGGTGAGTGAGATGCGCATGGCCAGGCGTATGGAGGGATGCAACCATTGGTGCTATCTTGAGCAGCCGGAGGCATTTGCAGGTGCGTTGATTTGTTGATTTCTGTGCTTGGACCTCCAACACTGAGGCTGACGCTCTGACGCCCACCGCTTGCTTGCAGCACATGTGCGTGAGTTTCTGAGCAGCGCTGGCATCCGCGCGATATGCCGCAAACACGGAATGACCGCTGAATAGAGCATTCCAGCGCCAAGTTGTCAAGTTGTCAAGAGCCCCAGCGCTCAGCGTCCGAGCCGCGGCACCGTTCGTTTGAGGCGCTGCATTGCCCCCCTTATAGCCAGCCTGTCGATGTCATGAAGCGCGCCGAGGCTGTAGAGCTCAGCCCCGTGCGCCAACCAGGCCGGAAATCCTGCGAGAGAGGGCGCCCCCGAGCCAACCAGCAGCACCGCCTGCGGGCAAGGCGGCAAGCTGTGCGCCGCGTGGAGGCGCGCTTCGGCGGAGCGCACGCGCGCGCTGACGGTGCCGGCGGGCGCGGCGGGCGGGCCGCACGCGCAGGCTGGCACGTCTTGTGTGAGCGCCTGCGGAGGAGTTGTCAGGAGCTTTCAGAGCGCACCAGAGCGCTCGCGCGCTCGCAGCGACGTACCAACGCAGGCGCGAGCGCGTCCGAGGCGCCGAGGCACCACAGGTGCACTGTGCGTCTCGTTGCGTCTCGTTTGCCGAGCGTTGCGCTCCTCGAACCCGCTCCGTCTCCCCAACCAAGCACCAGCGGCGGCCCGCCAGCGCCTCTCAAGCTCCGCAGACGCCTCGCCAGCCGAGGAGCAGCAGCGTGAAGTTCGTCTGACGCGTCAAACAACAACACGTGCTCAACGTCTGCTCTCTCCTCAAAACACCACTCTACCAACTGCGCCACGCGCGCGTCCGGGCACTGCGCGCCAGCCTTCAGCGCCAGGGAGATGCCCAGGCAGCGAGGCAGCAGCGGAGCCGGAGCGTCGGCCACAGAGGTCAACTCTGTCAACGCCACACTCCGGCGGTGACTGAACAAACGCTGAGCCGCCTGGCGCAGTGCCACGCTCCTCTCCCAGGCTCCGTACGCCGCGCGCAGAAGCAGCAGCAGCAACGTCAGCAGCTCGCTGCGAATCCGCGCCACCACAGCCATCGCTTTGTCGCCGTTCTGCGCGCCCGTCGATCGCAGCTGCTCGACGCGTTAAGCGCATGCGTTGGTGCTGTGACACAGGCGAGGCGAGGGGCTCACGACTGGTGTGAACTTCCAGTTTTTGTTTCGAGCGGAGTTTCCGATCGTTTATAACGCCACACCGCCACCACCCTTTCACTGCGCGCTGCGGCGGCTGTGCGTGGCCGATCGCGGCACGACGCGCTCAACCTCCTCTCCAGCCTCGACGGCCTGCGCTCGCCCCGTTTGCGCGGTGAGTCCGGAGGGGCCAGCCGGCGCAGCCGCGAGGGGCTTGCGGCTCAGCGTGAAGAACATGGGCGTGAACAGGTCGGCCCGCCCGCCGGCGACCAGCGCGTCCGCACCCTTCACCAGAAACCCCGACACTGCGCTCGTGCCTCGAGGCGCAACCTTCAGCGTCTCCAGCGCCCACACAGCCGCGTGGGTGACGGCGCGACCCAAGCGCGAGGTGCGGAAGTTGGTGATGCTCACGAACGAGGTGGCGTCGATGGGCTCGTACCAAGCGACCTCGGAGCTCGCTGCCAGGTCACCGGCCTCGAGAATCTCGAAGCCCACGTCCTTGAGGGCAGCCACAACCTCCTCGGTGGTGTACAGGTCAGGCAGGCCGTTGCCCAGCAGAATATCGTGCTTGATCTGCTCGTGCGCTTTGTTTCCAACCTGGTAACGACCAGTCATGCACCACTCATAACTCGCAAACAAGCCCCCCGGCTTCAAAGACTTGAAGATTTGGCTCAGCACACCTCGCAGGTCCGGCGCGTGGCAGGTGGCCTCGATCTGGTATGCACAGTCAAACGTGCCCGCACCAAGCGCCCCCATGTCCATAAAATCACCCTTGACGTAGCGGCAGTTGCCGTGGTGGCCCGTGGCGGCATTCAGCTGCTCGCCGCGGGTGATCTGGTAGGCGTTGTTGTTGAGGCCCGTCACGGCTGCGCCGCTGAATCCGGCGATGCAGCGCAACGGACCACCCACGCCGCAGCCCACGTCCAGCACCTGTGTGCGCGTGCGGGTGAGTGGGAAGGGAGGAGTGAAGAGCGGATGGAGGGTGGGGCGAACGGACCTTATAGCCTTTTTTGAGCTGCAGTTTGAGCGCCAAATAGTGCTCGTGGCGCGTGAGGGACTCCTTGAGAGTCTCTTTGGTGTAGCGGTGCGCAAAGTGGAAGGACGTGCCCCTGCAGAGGTTGAAAAGACGTTAGAAGCGTCAATCAAATGCAGCTGAGAGCGCCCGCTCTCGCACGCCGCACGCCGGATCCCGCCCAAGCTCGCCGCGCCCGCCCGCCCAGCAGGTGGGAGCGCATCGCGAAAGCGCACGCAAGCACAGCAGGTGGATAGGGCAAGTGCGGGGTGCGGCGTGCCATAGCAGCCCCTAGTCCTCGTTCTCACGTTGTCTCTCCAACACCAGCCGCACATACGCCGCGATCGCACGACAGACACGCACCAGCCATACTCGTAGAAGCTTGTGGCCAAGTCGTAGTACCTGAGACGGCGGGCGGTGAGCAGCGAGCGAGCGTGCGCGCATGCCAGCTCATGCGTCCACTCCCCGTCCGCCCCACCCCGCACAGTGTAACGCCCCCGCGCGCCGTCGCAGTGGCGTGCGGCACGCGCGCGCGCGTTGCTGCGCCGCTGAGCGTGCGGAGTGCCTCGATGGCACTCGGCTCGGGCACAAAGGACGCACTTGTTCACCACGTCCGTATAGTTCGCCTTGCGCGCGCCGGCGTCCATGCCCGCGTCGTTGTCTCCCTCAAAGTAGTCCACATAGCTGCGCGTGCTAGCGCCAATGTCCTCCCCTCGCTGCGCGATGCCTCCGCCCATTTGGCTCACGCGAGGAGCGGCCATGGCGCTCGACGAAAGCAGGCGCACGGAGCGGGCGGGGGCAACGACAGCTGGAGAAATCACAGATTGTTGTTGGCGGAGGAATCAGAAGCACCAAAGCAGCGCCGCACCGCGACGATCTTCGATCAACATGTTGAGAGAGCGTCCTGCTCCTCCTATGAACTGGTTCTCGATTCTCGTGTGCGCGTATCTCTGGCTGGTGGTGCGCTCCCAGCGTGCTGCGTGAGCGGCGCCTTTTGCGCCTGACCTTTGCGCCTGACGCGTGCACTCCTCTGACTGACACCTCTCCTGCGCAGGGCGGCACCTTGTACCGTTTGTTCAACCCGGTGCAGTGCAGCGCGCGCACTGCTGCGCAGGACTGCGTGCGGCCTCTGCTCGCAGAGTCGACACCGCTGCATCTGCTCGCCTTCGTGTCGTCGACGTCTCAACGCGCCAGTCCAGCGCAGCTGCTGGCCGCGTCGCCCAGCCACTGCGCGCTGGTTCTGAACGAGAGCGGAGTAGTGCCGTCGCACAGCTTGACGTTGAACTTGACGCTGCCTCTGGTTCAGCTGGGAACCAGAGCAGGCGGACAGCTGCACGCGCACGTCTTCCTGTGGGCGAGCGGTAGCGACGACGCGTCAGAGTCTGCGCCTTTGGCATATGTGTTTGCGCCGCTGCTCCGCGCTCTTCCAGTGAAAGCGCGCTCAGCCAAGCTGCTGCTCTCCGGCGCTACAGCGCTGCCCGACGGCGAGTGCAGCGGCGCTGGCAACGGCAGTTGCTCCGTCGCCGACGCTCCTCTGGGCTCGGCGAGGGCGGAAGAACCTGCGCACTCGCCGCATTCCCCCTCGCTCGCGCCGCACCTGCGCCCCTCGCTCGCTCTGCGCCTGGCGCACCCCACGCCGGCTCTGGAGGCGGCTAGCTTCCCGGGTGAGCTCTCCGCTTTTGTGCTGAGGGGTGACGCCTCGCAGCCAGGAGGACACCTTTCTCTGCGGTACCGACCGCTGCTGGCCCTGGACGAAATGTCCGTCACAAAGAACGATTACCGCCTTTTGAGCCCCAACGCGTCCACTCCCGACCCGGTTGTCCTCTTTTCTGTCACCCCCTGCTCTTTAGGCGCTTTCACGCTGTATTCGCAACTGGGCGCCTCCCTCTCGCAGCTGCAGCGCCAGTTTGGGCTTTCGGAGGACGACACGGACGAAATGCGCGCAATGGTGAGCGGCGGAAACCTTAAATGGTGGGCGCTGACAACGGCCATCAGCGCGTTGCACGCCTTTTTTAGCTATCTGGCCTTCTCCAACGACGTTGGATTCTGGAGAGGCAAATCCAGTTTGGAAGGGCTGTCCATCCGCTCGTTCTTCTCATCTCTCGTCTGCCAGTGTATCATCTTTTTGAAGCTCCTGGACGGAGGCAACGTCTCATGGCTCATCCTAGGCGAGGTGGGCATCGGATGCGCCATCGAGGCATGGAAGGTGTCCAAGATCATGCGTCGGCGGGGCATGTGGAGCCTCGCATATTGGCGAGGACAACAGAGCGCCTCCAAGATGTCGCAGTTGGAGAGTGACACGGATGAAGCAGATGCGCGCGCCATGCGCTGGCTGTTGTACGGCATGTACCCGGTGATCATGGTCTGGGGAGTGTACTCGCTCCTCAAACACCCCCAGCGAAGCTGGTGGAGCTGGTTCGTCAAAACGGCAGCTTACGGCGTCTATCTCTACGGCTTCGTGGCCATGCTGCCGCAGCTGTACATCAACCACCGGCTCAAGTCCGTGGCGCACATGCCCTGGAAGGTCATGATGTACAAGGCGTGTGCTGTTCAATTCTGCGTGCTGTTGGACGCTGCTGACGCGCTGCTGTGCAGGTGTTCAACACGTTCATCGATGACGTGTTCGCCTTCGCAGTGGAGAGTGCGTCGCAGTGGGCTGGGAGAGATCTCCCCCTGCTGAGAGCAGAGACTGACGCGTGTGGCCGCCTCGCAGTGCCGCTGTCGCACCGCATCGCGTGTTTTCGAGATGACGTGGTCTTCTTCGTGTACCTCTACCAGCGCTACAAGTACCCGGTGGACAGAAAACGGGCGAACGAGTTTGGAAGGGCGTACGAAGACCCGCCGCCGACGCCAGCCGCGCTGGAGGGCACCCCGGCTGCGTGCCCTGGGCAGGAGCTGCGGGAGCCGAACAAAGAGAACAAGAAGAACGCATGAGCAGGGACCAGGGAGCCGAGGACCACAGCGAATATCCGAATAACACGGCGCATGTCCCTAGATCAGAGGTGCCTGCTTTTCAGGCGGTCCAGCAGCATCGTCGCCGCCAGGCGGTAGAGCACGGTGATGAGCCCCAAGACCCACAGGTCTCGCGCGTACTCATCCTCGTGAAATCTGTATAGCGACAACACGTCGCGCCCCGTTGCTGGCCCAACACACGGCTGCGTCGCGCAGCTGAAGCGGAGGCCGCGCAGCTCCGACACAGCCAGCACGTTGCCTGCGTACTTGAGGATCGACGCGTGGTTGACCACCTGCAGCCAAAGCGGCATTCCGACGCTAAAGAAGCCGCTCATCACGCTCCAGAAGCTCAGAAACACGCTGAGCAGCGTCACGCTAAACCCCACGTGGAATATCGCCGCACAGAACGCCATGCCGATGCTCTCGCCCGCGTTGACCACGCATGCCACAGTGTAGGTCAGCACGAAGAAGTGCGCGGGGGAGGACTGCATGCCCGCAATTGGGCACATGAGCACCGCAAAGACCAACGCGCTGATGAGCTCACAAGGGACCTCCAGCGCAGTGTACGACAATATGAAGACGGTGGTGCTGTAGGTGCCGTCCGCGCACTCCCGGTAGAAGACGTTGCGCTCAGAGGGGAAGGTTGCGATGCAGTTGAGCATGCCCACGAAGATGAGCGCCATCAACTCATACAGCAAGCCAATCCGGTTTTGCACAGACGTGGAGTCATCTAAGCCAAGGCGTGTGTAGAAGCAGCACAGGATGACACCGAACGCCACGCTTTGCATGATGCGGGCCACAAGCACGCCCGGCTGCCGAACAAGGTTGAGGCCGCTGCGACGCAGCAACAGCGGCAGTGTGAGTCTCAAAGGCGCCATGGGCCGCTGCATGGCATCGTCGTTGCCAGCGTGCGGAGGCTGTGCGGGCGCGCCAGCGTGTTGCGCGCATGTCGCTTGCTCCTGGTAGGCGCCCACCAGCGCTGCGACGCGGTTGCGTGACTCGCGCTCCAACAGCTGCGACCGGAAATCAACGCACGCAGAGTCGATGTACCAATCCGCGGGGTTGCTGTGCGGAGGACAGGGCAGACGCTGCTGCTCAAAGTAGGCGAGCGCCGCGGTACCTCCTGCGCCAACGTACACGAGTCGCCCTTGCGCCATGAGTACAAACTGGTGGAACAACGCGAACAAGCCCTCTCGCGGCTGATGCACCGACGCGACCACTGTGCGTCCCTCCTCTCGAGCCAGGCGATGCAGGGTGATCCCGATGTTGAGCGCAGTGAAGGCGTCCAGCCCGGACGTGGGCTCATCCAGCAGCAGTACGGCTGGGTCGGTGAGCATCTGCACCGCCACGGACACTCGTCGCTTCTCACCGCCTGAAATGCCCCTGCGCGTGGCGCCGCTGCCTCCCAGGGCCGCCTCCGCTTCGTCCAGGCCCACGGGCGTGGCGGCGCAGTCGCGCAGGCCCAGCTCAGCGAGCACCACGTGCACTCTGCGTGCCTTTGCCGCGGAGGACATGTGTGGCGGCAGTCGCAGCTTCGCCGCGAAGAGCAGCGTCTCCCGCACCGTCAGCAGCGGCAACAGCGCGTCGTGCTGTGTCACGTAGCCGCACGCGCAGCGCACTTGGCTGGGTGCCAGCTGTGTGCCGTTGAAGAGCACCAGGCCGGACACGTCACCCTCTCCGGGGCGAATGCGCGCAGCCAGCACGTTGAGCAGGGAGCTTTTGCCGCACCCAGAGGCGCCCATCACGCACGTGAGCTGCCCCGGACA